>Ga0123337_10005572_pt1 | contig 12334 bp, 14 predicted proteins | sample frozenSSSSmetaG_FD_89792 | JGI IMG/M metagenome (GOLD analysis project Ga0123337, IMG submission 89792) | Glacier valley bacterial and archeal communities from Borup Fiord, Nunavut, Canada, to study Microbial Dark Matter (Phase II) -... | ecosystem: Environmental > Aquatic > Freshwater > Ice >...
AGAACAAGACCATGGAATTCAAGGTCATCAAGCTCGACCGCAAGCGCAACAACGTCGTGTTGTCACGCCGTGCCGTGGTCGAAGCCAGCATGGGCGAAGAGCGCGCCAAGCTGATGGAAACCCTGAAAGAAGGCTCTGCCGTCAAGGGCATCGTCAAGAACATCACCGAATACGGTGCGTTCGTTGACCTGGGCGGCATTGATGGCCTGCTGCACATTACCGACATGGCATGGCGCCGCGTGCGTCACCCAAGCGAAGTGGTGACGGCTGGTCAGGAAATCATCGCCAAGATCCTGAAGTTCGACACCGAGAAAAACCGCGTGTCCCTGGGTCTGAAGCAGATGGGCGACGACCCGTGGATGGGCGTGAACCGCCGCTACCCGCAAAGCACCCGCCTGTTCGGCAAGATCACCAACATCGCCGACTACGGCGCGTTCGTGGAACTCGAGCCAGGTATCGAAGGCCTGGTCCACGTGTCCGAAATGGACTGGACCAACAAGAACGTGGCACCGAGCAAGCTCGTGGCCCTGGGCGACGAAGTCGAAGTCATGGTTCTGGAAATCGACGAAGACAAGCGCCGCATCAGCCTGGGCATGAAGCAGTGCAAGGCCAATCCTTGGCAAGAGTTTGCCGTGGAAACCAAGCGCGGCGACCGCGTCAAGGGCCCGATCAAGTCGATCACCGACTTTGGCGTGTTCGTGGGCCTGGCTGCCGGTATCGACGGTCTGGTGCATTTGTCTGACCTCTCGTGGAACGAGCCCGGCGAAGCCGCTGTTCGCAACTACAAAAAGGGCCAGGAAGTTGAAGCCATCGTTCTGGCTGTCGATGTCGACCGCGAACGCATCTCCCTGGGCATCAAGCAGCTTGATTCCGATCCTTTCACCACGTTCGTGTCGATCAACGACAAGGGCGCGATTGTGACCGGCAAGGTCAAGACGGTTGACGCCAAGGGCGCCGAGATCGATCTGGGCGAAGACATCATTGGCTACCTGCGCGCCAGCGAAATCAGCCGTGACCGCGTGGAAGATGCACGCAACGTCCTGAAAGAAGGCGACGAAGTGTCGGCCGTCGTGGTGAACGTGGATCGCAAGACCCGCAACATCCAGCTGTCGGTCAAGGCCAAGGACAACGCCGACCAGCAAGAAGCCATGGCTTCCCTGAGCCAGCAGTCCTCGCGCGAAAGCGCCGGCCTGACCAGTCTGGGCGCCCTGTTGCGCGCCAAGCTGGACAGCAACGAGTCCAAGTAATCTTGTAGGGCAGTTCACATGACGCGGCTTGCCGTTCATGTGCTCTGCCCCCAACCAGATAAACCGGATGACCCGAAGCGATTTGGTAGAAGAACTGGCAGCCCGATTCAGCCAGCTGACCCACCGCGATGCCGAATATGCCGTCAAGACGCTTCTTGACGCCATGAGCGACACGTTGGTGCGCGGCAACCGGATTGAAATCCGGGGTTTTGGCAGCTTTTCCATCAACCGGCGACCGCCCCGCATGGGACGTAATCCCCGGTCCGGAGAAAGTGTCGCCATCCCTGAAAAACGGGTACCTCATTTCAAGCCGGGCAAGGCATTGCGGGAAGCCGTCGATGCCCGAACCAGTGAACTGCTGAAGGTGGCGCTTTCGGGCTAAGGCTTCAGGTTTTCCTCTATGGTCTGGCTACAATCGCCAGACCACTCCGGGGATTACCAGTGAAATACCTGATGTGGCTGCTCAAGGCAGCCATTTTTTTTACGCTTTTTGCTTTTGCACTGAACAACCAGCAAACGGTTGCCGTGCATTTCTTTTTTGGCACCTTGTGGCAAGCGCCCTTGGTGCTGGTGGTGCTGGTCACCTTCGCTTGCGGCCTGTCTCTGGGCGTGCTGGTGATGATGCCGCGCTGGTGGAAAAAACGCAAAGCAGCATTACCACACCCAACTTCCGACGTCTCCCCCGAGGGAGCCGGCAACAACCGCGTCACACTTCACAATGGAATTTGATTTCACCTGGGTTCTGCTCGGGTTCCCGATTGCCTTTACGCTGGGCTGGCTGGCTTCGCGTCTGGACCTTCGGCAATTGCGAATCGAAAACCGTCAGGCGCCGAAAGCTTATTTCAAGGGTCTGAATTTCCTGCTCAATGAACAGCAGGATCAGGCCATTGACGCTTTCATTGAAGCCGTCCAGAACGACCCCGACACATCCGAGTTGCATTTTGCACTGGGCAACCTGTTTCGCCGGCGCGGCGAATACGAGCGTGCCGTAAGGGTGCATGAGCATCTGATGTCGCGCGGTGACTTGACCCAGTCCGAACGCGAGCGCGCCCAGCATGCGCTGGCGCTCGACTTCCTGAAAGCCGGCCTGCTCGACCGAGCCGAGGCAGCGTTGCGAAAACTCGAAGGCACGGCGTTTGAGGAAGAAGCCCGGCTCGCGCTGCTGTCAATTTATGAGCGCTCCCGCGACTGGGTCAATGCCACTGAAATTGCAGCCCGTCTGGGCAGTTCCAGCCACGGCAGCTTCAGCACCCGGCAAGCGCATTACCTGTGCGAGCAAGCCAGCGCATCTGTAGCCACAGGCGATACTGGAAAAGCACTCGATACACTAAAGCAAGCCGCGGCCATGGCACCTGCTTCAGCCCGGCCGCTGATTGATCTGGCCAAATTGCAAAACCAGTTGGGTCAGGCGCAAGACGCCTTGCAAACACTACTCAAACTACCCGCGGCGGCACCCCAGGCCCTGCCGCTGGCGGCAGGCTTGTTGGCCAACATTGCCCAGAGCGGCGGCGAGAAGCAAGCCACGCTGGCGCTGCTCAAGACGAGCTATGCCCAAGCCCCTTCGATTGATGTGGTGGAAGCCATCGTCAAGCTGGAAAAAGACCCTGCGACCGCACGCCAGTGGTATGTCCAGCATCTGGAGCGCGAGGTTTCCCTGATAGCTGCCAGCAAATGGATTGCGGGCGAAAAACTTGAAGACGAACATCATCACGCATTGGTGCAGCGCGCGATGGACCAGGCCACCAAACCCCTGCTGCGCTACCGCTGCGCCGCTTGCGGCTTTGAGGCCACCCAGCATTTCTGGCACTGCCCTGGCTGCCAGGCTTGGGACAGCTACCCCGCGCGCCGCATTGAAGAGCTGTAAACCGCCCCCTGCACAAGATGACCTTGACAATGACCCCTTCAACTATTGCTTCGGCCCGCGTTCTGGTGGTTGGCGACGCCATGCTGGACCGCTACTGGTATGGCGCGGTGGACCGTATCTCGCCCGAGGCGCCCGTCCCGGTAGTCCGGGTAACGCGCACGGAAGAACGCATTGGCGCGGCCGCCAACGTGGCTTACAACATCGTGACGCTGGGCGCCCAGGCTTCGCTACTGAGCGTGGTCGGCGAGGACGAAGCCAGTCACATTCTGGAATCGCTCGTGGCCAAAACCGGCATCGTGCCGTATTTTGGCCGCGATGCGAAGCTCAAAACCACCGTCAAGCTGCGGGTGATAGGACGCCAGCAGCAGTTGCTGCGTCTCGATTTTGAAAATACCCCCGAAACCGAAGTACTTGCATCCCAATCTACAACTTTTGAAAAGCTGTATCCGCAACACAATGCGGTGCTTTTTTCTGATTACGGCAAAGGCGGGCTGGCACATATCGTGACCATGATTGCCCAGGCACGCGCTGCGGGCAAAGTGGTTCTGGTGGACCCTAAAGGCTCAGACTTTGAACGGTACAGGAACGCCAGCGTCATCACACCCAATCGCGCCGAACTGGAACAGGTGATCGGCCCCTGGCACAGTGAAGCCGAACTACGCACCAAGACCCATAACCTGCGGGTATCTCTCAATCTGCAAGCCCTGCTGGTCACCCGCAGCGAAGAAGGCATGACCTTGTTTGACGACAAAGGCGAGTTGCATGTGCCCACAGTGGCCAGGGAGGTATTTGACGTCACCGGCGCAGGCGATACGGTGATTGCCACACTGGCCGCGATGGCCGCGGCAGGCATGAGCTTGCGTGACGCAGTGCCCATTGCCAATCATGCCGCCGGCATTGTGGTTGGCAAGTTCGGCACGGCCACCGTCAACTACAACGAACTTTTCGCCGCCACCTGAGCTTTGCGCGCCCTGAACCCCGAGGAAATTCCCCATGAAAATCGTAGTTACCGGCGCTGCCGGCTTTATCGGCAGCAACCTGATCAAGGGACTCAATGCCCGCGGCATTGACGACATCATTGCGGTCGATGATCTGACCCAAGGCGACAAATTCCGCAACCTGGCCGACCTGAAAATCGCCGACTATATTGATGCAGGCGACTTCTACGACCAGTTTGCAGACAGTTATTTCGGGCATGTCGAGGCGGTGTTCCATGAGGGGGCCTGCAGCGACACCATGGAACTGGACGGTAAATACATGATGGCCAACAATTACACGCTGTCCTGCGACTTGTTTCGCGCCTGCCGTAGCCAGAACACCCGCCTGCTGTATGCCTCGTCCGCCGCCACTTACGGCGGCTCTGATACCTTCAGCGAATCCCCCGAGTTCGAGCGGCCGCTCAATGTCTACGGCTATTCCAAGCTGCTGTTTGACCAGCATATGCGGCGAGAACTGGGTATGCGTTTTGAAAATGCAAAAACGCAAGTCGCCGGCTTTCGCTATTTCAATGTCTACGGTCCCCGCGAGCAGCACAAGGGGCGCATGGCCAGCGTAGCCTTTCACCAGTTCAACCAGTTCCAGACTGAAGGCAAAGTCAAACTGTTTGGCGACTACGGCGGCTACGGTCCAGGCGGACAAATGCGTGACTTTGTCTTCATCGACGACGTGGTGGCAGTGAACCTCTGGTTTTTCGACCATCCGGAAAAATCCGGGATTTTCAACCTGGGTACAGGCCGCGCGCAACCCTTCAATGATGTCGCCATTGCCGTCGTCAACACCTTGCGTCAGGGCCAGAACACCGCGCCGCTGAGCATCGAAGACGCCGCGCGCGGCGGCATGATTGATTACATCGGCTTTCCAGAAGCGCTGATCGGCAAGTACCAGAGCTACACCCAGGCCGACCTGAGCGCCTTGCGCGCCGCGGGCTGTCAGCATGCGTTTGCCGATGTCCAATCGGGTGTGACAGCCTATATGCGCTGGCTGGGCGACGCCAAGAATTAAAGTCCGGCCAGATTACGAAGGCTTATTTCTGCCAAGAAAATTCGCCTGAGAGTCAACCCGACTGGGCTGAAGCCGTTAAGAAAGTGCATCTTTATTATTTCAAGATGCAGCAATGGTTTCACTCACTCAATGTTCAAGGAACTTTCTCATGTTCAAAAAATTACTGGCGTTTTTCGCTGCCCTCTCGCTCACTGCAGCCTTTGCTGCGGTTGATGTCAACAAAGCCAGCGAAGCTGAGCTCGACGGCATCAAAGGCGTGGGTCCCGCGACCAGCCGGCTGATTGTTACCGAGCGCAAAAAATCCGAGTTCAAAAGCTGGGACGACTTCATCGCCCGCGTCAAGGGTGTGGGCGAAAAAAGCGCGACCAAGTTTTCGGCAGAAGGCATGACGGTGGGCGGCATACCTTACCAGGTCGCCCCCAAGGCCGATGCCAAAACAGCAAAAAAAGACGAGAAAGCAGTTGCCGCTAAACCCGCAGCCAGTGCAGCCAGTGCAGCAAAAAAGTAAGCTGAAACGAGCATAAAAAAACCCGCGTCATGCGGGTTTTTTTATGACTGAAACCGTTATCGGCCCCCAGAACCTCAACCCATGTGCAGGCCGCCGTTAAGGGAGAAGTCAGCGCCTGTGGCGTAACCACCTTCATCGGAAGCAATCCAGGCAATGATGGATGCAATTTCTTCCGGTTTACCCAGGCGCTTGGCTGGCACACCGGCGACAATTTTCTCCAGCACTTCAGGGCGAATCGCCTTGACCATGTCGGTACCGATATAGCCCGGGCTCACGGTGTTGACCGTCACGCCCTTGCTGGCAACTTCCTGCGCCAGCGCCATGGTGAAACCATGCAGGCCGGCCTTGGCGGTGGAATAGTTCACCTGGCCAAACTGGCCTTTCTGGCCGTTGACCGAAGAGATGTTGATGACGCGTCCGAAACCGGCCTCAACCATGCCTTCGATGACCTGCTTGGTCACATTGAACATGCTGTCAAGGTTGGTCGAGATCACGGCGTCCCAGTCAGCCTTGCTCATCTTGCGGAACTGGCTGTCACGCGTGATACCGGCGTTGTTGACCAGCACGCTGACCACGCCATGTTCTGCCTTGACCTTTTCAAAGGCCGCCACGGTCGAATCCCAATCGGCCACGTTGCCAACAGAAGCGTGAAAGGTGTAGCCCAAAGCTTTTTGCTCATCAAGCCATTTTTTGAAGTCCCGCGTGGGGCCGCAACCGGCAATGACGGTGAAACCATCCTTGGCCAGTCGCTGGCAGATGGCGGTTCCGATGCCGCCCATGCCACCCGTTACGTACGCTACTTTGTTGGTCATTGTCTTCTCCTTGATTTGATACTTATTGCGAAACTTTTTGCTATTTATTCAATAGCACCTCACGCCCGTTTGATAAGCGCAAGAACCTCTTTTACCTTAAATTCAGCGTTCCAGTGTGAGGGCAACCCCCATACCGCCGCCAATACACAGGCTGGCAATGCCTTTTTTGGCATCGCGGCGCACCATCTCGTGCAGCAGCGTTACCAGGATGCGACAACCGGACGCGCCAATCGGGTGACCAATGGCAATCGCGCCGCCGTTGACATTGACCTTGCTGGTGTCCCAGCCCATTTCCGCATTCACCGCACAGGCTTGTGCCGCGAAGGCTTCATTGATTTCCAGCAAATCCAGGTCTTGCGCCTTCCAGCCGGCGCGCGCAAGCGCTTTGGTCGATGCGGGCACCGGGCCCATGCCCATGTAGGCGGGATCCAGTCCGGCGGTGGCGTAGCTGGCGATGCGCGCCAGGGGCGTCAGGCCCAGGGCTGCCGCTTTTTTGGCCGTCATGACCATCACGGCAGCGGCGCCGTCGTTCAGGCCGGAGGCATTGCCGGCGGTCACGCTGCCGGCTTTGTCAAACGCCGGACGCAGGCCTGCCAGGCCATCCGCACTGGTTTTTCGGTTGATGAACTCGTCAGCCGAGAACACCACCGGATCGCCCTTTTTCTGCGGAATGGTGATGGGAATGATTTCGTCCTTGAACTTGCCCGCGTCCTGCGCCGCAGCCGCCTTGGTCTGGCTGGCCAGCGCCAGCGCGTCCTGCATGGCGCGGTCGATACCGTATTTCTTGGCCACGTTTTCGGCAGTGATGCCCATGTGATACTGGTTATAGACGTCCCACAGGCCATCGACAATCATGGTGTCGACCATTTTCCAGTCGCCCATGCGCTGGCCGTCGCGCGAACCGTTGAGCACATGCGGGGAAGCGCTCATATTTTCCTGGCCGCCGGCAATCACGATCTCGCTGTCGCCAGTGGCCACCGACTGGGCTGCGAGCATGACGGACTTCAGACCCGAGCCGCAGACGGCATTGATCGTCAGGCCGGGTATGCCCTGCGGAAAGCCTGCCTTGATCACGCTTTGGCGTGCCGGATTCTGGCCCACACCTGCAGCCAGCACCTGGCCCATGATGACTTCACCGATTTGTTCAGCGCTCAGTCCTGACCGCTCAAGCACGGCCTTGATGACGGCGGCGCCCAGTTCGGTCGCTGGAATTTTGGCAAGCGAGCCGCCAAACTTGCCAACGGCGGTGCGGCCGGCTGAAACGATAACGATCTCTTCCATGTTGTCTCCTTAAAAAATTGGGAAATGCCTGATGACCAGGGCCATCAGGATAAATCAAAGGATGGATTTTGCTGGAACCCTGAACTCAAGGCGGTCAAGGGCAAGTTTCAAGCCTTGGCTTTGACGTAGCGGCCAGGCGCAGGTTCGATGGCCTTGTATTTGCGGCTGCCGTAGGTTTTCGGTGCGGCAATCGGCTTGCCGGCATAACCCTGCAGCCAGTCGGACCAATCCGTCCACCAGCTGCCAGCATGTTCGGTTGCGTCTTTCAGCCAATCCTCCTGCGCGGCAGGATACTTGTCGCCAGCAGACCGGGTGGAAGCCAGGTTGTCATTGGTCCAGTAACTGCGTTTCTTTTTGGCCGGTGGATTGATCACGCCCGCAATATGGCCGGACGCTCCCATCACAAAGCGCTTCTTGCCCGGCAGAACCTGGGTTGACGCATAGGCGCCGCCAATCGGCACGATATGGTCCTCGCGCGAGCCATAGAGGTAGAACGGCATGTCGAGCTTGCCGAGATCGACCTTTTCGCCGCAAACCACCATTTTTCCAGGCTTGATCAAGTTGTTTTCAAAATACGTATTGCGCAGGTACCAGGCGTAAAACGGCCCAGGCAGGTTGGTCGAATCGCTGTTCCAGTAGAGCAGGTCAAACGGCGGCGGGGTTTCGCCCTTGAGGTAGTTGCCGACCACATAGTTCCAGACCAGGTCGTTCGGGCGCAAAAAGCTGAAGGTGGAAGCCAGGTCCTTACCCTTGAGCAAACCGCCCTTGCCCATCTCGGCTTCGCGGTACTTGACCGACGTTTCGTCAATGAAAATGTCCAGGATGCCGGTATCGGTAAAGTCCAGCAGCGAAGTCAGCAGCGTGACGCTTTCGACCGGTTTTTCACCACGCGCCGCCAGCACCGACAGCGCCGTACTCAGGATCGTGCCGCCAACACAGAAACCCAGGGCGTTGATGGTGTCGGCGCCGGTGATTTCCTGCACCACTTCAATCGCCTTGATGGGGGCGTTCTCGATGTAGTCATCCCAGGTCTTGCCGGCCATGGACTGATCCGGGTTGCGCCAGCTCATCACGAAAGTGCGATGCCCCTGGGCGACGGCATAGCGGATCAGCGAGTTCTCGGGCTGCAGGTCCAGGATGTAGAACTTGTTGATGCAGGGCGGAACCAGCAGGAAAGGCTTTTCATAGACCTTGTCCGTCAAGGGCTTGTATTCAAGCAGCTGGAAAAACTCGTTTTCAAACACCACCGCACCTTCGGTGGTGGCGACGTTTTTGCCCACTTCAAACAGACTCTCATCGGTCATGGACACATGGCCCTGCTTCATGTCATTGAGCAGGTTGGCCATGCCCTTGGCAATGCTTTCGCCTTTGGTATCGATGGCCTTTTTCTGGGCTTCGGCATTGAGCGCCAGAAAGTTGCTTGGCGCTGAAGCCGCCATCCACTGCTCGATCGCGAAGCGCAGGCGGGCTTTGGTTTTGGCATCACTTTCGACGGCTTCGGCCATGCCCATCAAGGTGCTGGCGTTGAGCTGGTAGGCAGAAGTCAAAAATTTTGAAATGGGATTGGTCTGCCAGGCCGGATCGGAAAATCGGCGGTCAGACGCAGGCGATGCGGCTTCGCCGGCTTGCAGGCCCTGGTTCCAGAGGGCCGATGCGCCTGCGATATAGCTTTGCTGAAGCTCCATGAGCTTGGACTGGTCAAAACTGATAGCGGGCTGGTTCTGATTGAGGGATTTGAAAGCAGCCATATCCATTTGAGGAAAGCCGGGAGCGGGCCCCGTTCCCAGGGTAGCCATGGCTTGCTTGAAACCCGCAACCAGGGTTTCTTGCATTTGTTGGGCCGCTTGGGTCCAGTTAGGTTCAGAATTCAAGGTTGTCTCCTCTAGGTGCCGGGTCTTTTTGAGTGCTGAATTGCCTCATTGGTCAGTATCGTAGGATTTGCTTTTGAATTCCTGACAAGGCCGTTGAATTTATGTATTTGATCGTTATAGCCTGGATGTATGTCGTCCTCATGATGAGTGTTGCCGAGGCCACCAACAGCAACGGAACGGTGCTGGGAGCCTTGGTCACCTTTGTCCTGTATGGCGCAGCTCCCGTGTCATTGGTGGTTTACCTGATGGGTGCGCCGGCACGCAGCAAGGCCATCAAGAAACGCGAGGCCGAAGCGCGTGCGCAGCACATGGCCGCTGCCAGTCCGGCAAGCCCTTCAGTCGAGCCAGATGCAGGCAGCCATGCGCCCGGTGGTACCCAAGCCGTTGCCAGCGACGCCAGCGTCGCGCCGGTGGGAAAAGAACCTTGACGGATTGCCCACGGTGCACCAGGGCGCGCTGCCATCGTTGCCGTAAATTCGGCTGATACCCAGCGCATGCAGGCGAAGCCGGGCCAGCGCTGGCAGATCGGCCAGGTATTTACCCGGCCCGATGGGCACAAAAAACCGCTCCGCAGCAGGCTGCCGCGCCTCAAATACAGCCTTGACATCTGCACCCACCTCAAAAGCGGAAGGTCCGATGCAGGGCCCCAGCCAAGCTATTGTTTCAATAGCTGGAAGCACCCGTCCTTCTTGAGCTAGAGCACTAAAAGACTCATAAACCGACTCCAGAATACCGCGCCCGCTGCGGTCTCCGGCCAGGCCCCGCCAGCCGGCATGCGCTGCAGCCACCGCAACCCCGTCCAGCGTCGTCAACAGCACCGGCAGGCAATCCGCCACCATGATGGTGCAGCCCAGTTTGTTGCGGGCCGTCACGCAGGCGTCCGCCGGCTGGCCATCGGCGCTGCACGCGTCAAGCAGCATCGTTTCGTTGCCATGCAGCTGATTGAGGAACACCGCATGGGTTCCCGTGGCGCGCTGCAACAGCGCGCGGTTGGCGGCGACCGAAGCGGGCTGGTCCCCCACATGGTCGCCCAGGTTCATGCTGTCAAAAGGCGCTGCAGACACGCCGCCGGCACGCGTGGTGAACACCGCCCGCACACCGCCAGGCGCGGGCCAGTCGGGGATCAGCCAGTCCGGATGAAAAGCGCTGCTCACGTTCTGGCCTGGCTGTCGGGACATGCGGACGGCGGCGCGTTCTGGAAGGCTGACAGCGCCATGCAGGCGTAATTCAGGCCCTCGAGCTCAAGCGCGATGCGCACGCGAAACGCGGCAGAAGAGCAGAAATAGCTATGGAGTTTCATGCCTGAAAGCATAAACCGATAGCGCCTCTGTCGTCGGAATCACCTGCGCGACCGGCTGCAAAGACCGCCGCCACTACCATTCAACGCTTCATAACAGCCTGCCCGGAGACACCCATGAGCGCCATCACCGAACTGACCAATCACCAGGTCCGCCTGGCCAGCCGGCCCTTCGGCCTGCCCACCCGCGCCAACTGGAACTTCACCACCGAGCCGGTGGCCGAGCCCGGCCCGGGCGGCGTGCTGGTCAAGACCCTGTCCCTGTCGCTGGACCCGGCCATGCGCGGCTGGATGAACGAGGGCAAAAGCTATATTGCGCCGGTCGAGATCGGCGCCGTCATGCGCGCTGGCGGCGTGGGCCGGGTCATCGCCTCCCAAAATCCGGCCTTTGCCGTGGGCGACTACGTCTGCGCCGGGCTGGACGTGCAGGAATATTGCCAGATTCCGGAGGACCAGATCCAGCGCAGCGGCATCGTCAAAATCGACGCCAGCCTGGGCCTGACGCCCTGGCTCAACGTGCTGGGCATGCCCGGCATGACCGGCTACTTTGGCCTGCTGGACGTGGGCCAGCCCAAGGCCGGCGAAACCGTGGTGGTGTCGGGCGCGGCCGGCGCCGTGGGCCAGACCGTGGGCCAGATCGCCAAGCTAAAAGGCTGCCGCGTGGTTGGCATCGCGGGCGGCCAGGCCAAGTGCGACTGGGTCGTCAAGGAACTGGGCTTTGACGCCTGCATCGACTACAAGGCCGGCGATGTCAAGGCCGGCCTGAAAGCGCACTGCCCGCAGGGCGTGGACGTCTATTTCGACAACGTGGGCGGCGAGATTCTGGACGCCGTGCTGACCCGCATCACGCGCGGCGCACGCATCATCATCTGCGGCGCCATCAGCCAGTACAACAACACCACGCCCGTGAAAGGCCCGGCCAACTACCTGTCGCTGCTGGTCAACCGCGCGCGCATGGAAGGCATTGTGGTGTTCGACTACGCCGACCGCTACCCGGTGGCCATCGCCGAAATGGCTACCTACCTGAAGGCGGGCACCATGAAGAGCCGCGAAGATGTGGTGGTCGGCCTGGACACCTTTCCCGAAACCCTGCTCAAGCTGTTCAACGGAGAGAACTTTGGCAAGCTGGTGTTGCAGGTGGCGCCGGACTGATCGGCCCCGCCGCGCTAGCCGAGCGCGCCAAAACGAGTGCCGGCCTGCTTGAGCCCCCACAGCAGTTCGACCAGCGCCGGGTTGTTCAGCAGCGGCTCGCCCATGAGGATCAGCCAGTAGCCGGCCCCATCGACCCAAAACGGCACGAAGGCATGGCTGGGCAGTAAAAACTCCGGGTCGCGGTGAAAAGCGACGTAGCGCGTAGCCCCATCCCAGCCGCGGCGCGCCTGGCGGGTGGCAAAATCAGAATAATCGGCAGCAGCGGCGCACAGGACATCCGCCTCGTCCTGCGGCACACCGG
>Ga0123337_10005574_pt1 | contig 12328 bp, 18 predicted proteins | sample frozenSSSSmetaG_FD_89792 | JGI IMG/M metagenome (GOLD analysis project Ga0123337, IMG submission 89792) | Glacier valley bacterial and archeal communities from Borup Fiord, Nunavut, Canada, to study Microbial Dark Matter (Phase II) -... | ecosystem: Environmental > Aquatic > Freshwater > Ice >...
AGACGAGGTTCCACGTGGACGGATCGAACACGCCCCGGTGCAATTCCACCCGCGCCACGCGCACGTTGTTGCCGTAGACCATGTCCATCGGGCTGCCGGCGGCGGCGCTGATGTGATCGAGGCCAAGGCTCAGGCTGCGCGCCTCGAGGCCGATGGCGTCGACAATCGCCGGGACGTCGAGCAGGTAGCCGCCGCCTATGAAGTCAATGCTCACCGCCGACTCCGCTCCTAGCGGCAGCACGTTGGCCGTGACGTTGTCCACGCCGGTCCAGTAGGCAAACACTTTGGCGGATCCGCCGAGGGTCTTGCCAGCGACCACGAGAAAGTCGCGCAGCACCAAGGCGCCGCTGGCGAGGGCGGCAAGGGTCGAAGCATCATACATGCGCTACCTGCTGTAGGTCTGCTCTGCGGAGAACTGGATGGTGGTCAGGGTTGGCCCCACCTTCGACGGAAAGGCGCTGCCCGGCGTAATACGCGCCTTGATCGGTGGCTTCTTCACGCTGATGTCGAGCGCGCCACTGACCGCTGTTGGCAAAGGCGGCCAGATTTCGACCGAGGCGACTGCGCCCGCGCCGTTTGCAGTACGCGCCTCGACCAACTGGCCGAGGTAGTATCGGGACGTGTCGAACACGAGGCCGAAGAAGGTGCCGAGTGGGAGCACGTAGCCAGCGGGAAAGCCGGTGAACGCCACGTGAAGCCGATCGGCGATAGTACCGAGCTTGGGCACGGTTGCGCCCATGATGGATCCGTCTGGGTCGCTCGATGGATACGGCGATCGGTAATTATGCAGCAGCACCGTTTTGACGCCGCCGGCGCGGCTGTTGACCAGCGCCATGATGCCCTCGCCGTCGGCAAGCGGTATGGCGATCGTGGTTACGTCAGCCTTCCACAGCGCTGGCGCGCGATCGGCATAGCGGGTTTCTCCGCCTCCAGTGGCCGATCGCTGTTGCTGCCAGTTCTGCACGAAGCCGACGTCCTGGACGTGCAGCAGCTCGGCAAACGACGCGAGGGGAAGTGGGTCTGCGAGAGCCATCAGTTAGCCCGCCCCGGCCTGCCCACAACCTTCCGGACAAAAGCATGACCGTCGCCGCTCTTCCGCCATTGCTTCATCTCGCGAGCGAATCCGCGGGCAGCGGCAGCGCCTTCATCCTCGGAATTGGCGTTGATGGTGATGTGCATGTCGCCAGTCCACCCCCCGTTGTCGTTAGAAGCGTTCGAATTAGCGGCAACACCGAGACGCCCATCGGGGCCACGCCGGAGCGGCATGATCGCCTCCGGACCGGCCTCACCCATGAGACCGACGCCCTTGGCGAAGGGGAACAAGGTGGGGCGATCAACGATCGAGCTGGTGTACTGGCCGATGCCGCTGCCGGCGAACACGCCGCCCTTGGCGATTGGTATACCGAAGCCGATTCCGGTGCCAAGGTTGGCAGGGTTGCCACCGAATCCCCCGCCAAACAGCGTGCTGCTGAGCGAGCCGAAGAGCATGCTCCAAAGCCCGTCGGCGGCCATATCGAGTGCCTTGTTGGCGAGCTTGTCGAGCGCACCGGCGCCAGCGTTGCCGAGGGCTTCAAACGCGGTGGCTCCGTTCATGAGGTCGGTCTTTAGCGTCGATAGGAAACCTCCGGTGATATCGTGGCCGATGTCGTTCATTTCCTTGAGCTGCTCGTTGACCCGGATCTGGTTCGCGGCGAACAGCGCCTGGCTCGACGTTAGGTCGTTTCCAAAGATGGGGCGTAGCGTCGAGGAAACCGTCTGCTCTGCCGGTGTGCGGAAGAGCTGCGCACGATCGAACTTCAAGTCGTCCGACAGTGTCCTCAAAGCGATCTGCTGCTGCAGCTTGCCATAAGCAGCCGCTAGACGTTCGACTTCTGCACGGTACGCGGCAGAGACCGAGGTACCGTTCTGTGCAGCTTCAGCCTCAGCCGCCGCGAGGTTCTGCCGGGCGAACTTCAGGCGCTCCGTTTCTTCGACCGACTTGCCGACAACGTCGAGTTCGAGGCGCTGAGCAGCTACGTTATCGTTTAGCGCACGAAGACGGTTGCGATCGGCGTCAACAAACCCCTGACTGGCCTGCGCATATGCCAGTGCGGATGCCTCGTCGATCTTCTGCTTCTTCAGCGCCTCGGTGATGGCCTGGCCATCCAGCTCAAGCGCCACCCGGCGGCGAGCGATATCGGCCAGTTGCGCTGGCGATTTGGCGTTTATGGCATCAAGCTCGATCTGGTGTGCCTGGGCAGATTTCTGCCCTTCGGCCAGCGAGTCGACCACGAACTGCGCCTCACCGGCACCAATGGTCTTCGGCATCGATGAAAGCGCCGAGTATGCCGCCTCAACTGCATTTTCCAGCACCTTCGCCTGCGCCGCCGCCTGTTCCAGCGCTAGTGCCAGCCCTCCGCCGTTCTCAGTGCTGGTGATCAGCTCGTCGCCAACCTTTCTCAGCGACTGGTCGGCATCCACGGTCTGGTTGATCGATGCGTAGAAGGCATCGAAGTCGGGCTTACCCGCCGCCATCTGCTGACGCAGGGTATCAATCGCCGTGGTGAATGGCGCAAACTGCTGCTTGGGCTTGAAGTTCTCCCGAAATATCCCGTCGACATCGGCAAAGAGCACGGAGTTGAACTGGTTGATCTTCTCCTGCTCGGCACGCATTGCGACTTCGAGTTCGGCGGTGCTTTTACGCGACAAGGCACTAAGGAGAGCCGGGCTTTCCCGGGTGTACCGCTCCACCCCATCGAGGGCGTCGCCGTAGGCAGTCTTGATCCTACCCACCAGGTCGGCGTGAGTTTTCAGCGCTTCGTCCGCGGTCTTGACCTTGGGAATCATCGAGACAAGCCACTGAGCGCTCGCCACGCCGACGGCGATGACGCCGATGGTGATCAGTGACAGTGGAGAGATCACTGACCCAAGAGCGCTCGCCAAAGCCGCACCGGTCGACTGACCCTCGGTCTTGATCTGCTGAAGCACTGCCGAGAGCTGAGTGCCCTGCTGCAGCGCGATCTGGATTGGATTGGATCCCGGCATCGCTCCTGTAACGGCGATATCCTGAAACTGCGCCGCGATGTTAGCAGCCTGAAACGATCCTGCGTTGCTGCCCTTTCCCGCTACAGGTACGCCCGCGCGCCCCTTCAGCGCATCGATCGCCTGCAGCGCCGCGGTGCGCTGACGGTTGATCGCCGCAGTCATCTCATCCTGCGAGATAGCACCGAGCCGGTTGGCCTCACGCACGTCCGAAATCTCGGACCGATACTGCCGAATGACACTGAACAGCGGATTGTACTTGGCGCGGAGCCGATCGAGCTCGGCCCCGTAGGCGGCAACATCCGCACCGCGGCGCGCTGTATCGAAATTGTCGCGCACCCCGAGGCTGGAGTTGATGCCTGTCTGGAAGTCACCAGCTGCCGCACTGCGGCGCTGAGCATCAGCAGCTCGGTCGGCCAGTTGCGCCGTAGCCTGGTACCGAGCGTTCAGGCGCTGAACAGCCTGAGATAGCTTGTCGTGACCAGCGGAGGCAAGCTGGGCAGCGTCCGCCGTCAGATTGAACTTACGGTAGATGCCGTCAAGGATGGCCTCTGCCCGCTCCATTGGAACGTTGCCCGTCTCGATACCACGACCGAGCGTGTTGACGGCGCGGGTGAACCGCTCGGCCGAGCCAAACCCCTCGACATAATTGCGGCTGAGCCGGGTTAGAACGTCGCCGGCCTGGCTGATCTTAGTCTGAGTGGCTGCCACCGCGGCCCCAGCCTGCGTAGCCGACGCAGCGCCAGCCTTGTCGGCCGCCACCTTCTGCGCCATGCCGGCCGTATAGGCTGTTGCATCCAGGGCCGCCGTGACGCGGTAGGAGCTTAGCTGGACTACCAAGCTGTCACCTATGGTTCAGGGTTCGCCTTGCCTAGCTCACGAGGGCTGATCTAGGCTTGGTGATCGGTTGCGAGGGAAACAGATATGCGGATGCTGGTGGGTATCATTTGGTGGGCAGGATTGACACTTTCATGCGCCGCCCAAACCAGTCCCGACGGCGCAGCACGTGCCTGCGAAGCTTCGATCATCAACGGGCTGCGGTCGCCAGCTTCCTACGCTGCAGTGAAAATCGATATTCAACCGAACGGGGTTGATGTGCTGTTCGACGCGGCCAACGGGTTCGGAGCTCTGTTGCGTGATCGAAAGTACTGTTCGTTCGTCGCCATGGGCGATGGGCTTCACCTCATAGACGAACCAGCGATTGCTGCCGAACTTGGCTTCGATGCCTGCGCTGCAGAAGTTCAGAACTGGATTAAGTCCGGCAACATCACCGAGCGGGCGGCTACATCATTTCTAAAGCAGTGCAGCGACGTGGACGCACAGGCGCAGGCAGGCTTTATGCAGACCTTCAACGATTTGGGTGTGACTTACCCGGTCAGCGTGACCACGACATCGGTATCCGGTCCGAGCCTTCCTCAAACTGCTAACTGAGATCGCCAATCGAGATATTCGGCATCGATCGCGGTGAGGAACTGATGGAAGATTTCACGATCGATGCCGACCAGGCTCAGGTCATCAGCGTAGCGCGATCGAGCCAGGTAGTTGATCGGCCCTTCGCCGCCCATCGCGCCGAAGAACCGGTCGAAGCGCAGGGCTTCGAAGGCCCGGAAGTATAGACCGTGCCAAAGTTCGGGGGTGTAATCCTCGGGCGCCGGCTGAAGCCAGTCGGCGTCCTCTGGGTATTCATCCGCCAGCTCAGCGAGCCAGCCATCAACGTCTTCTGCGCCTTGCCGCTCTAGTCTCTTGCGGAAGGCGCGCCTCAGTTTCCCGACTCGTCCTCGACAAACTGAACGTCCACTTCGCCGACCTGCACGGCGCAGAGTTCGACGTCGCTGAGCAGGTCGCGGAACTCGCGATCGCGCAGCGACGATTCCGCAAGCTCGGGCGTGTATTCCTCGTCGAAACCGCGCCAGCTATGCAGGATGTGCTTTGCCACCAGCTTGCCCAGCTCGTCGTGTTTCACGTCCAGCGGCACGGGCTGGCCCTTGTACTTGCGGGCCCAGCGCTGAAACAGCATGTCGCGGGCGGTGACAAAGGCGGGCAGCTGGATCGACGAGACCTGAAACTCGACGCCCGGGAAAGCCCGGGAGGGCACCCATTCGCCGGCCGCCTCCTTGCTGAGGTCGACCTTGGTGCTGGCAAACTTGACGGTCATTCCGGGACTTCCTCGCTCGGCTCGTGCAGTTGGGTGTGGGGCGCCACCAAGCCCTTAGAGCGCATCAGCTGCGCGTAGGTTTCGGTGACGGGTTCGCTCTCGATACCAGCCTTGAACAGCACCTTGGTCTTGCCGTCCGGATAGCCGGTGAAGGTCTCGGACGGCGTGAAGGTGACGAGGTTTTCGGCGGCGCGCCTGGCCATTACGTCACCGCCCGGGTGATCTTCATCGACCCGGCCGTAGTGGCGCCATACTTTGCCTGGAAGGGCACATCCAGCATCACCGATTGGCTGTTGCCGCCGGCCACAGGCTCACCGTCGAGCAACTTCACCGCCTCGAGCAGGAAGGTGTACTTGCTGCCCGAGACTGCACCGATGTCAAAGCTCAGCGACACGTCGCTGTGGCTCTTGATGGCATTGTAGGTGTCGAGGTCTCGGAAATAGGTCTGCATGGTGCCGGTCACCTCGAACCGGCCGAGGCCGTGACTATCCGCCTCAAGCGAGCCCAGCTGATCGTTGGCGTAAAGGTTGGACTTGATCGATAGGCTGAGCGACTTGATCTTCGGCGAGGCCGTGATGCCGGCCACCGCAAGGTTCGCGACATTCGTCGCCGCGTTCAACACCGGCACCGTGGTCGCGGCAGCGTAGGTTGCGCCGCTGATGATCGCTGTGGTCGGCGTCGGACTGCCGATCCCCATGATGCCGAAGCTGCCCTTGACCAGAGCCTTGCTTTCAAGAGTGAGGTCGAGCGAGTTGATACGGCAGCCGCGGTAGCGAATGAAGCTGTCGGTTGCACCCTGCTCGAAGGTCTTCTCGAAGGTGAAGGTCTTGTGAGCGATGCCGTTGACCAGGACATCGGTCGACCATGTGCTGCGCAACAGCGCCTCGAGGAAGTCATCGTAGGTGCCGTAAGACAGCTCGATCGCCATCGGGCCTTCGACAGAGCGGCCGACGTCGACGATATCGGTGACATTGCCGTCGCCGCGGATTTCGTCGCTCACGGCGACCTGCTTGCTCGCCTTAATGCCCTCGCTGACGTAGCGAAGCGTCTTAAATGCCGGCGTCGCCGGGATCGTGTTGATGGTCGCTTCGGCCACGTAGGCCAGGCGAGTGAGAGAGGCTTCTGCGATGCCCATGTGGCTTGCTCCTTTGGCCTAGCCGTTTTCGTCGAATTCCCAATCGACCGTGGCGGTCATCGGGAAGTAGTTGCCTGTGGCCTTGCCCGGCTCGCCGGCACCGATGGACATGTCGCGAAAGCGCACTCCATCAACCTCGGCCTCCTTGAACAGGCTGACCAATGCCTTGGCGTGGGTACGGGCGACGAGCGTGCCGGTGGTGTTTGGGACCATGACGTGCAACTGCATCGTGCCGGTCTCGCGCCATAGATTGTTGCCAGGGTCACCGAGCGACTCCTGGCTGTAGAAGTCGCCGAAGATTTCTACGTAGACGAAGGCCGTCGGGTCACCCTCATCGAGCGGCCATTCCTCGTTCTCGAATACCAGCGGCGTGGTCGACCACTCGGCCTTCAGGAACGTCTCAAGCTTGGCATAGACATCGGGGCTCGACATCAGTGCACCATGTTGATGACGATGGCGGGATAGGTGATCGGCTGGCCGGTATCGCTGTCTTTCCGGCGCGCCAGGCGCTTGGCGCTGCTGATCTTGGCACTGGCCTTGATGGCCTTGCGCTGCGCATTGTAGCGGCCGGCATATTGCCCCTTGAGGATGTAGGGGACGCGCGGGTCGATGCCCGAGCTGATGTTCAGGAAGCGGGTCATTATCGAGAACAATCCGGTCGTGCCGTATTTACGGCGCAGCATGGCGTTCGTCGCATCGAAGTGGTGCGGCGCGACAGACATCGTCATCCCGCCGACCTCCACCTTCCGGGTGTAGGGCTGCGCGTTGAATATGATGACCTCGCTGCCCCCGCCGATCGCCTTGTAGTCAGTCACCGGAATCTGACTGGCGAGAACGACGAAAGATGCAGCATAGCGGCCGCTGCGCTTCGGGCTTCGTTTCACTAGCCCGGCCAGAGCGTCGGTGATGATCTCCTGCCACCACGAGAACTCGTAGAGGATCGGCCCCGGGGTTCCGTTGCTTCGAACGTCGAAGGACTCTTCGGGCGCCCCCTCACGTCCGTTGACGAAGCGCGTGTAGCTCGGGCTTGCCTCACCATTGCGGATCAGCTCTGCAAGGCTGGTCTTCGCGAACAGTGCAACCTCACGCGAAATCGCCTCGTCAGTCAGACCTGCCGTCGCCAGGCGAATGTCGCGGTCGAATGTCTCGAACCTCGCCATCAGCCACGCACCTGCAGGTTGTAGCGGACGACAACCCCGCCGAGCCGGATGACCTCGACGCCCTGGACGTTGCGAACCTTTGAGCCGCCGATCACCGTCTTGTCGTTGAACTTCGGCGGCGAGACGAGGCCGGTTGGCGAAAGACTGATAATCCCATCGCCCTGTTGAATGGCCCCCACCAGTTCGTCGGGTCTTTAACCCCGAACGAAGGCTCGCAAATTCTCGGTCGATGAAGCCGATCCGCCGGCCATGTGGCGAAGCTCAATATCTTCGCCTGCAGTGGCGATTGCCCGGTCAAGCGCCGCGATTGCCTGATCGGGCGTCATGCCAGCGCCATCCTTCTGAAGGTGCCGATCTTGCTCTCCACCGACGGCGGCAGCTCGCCGGCATCGCCGACCGCACCGACCCAGTAGACCGTCCGCATCACGCCCTGGACATCTTCCTCGCGCACCGTGGGATCGCGGCCGCGAGACGCCCAATAGCTGCCGACCAGCTCGACGCATGCCGCCTGCAGCGCCGACGGCAGGTCGCCAGTGTTGGAAATGTCTACCGGCATGTCGTACCCGGCTTCGTAGATCACGGTCAGCGCCTTGCCGAATGACCAAGACGAAGGCGAGCCATCGCTGAGCCGATACAGCAGCCCAGCCTCGGGATCGAGCCGGTAGTCATCGGCATCGATCAGCCCATCGTCGAGTGTGACGCTGGTGATATCGCCGACCGGGGTGCGGTTGAGCACCAGGCCATCGACGCAGCCGCGCAGGCCCCAGAACACTTCGGAAATCGTCTCTTTGCGCAGCGTCCGGTTGAGGTGTGCCTCGATATCGGAAGAGGCTTCTAGGATCTTCGCCGCCAGCAGTGCATCGCTGGTGTTGCCGGTGATGCCAAGTTCGGCCTTCACGCGATCGAGGGTCGTCAGGCCCTTGTTCGAATTGGCGACCGTGACCGTGGCGACAGACTTCATCATCGCATTAACCCTGACCTGTCGCTGACTCTTTTCCGGTACCGAAACCGGGCCTAGGAAAAGACGAGCGCGCCGAAGCCTTGCAGGGCCGCAGCGCGCTCTAACCGCAACCGAACGTAGGGGTTCGATCATGGCTGCTCACTTTGGAGCATTGATTCCGCACATCCGCAACGATGTGCACACATTCACCGCCGCCGCCGAAAGCTACATCGCCCACGGCGGGCAAGCCCGCTTCCTGCCGCCGATCATCGAATACTTCGGCGAGAACCAGATGCTGGGCACGATCACGCCATTCGACATCAAGCAGATGGCGCTGACGCTGTTCCCGACCCAGAAGAACTCGACCCGCAACCGCCAGGCGATCGCGCCGACCCGGGCAGTGATGATCCACGGCTATGAGCGCGGCTGGTGCCACCTGATGCGCCTGCCGAACTTCCGCGCCGAGGCGCCGCGCCGCCCGGTGCCCGCATCCATCCCATGGCTGCAGATCTTCGTGCGCCAGTGCGACCGGGACAGCCTGCCCCACCTCGCCGCCCTGGTCATGTTCATGAGCCTCACCGGCGCGAGGATCTCGGAGGCCATCAACCTCCGATGGTCAGAGGTCAACCTGATGACGCGCAGCGCCGTGCTGCTGAAGACGAAGACCTCGACGCACTCGCGGCGCGGCCTCACCGATGCAATGGCGAAGCGCCTGATCGACCTCGCCGTCGGCCAGCAGACCGAGGACCGGGTGTTCCGGTTCAAGTCCCGCTGGTCAGTCAACGAGCGGATCAAGGCTGTCTGTCGCCGGGCCGAGATCGCCTACAAGTCACCGCATGTCTGCGGCCGGCACGCCTTCGCCACCAACGCGATGGCCATGGGCGCCGATATCAAGGAAGCGATGGAAGCTGGCGGCTGGAAAAGCGTCGATATCTTCATCGGCATCTACGTCCACGTCCCCAACGCCGACCGCCTGGTAGCGAACCGCTTCAACGGCATCAGCTTCGACGTCGATATCTGAGCCAGCGGGCTCCCGCTGCAAATTTGCATCGGTGGCGGCGGTGCTATATCCCGCCGCCGTCGCCTAACACGCGACTTTGGCCGGGCGACTGACGTGGAGACTTTCGCCCGGCCTCCCCACGCCCGTGGTTGGGGCGTGGGGGCCGGAAGTGGCCGAGGGCGGGAAGGTATTGGCCGTCGCCGCCACCCTTTACCCGCCCCGGTAGGAACTACTACTGGACTCGCTGAGGGGGGCCGTCGACCCGCCGCACCAGTGCCATCCTCATGGCCGCATCGTTGCCCACTCTGGGCTAATTCAGTGCCCCGTATCGCCGGGGCCACGCGACCGTCTCTCCGGTCGTCTGGGGCTATGTTTACGGTACCGCCCTGCACCCGCCGCGCGAATTCGGACTGAGGCAGCCGCGGTCCATCCTCAGAACTTTGTTGACCGTCTCTCCGGTCTGTCACCGCTTGCCGGGCCTGCAAGGTCATTGCGGTTCGACCCATCTACAACCCCCGGCTGGGGCTTGGCGCTATCGCAGATCGCGCTTCAGATTACTTTGTCTGCCCCGAAGGGTAGGTGCTGCGCAGTAAAAGCTCGGTGCCGGTCTCTCCCGACTGTCACGCCCAAGGTATCGCGCTGTTGCTCGGGAGGCCTTGCGGCTTTGACCCTCACGCTAAGACAGGACGTTTGCTCGCTGCACCCTCGATATAAACGGACTCTCTTAATGTCGTCAAGCACAGCTATCGTTTATCCCGGCGAACACAGTTAACGTCGGCGTCTCACCAGGAGCACGCGATGGGCCGGCCACCGATGAAGTTCAAGATGCTCAACATCCGGTTTCCGCCGGAACTGGTGGAGCGCATGGACAAGGTAGTCGGCACGCACCGGCGGCCTGACTTCATCCGCGAGGCCGTCGAGAACGCGGTGCGGATCGCCGAGATCACCGCGGCGCACCGGAAGAGAACAGAGTCCGAATAATACCCCACAAACGAACTTGGGGCGAGGGGGTCAGGCTACCGCGGTCGGAAGCGCGTGGCTGTTCCAGCGTTCGATGGCGTTCAGCATCGATGCGTCGATGATTGTCATACCGCAACCGGGGCACCAGACGCGTGTGTGTAGCAGCTGCCACAGAGGGCTGGTCCTGTCCTTGCAGATTTCTCGCGCCATCATCTGCGTTGGCTGACTATGGCCGCAGCTGCACGCCGAGAGTGTCATTTCCAGTTGGAGCCCGCCATCTGGGCGACCGCTACCCGCACCGCCGAAACCGGCACGCCCATGTCCTTCGCTACCTGGCGGTTCGCGATCTCGTTGGCATACTCAGCGAGCCACTGAGCGACTTCCTGCTGACCATCGAGCTGCGACAGGGCCTTGGCGGCAATCATCAGATCGTTTGCATCAGGACGCTTCATGGCCGTTTCCCCGTTTGATCTAATCGTCCCCTATTATATAAACGGGTACGTTTTTACGTTCAAGACTAAAAGGGGACGAAATTGACTAAATCTGTTCTGGCCGATACCAACGGCCGCATGGGGCGCCCACCACTCAACGTCAAAGAGACCAAGGTCCGGCTGACCGACGAGCAGCGGTCCCGCATCGAGAAGCAGTCGGGCAACTACGGCATGGCGAAGTGGATACGCGACGCCATCAACGAGAAGCTCGATCGCGACGAGGCGACGAAGGAATAAACGTCCCCACTTATGATCTCAGGGCGTGTGGGTCAGATCGCGAAGTCGGTCTTGTTCTCGCTAGCGATTTGATCGCTGCCAGGGTTGGTCGGGTGGATGCCATCCGCGTTGGTGTACGTTGAGTTGTACGTCGCGTAGCGGTCGAGCAGTCCATGGCCCTTGGACGCAGCCCACGCCGGCAAAGCTGCCATGCGAGCATTCTGCGCCAGGTAGTTGGTAGCCGGAGAAATCTCCGGGTTCTCCGACATGATGATGATCGGCAGACCGGGCTGCGCGGCGAGGATGTCTGCGACGAACAGGTCCATGTTCGCAAGGAAGGTAGTTGCGTCGTTCGAGCCCTCATTGTGGCCCATCGCGATGACTACCGCATCCATGCTCACCGGGCGCGTCGTGACGAGTTCGCTACGATGATAAGCGATCCCCGCCCCCGCAACGCTGGCGTTGTGAATGTCGAGGCGCCGGGTTTCGGAGAGGTTGTTCACAGCAAGGTTGTCGAAGTAGGCGCCGGTGCCGACCGTGATCGCGGTCAGCGCGAATTTCGTGCCGGTGAGGGCTGCTTTCTGCACTGAGGTAAGCTGTGCGGCCACTGTGTACGTGGTGCCACCTCGCGTGACCTCGCCCTTCAGCCAGTCGCCATCGACGATCAGTTTGAGGTGGATGGTCTCGGCAATGCTCAGTGCGCCTGATGTGCCCTGAGTGATCAGGGCCACTGCCGACCCGGTGTTGACGTTCAACGACATGGCGCCGCTGCTGGTCAGCGCCAGATAGACCGTGCTGGTGCCGCTCGTATAGAGACCATAGACCCGCACCGCATCGTTGATGGCCGCAACGGTGAAGTCGACCTCGATGACATGCTTGTCGTTGCCGAGGTTGCTGGCCGGCGCCAGGAGGTTGGACCCGGTGTTCTGCACCACATGATTGCCGGAGATCGCCCAGGCGGTCACCGTACCGTAGCCTTGTCCGCCCGACGAAGTGCCGACGGCGCCATCCGCCCGGTTGAAGTTGTCCGAGAACAGCGAGGAGCCGGCGCTTTCGCCGGTCATCTGCTTGGCTTCGTAGACGTTGGTCGTGTCGTTGTAGAGGTAGTCGCGAACGAGGTAGTTCGGAGCGAAGGCGGCCCAGTAAGCAGCCATACGAGCGACCCACTCAATGTTGGTCACGTACTCGTTGCCGATGCTGTCGCCGAGGATCAGCAGCTTCAGGTCGGCGCTGTTGGCAGTGAGCTTGGC
>Ga0123337_10005575_pt1 | contig 12327 bp, 9 predicted proteins | sample frozenSSSSmetaG_FD_89792 | JGI IMG/M metagenome (GOLD analysis project Ga0123337, IMG submission 89792) | Glacier valley bacterial and archeal communities from Borup Fiord, Nunavut, Canada, to study Microbial Dark Matter (Phase II) -... | ecosystem: Environmental > Aquatic > Freshwater > Ice >...
AAAACTGGATGAATAGCACAATCGAAACTACGATGGAAGTTGTCGACGCCGCATCAACGCTGCAGATTAAGGAATACAATGCCAGGGAATTTGTTGACCTTGAATTGGATGATGAAATTGAAAACTGGATGAATCGCACAATCGAAACTACGATGGAAGTTGTCGACGCCGCATTAACGCTGCAGATTGAGGAATACAATGCCAGGGAATTTGTTGACCTTGAATTGGATGATGAAATTGAAAACTGGATGAATAGCACAATCGAAACTACGATGGAAGTTGTCGACGCCGAATCTGAATTTCAAATTCAAGGATACAATGCCAATGAATTTGTGGACGCTGAAATTGCACTCGAAATCGAAAACTGGATGACAAATAAATCAATAATAATAACAATATTCAAGTGATCGATCAATCAGTATACCAAACAACTAAAACAATCCAAGGAGGCTGAGCCATGAAAACAGAAAACACGAAAGCACAAATGAGGAAAGGTGTACTTGAATATTGCATCCTCCTGTTAATGAAGCACAAAGATCAGTATATAAGTGACATCATTGAAAACCTCGAAAAATCAAAAATGATAGCTATAGAAGGAACTCTTTACCCGATGCTTATACAACTGAAAAACAAGGGATACTTAGGTTACTGGTATGAGGAATCTCTCCAAGGGGCCCCTCGCAAGTATTACGAATTGACTCAAACAGGCCAACTTTTCCTGAGCGAACTCGAAAAGTCATGGAACGAAATAGTAGAGGCTGTATTCCATATCAACGTACGTAATTAACTGACAATCATAAATAATAAAAATGGAAACAATGAAAAAGACATTCACAATAAATATAAGTGGCAAGTTATTTCATATTGAAGAAGATGCTTTCGACAAGCTACAGGAATACTTACGACGCCTCAACCATTATTTTGTAAGCCAATCTGGGGGCATGGAAATTTTACAAGACATCGAATCACGAATTGCTGAGTTGTTTCAGGATAAAATATCTGAAAAACAGGAAGTAGTAATCAATGAATGGGTTGATGAGGTGATGGCAAGAATGGGAAAACCTGAAGATTTTATGGATTCAGAACAATCTCAAAATGATGAAGATGCCACTGAAAAATTGAAAGGAGAAAAAATCAGAAAGCGGATGTACCGTGACACGGAAACCCGCGTACTTGGAGGAGTTTGTTCGGGAATGAGTAACTATTTTAACATCGACCCCGTTATCCTCCGCATATTGTTTGTAGTATTGGTTTTCCTGGGAGCCGGAATTTCAATCATCATTTACCTGGTTTTATGGATCGTGTTACCAAAAGCCACCACTACTGCTCAACGCCTGGAAATGAGAGGTGAAGAACCTACCATCTACAATATTCAGAAAACAATTCAGGAAGAAGTAAAGGAAGTAAAACACAGCATCGCAAAGATCAATCAATCTAAATCATTTAGAAAAGGGAAAAAAGCAGCCAGTAATTCCATACATTCTTTCAGTTCAGGATTTACCGAAGGCCTTTCACAGAAAAGATAAAAACTGCATATCAAACAAGTAAAACGATTCATAAACAATTAATAATTAAAGACATGAAACGGTTAACACGATCAAACGAAAAATTAGTTACTGGTGTAATAAGTGGAATTTCAAACTTCATTAGCCCAAGATTAGACCCTGTATTTTTAAGAGTGGCATTTGTAATGATCACCTTTTTCAATCCACCACTTATCTTAATCTATTTTGGATTAATCCTTGTCATGCCAGATGAGAAATTAAATATAAGTAAAAATGATACTACTTCGTAATAAAAAATTAATAATGATTATTCTTATTGAAAAATTAGCAAAATCAATAAACATCAAATTCAGCCCATATATCAGATTCAACGGTTTGTTTTACAGAATAAGCAAGTAACAAATTAAATTAATATTTCACTTAAATTAATTGTATAATATTGCCACATAATTCATAACAATAAGTTAGCTTTGGGGATCATATTAATCGCTAAGACATATGCCTCAATTTAACCAAAGATCATTGCTCAACATAGATCAGCAAATCGTCAAAGCATTAATAAATATACTTATTCGTTTCCCAAAACTTGAATTGATTGCCAAGTTAAATACCTTCCTTCAAATCAGAACCTATCTCTGGAACCAATGGTAAGACAAAACAGATTCAAAGTGGCATTGGGAATTTGCCTTTTGGTAGCAATTGTTATATCACTACTGATTTTAACAAATCGAAAGTCAATTCAATTCTCCGGAGGTAAAACTCAATTAGATGAAGCATCTGCGTTAATTGAATTCGCTGACAGCATTCGCAACTCTGATTCAGATACTGCTATTTTCTATTACAAGAAAGCAAAACAATTACTTGAACAATCAAAAAGTGATACCAAAAGAGAGCATGTCCTTGCCATGTCTTTTAATGGTCTTTCTTTTATTTATGCTGAAAAGGGCGAATCTAAGCTTGCATTGAAAAATGATTCAATTGCCTTGAAAATTGCAACTGCAAATAACGACAAGCCAATAATTGCAAATGCATATATTAATAAGGGGACTATTTTATATCGACAAGGTGAATACAAAAAAGCCATGGATTGTTACCAGAAAGCCTTGGCTCTGGCTCTGGAAACGAAGAATTTAGAAATTGAGGCTAAAGTTGCAGCCAACTGTGCAATGATATACTCTCGTCAGGGCGAAAATCACAAAACAATTGAAGGATTTACCCGGGCGCTCAATATTGGAAAACAACTTAAGAATAGACCTCTGATTGCCAACAATTCTATGAATTTGGCGGTGGTTTATATGAACCTAAGTAAAAACGACAGCGCACTCAACTATTCCAATCTGGCATTGGAACTATTCAAAAAAATAAACGATAAAGAAGGACAGATAAAGAGCTACCTGAACTTTGGAAATATTTATTACGGGCTTTCCGATTTTGTGAAGGCGATAGAATATTATCAGTTATCGCTTCAACTTGCCTTGAAAATGAATGATCAGCTCAATGCGGCCAAGACTTATCACAATCTTTCTGAAATTTACATTCATCTGGGCGACAATTCAACAGCAACCGATCTTTTATTTAAATCAATCAAAATAAAGGAACAACTCAATGATAAATTGTCATTGGCAAAAGGATATATGGGTTTATTCAGATTGTATTATGCACAAAAGGATTATCCAAAAGCTTTATCGTATTCCAAAAAAGCACTTCCGATTTGTTTGAAATTAAATAGTATAGCTGAAATTGGAGGCAATTTTACCAATATTGCCAGTGCATATTGCTCCATCAATAAGACCGACAGCGCTATTATTTTATACAACAAAGCTCTTAAATTGTATCAACAAATTGACTACGCGTCTGGAATATCGAACATTTATATGAATTTGGGTGATGTATACCGATATAAACAGGATTTCCCTCAGGCAGAAAAGCTATTAATGAAGGCCTTACAATCGAAAACAGAGATAGAAGAAGAAGAAGGTGCTGCAATTGTAAACAATATGCTATCCAGTTTATATTTTACTATGGCCAATAGGCCAGGAGAAAGTCAAGTTTTAATTTTTCTTGAAAAAGCAGTGAAAACAGGACTCGAATCATTCAAAACTTCAAAGCGATTAGGTGCTCTTCCAGCCATGAAAGATGCGAGCACTACATTAAAGGAAATCTATCAAAAACAAGGCAGGTATCGGGAAGCATTGGAATTTGCTGAAATTTCAAGCTCTCTCTCAGATAGCATACTCAATAAAGCCAAAGTTGAGGCTTTGACTTTTGCCGAAGCCCGGTGGAATGTTGAAAAGAAACAACAGGAAATAGACAATCTGGAAGATACAAAAAAGTTAAATCATGAAATCATTCAACAGAAAGAAATTGAATCGGAGCAACAAAAGTTAATTATTTGGTTTATTGTGGCATTGTTAATTGTAACATTAATTTCGGTAGGCATAGCTACACTGTACTTCCGCAAAATAAGGGATGCCATTTATCAAAAGCAGTTGGCAAAAATGACTGCCTTACGAATGCAGAATGCACGGAATACCATGTCGCCGCACTTCTTCTTCAATATATTGGCGTCTCTGTCGGGTTTATCTGCCCAACCTGAGGTATTAGAAGTAAAATTGAAAAGCCTGTCCTTATTGCTCCGAAAAGTGATTGAAAATATTGACCGGACAGCCGTGACCCTCGAAGAAGAACTCTCAGCTGTAAAAGCATTTGTCGATTTATGCAGCGACAAAATTCCAAAACCTTTTACAGTAGAATACTTAATTGAGGAAGGAATTAAATTACAACGCCTTATACCTGCCATGATGATCCAGATCCCTGTCGATAATGCCATCAAGCATGGCTTGATGCCTCTCGAAGGAGAAAAAAAGCTAACCATTAATGTGACAGACTTTGACGGATACCAGCAAATAACTGTAACCGATAATGGTATTGGAATTAAAGCAGCTTCAGGCCGGTCAACCGGAACAGGAACCGGCCTGAAAGTACTGCTGCAAACTATTCATCTGCTAAATATCAACAATCAACAGAAAATCAAGTTTTCGGTTACCGAAAGAGATCCTACCAATGTCATTTCTTCGGGAACTTCGGTCGAGATAAAAATACCATTTGATTTCAATTATACGCTTTAAATAAACATCCATGAACCCATCCGAAAAAATCAGAGTCGCAATAATTGATGATAATAAGGAATTTCTCGAATCCTTAAAAAAACATCTTTTATTTTTCCCAAAGGTTGAAATCTGCGGAACGGCTTCCCAATACAAGCAAGCCAAAGATTTGTTACTGAATAAAAACCTGGATCTGGTCTTTCTGGATATTGAGATGCCATGTAAAAATGGCTTTGAGTTACTAGACGAGGTTCGTAAAAAGGGAAGTACTTTCAGTGTAATATTTTATACCGCCTACGATAAATACATGATTCAGGCATTGCGCGAATCCGCATTCGATTATATATTGAAACCTATAAACATGGAAGAGTTGAAGAATGCCATTGAGCGGTTCAAGGCCCAAAGGAATGAGTCAACTTCCCTCACTCAGCTCCCACTTTACCAGGGAATTCAGGGAATGCCCGAGATCATTGCTCTTCCCTCCAACCTGGGATTAAAGTTTATTGACAAAAATCGAATATTACTCTTTAGGTGTATCAACGGAGGTCTGCTGGAGAAATCATCATGGGAAGTGCTGCTGACGGATTATACAACCCTTAAATTGGGAGCCAACACCACAGCCGACAGAATTGTACAATTAATGAACAAAGATCGTTTTCTGCAAATCAACCAATCCTGCATCATCAATCTAAATTACCTTAACATGGTTGAATATAAAACGCGCAGTTGTTTGTTGATCCCTCCTTTTAATAATCTGGAATTGACAGTTTCAAGAACGCATCTTTCAAAATTACGGGAAGACTTTGAGGTGTTTTAGAAATGCTGACTAAAATTCCAGATTAATTTGTATGCTATAAAGTGTCCCATAAGAATGCCAAGACTTAGTAAATAAAAATTCCAATGGTTTACATCCTATATTTACAACTGATTATCAGTAAATTAGTCACCACAAATTTATCTGTAATTTTCTTTAAAAAATTTGCTGTACAAAAGATTTTTTTTGTATATTTACTTGTTATTGAAATATAATTTAGTTGTTTGTAAATCTATATCAATAAAATATTTAAATATACTCAAACCGTATATGTTTTCAAATATTTTCTCATTATTATATATTGCACTCGGGTAACTATGATTAAATAACAGAATATAAGGTTTTTATAAAAATATTTAAACATATTATTTTAACTAACCTACGGATTAATCCGGCTAAAACCGCATAATCCGCATAATTCATTTCAAGATGAAGAAAAAAATTAATCCCCTCAAGGGGTTGAAGTCGAAGGATGCAATCAGCCAACCACAATCTTCGAATTATCTCCAGAACTTCGAACCTTCGGATCAATCCCAGAACCTGGGAACAGGCCTTTCGAATAAACCCACCAAGTTTCCTAAAAATCTTTTTAAAATCGTTCGGCATGCAGGAATTGAGGTTAGTAATTCGTTTCCTTCTCCCCACACAGAGGGTTGTCATCCCGAAACTGATTCTTTTGCACTTAATCTGCCAACACTTCCCGATTCGATCTTCCCTACCCTTCCAGCCATCCTACAAAAGGTAGTGGCCATGGCCGAATCTAAAGAGGAAAGAGATATTATGCTCATAGGTTCCATGGTATCTTTTGGCGCCTGCCTTCCCAAGTTTCATGGCTATTATGATGGCAAGAAGATGTTTCCCTATCTCTACCTTTTCATAACAGCCCCAGCATCAGCTGGTAAAGGTCGCCTGGCCCTTTGTAAGCAACTGGTCATGCCAATTCATCTGTTGATGCGTCAAGAGAGCGAACAAATGAAGGAGCAATATGAACTTGACCTGGAGAAATATTACAAAATGAGGGGCAAAAAGTCGGGTATCAAAAAACCTGCCAAGCCTCCAGAGCTGATGCTCATTATCCCGGCCAACAACTCAGCAACGGGCGTATTCCAGCTACTCCACGAAAATGGAGGCAAGGGTCTGCTCTTTGAAACCGAAGGAGATACTCTTGCTCAGGCCTTTAAAGCCGACCATGGCAATTACTCAGATGGTTTGCGCAAAGGCTCCCAACATGAGGCGATCTCTTATTACCGGCGGACCGATCATGAATTAGTGGAGATCCTGACCTCTTATATCGCAGCAGTGCTTTCGGGAACCAACAATCAGGTGGCCCTCTTGATCCCCAGCGCAGAGAACGGACTGCTAAGCCGGTTTATTTTCTACAAGATGAACATCCGGCCGATATGGAAAGATGTATTTGCCGCCAATGGGCACAAAAACCTGGAGGAATATTTTGACCAATTGGGACAAGAGTTTCTTCCCCTTTACACGGCCCTGAATGCACACCCCGAGATCGAATTTTCCTTCTCCGAAGCCCAGAAGTATGAATTCAATGCGTACTTTGCCCAGATACAGGGAAAATACTTGACCCTGCAAGGGATAGATTACATAGCCACCATCCGTCGTTTGGGCCTGATTGCTTTTCGTATTGCCATGATTTTTACAGCCCTGCGTGTTCTTGAAACGGGTGATTTTTCCACTCAGCAGGTTTGTTCCGAGGTCGATTTCCAGTCGGCACTTTCAATGATCAACATACTGGTCAGACATTCCAGTCAGGTGTTTTCGGAATTGCAGCATCTTAATTCCACAAAACCTAAAGACAAGAAGGATCAATTTCTGAATCAATTACCCGAGAGATTCACCTGCCGGGAGTTTAGTGAACTGGCAAAAAGCTTGTCACTAACAAAACGGACGGCAGAAAGATATATTTCCCTCTTTTGTGATAATGGATTTATCTGTAGGGATCATTTGGGTACCTATACCAATTTGATGCTTAACTAAGTAAAGGAATAATTACGGAGCAGGATGATTGGCGAGAGAGCAATTGATTGCCGATAAGAGCGCCACTCCGCCACTCCGCCACTCCGCTATTCTACTTTTTACAAAATACAGTTCATTGGCTGGTTTTTACAATGTATTTAATTGATTTTATTGTAATCATTAGAGTTTAACTGCTTGTTTTATAGATATATGACAAAATAAATCAAACAATTCCCGAATGAAGGATGAGAAACGAATCACTATTCAAAAAAAAGTAAATGACGTTTAATGAAAGACTCGTTTATCGTTACATTCTACTCAATATCAATCCTTTAATGGTTAAAACTATTAATTTGTGAAATTTACCAAATGGCGGAGTGGCGGAGTGGCGGAGTGGACGTTCATATCGGAAACTTAGTAGCCGTGCATCCGGAGATTGTTGCGTGGAGTCCCTAATTTGAAAACACATCCTTCAAGTCTCTCCTATCCGTAATCTTTCTAAAAATTTAAATTTACCTGATTTCTACTATATATTACCTAATTTCTGTCTATACAACCTAATTTCCTTAAAAGCCCTTTTGGGCTTTTTTTTAGTCCTTTTTTTAGAAGTAATTTTAAGGGAGTACAATTAAAAACCCTAAATATTATTCATCAATTACCCACTAATAAAAACAATCCCAATGAAAAACTTCATCTTCTTCGCTACCCTCGTTTGTAGCTTGTAAGCCTTTCAAAATACCATGGCTCAGGAACCAGTTGCCACAATTGAACATGGCGGAACTTCCAAAGTCTTTTATGGTCTGAGCGCATTTGCGGATGCCTACAATGCTTCGGTAAATGGCGACCAGATTTATCTTTCTGCAGGCTATTTCGATCCACCAGCTTCTGTTGCAAAAGGTATAAAGATAACTGGTGCCGGACATTTTCCGATTGAAGGGAAACAAACAGTTATTACCAAGGAATTAAAAATTAACAAAGGTGCGGACAGCTTAAGGCTGGAAGGATTATTTTTAAATAGCGCATTAACATATGATTACTTAAACTCAATCAACTATGTAAAAGTAATTCGTTGCAGTTTTACACAAGCCAATTTTAATTCCACTGCCTTAGCAAGCAAAAACTATTGCTCGTTTGAAGAATGTTTTATTTCAGGAGCAATCTATTTTGGAGCTGGATATAATGATGGTGGAAATAACTTTTTATTAAGAAACTCAATTGTTCATGGCGCTGTTAATTATATTCCTGGCAATGCATTAATTGATGGAAATATTTTTTTATTCAATGCGACTAGCTCATATAGCAGTACTTTTTCTAATGTCAGTCATTCTATCATACAAAATAATGTTTTTATCGGCAAATTATATCTCTTTTATTATGGATATGGAGTCACGGGGACAAATACTATAAATAAAAACTTGTTCGTTTCTTCAGATCCGGAAGAAGTTAATAAAGCGACTAATTATACCAACATTGCTCAATCCGATATTTTTATCAATCAAACAGGCAATTTAATAAGCTATTTCCAAGATTACCACCTTAAAAAACCAGGAACATATAATAGTACTGATGGTACTCAAGTGGGTCTTTATGGGGGCCTTTCGTTTAAAGAAAGTGGGGTGCCTTCAAACCCTTCAGTTGTAAGTAAATCCGTTGCAACAAAAACAGAACCCAACGGAAATCTGCAAATCAATATTTCAGTGAAAGCACAAGATAACTAAACTGCCATGCAAAAACTATTTTTCATTGGGTTGCTTATAGGTTTGTCTGTTGGTAGTTTTGCCCAAAAGCAAATAAAGCAATATGAATATTGGTTCGACAACAATTATCAAACCAAAACAACTGTTGGTATTACTCCCTCCACCTCGTTTAATTTAAATACCTCAGTACCAACTTCCGGGTTGCCGGAAGGCTTGCACACTTTTCGAATTCGTTTCCAGGATGTTTCAGGAGTTTGGAGTACAACTTCCAATCAATTTTTTAATAAAACAACCTCCATTTCGAACAATGGGATTGTGAAATACGAATATTGGTTCGATAACAATTATGCCGGTAAACATAGTGAGATTTTAACAGAAAACAACTCATTTTCATTGATCAGTTCTATCCCAACTGGTAATATGATTGAAGGCTTACATTCTTTTCAAGTCTGTTTTCAGGATAAATCAGGCACGTGGAGTGTCCCGTCCATTAAATTTTTTATTAAACAACCCATTAAATTACCCATTGGTGATAATAAAATGGTTGCCTATCGGTATTGGTTGAATAAAGATTTCGCCAAACAAAAAACGGTGACGGTTGATCCAATTAATCCGCTTATTCTTAACAGTGTAAATATCCCGGCACCGGCTAAAGCCACTCCTGATCATTACGAGTTTTACCCCGATCCCATAAATGGGAATAAAATAACCTATCACAGTCAATTCATTTTCAATATCCAATTTCAAGATAAAATAAATCAATGGAGTGTCGTATCTAAAGATTCAGTACTTCATCCCTATTCTGTGAATGTTCAGTGTGAGGCCTTATCAAATGGAGTCCCTCTAACTAAAAATTATCCAAAAAGTGATATTATCCATTTTTATCTGGATAAAGCGAAAGCGGGTGATAGTCTTGTTTTTAAATCAAATACAGCTGTTGTAATTGACCTTTTCGATCCGGCAGGCAATAAAATAAAAACAATAAGTAAGCAAGAAAGTACAACAGATCAGGCCTTCCATACTAAATTAGATGGAGAATATTACGCGTTGGTAAATGGGTTTATTAACGGGACTACGAATTCCTACACTTTAAATTATTTGCACTTCTCCAAATATTGTGTTTTGAGTTACAATCGGAAGATTGTAGGAGATAATGGAACTGATACCATTGTTTTTAAAGGAAATGGATTTACCAAGAATACAAAATTGACATTAACTTCCGGTGGTAATTTGGTAACTGGTGAAACAATTATTTGTAACGATCTCACTGTCATTAAGGCTGGTTTTACCTTCAAGAATACTCCTGTGGGTCAATACGATATTCATATAAATTATGGCGATACCACTATCACTATAGAAAAGGGATTCGAAGTAGTAAATTCTCAGAAGTATGCTATACTTTTTGGAAAAGTAACTTTGCCTACAAAAGGGAATTATCCATTTGCCGGTATTTATGAATATGATAACCTTATAATAGATGAAGGCGCTACACTGCTTAGCTATGGTATATCGCAACTGGTTATAAAAGTGGAAAATACATTACAGATTGGAAAGAATGTTTCCATCCGGGTCAGGAACGGATACTATCCAGATGCTCCGGATAACCTCCTTAAAAACATAACACAATTAAACATTGGAAATTATGCCTCTCCATATATAGGAGATGGATACTCCCTGTATCCCGGCACTTTTGGTAAAGGCGGTGATGGCGGAGCAGGAGCAAATGGCGGAATGGGGAAAAATTATCTGATTCCATTGGGATGGGGCCAATATACCACTCTTGAGGCGTTCGGAGGATCTGGCGGGGGTGGTGGCGGTGGTGGATTTGGTGGCGGCAAAGGCGGATCTCGTGGCATATTGGGGGTTGGTACTGCAGGTAATGGAGTATATGGTGGAAGTGGAGACGACAATGGAGGAGCTGGTGGATTTGGTGGTAATAATTCTTTGATTAGTGTAGGTGGTGATGCTGTTGACGTAGGATCAAATCCAGCTCCATCTTCTATAGTCATCGGAGCTGGGGGTACAGGTGGTGGTGGTAATGGGGGAGCTGGAGCCATATTCGGATCAGCTCAAGGTGGTAATGGTTTTGGAGGACCTGGTGGTGGTGGAGGTGGATATGGTGGGGGAATACTTGTAATCGCAGCCAATGAAATCAGTTATGATCCGATTTCAAAGCCTATGTTTTTGTCGTTAGGTCAAGCTGGCGGTAAAGGTGGGGTTGGCGGTGTTGGTGTTTTTCCAGTTTCAAATGGTGAAAATGGAGTAAAGGGTGAAGATGGGGTGGTTATTATTAACACTAACAAGCAAATACCTGAGTTCATTTTCTCAACAGATGCTTTTGGCTCTAATTATTCACCTGGAATTGGTGGGCATGGATTGATATCCGGAACTGCCAAAGTCTTATACAATGTTAATCAACTTGAAACTTCAATCATTAATGAATTTTCAAATGATAATAGAGACGATATTCTATCTGTATATCCGAATCCTGCAAATGAAAAAGTTTTTATTAAAACACCAACAAATTCATACAACAATAAGATATCTATTTATACACTCACAGGAGAATGGATCAAAGAAGTAAATTCGACTCAACTAATCACTGAAATAGACATTTCAAATCTACCAGACGGAATCTATTTAATAAAGTTGAAGACCAATGAGGGAAGCAGAGTAGCAAAACTAATAAAGCAATAGAATTTAAGATTACATGATTGATCTTAATTTACTTGCATGATAGTTGATCAATAGAAAAATCATTGTATAAAAACTATTAAACGTTATCCTAAAATCCCGTCAAGCTTCGCAACCCTGGCAGGATTTTTATTTAGATATCCATAAGCCCCTTCCCCTAATTAGTTAGGATGTTTGCAAATGCAGGTTGCGATTTGCAATCTCCCCCTTTTTAAGAGTGGATTTTTTATCCACACTAAATGAAAAAATAAAGAAATGATACAAATACAATCCATTCTGCTTAATTATTGCCAATAATACATAACTGGCTCAAATGCTTTATAACTTAACCGATTCGATTACAATTACTCAGGATTCCCTAAGTACATGACAAAAATTTAAATATATTTATATCTGACTGAAAATGAGCGTTTAATAGAACTGATGAAATATAATTAAGCCCATATTTGAAAATGCTTCTGGCTCTTTTCCCATGTTTTTTTATCTTAATTGGTTTGATGTAATGATTTAAATAATCACCCACCACATATGCC
>Ga0123337_10005579_pt1 | contig 12319 bp, 12 predicted proteins | sample frozenSSSSmetaG_FD_89792 | JGI IMG/M metagenome (GOLD analysis project Ga0123337, IMG submission 89792) | Glacier valley bacterial and archeal communities from Borup Fiord, Nunavut, Canada, to study Microbial Dark Matter (Phase II) -... | ecosystem: Environmental > Aquatic > Freshwater > Ice >...
CACCTCATCGGTCAGACGGCCGGGTTCTCGCGCTTCAGCGGCGAGGCGGCCTTCGCGATGCACGTCGGAGTGGCACCGCTGCCGGTCTCCTCGGGCAAGTCATGCCGGCACAGGCTCAACCGTTGCGGCAACCGCAAGCTCAACTCCGTGATCCACATGATCGCCGTCACGCAGGCCCGGATGCACCCGCCGGCGATGGCCTACATGGAGCGCAAGCAGGCCGAGGGAATGAGCTACCGAGAGGCGCTCCGATGCCTCAAGCGACTCATCGCGAGGACCGTTTTCAAGACGATGCTGCGTGCCGAGAAGGCGGCGACGGGCACGGTCGTCAGGGCCGATTTCGGTGCCGTTCCAACAGCCGTGGCGGTGTAGAGTTGACATAAGAGCAACACCTGACGCGCGACAGGTGGGATACTCTGGAAGCGCTCGGCGCGCAGGTTATGCGCAACACGTTAGACAGAACAAGCCCAAGGCATCCGCCCGTCTTCATACCGTCCAGTGTGCGTCAGTCGCTTAGCTACCACGGAGGCTTTCTTGAACGCTGACAACTACCTCTCGTCTGCCATCCGCATGGTGCTTGCCGACCGATCCTGGTGGTGGCGTGCGGCGGTCATCGCTGCAGTCGGGACGGTGCCGTACGTAGGCTCCTTCCTCATCGCCGGCTACTTCATGGTGATCATGGGCGATGCCGCGTGGAGTTCTGATCGAGGCCTGCCTTGGTTCAGTGAGCGCTCGACGATCCTGCGCCGCTCGTGGGACGGATTCGTCGTTGGCGTCGTCTGGGGGCTGCTTCTCGCCGTCCCACTGGCCATCTTCACCGTCGCCGTGGTGTTCGTACGCGCGGCTCACGGAAGTGGGCCGGCGATTCCTTGGTGGTACCTCACGACCCTGAGCCTGATGTCAGGCGCATTGAGTGTCTTCCTCAGCGTCGCGTTGCTTCGCGCCTCCATCTACCTGAGACCTTCGGCGGGACTGACCATCCGCGGAGTGCGAGAGCTCATAAGTCGCTACCCCGCGGGTTTCAGGAAGGTCACCGGCATCATGCTCGCCGTCTTTGCCATCAGCGCTGTGCTGAGTGCCCCCGCGACCTATGCTCGCTACTTCGTGACTCTGTCGCCGTTCGCATCAAACGCGCTCCTCTACGGTGGAGGCTTCCTCGTCGCCTTGGTCACCGCTCCACTCCGGTTCGTAATGTTCACCGCCTACGGACTATGGGCCAAGGACACGGATCCCTCGAGTTGGCCGCCCCTTACCGGCGCGGTCGCGGGCGATTCCCATCATGTGGCGACGGCGCAAGTCGCCACGGCGCCGTTGAACGACGCATACGAGCCATTCGATGCTCGCGATGAGTGACGACGGACGCACGGTGGTCTGGCTGAGTTCAAGTCTGAATCGCAACACTCCTTGCGTTTAGGCCGTCGTCGAGAGTTCATAGCACTCCTTCGGTGTCCTGAAGCCCAGTCGCTTCCTCGGTCGGGTGTTGAGTGTGTGCGCGATCGCGTCGAGATCGGCCTGCGCGATGTGCGCCATGCTCCTGCGCTTGGGCAGGTACTGGCGGATGAGCCCGTTCGTGTTCTCGTTGGTGCCGCGCTCCCAGGAGTGGTGCGGGGTGGCGAAGTAGAACTCAACGCCGGTCGCGGCCTCGGTCTGTTTGTATGAGTGGAACTCGGTACCGTTGTCCGCGGTGATCGTCTTGAAGCGGTCGCGCTGACGCTCGATCAGCTCGATCGTCTTGGCAGCGGCATCGGCGGCGCAGTGACGGATGAGCTTGCCCATCTGCAGATAGCCCGTCTTGCGTTCCACGATGGTGAGTGCGGAGTGACGACCGTGGCTGTCGCCCATGATCGAGTCGATCTCCCAGTGCCCGTCGGTCTCTCTGGTCTCGACCTCCGGTGGTCGCTCGGAGATGTGGCGTTTACCTGCGAGTCTTCCTCTCGAGTCGTGCGATCCGTTGCGTTTGCGGCGCTTCTTGGTCGCCTGGCGCAGGTGCGTCCACAGCTCACCGCCGCGCTCTTTGTCGCGAAGCAGGCGAAGGTAGATCGTCTCGTGGCTGATCGAGAGGACCTGGTGCAGCCTGAGCCACCCGGAGACCTGCTCGGGTGACCAGTCGAGACAGACCAGGTGCTCGACGAGCGTCCATTCCTCTGAGCTGAAGTGGGAGTTGCGGCGCGACCGTTTGCGACGCGCGACGGCGTAGGAGTGGGCCACCTCGGGTGTGTAGTAGCCGGATGGGCGCACATTGCGTCTGAACTCGCGTGAGATCGTCGCCGGCGAGCGTCTGAGCTCTCGCGCGATCGCACGGATCGAGAAGCGCTGCTTCTTGAGCGCCATGATGACGTATCGTTCTTCGAGGGTGATCTGGGTGTGCATCCGGTCCTCACTTCTTGGCGGGAGAGAGGACTCGATTGTGCCCCAGGTCGCCCCACCCTCAGAAGACGGGGGTGTTGCGTTTAGTATGTGAATCCGCGGGGCCTCGGTTGTGCGATAACCTGACAAGAACAGTTCTTCTGACTCGAGAATGTAGAGAGACATGCCCATCGACGGATGCCACCGCACGTTCGACGAACTCGCCCGAGTGGTACTGCCGGCGTACATGGCACGTTTGCGCGAGAGAATGGCTGCGCCCACTCCGCTCTCAGACTTCTCGATCAAGGGTCGTGGAGTCGCAGCGCTCAAGGAGCAACTGGGGCTGGCGGGCGACCCACGCGGCTGCTATGTCCTGATGGAGGGTGATAGGCCGGTCTACGTCGGCATCTCGAAGCACCTGGTGGCACGGCTCATGGAGCACGTTCGCGGCACCGACCACCTGACGGCAACTCTTGTGTATCGGGTCGCAGCGATGCGGAACCCGCATGGGATGACTGCAGCCAACGCGATGAAGGACGAGGCGTTCCTGCGGAAGTTCGACGAGGCGCGTTCGTACTTGCGCGACCTCAACGTAGCGTTCGTCGAGATCGACAACCCGCTCGAGCTCTATGTGTTCGAGCCGTACTGTGCCCTCGAGCTCGACACGAGTTTCGATGCCGGTGGCTGGAACAGCTTCGATACTCACTAGTGAGGGGTAGGGCGCACTTTCTTGAAGAAGTCGATACTCAACTGTCCCGTTAGCCGCTTACAGCCGGGAACCAACTCGGAACTCTGAAACCCCTCTTCGCATGAGAACCAGTACTGAGCGGATGGCCGTTCGCTACAAGCGACCTTTGATCTGATGAAGCGTTCTCCGGGCGGCCGGTGACGCATAATGAGACTCGGGACTGAATCCGGAGGGGGACCATTGGACGATTACAGAGCCGAATTAGAGCAAGCCGCGATCGACGCCATCCGAGAGCGCGGTCTCGGATACGACGCAGGCCAAGTGCCGACGATGTCCGACATGCGGCTGAAAGGCATTCTCGAGGAGGGACGCTCCGCTGATGGGCTGGTCCTCCATTCCGACGACTGGCTGGAACTCCCCCGGGAGGATACGCCAGGCATGCTGGAGTCCATGGCGAACGCCGAGGACGGGTGTGACGAGCAGTGATGCCTGTGGGCTGCCGCCCGTTTGCAGGTCGTGATGGCGTCGGCCTGGCAGGTGTGTCTTGAGTCTGCTGGCGGCCCGCCGAGGGTACGTGTATCAGCATCTGTACTCGACAGTGGTCCTCGCTAGTCGTCTCGGGCCAGGATTCAACGGGGGGTATGTCGATCGAAAGCGGTTTGACGGCGACGTCTTCGATGATCTCGAGTTGCCTACGGGAGGCGTAGTCCGCATCCAGGTGAAGTCTCACAGCATTCCGCGCCGACCCTTCGTTCTGAGGGACCTGCAAGATTCCGGCAAGTTTGCGTTGAAGAATGCCTTCCTCAGTTTCGTAGCGGACGAGCGACCGGCGGATGACTATCGACTCGTTGCCACTTGGCAACTCGAACAGGGAGCCTCCGTTCACGCATGCATCCGCCAAAGCGAAACCCTGAGTTTGGCGCCCGGTAGCGAGACGCTTGTGCTTGAACTCGTGGCTGACGAGTTGTGGCCGCCATCCGGACCCATGGCGTTGTTCAGTTCGCTCCGGAAAGTCGGAACCAGAGATCAGTTCATCGAGTTTTGTCAGCGCTTCAGGATCGAGCTCAATGCTCCGAGCGCATCGCTAGACATCGGCAACCCCGGGCCGCTTGAACTTCTGCTGTTCTCGGTGCTCAGGGAGCGGCTAGGTGTCGGGCTGTGGCCCAATCAGGATCGTGAGGTGGATGAGGCCGCCGATTCAGCCATATACGCCGTCGTTCGTGCAAACGCACGAGACTCATGGCTTGCGGCGGCCGAGTTGTACCAGGTGCTGAACCTCACCACAGATTACGGGAGAGTGCCGCAGGAGTTTCCCATCGATCAGAGATGGCAGGTGAGCCGCCAGGAGCAGCTCGACGAGCTCCTGCGCCTAACGGACACGACCAGCCGCGTGCTCGTCACGGGGGCTCCAGGCTCCGGCAAGTCCTGGCTACTGAACGACCTCGCACAGCAAGCCCGGCAGGACGGGCGAGCGGTTGCACTCCACTTCTGCTACCTAGACTTGCTGGACCCCTCAAGGAGGCTCCGCGCGACAGTCGAAACGACGATCGGCAACTTGATTGCCGACTTGGCGGACTCGTGTGAGTACGAGCAACCGGGGGACATCCCGCTGTACAGCGCACGCCCTTCGGACTTGGTCGCACACGCTGAGGCTGCCGCGACGGCACGCCCCGGTCACCGTGTTCTGCTCATCGTCGATGGCCTCGATCATGTCTCACGAGTTGACCCCGTCGCCATCGGGCGCACGTCGGCGAGCGAGACGCTCGCCCGTGCTCTCGCCTCTATAGAGCTGCCACCCTCGGTCTGTCTCATTCTCGGCTCCCAACCCGGCGCGTTTCTAGACTGCCTTGAGAATGCCGACCGATGGACGGTTGCGCCTTGGGAGGTAGATGATTGCGCGTCGCTCCTGCAGCGCACAGAGGTTGAGGGTTCGTCGGAGGAGCTCAAGGAGGCCGCGGAGCTTCTGAGCGTGAGGAGCGGAGGCAATCCGCTGTATCTCACTTACCTCGCCAGGGAAGTTGAGCGGTTGTCTGACGTACGCGGCGCGCTTGATTTGCAGTCCGTTTCACGGCTTCTTGACGCGCTTCCAGCATATGACGAAGGCCTTTCGGGCTACTACACGCACCTGCTTGACGGGGTCCGCACTGCGGTCGGTTCCAGCCAGCTCGTAGATATGCTTGCGCTCATCGACTTCCCCTTGAGTGCGCGGGAGCTGGGCGAGGTCTTGCCGAGCGCGGCACATGAAGTCGCCGCTACCGTTAAGGCGCTGGTACCAGTCCTGTCAGACTCGCCACTGCACGGCGGTCTTCGCATATACCACGAGAGCTTTCAGCGCTTCGTGAGGGAGCAACTGAGTTCGCGGGGAGCGGAGTTCTCAGCGATTCTCGATCCAGTCATCACTTGGCTGGAACTACGTGGAATCTTCAGGGACTCCCGGTCCTTCAGATCGCTCGCGCGCACCCTCATCCTAGCGGGCCGAATCGGTGATTCGTACTCACTCCTGACGACTGAGTTTGTAGCGCACTCCGTGGCGGCTGGATTTGGTTTCAGTGCAATTCGGCAAGTCCTGAAGGATGTCGCGACGGCTGCCGGTCGCGAGTCAAGATGGGATGTGCTTGTTCGGATTAACGAACTGATGAATTCGGCCAACACGTGTTTCGATGGCAAGCTCGTCGATGATGTGGCGCTGGAATTCGCACGGACGTTGGCCACGGTCAATGAGCCCGCGTTGATTGCGGAGCGTTTGGTGTATGACGGCAGGCCCGAATGGGGCCATCGGACGGGACTGCTTCTCTGTGCGTTCTGTGATGAGGCCGGCGCGACGCCCCCATGGGACATCTATTTGCAGGCGTATGCTCGCCGCGACGACAAGAACACAATTTACGGCGACTCCAGCGACGACCTGGTTGAGGCCTCGATTCTCAGGGGCCGACTACGACGAAGCCGGCCTGCATACATGATTCAACGAACGATTGACGTTCTGAACGAAACGGAGGACGTTCGACCGTCGGTGCTAACCATGGGAGCCACCGTCGCGCAAGTGTTGGGACCAGACGCCTTGGACGAAGTGATCGAGGCGGTCTCTGGCACGAACCAGGCTCGATTGCTGTTGGCTAAGGCGGGCTATCTGAAGGCGAGGCGCGTCGAAGGCTTCGCCAACATCGCGCAGAAGGCAGATGCAATTGGTCTCGACGATCGAGACAGCTGGTTAGCACTGGTTCTCGGAGCGGAGTCCTCATCGAGCGTGGACCTCAACGATCTGCTCAAGGCGACACAGGCGGTGCTGTCCGAGAAGGCGCAGTTTGAGGAGGAAATCGTTGCACGCTGGCTGAGGCTCGTGAATCAGGCCACCTCCGCCGACTTGCTGGGAGTCGAGCGTTTGCTTAGTGGACCTGGTTGGTACCGTTGCTGGCTTCGGTACTGGGTTTCCCTGCAAGACTGCGGGCGTGATGGCCGCGTGCTCGAGTCATTCCGTCAGTTGGAAGTTGACGTTAGCCCCTACGTTGGGACGCCCCGCGCATGTGATCTCCTCAGCCTAAGAGGGCTGATCCACGACACCCTTCGAGTTGGCTTGTCGAAGGCCGATGAGGAGGACTGGCGAGAGGTTCTCGGGATTCTGGTTCACGTGAGTCGCAAGACGACCACATATATGCAAGGCGGTTCTGGTGGCCCTCTGACGCTGGTGCCACTGCTGAAGATGATGCTTGACGAGGCGGGCACAGAAGCAAAGGCGCTCGTTTCCGCGGAGCTGGCGCGAGGTTTGGTCGCTGATGGTAACCACGAGACAACCTATTACGAGACTCACGCGCACTCGGAGCTTGTCCGAGCTCAGGCGGAACTCATTCTTGGCGAACGCGCGCAGGCGCTTACGAGTCTTGCGCAAGCGTCTCGCTATCTAGTCGCTTACGGTTTTCACAAGGACATCACGATCTTTGGGCTACTCGACTCACTGGAGTCGCTCCACACGAATGATGACAAGCAATGGGCTAGGGTCAGGCTTGCGAGTTTGCAGGCACCCATCGAGGCGCTGCTCACGCACACGGATCTCAAAGAGACACAGCATGCCTTCTCCCGCTGGTACGAGCTTATCGGACGGCTAGACCCCATCGGTGCGCTATCGCACTATGCTGCGAAGACTCGACGAGCATTCGCACGTATCGACTCATGGGTTGAAGTCGCCCTCCGCGATGCGTTGGCGAACAACTGCCTGGCGGACCCCCTCCATCAGATTGCGGGCTCGCTCTGCCTGGTCTCGGCCGAGGAGGCAGATTGGCCACAGTCTCCTGAGCCGTCGCTCTCAGAAGTGGCAGCTCGCAGGCTGATACGAACTGCAGTGATTTCCGACAACCAGCAGTCGCTTCGATCGAGTGACCCCGTGCGGCCTCAGCGGGAGCCGGCAGTCGTTCCCGGCGCCGGATGTACGCTCGATGAGCTTTGCGTCTCGATTGGCCGCATCAGGTGGACCGACGCGCGTGAGGAGGATTTCCACGCCATTGCTGACCTTGCGCTATGCGCACTGACGTCCGTCGAAAGGCCGCAAGAGGTCCTGCTGCAGATTGCCGAGGCCTCTGAGTCGTACCGCGAGAACCGGGTCATGGAGATCCTGGCAGATGGACTTCTGGCTGATGGTCACGTCGAGCTTGCCGCTGCCTGCAAGGTCTTCGCATTCACCCGATCTGGTGACGGTTGGCGACACTTCGGACATGAGAGCCGCCTGGAACTTCTGGTTGAGGCATATGCGATAGAAGATGCCACGGCAAGTGAGACACTCGCTGGAGACGCCATCGACATGATCTTCGCACGCCCGGGGTGGAACGGAATCACGGAGATGATGCCTGAAGTGGTCGCGCTGATTCGGCCGGGCGACGCAGCCAGGGTCGTATGGGACGAGGCCTTCTCAGTCATCGAGTACCGGCTGCCTGCGACCGGACGGGCTGATCACGTTGCCACCGCTTATCGCCCGTGTGAGCACGATGGCGTGATTGAGGCGAACCAGGCTGTGGCAGAACTGGTGCTTTCACGGCTGCAGCACATCAGCTTCGAGAGGCGAGCACGAGCGGTCGCCGCCGCCGCTTTATTGTTCGCAGACGCTGATCAAACAGTATGGCCCGCGCTGGGTGCAACGATTGCTTGCGACATGTCGGTTTCCGCGCTAAGCATCCTCCTCTCCCTGGTGACGGATTTCGGGGTGGCCACCGATATGCCAGCGCATCAACTCGAACTCGTTCGACATGCGGAAGCGTCAGAACTGTTGTGCCTCCGGGTGCCTGCTCGCCGAATCCTCAGTCTACTAGGTGAGCAAGTGCTTTCGCCCGCGCCGCTCCTACCTTCAGACCGTGCACCGCATGGTCCGCGACGAAAGATCCCAAGACGGTGGCAACTGGCGGGCGAGGTATGGCCCGAGTTGCCTGAGCTTGTCGCCCGCGAGTCCGATTCGCTTCCCCGTGAGCCATGGGTACGTCGTTGGATGGAGGTGTTCGTGGATAGCGTAACCTCGCCTTCATCCCGACAGGCATGGGGGCGAACTTGGAGTCCCTTTGACGAGGGTACAGAGATTGCGCTCAGCCGGATTGCCGCATCCGTGCGTCCTGCGCTTGCCATGAAGGGCACGATAAACCCAGCCGCCGAGGACGATCTTGGCGAGATGATACTTCCCAGCTGGCCGCTCAGGGTCCGGTATCAACTGAGCCGAGCTGATCGTCCACGGGGTTTGGTGATTCCGGCGGAGGCGAGTGAGGGCAATCTCCCCGAACTCGAACAGACGCTAAACGAAGACGCGACGTATCCTGGTTGGATTCGCGTGGCCCACATTGAGCACGAGCGACGAGAGGCCGAAACCTATCGCGACCGGTCTCGTGAGGCTGCTGCATTCTCGGGCCTGTGGTTTGGTCCGCCCTACGATAGCGGCCTGCCCTACGGACATGGGGTTTCTCGGTCTTGGCTGCGGGAGACTAGCGGCTCGTGGCCGCGCGGTTTCATGGGGCCCGTTGCCGGCCTGGCGGCGGAACAAGACTACTGTGGCGCCATGCAGGTTTTGACGCTTCATCCTAAGTTGATACAAGCGCATGGCCTCAGCCCGGCAGAGTGGTGGGACGGTCTGCTCCTCTTGGACGAAGACGGGTTGCCTGCCGCCGTTTGTCGATTGTGGGCAGGACCATTCACCACGGGCGTGGACCTCGGGAAGGAGTTCCCGACGTTCGAGGGTGCTGAGCTTCTGCTCCGCCCGGACATCCTTCGCTCGATCGAGGAACTTGCAGGACAGAAGGGCCAATGGGTTCAGCAGTCTGCTTCGCTCGCGCAGGTCGAGGACGACGAGTAGTGCAGGTCTCCATCTAGCACTTTGTCTAACACTTCTGGCCAGAACGAGCCGGAACGACAGACGCCCACACCTAGCCTGAACTGCACGAACGCCATTCACCCCTGTCGGCAAGCCATGCTTGAGGGTCACTCATAACCCGAAGGTCGTCGGTTCAAATCCGGCCCCCGCGACCAAGAAGATCGCGGGTCAGATTCGGTAAACGTGTCTGGCTTGGATTGTTGTAGGAGCCAACTTCTAAATACTCCTCTAACACCTGTCCCTAACGTATGCGACCGCTGCTCGTTTGCGCATCCCGGTCGGATCTGACAAGTGGCGCTGAGCGCCACAGAGCCCGATCTGCTTGGTGCAATGTCGCGGGCGGCGGACAAACCGGCCGGGTTGGCAAGCTCAGAAGGCCGCCATGTGGTTGTCGCTACACACGCATGGCCCAGGAAAGGCCCATCGGCGTTGGCTGCGGAGGGGGGTAGGGGGGAGGTCGATAGGAACTCATGGGAGTGTGCCAAAGCAGCTACTTCTACCGCGACGCGTCACGCACAGGAACGGCTCGCACACTCTCGAGGAAACCGTACTCCGCGCGCGCGTCGGCGTTCTGCCATGCGCGTTGCCGCACCGTTGTGCGTGTTGCTGAGCGCCTGTTGCCAATGGTGGCAAATCAAGGAGGGCATTACGCGACACCCTGCGTGATGTTGTGGGATTATGTGACAGGTCCGTTTCTGTATTTCGGGGCGGTTGAAGCATTATCATGGGATAACGGGTACACTTATGGCGGATAGATTCCAAGTGGCGCTCTTCTTGCTCGAGATGAAGCGAAAGGCGCAGGCGGGCTTTCAGTTTGAGGAGCGAGCCGACAACATGGCGACGCTGATGAGTCTGGCAATTACCAGGGCAGACGCAAAGACCCGCATTATGGGCTTGACGGTTGAGGACTACAGTTCTGGACCCAACGTCAGGGACCCGAAACGCCCCGAGCAGGAGTCTTGGGTGTTTGGCGTTTACGTTCACGACCAATTGGTTTATGTGAAGTTGAGTATTCCCGATGACCCAGAGCGTTGTGTCTGTGTCTCCTTCCATTTTCCGAAGTTCCCGATGACCTTCCCGTACAGGCCGAAACCGTGAACGATTAAGGGCGTGAGATCAGAATGGACCCAGTGTGCACTGCATGCGGTAGCTGCGACGCTCCTCTAGTTGATGAGCGCCTTGAGACATATACGGTTCGGGATCAGGAGATTCAGGTTCCCGCTCGAGTAGCGGTGTGCTCCGCCTGCGGCGCCGATGTGCCAGACGATGAACTGGATGAGCAAACGCTACAGGCTGCCTTCTCGAAGTACCGCAGCCTTCATGGCCTCATGGACTTCGATGCGATGAAGTCGCTTCGAGCGCGGTACGGTCTGGGTGTGCGCCCGTTCTCACTGCTCCTTGGGTGGGGAGAGTTGACGCTCTTCCGGTACGAGAGCGGTTCAATTCAAGACGATGCTCATGAATCGCAGCTCAGACTGGCCGAGAACCCGGACAACATCCGGGTTCTGGTCGGAATCAATGGTCACAAGCTCACCTCGCGCCAGCTCGGAACCCTCGAGGCTCATCTGTCGGCAGTTGTGGACTCGAGAGATGTCCAAGTGGTGGTTCAGCGAGAGCGTTTTGAGGTTCGTGATACCCAGGATGAGTTCGGCGGGTTCATTCCACTTCAATTAGGCAAACTCCGCGAGATGATGCTCTTCTTCTGCGAATGTGTCGAAGTCTACCCGACCAAGCTCAACAAGCTTCTGTTCTACGCCGACTTCTTGCACTTCAAGCATCACGGCGTCTCGATTACCGGATCCCCTTACCTTGCGTTTCAGCGAGGGCCAGTCCCGGAGCACTACGAGTGGATACGGGCGGACTTGGTGGAGGCGGGTGAGCTTGAGTCCGAATCGGTTGACTGGGGTAACGGCATCGAAGGCGAAAGACTGTGCCCGCTGCGCCCGGTGGACCGTTCGATCTTCAATGCTGGCGAGCTTGAGACTATGAGCCAGGTGGCCGAGAGGCTAGGGGCCAAGTCGGGCCGATACCTCCAGGACCTCTCGCACAAGGAGGAGGCATACACCGAGACGTCGGCCAGAGCGATGATTCCATACGGCTGGGCACTAGAACTGACACTCTAGGCTTCTGCGTTGGTCGCCCGCAGGCGAACATCCCAATCATGCGGCCAATTCGGTGTAGACATGTCGCACGAGCAAGATGGCTAGTTCTTGATCATGTCACCACTGCCGTTGCACTCCGGACAGAGGGTCGTCTTCTGCCCAGCGCACGACATGCAGGTCCATCTGCCGGTGCCGTTGCACGGCATGCACACTGTGCTGCCCGCCCCATCGCAGACTTCGCACGCTGTCGATCCGCTGCCGAAACTCATGCTTCCCGATCCCCCGCATGCAGGGCATGGGTCGGAACCAGCTCCGTCGCAAGCGGTGCATGCCGACTTCCCAGAGCCTCTGCATTCCGAGCACTTCACCTCGCCGTCGCCTCCGCATTTGGTGCACGTGACTACGGTCGGGCCGGAGTACGGCGCTTCGGCGGTCGTCGCCTTGATCGTCCTCTTGGTCGTGCGCTTGGGCGTAGTCGCCGGCTTCTGGAGGACGGTCGGCGGAGGGTCTTTCTGCACAGTAGGTGCGACATTGCTGCTCGAGTCTATTCCTGCCGACGGCTCCGCCGAGTAGCCCTTGAACCCACTATTCGGCGCACCGACCTGAGGTTTGCCGTGCTTCGTTGTCAGCGAAGGGCGGGACGCTAGCGCTGCTGTCAGCGCCGCTCCCAGTAGTACCGAAACACACAAGATGGAGAGCACGGCTAGTTTCGTGAGCCCCCGATGTGTTCGGTACTCTAAAAGTTGACCACGTAGAGGCCTTTCGATCACCGAAAAGTTGACCACCCCACCAACGCCTGTACCGTCGAGGAGATCCCGTGCGATCGGGGCACTCCGACGGAGCAGG
>Ga0123337_10005581_pt1 | contig 12317 bp, 13 predicted proteins | sample frozenSSSSmetaG_FD_89792 | JGI IMG/M metagenome (GOLD analysis project Ga0123337, IMG submission 89792) | Glacier valley bacterial and archeal communities from Borup Fiord, Nunavut, Canada, to study Microbial Dark Matter (Phase II) -... | ecosystem: Environmental > Aquatic > Freshwater > Ice >...
GACGCGCTGCTCGAGCGCACGGTCACCTACAACCGGCTCATCAACTCTCCCTTCTCGGTCGTCGGCCACGACGACCTGCACGCCTACCGCGCGATCCAGAAGGGCCTGCACGCGAGCGGCAATCCGTGGGTGAGCCTGCAGCGCGACTTCGATCCGACCGAGATCGGCCAGGCCGAGGTCACGGCCAACGGCACGAGCGAGATCTCGATGAGGAACCAATACCGCGCCTGGGTCCGCTTCATGACGGAGACGATGTGAGCACGGCCATGCACGCGACCACGCTGGTCGAGCGCGACTTGATCGACTTCGTCGTGCGCGAGGCGCGCCTGCTCGACGAGTGCCGCTACGACGAGTGGCTCGAGCTGTGGGCCGACGACGGCCTCTACTGGGTGCCGCTCGTGCCCGGCCAGAAAGAGGCGCTGCAGCACAACTCGCATCTCCACGAAGACAAGCTGCTGCGCGCACTGCGCGTCGAGCGGCTGAAGAGCCCACGCGCGTTCTCGCAGCAGCCGCCGAGCCGCGCCCACCACCTGCTGCAGACGCCCGTCGTCGACGTCGCCGATGCTGCGCACAACCGCTTCGTGACGCGCACGCCGTTCCACTACACCGAGGCGCAGGGCGACGAGAGCTTCTTCCTCGTCGGCACGGTCTTCCATCATCTGACGATGCGCGACGGCCGGCTGCTCATGGCCCTGAAGCGCGTCGATCTCCTCAACCCCGACGCGGCCCTGCCCGCCGTCCAGCTCTTCATTTGACCCGCATGGACACCGTCTACGACGCCTTCACCCGCATCGCCCGCCGCCGCGGCGACGCCGAATTCCTGTGCGTCGAGCCGGTGACCGCGGCCGCCTACGGCATCGACGCCGGCGCGCGCAGCTGGCGCGAGGTCGCGGGCGAGGTCGAGCGGCTGCGCGCGCTCTACGCGCAGGCCGGCTACGGCCACGGCCATCGCGTCGGCCTGCTGCTCGAGAACCGGCCGGCGTTCTTCACCCACTGGCTCGCGCTCAACGCCCTCGGCATCAGCATCGTGCCGATCCACGCCGACCTGAAGAGCGCCGAGCTCGGCTACCTGATCGCGCACAGCGAGATCGGCCTCGCGGTCGTGCAGCCCGGCTACGAAGGCGGGCTGCGATCGGCCGCGAGCGAGGTGAACGCCGAGCTGGAGACGATCCGCCCCGAGGTCGGGGGCCGCGTCCCGGCGGCGCGGCGCCCGGCGCGCGCCGCGCGCGACAAGGTCGGCCGCGAGAGCGAGTGCGCCTTGCTCTACACCTCGGGCACGACCGGCCGGCCGAAGGGCTGCCGGCTCGCCAACGGCTACTTCCTGCGCGCCGGCGAGTGGTACCTCGGCCTCGGCGACCTCGCCGAGGTGCGGCCGAACGTCGAGCGATTCATCACGCCGCTGCCGCTCAGCCACATGAACGCGCTCGCGTTCTCGTCGATGGCAGCGATCCTCTCGGGCGGCTGCATCGTCCAGCTCGACCGCTTCCATCCCGCGACCTGGTGGCAAAGCGTGCGCGACAGCAAGGCGACGATCGCGCACTACCTCGGCGTGATGCCGGCGATGCTGCTGTCCGCGCGGGCGAGCCCGATCGATGCGCAACACGCCGTGCGTTTCGGCTTCGGCGCCGGTGTCGACAAGCGCCACCACGCCGCCTTCGAAGAGCGCTTCGGCTTCCCGTTGCTCGAGGCCTGGGCGATGACCGAGACCGGTGCCGCGGCCTGCATCATGGCTAACCGCGAGCCGCGCTGGGTCGGCACGAGCTGCTTCGGCCGGGCCGAGTCGTTCGTCGAGACGCGCGTCGTGAGCGAGAAGGGCATCGACGTCGTCGCCGAGCAGCCCGGCGAGCTCCTCGTGCGCGCCGCCGGTTCCGAGCCGCGTCGCGATTTCTTCCTCGGCTACCTGAAGGACGAGGAGGCGACCGAGCAGGCCTGGGCCGGCGGCTGGTTCCACACCGGCGACGTCGTGCGGCGCACGACTGATGGCGACTTCCACTTCGTCGACCGCAGGAAGAACGTGATCCGGCGCAGCGGCGAGAACATCTCGGCGGTCGAGGTCGAGAGCGTGCTCAACCTGCATCCGGCCGTGGCACAGAGCGCGGTCGCGGCGACGCCCGATCCGGTGCGCGGCGACGAGGTGCTCGCCTGCATCGTGCTGCGCCGCTCGAGCCATGCGCCGACGCCCGACAGCGTCGCGACCAGCATCGTGACCCACGCGCTCGAGCGGCTCGCCTACTTCAAAGCGCCGGGCTACGTCGCCTTCGTCGATGCGCTGCCGCTGACCGTCTCGCAGAAGATCCAGCGCGGCGACCTGCGCGAGCTCGCGCGCACCTTGCCCGGCAAGCCCAACTGCATCGATACGCGTCCGCTCAAGCGGCGCGCGAAGATGAAGCAATGACCGCACGCCGGGCCGGGCGTGCATCGTACGAAGGCGTCGCCGTCGCCGTGCCGGTGACCGTGCCGTATGTGCGCTACTCGACCCACGGCGCGCACTGGTTCGTCGGCAAGGCGATGGAGGCGCTGGTCGAGCGCTCGGGCATCGCCAAGGACGCGATCGACGGCCTGACGGTCTCGAGCTTCTCGCTCGCGCCCGACACGGCGGTCGGCGTGACACAGCACCTGGGTCTCAGCCCGCGCTGGCTCGACCACATCCCGACCGGCGGCGCGTCTGGCGTGATGGCGCTGCGCCGGGCCGCGCGTGCGGTGCAGGCTGGCGATGCCGACGTCGTCGCCTGCGTCGCGGCCGACGCCAACCACGTCGAGTCGTTCCGGCAGATGCTCGGCGGCTTCTCCAGCTTCGCGCGCGACGCGAGCTATCCGTACGGCTCGGGCGGGCCGAACTCGGTCTTCGCGTTCATCACCGCGCACTACATGCGCACCTTCGGCGCGACGCGCGAGGACTTCGGCCGCATCGCCGTCGCCCAGCGCGCGAACGCGCTCAAAAATCCGAACGCGCTCTTCAAGGTGCCGCTCACGCTAGAGCAATACATGAGCGCGCGGCCCATCTCCGATCCGATCCATCTGTTCGATTGCGTGATGCCGTGCGCCGGCGCCGAGGCTTTCCTGGTGATGAGCGAGGAACGTGCGCGCGACGAAGGCCTCGCCCACGTCGTCGTGCGCGGCGCGATCGAGCGCCACAACGCCTACGCCGACGACCCGGTGCTGGTACGCGGCGGCTGGCGCGTCGACCGCGACGAGCTCTTCGCGCAGGCCGGCATCGGCCCGGAGGCGATCGATTTCGTGCAGACCTACGACGACTATCCGGTCGTCGTCGCGCTGCAGTTCGAGGACCTCGGCTTCTGCGAGAAGGGGGACGGCACGGCGTTCATCCGCGCGAAGACGCTGACGAATGACGGCGACTTTCCCAACAACACGAGCGGCGGCCAGCTCTCTGCGGGCCAGGCAGGCTGCGCGGGCGGCTTTCTCGGCATGACCGAGGCGATCCGCCAGCTCACGGGCGAGGCGGGCGAGCGTGCGGTGAAGGATGCGACGCTCGGCCTCGTCTCGGGCTTCGGCATGGTCACCTACGACCGGTGTCTTTGCACCGGCGCCGTGATTCTGGGGGCATCGTCATGACGATGCCGCTGATGAAGCCGCGCAAGAAGAACCCGGTGTTGCGCACGCGGCAGATGAACCTGCCGCCGTGGGCGCGCGGCCGCACCGCGCTCGGCATGACGGCGGCTGCGGCCGAGGGACGCTTCGAGCTGCAGGTGTGCCAGCGCTGCCAGGCGGTCCAGTACCCGCCGCGCGACGCCTGTCATCGCTGCCTGTCGTCGCAATTGAGGTGGACGGCGCAGAGCGGAGCGGGCGAGCTGCTGAGCGAGACCGTGCTCCACCACAGCAACGATCCGTTCTACCGCGAGCGGTTGCCGTGGCGGCTCGGCCTCATCCGCCTCGACGTCGGACCGACGGTGATCGCGCACCTGCACGGCGACGTCGCGTCGCCATCGACATCCACGGTGCGCGTCCACGTCGGCGCGCGCCTCGATCGCGCCGGCGCCGCCGTGCTGATCGGATTCCCTCCCGAGGAGACAGAGCACATGGCCGACGACACGATGCTGCGCGAGATGACCAGCGACCCCAAGTTCAGGAAGATCCTCGTCACTGACGGCAAGACCGAGGTTGGGCAGGCGCTCGTCAAGGCGCTCGTGAAGGCGGGCGCCGAGATCGTCTGGGTCGGCCACGCCGAGCCGTGGAAGAAGCTGCCCGGCCTCGACGACATAGCGGCGCTGACGCAGGTGACGCTGGTGCCGCTCGACCTCACCGACGGCCGGTCGGTGAGCGAGCTCGCCGGCGAGATCGGCGGCAAGGTCGACATCGTCGTCAACAACGCCGAGGTGCACCGCGCCTTCGGCATCGCGTCGCGGCGCGGCACGGATGCGGCCAAGGCCGAGATGGACATCAACTACTTCGGGCTTCTCCGCCTGGCGCAGGAGCTCGGCCCGGCGCTCAAGGCGCGCTCGGCAGACGGCACGACGCATGCCGCGGCCTGGGTGAACGTGCTCTCGGTCTACGCGCTCTCGAACTATCCGCCGCATGGCACGTTCTCGGCGTCGAAGGCCGCGGCCTACTCGCTCGCGCAGTGCCTGCGCGCCGAGATGCGCCCGTCGGGCATCCGCGTGATCAACGTCTTCCCCGGGCCGATCGACGACGAGTGGAACCAGAACCTGCCGCCGCCGAAGATCGCGCCTGCGGCGCTGGCGAGCGCGATCGTCAAGGCGCTGAAGGACGGAATCGAGGACGTGTACCCGGGCGACGTCGCGCAGGAATGGGTCGAGCGCTGGCGCGAGAACCCGAAGGTGCTGGAGCGTGAGCTGGCGGGCGGCGGTTGACGCTCGCTCACGTGCCGATGAACGCACCGACGTTCATCTTCGGCGACTAGGCGGCCGCAGGAGAACGCAGGCTCAGCGCGCCCCAGCACAGGCTCGCGCCGAAGACGATCGCGTAGCCGGCGAGCAGCAGACGCCGCGTGTCGTCGAGGAATCCGAGTGCCAGGCCGATGCCGAGCGCGAGGGTCGCGATGCTCATGATCACGATCGGCGCGATCGGCACCCGCGCGTTCGGCAGCTCAAGGTTGCGACGGCTGGCGAAGACGCTGGCGACGAGTCCTGCGACGCCGAGCATGATGCAGACCGCGATCACGATGGTGACGAAGAACGCGCCGCCGAGGCCGGTGGTCTGCAGGCCGGGGTTGTTCAGGATCAGCAGGCCGAGCAGCACGCGCGCGAGCGCGTCGACGAGGGCCAGCACGAACAGCCAGTAGCGGCCGAGCGGGAACAGCGCGAGCGCGAGCAGGAGGCCGGCCGCGCCGTCGGCCAGCCCGTAGACGCCGCCGCGGCCGAAGCCGCGCAGCTCCTCCGACTGCGTCGCCGCGAGCAGGAACACGCCGAAGAGGACGTTGAGGCCGCCGCGCAGCAGGAGAACCGACTTCAGTGCCATGGCCGTGACCTCGATGCGACGATCCCTGTCGATGTCGCTGCGACAGTATCGTGCGACGGCGGCGTTCAGCCCTCGGCCGCGAGCCGCGCGACGATCAGCTCGGCCGTCATCAGGTCGAGGTGGCCGCCGCCGGCGTTCTTGAAGACGGTGATGTCCGACGGGGAGCGCCTGCCGGCGACGGTGCCGCCGACGAGGTCGTACAGGTCGCCGAGGACGTCGGCCGCGCCGATCGCGCCGCTCGCGATCGGCTGCAGGATGTCGCCGACGCCGTCGAACGCCGACTCGCGGCGGTCGACGAAGACGCGGCCGCGGCGCATGGCGTCGTCGTCGGCCTCGCGCGTCTCTGGCGTGTAGCCGCCGACGAGGTCGAGGTGCGCGCCGGCAGCGAGATCGGCGCCGCGGATCAGCGGCTCGCGCGAGCGGGTGCAGGTACTGACGATGTCGGCCTCGCGGATGGCCGCGGCGAGGTCGTCGCGCACCTGCGTCTCGATGCCGTCGGCCGCCAGCGCCTCGGCGAGCTGAAGCGCGCGCTCGCGCGTGCGGTTCCAGACGAGGACACGCCGGATCGACGGCCGCACCGCGCGGTGCGCGCGCACCAGCCGCGCCGCCATCGCGCCGGCGCCGACGATCAGGAGCGTCGCCGGCGCTTCGGGCGCGAGCAGCTTGGCGCCGAGCGCCGAGTCGGCGGCCGTGCGCCAGTAGGTGATCTCGGTGCCGTCGAGGACCGCGAGCGGCCGGCCGTCGGTGCCGTCGAACAGGACGCACACCGCCTGCACGGCAGGCAAGGCACCGCCGTCGAGGTTGCCCGGAAAGCTCGTGATCAGCTTGCTGGCCATGAAGCGGCCCGCGTCGACGGCGTGACGCAGGAAGTACTGCGCCTGTCGTCTGCCGAGCATCGTGTCCTGGATCTCGATCTTCGGCCGGCGATGCGCGGCCTCGATCGCGTCGATCAGAAGCGGAAAGCTCAGGACACGCCGGATCTCGTCGGCGCCCACCCATCGCATCGTGGTCTCGCTCAGCGCGCGATCGGCGCCAATGTGCGCAGGTAGGCGACGAGGGCGTCGAGGTCGTCGTCCTTGATGCCGGCGTACCACTCGTAGGGCATCGGCGCCTCCATGCGGCGCCCGTCGCGGCCGACGCCTTGCACGATGGCGCGCTTGATCTCGGCGTCGCTCCAGGCGCCGAGGCCGCGCTCGCGATCGGACGTGACGTTGCGCGACACCGATCCCTTCCAGGACTCGGGCAGGCCCTTCACGAACGAGGGCAGGAACGCCCGGCCGCCGGCGCCGAGGGCGGTGTCAAACAGCAGGACGCCGCGCTCGCCCTGCGGCGTGTGGCACTCCATGCAGTGGCCGATGGTCGCCAGGTAGGCGCCGCGGCGCACCTTGTCCCGCAGGTCAGCCTCGGTGAAGCCGCGGTCGGCGGTGGCGAATGCGTCGCGCTGCACAGGCGCGCGGTAGACCGGCGCTGGCACGACGTTGCGCACGGCGGGCACCGAGCGCAGGTAGGCGACGATCGCGTCGAGGTCGTCAGGCAGGATCGCCTTGAAGAAGTTCGCCGCCATCGGCGCGGCCAGCGGCTTGCCGGCGAGCGGGCCTTTCGCGGGACGCTCGCCGTGGGTGAGGGCGCGCTTGATCTCGGCGTCGCTCCACTCGCCGATGCCGGTCTCGCGGTCGGGCGTGATGTTGGCGGCGACGCCCAGGTACGGAGGAATGTCGAAGCCGACGCCGCCACCGGAGAGTTCCTTGCCGGCGATCGGCCGGCCCTGCGCGTCTTTCGGCGTGTGGCAGTTGCCGCAGGCCATCACTGTCGTCACAAGGTAGCGGCCGTGCTCGACGGCCGCGCCTTGCGCGATGGCGGATGCGGCCGGGCCGATCAGCATCGCCGCTGCGAGCAGGGCGCGCACGGAGATCGACGGGACGTTCGTTCTGGTCATGGAACCTCGCGCTGAAGGTGAATCGTGCCGGCGACCCTCGCCGGCGCGACCGCGATCATGCGGAGGTCTGGCCGCAGGTCAAGCCGGGACATCCTTCAACGAGGGGTGGCGGCTGACCCGATCCTTCAGCGTTGCGGATTCGCGGGCGTGCCGAAGACGCTGCCGTCGCGCACCTGCCGCGCGAACTCCGGGTCGCTGTTCTCCCAGCGGCCCTGCATCGTGCGCAGCTCGCGCAACGCGCGCGCCTCGCCGGACGCCTCGAGCGCGCGCCAGACCGCCAGGCCGGCGCGCCGGATGCGGGACCCCAGGGCCGAGGCTGCCTGCGTCGCGCTGCCCGTCTCGACGCCATGGGGCGTGGGCAGGATCGATGAGGTGTGCATGAAGATCGCTCCGGGTCACGCGGTCACATGACCGCCGGGGCAGAGACTAGGGTAAACCCGAGGTCCGAGGAAATTGCCGTTTCGAATAGCGCCATCACGGCGACGAATGCCCGTCAAGCGCTCCGCGTTGGCCAGAATCGACGCTCGGCCGGCTCCGGAGGCATCGACCATCGCCAACGACATTCCGCTCATCGACGTCTCGGCGCTGTCGTCGCCGCACGAGGCGGCGCGTCGTGGCGTCGCCGCCCGGATCGGCCTCGCCTGCCGCGACGTCGGTTTCTTCGCCATCGAAGGCCACGGTGTCCTGGCACCGCTGGTGGCCGACACCTTCGCCGCGAGCGCCCGGTTCTTTGCGCTGCCGATCGATGCCAAGCGCGTGCTGGCCATCGGCACGCTGGGCGGCAACCGCGGCTATGTCGGAGTCGGCGTCGAAGCGCTCGACGAGACGACGTCCGCCGACCGCAAGGAAGCGCTCAACCTCGTCTGGAGCGACGGGCGCACCATGCCCGCCAACGTCTGGCCCGCGCTGCCTGGCTTCGAGGACGTGGTCCAGCGCTACTTCGATGCCGTGCTCGCCGTCGGACGCCTGCTGCACATCGGGTTCGCCCTCGACCTCGGCGTCGACGAGGCGTTCTTCGCCGACAAGCTCGATCGCCCGCTCGCGACGCTGCGCCTGCTGCGCTATCCCGCGCCTGATGCAGCCGCACCGCGCGATCAGCTCGGCGCCGGCACGCACACCGACTACGGCAACGTCACGCTGCTCGCGACCGACGGCGTCGCCGGCCTGCAGGTGCGCCGGCGCGACGGCCGCTGGATCGACGCGACGGCGACCGCGGGCACCTTCCTGTGCAACATCGGCGACTGCCTGATGCGCTGGACCAACGACGTCTACGTGTCGACGCCGCATCGCGTGGTCGCGCCCGTCGCCGAGCGGTACTCGATCGCGCTCTTCGTCGACCCGAATCCGGACGCGATGGTGAGCGCGATCGCGTCGTGCGTCGCCGACGGCGATGCGCCGCGCCACGCACCGATCCGCGCGGCCGACTACCTCGCGCAGCGTTTCGCGTCGACCTACGGCAAGGGAAAGCGGGAGCCTTGATGCCTGGGCGCTGCACGCGCCCCGCATCGCCTTGACCCGGGAGCGAAGCGGCATGCGAAAGTCGATCCACTCCGCTTCCGACACCCGTCCATGCGACCGGCGCGCTGGCGCAGGAGCGCTACGCGACGTTGATCGCGCTCGCCTCGTACCTCGCCTGCGATGCGCGGTCGAAGATGGGCCTGTCGATGTCGTACGGCCTGGCCGACGACGAGCTCATGGCGCTGCTGCGCGAGATGCTCGACCGGGATCGCCGCCTCGTCCGCGACATCCCGGAGCCGAGCGCGTCGCCGCTGTCGGTCGACGAGATCGAAGAAGCCGAGCCAGAGTGAACGCGTCAGTCCGGCTTGGCCAGCGACGCCAGGTCGACGTTCGCGCCGCAGATCACCAGCAGCACGCGCTCGCCGTCGCGCGGCACGACGGTGCGTGTCGCCAGCGCCGCCAGCGGCAGTGCGGCCGCGGGCTCGACCGCCAGGCGCAGCTGCTGCCAGAGCACGCGCTGGGCGGCGCGGATGTCGGCGTCGCCGAGAAGATGCGCTGCGTTCACATGACGTTGCGTCAGGTCCCAGGCGATGCTGCCGATGCGGCGCGCGCCGAGCGAATCCGCGGCGACTCCCGACACCGCGACGTCGACCGGCACACCGGCAGCGCGCGCGCAATGCAGGGTCGGCGCGAGCCGGGGCTCGAGCGCGTCGATCCAGCAGCGATCCTGGAACCACGCGGCGACGCCGGCGATCAGCCCGCCGCCGCCGACGCTCACCAGGACGCGGTCGGGAACGCCGGCGTCCTCCTCGACCTCGGCGGCCAGCGTCCCGGCGCCGATCACGACCTCGCGCTGGTCGTAGGCGTGCATGAGCAGCGCTCCGGTCTCGGCCTGGCGCTCGAGGCTCGCGGCGAGCGCGTCGGCGTAGCTCGCGCCGCGCACCGTGAGCACGGCGCCAAGCTCGTTCAGCTTGTCGCGCTTGGCGGCGCTCGTCGTCTCGGGCACGAACACCTCGCAGCGCACGCCGAGCGCCTGCGCAGCGACCGCCACGGCGATGCCGGCGTTGCCGCCCGAGGCGATGACGACGCCGGCTTCGGGCAGCGGGTTCGCGCGCATGCGGTTGAACATGCCACGCGCTTTGAAGCTGCCGCCGACCTGGAGCTGCTCGAGCTTGAGCGCGAGCTCGATGCCGTCGAGGCCGAGCTGGCGGCCGTCGAGCTTCATGAGCGGCGTGTGGCGCACGTCGCCGGCGATGCGTGTGCGGGCCTGCTCGATGTCGTCGCGGGTGATGTCGGTCATTCGAGTCGGGTGCGAAGCGGAAGCTGCCGAGCGTAGCCGAGCCGCTATATTGCGTCGATGGACATGCCACTCGCTCCGTCAGCGCGCGCTCTCGATCTGGCGCAGACGCTGGTGCGCATGAATACCGTCAGCCGCGGCTCGAACCTCGAGCTGATCCACTTCGTCCGTGACGAGCTCGCGAAGCACGGCGTCTCATCGACGCTCACCTACGACGACGCGCACACCAAAGCCAATCTCTTCGCGACGATCGGCGAAGGCAAGCCTGCCGGCGTCATCGTCTCGGGCCACACCGACACCGTGCCGTGGGACGGCCAGGACTGGTCGCTCGATCCGCTCGGCGCCGAGCTGCGCGACGGCAAGCTCTATGGTCGCGGCAGCGCCGACATGAAGGGCTTCATCGGCCTCGCGCTCGCGCAGACGCCGGCCTTTCTCGCCGCCGACCTGCCGTTCGCGATTCACTTCGCCTTCAGCTATGACGAGGAGGTCGGCTGCTTCGGCGCGCCACGCCTGATCGCCGACCTGCGCGCACGCGGGCTCGCGCCGCGCGCCTGCATCGTCGGCGAGCCGACCGGCATGGTGCCAGCGCTGGCGCACAAGGGCGTGTACCGCTGGCGCTGCTGCGTCAAGGGCCGCGCCGCGCACTCGTCGCTGACGCCGCAATCGGTGAATGCGATCGAGATCGGCGCGCGCGTGGTCGGCAAGCTGGGCGACATGGCGGAGCGCTTTCGCACCGGGCCGCAATACGCGGGCTTCGACGTGCCGTACACGACCAGCTCGGTCGGCGTCATCGAAGGTGGCATCGCCGACAACGTCGTGCCCGAGGACTGCCGTTTCCACTACGAGTTCCGCAACCTGCCCGGCGCCGACGTCGAGGCGATGCAGGGCGAGGTGCTCGCCTTCGCGGCGTCGCTCGAGCCGGCGATGCGCGCCGTCGCGCCCGAGGCCGGCATCCGCTTCGAGCCGATCTGCGCGACGCCTGCGTTCCTCGCCCGCGCCGACGATCCCGCGGTGCTGCTCGCGGCGCGCCTCGCCGAAGTCGATGCGACGGCGCTCGTCGCTTTCGGCACCGAGGCCGGCCTGTTCCAGGGCGCCGGCATTCCGACCGTGGTCTGCGGCCCGGGGCACATCGCGCAGGCGCACCAGGCCGACGAGTACGTGACGCTCGCGCAGCTCGCCGCCGGCGAGCGCTTCCTGCTCGCGCTGACGACGATCGATGCCGATGCGCTCGGCGCGAGACGCTGAGCTCGCGATGAGCGTCTCGTACATCTCTCTCGACGAGGCGATCGCGCGCAAAGGCCTGCGCATGGTCGTCGTCGGCGGCGTGCCCAGCCCGTGGGGCGAGGCGGCAAAGGGCATCCTGCACATCAAGGGCATCGACTGGGCCGCCGTGCGCCTGGTCTACGACGACGAACGCGTGATGACGTGGGCCGGCCAGCGCAGCGGTCCGGTCGCGGTCTTCGACGACGAGCCGCCGCGCGCCGGCTGGAAGGAGATCCTGCTGCTCGCGGAACGGCTCGCGCCGACGCCCGCGCTGTTGCCGGGCGATCCGGCGACGCGCGAGCTGGTGCTTGCGCTGTCCGACACGATCTGTGGCGAAGGCGGGCTCGCTTGGACGCGCCGTCTGCAGCTCGTCCACGTCGGCAAGCAGGCCGAGACCGGCTTCGCGGGCCGCGTCGGCGCCTATCTCGGCAAGAAATACGGCTACTCGCCCGACGCGGGCACGGTCGCAGCCGATCGCGTCGTGACCTTGCTCGGCCAGCTCGGCGCGCGCCTCAAGGCGCAGCACGCCGCGGGCTCGCGCTACTACGTCGGCGATGCGTTGACCGCGGTCGACGTCTACGCCGCGACCGTGCTCGCCTTGTTCCGCCCGCTGCCGCACGCGCAGTGCGCGATGGATCCGACCACGCGCGCATCGCTCGAGACCCGCGACGACGCGACCGATGCTGCGCTCGACCCTGTGCTGTTCGCACACCGCGCCATGATGTATGCCGAGCACCTGGAGCTGCCGCTCTCGCTCTGAAGACAGCACTGCGCTCGTCCCCCTCGCGTTCCACCCCGAAGGATTTCATGCACACCCGAGACAGCGCACGCGCCTTCATGCCGTATCCCGATGTCGACGTGCCGCACGCGTCTTCAGGCCCGCTCGCCGGACTCTCGTTCGCGGTCAAGGACCTGTTCGACGTCGCC
>Ga0123337_10005591_pt1 | contig 12304 bp, 6 predicted proteins | sample frozenSSSSmetaG_FD_89792 | JGI IMG/M metagenome (GOLD analysis project Ga0123337, IMG submission 89792) | Glacier valley bacterial and archeal communities from Borup Fiord, Nunavut, Canada, to study Microbial Dark Matter (Phase II) -... | ecosystem: Environmental > Aquatic > Freshwater > Ice >...
ATGGTTTTAATCAGATCGCCGGTAGACACATCATATTGGTTAAGCTTAGTATGATTTTGTTCCCGGTTTAGTTCAACAATGAAAATTGATTTCTCATCTGGGCTCCAACTGATATTGGTTAAATAATGATCTGCCGGCTCACCTGTCTTTATAAAAGTGGTCTGCTTGCTGCTAATGTTGTAGATGCCCAGTTTTACCTGATGACTGGTCATGCCGGCCATGGGATATTTGATGTTGTTCAATTTGGCCTCACGTGCCATATAATCCACCAATGGATAATCACCCACCATTGTTTCGTCCATCTGATAAAATGCAATCTGGTTACCTTTCGGTGACCAGAAAGTTCCTTTTATAATGCCAAATTCATTCCGGTGAACCGCCCCACCATTGATAATATGTAGATTCTTGTCATCCGTAATCTGTTGATTTATAGCGGTTCCAATAATAAAGAGATTGTTATTTATGGTGTAAGCCAGAATTGATTTCTCAATATTAAAATCCAAATGATCAGCATCTTCCGGATATTCAAAACTTGAGTCTATTGATTTATCTTTCAGATTTAGAATTATAAGGTGATTGGAATTGTAAAACCAAATAAATGATTCTTTCATAAAAGTAAATGTTGGAAAGAAAGATGCTTCTTTAATTCCCTTTCCTTTTAAAGCCGCGTTTAATTCAGCCAGAGAAATCAGTTCAGTTGAATCATTGTTGTGAATGTTAAACTGAATTAAATTATTTTCCTTTACCATCACGTAATGCTGTGCATCTTTCCATTTTAGCTGCTCTGGCACAGTTGGTTTCAGATAGCTGGCAGCACCAATAATGGCATCTTTTAAATTCATTGTCTGCTGTGCACTTACATTGAATATGATAATAAAAAGTGCCAAAAGAACCAGGAGTTGTTTTAAACTATTTCGCATAATTCTAACTAAATAAACTCATTATTTCTTCTTCGGTAATTGCATTGATCGGATTATTTGAACCTATAAATTTCTCTACCAGTGCTGACTTTTTAGATTTTAAAGTCTGTATTTTTTCCTCGATCGAATTCTCAGTAATAAAACGGTACACAATTACTTTTTTATCCTGTCCAATGCGATGAGCACGGCTGATGGCCTGATTTTCGGCTGCCGGGTTCCACCAGGGATCAATGATAAATACATAATCGGCTGAGGTGAGGTTCAATCCAACGCCTCCGGCTTTCAACGAAATTAGGAAAATATGATTGTCGGGGTCGTCCTGAAATTGGTGGATTACCTCCGGCCGGTTAATAGTTTTCCCCGTCAGCCACGAGTATTTCCAATTTTCTGTTTCAATCTTGGTTTGCAACAATTCCAGATGTTTGACAAACGATGAGAATATCAGCACTTTGTGCTTTTCGGCTACCAGGTTTTTTAAGCATCGGAATATTTCGTTAAACTTTCCTGATTCACTTTCTGTTTCTTTTGTAACCAGCGAAGGATGATTGGCCAACTGCCTAAGTTTTGTCAATCCCTGCAGAACTACCAATGCCGATTTTTTGATACCGTTGGTTTCAATATTTTTAAGGATCGCATTGCGGATGGACGATTTTTCAGTTTCATAGATTTCATTCTGCTCTTCAGTCATTTCGCAATACCTGATTTGCTCTGTCAAAACTGGTAAATCGCTTTCAACTTCTTCTTTTGTCCGCCTAAGAAAGAAGGGGCGAATCAGTTTTTGTAGTTTCTTTTGCTGCTCCAGATCATCCTTTTTTTCGATTGGGGTAATAAATTCACGCTTGAAATAGGGTAGGCTACCCAATAATCCACGGTTCAGAAAATTAAATTGCGACCATAAGTCCGACAAAGAATTTTCAATGGGTGTGCCTGTAATAACCAGTTTGTGTTTTGACCTGATTTCAAGAATACTTTTATAAGTTTTCGAAGATGAATTTTTGATGTTCTGACTTTCGTCAAGGATCAGGTAAAAGAATTCGTAAGAACTAAGCATTTCGTAATCGTTGCGCAAGGTTCCGTAAGTTGTTAGTATCACATCGTAATACCTGATGGAAGAAACCATGCTGTTCGATTTATTGCGCAATGCACCAACGTGTTTGTACACTTTCAACGAGGGGGCAAATTTCTGAATTTCATTTTCCCAGTTGTGAATCAGCGAGGTGGGCATTACGATCAGCGAAGCTGGCTGAACAGTATCAGGAGCCTCGATGGTACCGAAAAGTGAAAATTGTTGATTATCATTTTTTAATTCAGACAAAAGCAGTTGCCCCGTTTTCTTTTTCAACTTTAACAGTAGGGTGAGGGTTTGCAATGTTTTGCCCAATCCCATATCGTCAGCAAGGCAACCTCCAAGTTGGTTTGCACACAGTTGGTACATCCACGAATAACCTTCCGCCTGGTAATTCCGCAACTCTGCCTTCAATCCTTCCGGCAATTCAATTTTTTGATCAGTGATTGAATTGACCTGTTCCAGCATTTTAAAATAATTGCGGTCGATGCCTACTAATTTTTCCTGAAGAAGTTGAAAATGATGTTTCTTCAACTTTAATATATTACCATTGAGTTTTGCAAAAGGAAAGATTTCGCGGTATGACGAAAACCATTCGAGGGGCAAAATGGCAATTTCTCCCGATGGAAGCTCAAATTCACGGATGTTGTTTATAATATTCTTGCGAAGCCGGATGAATGGAATCAGGCAATCGCCGAATTTGACCATTGCCAATATATCGAACCAGTCTTCATTACTTTGTATTTTAATGTCCAGTGTTTGTGTTCCGGTAAAATACTTTTTATTGAGTTTATTTTGCTGGATCATAAATCCCTGAGCCTGCAATTCTTCATGATTGTGGGTCAACCATTGAATACTTTTATAGTAATTTTCAGTTTCAGATTTTTCTAAGTCTTCTTTTGGGTTCCAAAAGCCGTTTTTGTATTTTAATTGCAGCTTTTTCAATAAATCCAGTTGTTCTTGTTCCCATTTGTGGTCGCGAACGAATTTCTTGAATGTGTAATTTTCCTGCTGATATTCCAGGCTGACGAAAACCTTTGATACCGAATCGGCCAAATATTGACTATTGTCGTACCTGAATTTTACGATTAAAACTGGTTTGAGCGACAAATCCTGTTCCAACGAAAGGATGGTTTTGCGAGGGGGCTGGCTCTCGATGATTGTAAACCCATCCGCCTTGACTTCAAAATCCCTTACCGTATTCATGATAAAGGTCTGGTAATATTTTTCTTCAGCCTGGCGTGGAATAGTAAGGGCTTCTTTGGTCAAAAATGGGATGAGCTTTTTCCCTGAAAGATGGCTGAAAACATACAACTGATTGAGGTACACGAAGCTGCAGGGTTGTATGCAAACCATCTTTATGTTTTTATGCAGCAGATCAATTACTTTATTTTCGTGGCTGATCTTCAGATTGTATTTTGTTCCCGTTTCAGAGCGGTTGAAATAAAAGGTGCAATCAGAAAAAGCGCGGTTTATTTTTATCTCATCCTCATCATACAGATGGGCATATTTGGCCTGCTTGAAAAACAGCCGCGTATTTCCTTTCATCAGCAATACAACACATCGGTAAATGTATTTGTCGATGTAGGGACTTATGTGATTTTGAAACAGGTCTTTGTCCATGTTCTGGAAAAAACTGGGCTGATCTGTTTTCTTCGTAAACTTCTTCATTAACATTTCATCGCTGTAATTCTCGATAAGTTTCAGCAATTCCAGTTCCTGTTCATTTAAAACCACCTCTCCGCTTTTAACATCACGAAGTTTAACTGTTTTATCAACAGTGAAATACGAATTTTCTTTTTCAATCAACAATGGTACTAAAATGTAGCCCACTGAGCGGTGTTCTGTGAATCCGATGATAAACTCCTGTGCCAATTTTCTAAATTTTAGTGGATGATTATTACTTCTGTATGGTTTTTATGAGGATGCTGGGCACACAAACAAAACTTTAAAGATAAAACATTCCCAAATGAATTAGATGATTTGTCAACGAAGAAAGTGATTTTAAATTTACATTTAACTTCTGGATAAAGATTTAACGTGTAAACACCCAATTGTTTTCTTTCGAAAGTTGATTGTTGAAATAATATCCCTCCAAATCGAAAGCCTTTATTTCTTCAGGATCGTTGATGTTATTCATAATTATGAACCTGCTCATTAGTCCCCGGGCTCGCTTTACGAAAATTGAAACCATTCGGTACTGACCGTCTTTCTCTTCTTTAAAGGAGGGAGTAATAATTCTGGCCTTCAGCTTCTTGGTGTCAACAACGCTGAAATATTCGTTGGATGCCAAATTAACCAATATCTTTTGATCTGACTGGGCAAGTTCCTGATTCAGTTTTGCCGTGATCTTTACTTTCCAGAACTCATAAAGATTCTTCTTCCTTGATACTGAAATGTTTGTGCCCATTTCTAACCTGTAAGGCTGAATGCGGTCCAGTGGTTTCAGCAAACCGTAAACTCCTGAGAGTATCCTGAGCTTTTGTTGTGCGGTTTCTAAATTGACAGCAGAAAATGTATCTGCCTTCATTCCCTGATACACGGTGCCATTGAACATGAAGATTGCCTGCCACGAGTTCTCAGGAGTATAAGTCGATGTCCATTCCTGATACCGTTGAAAATTCAAGGCAGCCAGCTTTGGCGAAATATCCATCAAATGAGCTAGTTGAACAGATTTTTTCTTTTTCATCACCGTAACTATCTTTTCGGCTTCTTGAATAAATTCTGGTTCAGTGAACTTCTCGAACTGATTGGGAGAGTGATCGTACAACGATTTTGCGGGTGAGAGTATAATAATCATGGATTTTTTTATTGATTCAACCAAAGAAAAACAAAAATAGGAAATCAAAGTTGAGTTTGTTCTAATCACATGATATTGTTGTGGGCAAGTGTTTTTAAAACCAATACTCAGTTATGTTTTGTTTATAAAAATTTTACTTTTTTTTATAAAATCTTAGTAACTTAGATAAGACAACTCGGTAATTCCAGAGAAAAACTGCATTGAGATTCAAAAATACATTACAGGAATTGTCATTGTAAGATAGATAAGATTGGGCTCTGGGGTTTATTGCCTGGTTATTAAGATTGAATTTAAAAAAGTAATATTTTTAAAAAAATTACCATTGACTTTGCTTTCCCCACAACAATATCATGTGATCCAATTGTTCTGAAAAATTGTATCTTTGATGGTGAGACAGAATTAATTGTCTCTTTCGACCTTCCCATTTCAGGTTCAATGAAGTTAATCCGTAAATGGATTGAGAACCTTAAAAATAAGATGATGGTTCTTGATCGGATGTACAATATTTTAGGAATCTTATTCTCTTCTTGTTTCCATACCCGGATATTCTATTTTTCATTTGTTTTTCACATCACCGACCCATTACCGACTCATTACCAACGCTGTTATTAATAGGTAAATAATAGGTTTATAATAGGTATATAACAGGTTTATTATTCGTATTTATACCTGTAATATACCAATTTGTTACCTGTTATTTACTTATTATACACTATTATGGATATAGCCAAATATAAGGAGGAACCAACGTTGGAATATTCAGAATGATAATTTACACTGAAGTTTGCATATAATTAATGTGTAATCTTGCTTTTGAGCTTTCGAAGGTATAGAAAAGCTTTATTTGCTTGCACATAGTTAATGGAGGTAAATTGTTCTATTCACATAAATCAAAGGTACGTTATTTTAAAATCAAATGGGTTCAAATGGTTCATGAATTTTTTATTCTAACGATATAATATTCGAAGTAATTGAAAAACAACCATTCTTAACTTTGTTTTAATGATTTTCTCCTAATTATTCATTTTAATGAACCGGCAATAATGCTTTTCTGACTTATTTTCGATTGAAAAAATATAAACTCCTTCAGTCAATGCTGAAATATCAACCTGTTCAGCTGAACCGGATTGTAATTCTACCGGGAATTGTTGAACGGCCACACCCTGCAGGCTTGTAATTTTAACATGGTACAACCCATTCAATCCAAAAGTATTAAAATGAATCTTATCACGCACCGGATTGGGATATACATCCATTTTTTTTGATCCATTGATGCTCGTACTGCTTGTCGCGAGCGATACTTTGAACCAGTTGATGTTGAAGGTAGCCTGTTTGATATATAGCCGTAAAGTGTGCGCCCCTTGTGTAAGTTGACCCGAGGCTGATAGCGTTTTCCATGTTTGCCATCCTCCCGTGTTCGGGACTGCTACAGTTTGTATCACGATCGGTGTCAATGGGTTATCCACCACCCTTAATTCAATCGAACCTGTTGAGGTAGAGGCCACTCTGTATTCAAATGAATAAGTTCCATCGGAAGGCACATATATCAGAAAATCCAGATAATCGCCTGTATTGGTATATCCCATGTCTTGTCCACCTCCAATATCAGTGGTAGTTTCAGCTGTCAATCCAAAATTAACCTGATAGTTCTCTGCTTCAATCAGGCCGGGTAGAGTAGTGCGGAAAGCAGCATTGTTCATTACCGGCAGATCAGAAACGATCTCTAAAGCTACATTATTTTCTGATTTTAAAGTCGATCCGGTATAAGATACTTTTACCACGTTGCTGTAAAGGATCGGTTTGCTGATGTTCAATATCACCGTACTGGCTGATTGATCGCTGTAAGCAACAGACGAAACAGGAATAATAGTGGCCCCTATCTTAACCGCAAAGTCAGCGATGTTAAGTGAAACACTTTTGTCGAGCGGCTTATTGGTACTTATAAAAATTGAATTACCATCAGTTGTGGTTAAAGCGCTTATAAATTTAGATGGCACATTAGCAATGGGTTGAGGATCTTTAAAATCAAGAAAATTAAGATTGTAGCCACTTGTTTCAAAAATAATTTTCAGTTTTTGTAACCCCTCATACAGAATCACGTTGGGCACAATTGTACTTTTCCAGGATTGCCATCCACCCGTTCCGGTAACTTTAATCTGACCTGAAATGTTTACTCCCTCTTTTTCGATGTGGAAAGTACCACCAGAGCTACCCGATGCATATCGGACTGAGAGATTATAAGCTGCAGACTGTTTCACATTAACAGTATATTGCACCCATTCATTGGCTTCAATATAACCGATGGCATAACCTTTGCTTTTTGTATCAGTATCAGTGCAAACATCTATGTCAACCCCATCATTCCGGTAGGCCCATCCATTGTTTCCTCCTTTGGCATCGTTGGTTCCATCACCCATAACGAATTTGTCTGAATAGGCAATCCCTGATTTTCCTAAGTCATAGTCAGTAGCTGTTATAACGCCCGGTATGGTCTGATAGGCGAAGGGCTTGGTCTGGTCTGTAGTTTGTTGACGAAACATAGCATCAATATAATCCGGATGGTAAATGCAATTTTTAATCTTCAGATTTTCTGTCATTTGCATTAGGGCATTGGTTGCAAAAGCTACTGAGGGCCGGTTGCCACCATTGGTCCAATAATTTAGCAACGTTTGATAATCGGCAGTTTTTTTTACAGTCAGTGGACATACCACTGAGTTGACCTTTTTTAGCGGCCACCATGACCATCCTATATGAGCAGTTTCGAGCATTTTGATGGTTTCATAAAACCATTGGTTGGAATTTTCTCCCGATTCACCCATCCATAAAGGAACATTTTGGGCATCGCGCATGTTGATATTGCTCTGTATGGTTCCTACATTGGTCGGATTCCAGTATTTGTGAAAACTATAGGCCATATTTGTATCCCAGGACGGGGTTAAGTCCTCAAAATTCCCGGCCCAGCAATTTCCTTCAATAAATAAAAGGTGGTTTTTATCCACTTCACGAATTGCTTTGGTAATATTGACATATAACTCTCTAAGGGGCAAGTTATTCGTCTCGCCGCAACCATTCATGTTCCCCCCAGATGTAAATGCCCAATTAGTTTCATTGATCAGGTCATAACCTCCAATGTATGTTTTGTTTGCATACCTGGCAGCCAATTGTCGCCAGAGTGCAATTGTCTTTCTACGATTTTCAGGGCTTTCCCAAAGCGAAAGTTTGCTGGTATTATAGTCAGAAATAGCAGCATCTTTTCCCTGTCCTCCCGGCGCTGCATGTAAATCCAAAATCAGGTAGATATTTGCTTTTTCACACCAGTCGAGCAAATTGTCGACCATTTCAAAACCTTTGGGCAACCATGTATCTGCCCCGGGAACAGGTTCTTCATCAATGGGAAGGGTGAATAAGTTATAATGCATCGGAAGTCGTATGGCATTAAACCCCCATGCGGCCAACGAATCAACGTCTGCTTGGGTGCAATGATTTTGAAGCCATGCATTGTAAAAGATGTCTGTATTTGGTTTGCCAATCAGGCTTTCAATTTTGGCACGAATCTGATATTGCGGATTGGCAAATTTACTTGTTTCAAGCATATAGCCTTCCTGAATCATCCACCCGCCAAGGCCCATACTCCGAATAATGAATTCCTTATCATTGCCATCAACAATGTATTTTCCTTTTTGGTGTAGATACTGTGCCGATACCAGTTGGGAAAATAATAAAAATACGAATGTTGTTTTTAGAATAAGTTTCATAGTCATTTCTTAAACCTTTTATTTTGATCATGAGTTCATTGCAGAACCAACTACTGTATATGAAATTAAAATTAGAATAGGAGCCAATGTAATTTTAATAGATGAAAGGTTCGCTTGAAAATGTAACTACTATTCAAAGGCAATTGTTCAGTATCAATTTATTGCATAAAGATAGCAAATTCATCGGGTTGGGAAAGGATTCATTGAACTTTGATTTCAGTATTGAGGGAATGATATGAAGTAATATTTTATAAGCGACTCACCATTTTGTTATACTTGTTAATTTGACCAGACACAGCTCATCATGAAAGGAAAAAATATATATTTACGTTTATTTGTACATAAAACAAATTAGAAATACCTTGTAATAAAAGAGTTAACAATAAATATAAAATATCATGACAACATTAAAAGTTACTGTTAATAATAGGAAAAATGCTCAATTGTTAACAAAATTGTTGAAATTAATGCCATTTGTAAAAAAAAATGAAGCAGATTTGCCCATTCCTCACATATCAAATTAATATATATCGCTAAAAAATTTCCTTAAAGCGATTGAACCTGAAAGTGTATTTCAAAATATCATAAATCCAGTAGAAGGGAAAAAAAATAGGCGCCATGAATCGGATGCTCGTTGACGAAAATCCAAAAGCAAAAGCAAATGTACTGTCATGTTACGGCTCATAATGTCGCATGCTTATTTAAAAGGTCTTCAGGAACCATCCTCGAAGCAATCTGTAAATTTTGTATGTGAGAGATGGGGGATTCGTTCCTCACAATGACGCCCTGGATATGGTTACTGAGAACCTTAAATGACCATGCGTTAAGTTAACAGTATCACTCCAATATAGACATATAGACAATATTGACACTTGTCTATATTGTCTATATGTCTATATTGACTACATCACAGGTGTGTTAATATTATTATTTATGATTAAAATCTGTTTCATAATAGTATTCGCTTAATTTATACCTTGGTAGAAAGTACCCTACTTAATCCCGATATTCGCATTTCTATTGTTTGGATTAGAATTTTTTAACATCCACTCAAATTTAGGAATCCCGGGAAAGGTTGCATCTGATTTCTTCAATTGTGCAAGTGTATTTTTAGCATCCTCCAATTTGTTTGTTGCCAAATCAGCCATGATAGATGAGCAAAGAAATGGGGTGTCGAATTTAAATTCGGAATAGGCTTTCTTCAAATAGTACTGTGATTTTTCGTATTCCCTGTTTTTAAAATAAAGTTCACCAAGTAGCCTGTTGGCTATCGGAGTTTCTTTTATTTCAAGAGATTCAAGTAACAATCCGATGGCTTGTTGATAATCCTTGACAGTTATGAATTTTTGAGCCTGATCCACTACAGTTTTAATCTGTAACGGAATATAATCCTTGTAGGTATTGGTTCTTGAAGGTACAGAAATAGGCTTGTTTGGATTTATCTGCTTAAAATAGGTAACTATTTCTTTTCCTTCACTGGCACGGTTTAAATAGTTCAATGCCTGGTATATTTTCACCAGCGTTTTTTCCTTCTCCTCCTTTGTGGCATTCAATTGCGCCTTCTGAAAATGAACGATCGCCTTTTCAAAATCGTTCTTAATCATGCATATTTCACCGGCTCGAAAATGCGCATAAAAACTCTCTTCACCATATTCAGTGGATCGTTCCAAGAAATGCAGGGCCTCCGGGAGGTTGTTCATTTTCAGCAAACAATCTGCAGTTTTGCGAAAGTATAAACTATAATACGGATTAATCTGGGACAAACTATTATACTCCCGGTAAGCGTTCAGGAAATTACCTTTTTTCCAATACATATCAGCCAGGCGCTCATGAGCGTCTATTAAAGACATTTTTTTCTGTGCCATTACAATAAATGCCAGCGAATCAATTATTCCCTGTGGCTTATAAATTTCCCGATAGTCGATATACTCTTTGGTTTCGTCTCTATAAGGCCAATGATATCTTAAATTAGTGATCCGTTGAACCCCAATCAATGAATCTAACTCTGAATATCCATAGTTCATTCTGAAATTCTTATAGTCCTTCTCTGTGTCTGTATTTACTTCATTGGCAAGTATTTTCGCAAGTGTAATTCCTTTATAGAACGATTCGGACAACAGAAATTGGCCTGTTATATTTGGGTGCACATGTTCAGTCAACAAATTATCTCCAATGATTCCATTCGGAGAATTTGAATTGAAAAGATCCAGTGTTGGAACAAAATTAGCCTTATATTTATCTGCTAATTCTTTTATGATCTTGTTGATGTCTGATGAGGCCCGAAAACGGATGCAGTCATAATCACGGGCCAATAGATAGTTCTCTTTGGCCTTTTGAATTTCACCTTGCTGTTCAAACTTTCTGGCATCTTTATAGTATTCCTCAGCGCCTTTTAATCCATCTGATGGTATTGATTTAAAGGGTTTTAAATCACGAAGGTTGCTCACCAGGTCACTAATAAATACAGGAACTTTGTTCTGTTTCGCCCTATCCAAAATGGCGCTCATATTTTCTCTGAAATTATCTATTCCTTCAGTGTAAGTTTTACTTCCATACACGATATTAGCATCTTTAACCATCCGTGTCATCAGCGTTCCGCGTTGTTTGTTTTCGGTTTTAAAAACCGAAGTGACATTGCCGATGGTATTGACTGTAAGTTGGTAGATCCGATAATTCATCAGCTTAAGGTGCACACGTATCAATGTGGGATTGTAATAAACAGCTTCATTAGAGCCAAGACCAAAAGCGCCATAGAATTCATTGTGACCGGCATAAATGAGGATTGCATCAGGCTTTTGATTTAAAATTTGTGGCATAAAATCGGCCAAAGTAAAACTGTTGATCGCTGTAATGGCTGTATTTACCATTTCAATCTTCTTCCCAGGATAGGCATCACGAAGGCGCTCACTCAAAATACGGGAAAACATAAGGTTGTTATCATATGGGAAACCTACAACTGTTGAACTTCCCATTACAAAAATGCGAAAGACATCATCGGGTTTATTCTTTAAAAACCTATCTTTTGGAGGCGCAGAATACTCCATCTTTCTAAAATACTTTTTTCCTATTTCAGGATTCGCAACGTAATAATTCTCAAATCCCTTGTCAGGGTGAGTTATGAAAAGGGAAAGGTTATCGCCATACCCCGAAACCCTCAAAATAAGTTCTATAAATATCAAAACTATTAAGGGCAGCAGAATGGAGATAATACCATAAATTGCTTTCCTGCTTTTAGGTAGTTGTTGAAGTGAATCAGCGTTCTTTTTTTTCATAATTAAGGAAAAATATTAACAATAATTGGAGGGTTTAGGTTATTTAAAAAACAGCCATTTTTAAATATTCAATGGTTGCAAAATAAGCAAAAACTGTCAGTATTCCAATTGTTTCAAGGCCTGAAGTAATAGAAACTAAATAATGTCGTATTTTAATATCAGGATTTAATGGGTATCCTTTGAATCTAGCTTATTTATGCTGGATCCCGAGTCTCCGAGGTTACGAAACCTTAATTTTTCTAAAACACCTTGGTAAAAAGACCAGACCAAGGAACATCAACTTTATTTAACTTTTTCATATTCAGACAAATAAATAAGGTTAGAATCAAGGGGTGCAATCCTGTTACTAAGGTTAAAAAAAATAAAAGTAAGGTTCTAAACCCTGAGTCCGCGGTATCACTTTCTAAGCACTTTCCAATAGATGAGTTGGTCTTATCTAATTAACTCACCTTACGCAAAAGAAGAGGAACATTGATGTAAAGGAAAAAGAA
>Ga0123337_10005594_pt1 | contig 12302 bp, 12 predicted proteins | sample frozenSSSSmetaG_FD_89792 | JGI IMG/M metagenome (GOLD analysis project Ga0123337, IMG submission 89792) | Glacier valley bacterial and archeal communities from Borup Fiord, Nunavut, Canada, to study Microbial Dark Matter (Phase II) -... | ecosystem: Environmental > Aquatic > Freshwater > Ice >...
CCTTCCCCCCCCCCCCCCCCTTCGATCTCAACCCATCTTCGCCCTCGAGAAGTCCAACTCGGGATGCTGCGACTGGAACTGCGCCAGCAGCTCGGCCTTCCGCTGCTCCTCGCTCGTGGGCAGGCCGGCCTCCTTCTGGCGCTGGTCGTACATCATCTTCTCGACCATGCCGCGCGTCTCGCCGTCGAGGTCGCCGAGGCGCGAGTTCTCGGGCTGGATGCGCGTCACGTCGATGGCGGGCGCGGAGGTGACGACGTGCGGCCACCACTCGAGCTTGTTGGCCTTGTCGAGGTGGATGTCGAGGGCCTTGAGGGGCGCGGCGGCGGCGGAGGCGGACGGCAGCGCCGTGAGCGTCCAGGTGGACTCGTCGACGTGGATGGGGTGGGGGAGGTCGCCCTTCGACGCCAGTCAGCTCAGCTCTTGTTGCACCTCGTGCTTCGCGCCCCCAGGCTAGAATGGCAGATCAAGGGCTCACGCTTATGACGGGCTCCTGGCCCCGGATCCCGGCACTCAGCCTCGTCTTCTTGATCTCGACCACCACGTCCTTTCCCTTCAGGTGGCCGGGCACCGTGAAGCTGACGTCCACGTCGCGGATCGTCTGCGTCCACTTGTAGGGCAGGGCGGCCTGCTCGGCTTCTTCGCGGGCGCGGGCGGCGGCGTCCGCGGCGGCGTCGGGGATGGGGTCTGTGGGGGGGTGTTAGTCGAGCGGCGAGGACGGGGTGGGTGTGGTGGGGTAGTTGGCGGGGTGGAGTTGGGGATGAGGGCAATTGTGAGGGAGCAGGGAGTTACGAGTGGAGTGAGGGAGGAAAGGGGGGGAGGAGGAGGAGGAGTAGGGCATACCTGAAGACATGGTGTTATAGGCGCGTGAAGTGTAGAGTTGGAGAGTTGTGTTGGAGAGAAAGTGGTGATGATGCCGATGTTGACGAGGCCAGCATTACCCCACGTCGGAGCTAGCGCAACGCAGCCTTGCGTGTCCTGATTGGCTGCAGCGGTTCGCGACATGCTCACGTGATCCTGAATATACTCGTTGCATCGCATACCAGAAAGTTCTCTATACTCTATGTTTATAGAAAGTTTCGATTATTCTGTAATATTTGAGAATATTAATCAATGCCTTGCACTCTTTCTTTTGTTCTTTAGATATGTAAGTCACGTGAGCTTCAATTTTCTTGAGCGCCTGAATCGTCCATTCCAATTTCCCTCCTTTCCTTCCTCTTGTCGTTTGCAACAACATAACCCAAGACCCTCTATTCTCTATCCAAAGAATATTCTCATCTCTTTATTAAGTGGAAAGTGAATATACGGATAATGTATCAAAAGCACCAAAACGAGAGCTCAAGCCTGAGCTTCCCATGTCTCTCCGCCTGTTGCGGATGCTTTCTCTTTGTCTTCTCTTTGTCTTCTCTTTGTCTCATTTCTTCGTCTCGTCGCAAACGTCCAGAGTCGATATTCCACAAAGGATCCTGGGACTCTGGGTGAATTTCCTTTCCTTTGCGTCGATTTCACTCTCGAGTCTTCCTTTGTCCATATGCTTTGTTATTTATTCAAATCAATGTTATCTTGTCCTCGACTTCTTCTTGATGGCACAACCTGTGAATATTTCATGAAGAAGCAATCGCCTGAATGTTCAGAAGTTACGACGCATCATAAAATCATCGCAGTTGGTGAAAGGACGAAGCATTCGGATTGCTGAGGCTATCGACGAGAATATGGCGGCTTCACTCCCAAATGTGCTTCCGCTCCCGAATGCTCCTGGGAAGCCATTTTTTGTTGGACGTGATGAGCATGGGAAGCTCATACCCCTTAAGGTCAAAGGTATACAACTTCGTTGGAGAGGTGAAAAAGACCCACGCCCGACGGATAGTGGAGGGTTCGTGAAATATCACTCATCCGAACTTAAATCGCTTGGCTTCAGAGTGTATCCTACTGGAGACTACCATATACCCGCAAGAAGCGTCGGCGGGACGATTACATACAAGTTTCAATGTGATCTCAAGCCGGATGCTCCTGATTTCCTTGGAATTCGCGATCTCAAACACCTCTGGTTCGAGGCCTTCAGTAACAGTGAACTGCCAGTTCATTATTATTGGGATGGGCCGCCTGCCGCATCATCTTCAGCTGAGTTGGACGCAGTATCTACTGCGCTGAATTCGGAAGAAGGGGCAGAAGACGCAGAAAATCAACAAGCATACGAAATCGATAGGTCGATAAGGCATGGAATAGCTCAAAAGGCTGCAGAAGAAAATCGAAACTCACAACGTAGACTTGTGAACATGCCAGATATCACTCCTGCGGATCCACGATGGGGGATCGAGCTGGAAAGGTTCCAAAATCTTCTTGCCAAGCGCATAGAGGGCCCGCGAAATCGATCGTTGTTGGATTTTATGAACGAACACTTTTTGGAGGCTCAGATTCGACTTCTTACCCCCAGCGCTGATAGATCGCGACTCGCATTATTGCAAGAAAGAAATGCCTTGCTATACTTCGACGCCCTTAAAAATGGGCCTTTCAAGGATGTCAACAACAATGCCATAACTAAGTTTACCATGGCTTACTTCGGTCTTCCTGTGGAGCCTTTGATGATGACAAACATCATCAATGCCATGGAGGGTAAAAACGAAAATGATGCGCGAGAGATTCCAAAGGCGGATTATACTATTCTAAGCAGATTATACGGTCAAGAAGCAGAGTTGGAGTGGTTGGATCCATATGACGAAAGAGCTCATGGATATCCAGCTCTGCGCAGTGAGTTCTCGCAGGACACAGGTTTATGGGGTCACAAGCTAACTCACAATGTCAAGGAAACAAAGCAAACCGGCCATATAAACGCCTTCCTGAAGAGATCGCTGACCTCATCGGTGAGCACAACAGGATTCAGGCCGAAAATTATCCAATGCCACGGATAATGTGCGGAGGCAGCTCTAGCCGCTGGTCTGACCAGTTTGAGGACTTCGACGACGCCAGTGACGACGATGACATCGAACGTCCCACTTTGAGCATGCGTGGTGGGGCTGGACCGTCTGACATCCTAGAGGACTTCGAAATGGACGAATCTGATCCCTCGCCAGACGAGGAGCGGGGGCTCGACGCATCTGGCATGATGCCAGAATTCATGAGCCTAAGGGGTGGAGCAGCTGACGAGGATGCGGAGTTAAACGCAAATGTAGTACGACAAGCTGCAATCTTCGAGCGTCAGGAGGTAGAGAGGCGGGAGGCAGAGAGACTGGAGGCAGAAAGGCTGGCGAATGCTCAACGGGCCCAGCCCAGTTTCTCGACCCAAAATGGTTCAAATACAACTGCAGGAAAACGGGCGAAGGGGAGTGAGAGGAAGAAGGCTATTGAGCCGACGAACACGTTTTCCATTGGAAAATGGGTGGATATTGCAACGCGATGGCCAGAGTTCTATAAAGAACAAGAGGAAAATTTTCTTCAACAGGATCTCCGGGTCAAGGCCTTCGAGGAAGAGCAATCCGTCCACGATCCCGAGCCCACTCACCCTGCGCCGCCCATCTACGGTAAAGCCGTCGAGGAGTTGGTAAATCCAGGCCCCTTGATGCCGTCTATTTACGTCAACAATCTCAGTTTGAATGGGATCCGCGCCCTGCAGGCACGGAATCGGAATTTGGAGAATGTGATTCTCGGGCGCCAGCACCACTGCGGCGTCTGCGATAAGTTTATCAAGTTCACCACTAAGGAGGCGAAAGAGGCCCATTATGCTGGACATCGAGCAGGCACGGATCGATGCGGGTTCTGTGGTGAGGATTGGGATGGACTAGATGATATTGATAGGAGGGAACATCTTGCCACCCATGCCAATGTCCCATGGTCGAGGTCAACCCCAACTCAGCCTGGTGCCGCGAATGCTGCAGCTGCCACTAAGACACCAGCCAAAGAGGGACTGGAAGCGCAACTCCAGGTTTTCTGTCAGAACTGCGGGCTTGACATGTGCAACTTCAAGACTGTCGCCCAGGCCATCGCGCATAGCGAGCACTGTCCCGCACCGAGATTTGACAACAGTAGTCCGCAGTACTGCAAGTACTGCGGCATGCCACACGCTGGTCTCCGCGCCGACGAGCTCAGTGCCCACCAGGAGATGTGCAAGGGCCAATATGCGAAGGACGGCAGGATACGGGAGCTCTGGACCGTCGCCGTCCAGCAGCATCCCAACGACGAGGAGGCGGCGGAGACGCTGTACTTCGAACTCGCGGCGATGACCGGCATACCAAATATCCGCGATAGAGCTCGGCACCGCCTGGGTCCGTCCGAATGTCGCTTCATAGGGTGCGAAGAAGATGTATTCGACCTCGCCCAGAAGGGCCATCTTAGAGAGCACCATGCCATGCACGTGTCACGCAAGGATCCGTACAAATTCCCCTGCCAGAACGAGTGGTGTAAAAAGGATCTGGCGGCGATAGAGAATGAGGATGGAGAGGCCCTGGACGCACATCTGTCTGAACACATTACGTTCACCTGTGGATTCCCGGACTGCGGAATGGTCTTCCAGGACGGCGATATTGTGAAGGGGTCCGTGGAGGTCAACGTTTGGACGATGCATCAAGGCGACCATTTTGTTGCTCTTGAGGAGGAGCGAGAGCGGACGGAGCGGACGGAGCGGCCGAAGCAGCCGAAGCAGAGGGAACAACGGGGGCCGGAACTGGAGACTGGCGAGAAGAGGCCGGCAAGAACGAAGACTGGCGGAGGACAGAAGACTGGCGGTCAGAGGACGGTTTATCCCTATTTCCCCCCCGAATGGCTCGGCGCCCTTAAAACACTTCCCAAACTTGCAAAGGTCGGTGAAGAGAAAATTGGGCCGTGGGGGTTCTATTGTCCGACATGCCTCAAGAACGTCACCTCCAAGAAACTCCATGTAAGTACACTTTCCCTCCTCCATCCCACACGCTCAAATACCCCCTTGCTCTTCCTCCGTTTCCCTCGCCCATTACGAACGATGCAGAGCAGAGTACAATGCTAACCGCACCCCAGGAACACCGAAGTGTCACACTCAAGGGCATGGTTGGCAACTGCGGCGTCGACGATGAGGACGACCTCTTGGTGCACACCTCATACTGGATGGGGCGCGTGCGCAACAACAAAGAAAACGCGAGTTTGGAGACGCTTAAAAATTTGTTCACGTGGGGACAACGCAGGAGACAGCAGCACTTCGTCGATTACCTTGGGAAAAACCCCGTCAAGCTGCAGAGGGTGCGGTTACCTGATTTGATTGGCGAGGAGGAGGAGCAGCCGGAGGAGGAGGAGCAAGGTGAGGAGGAGCAGCAAGACGAGGAGGAAAAAGAGAAGAAAGAAGAGGAGGAAGAAGAGGAAGAGGAGTCAGATGATAATCGGCGGAGGTTTCCGATGAAGACAACCAAACGCACGGCTGCTGAGCTGGCGCCCCCGCAAGACGAGGAGGAGCAGCAAGATGAGGAGGAAAAAGAGAAGGAAAAAGAGGAGGAAGAGGAAGGGGAGTCAGATGATGATCGGCGGGGGTTTCCGATGAAGACAACCAAACGCCCGGCTCATGATTCGGCTGCCCACTATCCATGGGCCAAGAGGAGGAGATCGTAGGGTCCTAGGGAGGCTTGAAAGCCTTCCGGCCTAAGCAGGCAGGAACGGTGGGGTCTGGGGGAGTTGGGGAGGTAGACGGGATGGGAGATGGGGAGATGGGATAGGGAGTGGTGAAATTAGGAAGCTAGTGTGGTTTGCTACTATGTCTGTTTTTGCTTTATTAGGTCATGTCGGCTGCAGTTTGTTTAGTTGTGGAGTTTGATAAAGTCTGTTTTGGATTGTTTTTTTGTTTCCATTTCTGCTGCATGGTGAGTTGTAGGCGTAGGACTGTTAGATCAATATTATAATATAGCGTGAAAGCCCAGTTCTCTCGACTTCGAGGCTTGACTGCATGTCATGATGGCAACAGGCTCAGGCTCCATGTCACTGTACCTGAGGTAGTAGTAGCAGCAGCAACACAACGCGGAGACGCACAGGGTGAGTAGAAACCATGAATTCCCTTCATAAGCAGATCATCAGAAGCGCTCGAAGCAAGCCATCCCGCTAACACCGTCCCATTCCCTTCCCTTCCCTCCCATCGCCCAACGCACAAGCAATGCCCTCGCTCCGTCCCTCTATCGGGGTCAGCCGGAGGACCAGAGGCCGCCAGAGAGGAGAGAGAGAGAGAGAGAGCATACCTTCCACGACCTAGGTGGCGGTGGGGAAGTCGTTCGGCCAGCACTTCTCCTTCGGCCACAGCTTCTGGTCGTGCGTCTCGGCGTGGACCTGCAGCTGCGTCTTGTTGCTGCGCACGATCTCCTTGCGGCAGTTGGCGCACTGGTCCGCGTCAGCCCTGCTCTGCGGGCTCTGCGCCGTGGTTCCTCTTCTGCTTCCTCGCCGATGCGCCGGCGCCGGCGCCGGAGTGGCGGATGGCAGACGCATTGGCACGGGGAGGACAGAGGAGGAGGAGGGAGGGCACGTACGATGGATGTTGGCTTGGGCGGCTTGACGGGCAGTCCGTTCGGCTTGACTGCGACTCTCGTGCCGGCGGCCTCGGCCTTCTTGTGGTCGCGCTGGACCTTGAGTCGTTGTTAGTTTTCTGCTGTGCTCGGCTCCAATTCTCGCCTTCGAGGCTCTGCCCTGCTCTGCTCTGTGCAGATCGCGCCACACGGCTGAACTTACTCTGGCTTTCTTGGAGATAGGCATTGTGGCGGGATATGTCTTATGCGGTGGTTTGCGTGGGGATGTTTTGTGTTTACAGAGGAGCTGGGTTTGGCGGCGTCGATGGATTTTGGGAAAGGCTTTTCAGGGTCCAGCACGTGATGGATGAATAAATAAATAAACGGCTCACTTTTTTCTTTTTTGTTCTTTTTTGCCTTGACTCGCTGCGCGGGGCACGCGAACGAGGCTGAGATTTGTGTGAGATTTTCCTTTTTCGGTAATCGACGGGTGGATGAGGCTGGCCGCTGCGGGGGGATGATGATCCGGAGACAGTCTCTCAATCTGCTCTTGCCGTTGCTAGCTGGACAAGTCGCAGAGTGCACTACCGCATGTATCGGTAGGATTTATTTCACATTACATCGGATATCATATCATATCATATCATATCATATCATCTCATCTGATCCTATGCTACCGCACAACCACCCCCCTCGTCTTCCTCCACGCCCTCACCTCCTTCACCACCACCATCACAAGCGGGACCCCCACCGGCCCCAGCAGCGGCAGGTACACGGCGACCTTGTGTTCGTCGGGGAAATACACCTGGCCGACCATGCTCTTCTCGAAGAACGCGGCCTCGGCCGCCTCCTCGGCGATGCGCGCGTTCTCCAGCCCCTCCTTCCCGCCCAGCCCCCTGCACGCGAGATCGAGGTGTTGGAGCGTCGTCTGCACGCCGTCGGCGACGGAGGGCGGGATGGAGATGGAGGGCAGCGCGAGGGTGAGGCGCGCGAGCGAGCCGAGCGTGCTGGAGGCTTTGAGGAGGAGCCCGGCGGAGCGGACGCGCGTCAGGGTGTTGAGGCGCAGGGGCAGGGAGAGGGATTCGGGGGCGCCGAGGAGGGCGAGGAGTTGGTTTGAGAAGGTGAGCATTGCGGGTCGCAGGTCGTCACTGGAGTTAGTTAGCGATGTCCTTCTTATACTGCTGTATGAAAGAGTAGAAGAGATGAGGGAAAGCGACGTACACGTTCGGCTGAATTATAACCCCGCCCCATTGCGGTATCAACCAGCTCTTCCCCCCGCCCTCGACCTCCATGTCGCCGATGTAGATGATGAAATTGATCGTCGGTGCGCCGCCGATGCTGGGACTCAGCGGCCACTCGGCATGGTTGATGAAGCTGCTCAGATCCTCCCTCCGCAAGACCTTCCCCTCCACGCCCGCCCGGGCGTACAGCTGCACCTGCGTATCGATGGTGAAATTGCTGATCGCCGCGAAGCTGTCGAGGAGCGGCTTCATGTGCTCCTCCATCGCTTGCTCGATGTCCCACGTCGACGGCTCGGCCCTGGGCGTGAATAGGGAGAATGTGAGATGGTAGGTGCACGAATACTTCATGGAGCGCGTGGAGCGCTTGGCCAGCGCCTCGGCGACCTCTGGAGCGAGCGCTTTGGGACTGCGCTCGGGTGGCGCGGAGGAGGTGGAGAGGAGGTAGGCGATCATGGCTTGCTCCTCGGCGAAAATCTCGCGCAGTTTGGAGGCGATGAAGGTTGCGAGGGAGGAGGAGGAGGATGCGCTGGCGGGGATCTGGTTCGGGGTGTAGTGGACGTCGAGGGTGGGTTCGTAGGGTTGGAGGACGGCGGCTGTGGCTTGCCCTGGGAGGAGGCGGACGAGGAGGGCGACCTCTTCCTCTTTCTGCGTTGTGGTGTTGGAGGATGCATTGAAGGCGGTCGCTGGGGGAGGCGAGAGTTGCAGCCGTAGATGATGTGCCGAAAAGTCGTTCAGGTCGTCTAGAGCGTGTTGTGTTGCGCGGAGCAGATTCTGAGCTTCTTGATCCTGCAGCGAGCCTGCGTCGATGGATATGCGGAGGGGGAAGACGGGCCGGCAGGCCTAACATCGTCAGCGCGCGTCGAAATGGAAATTCAGGGAGCGCTCACTCTGCCATCAGCCCAATCCATCATCGCGTCCAATGGCAGCCGCGCCCGGTATATGGCTGTTGTCCGCCACCATATTGGCAGGCCGAGGAGGAGGACAATGGCCCAGAAGGAGAGTATCACGAAACCGCGGACGCGAATGCTCTCTGGCTTCTCAGGAGGCGGCTCTTTCCTCTTTGCGACGGCGCCTACAGCAGCAGCGGGCGGCTCATCGCCGATCAGACCCTTCCCCTTGGCCGTCTCCTCCGTCTCTGGGCCCTTGTTTGAAGCCTCAGCTTCATCTGTGGTCGGCGTTGCCATGGGAGTTTGTCGCTGTTTACCTCTCGATGGGAAATGACAATCCGGTGAACGTGGATGGACTAGCGGAGAATAAGATACGCCGAATGCCGAACATCTGAATCGCCGAGTCTCCGAGTCTCCGAGTCTCCGCCCCCTGAACTCCATCTCGGCCCCACGAAATCTGGGGAAACTCCATTTACCCCAGACTTCAACCGCCGCCTCGATGGAACAATAATACCTATGCGCCTTACGAAGTCACGGCGTATGCAGAAAGTACAGTATAAGAAGGATCTTGGTCATGGCTATGCCTATGCCTATGGCTATGGCGGACCTTCACGCCGGACAGAGCTTATAGAATCTTCAGAATTGCCGACTCGACGTGTCTGTGTATACATAGTACGCGCTGGAATGGCCTCGGCAGCCGACAACTCATGCACATGAAGTATGAACTTCGCCTCTCCGCCTCTCGCATTCTTTCTCCTTTGTTTTGAAGCCGAAAGACAGCCAATGGACGACCTAGAGATGTTCACAGGCGCGCTCTGTCGCGGTCAAAGTCGTCCCGGATACTTGCATAGACAGCTATGCGCCTACATAACACAGTTATAGCCATGCCGAGGCATCTGGGGCTTGGAAGTTGGGGTTCGCATGGTTCGCAGGCATGAGCTTGAGAGTACACCACCTCACCACCTCACCTCCTCTCCTCTCCTCTCCTCTCCTCTCGAGCTCGACCTGCATCTCAGCGTTTCTCATACTTTTCACTTCGCTGCTTATTGATTACTCTTCATCTCGTCCTCGTCTTGATTACGTCGTCGCATTTACTACTGGTTGAGCTCCGTTCAACGACTGCATCTGAATACTCCAATATCCCCAATATCCCGACCTGCCAAGCATTTCCACCCTCGAGCTCAATCAATATGCCGGGTAAGTCCTCTCGATACCTGCCCATCGGAATTCAACCTGCAGAAACAACCCCCAGAGCCCATACTGACCTGTCGCAGTCCCTCTCGCCCTCGCAGCCCCGGCAGTTGCAGCCGGCCTGGCCTACCTCAACGCCAAAGGCGGCGTCAGCGACGACTACCGCATGCTGAGCTCCTACATCTCCTCCATGGTGCGCGCGCGCGTCCGCGAGGGCAAAGACCGCCTGTCCCTCTTCTACATCCTCGAGGAAGCCGCCCACAACGCCAAGCTCGCCAACCGCACCTACCTGATCTTCGAGGGCCGATCATGGACCTACAAGCAGACCTATGAGATTGCGCTCAAGTATGGGACATGGCTCAAGACGACATACAACATCAAGCCGAAGGAGATCGTGGCGATGGACTTCATGAATTCGGAGAAGTTCATGTTCATTTGGTTGGGCCTGTGGGCCATTGGCGCGAGGCCGGCCTTCTTGAATTATAACTTGACGGGCAAGCCGTTGGCGCATTGCATCAGGACCTCGACTACGAAGCTTGTCTTGGTTGATCCCGAGTTTGTGGCGAATATCACCGACGAGTTCAAGGGCGAGCTGCCGGGAATCGAGTTCGTCATCTTTACGCCGGAATTGGAGGCCCAGGCCGAGTTGATCACGGCTGTTCGATCGCCAGATGAGGACCGCTCTGAGGACAAGGCCCAGAACATGGCTCTCCTCATCTACACATCCGGCACGACCGGACTGCCAAAGCCAGCCATCGTCAGCTGGATCAAGTGCATCATCTCCTCCACCTTTCCGGGGAAATGGATGGGCTTCGGTCCACCAGATATCTTCTACACTGTAAGTCTCGATATATTTCGTGGATATCCGACATTTGTCTCACGCCACTCTCTGCCATTTTTCGCATCTAACCCACTCTAGTCCATGCCCCTGTACCACTCCTCCGCCGCCCTCCTCGGCACGATGAACACGCTCGGCGCAGGCGCCACCGTCTGCATCGGTCGCAAGTTCAGCACCAAGCTCTTCTGGGAAGAAGCGCGCGCCTGCAACGCGACCGTAATCCAGTACGTCGGCGAGACGTGCCGCTACCTGCTCTCTGCGCCGCCGCAGTTCGACGCGGCGACGGGCGAGAACCTCGACCGCAAGAACAGCGTGCGCATGGCGTTCGGCAACGGCCTGCGGCCCGACATCTGGAACGCGTTCAAGGAGCGCTTCGGCATCGAGGTCATCGCCGAGTTCTACGCCGCGACGGAGGGCACGGCCGGGTCGTGGAACTTCAGCCGGAACGACTTCACGGTCGGCGCGATCGGCAAGAACGGCAGGATCTTCGACGCCCTGTTCGGCAGCGCCAACGCCATCGTCGCCGTGGACTGGGAGACGGAGGCGCCGTGGCGCGACCCCAAGACGGGGCTCGCGAAGGCCGTGGCGCCGGGCGAGCCGGGCGAGCTGCTGTTCGGGCTCGACGCCAAGGACATCGAGAGGAACTTCCAGGGGTACTTCAACAACAACAAGGCGACGAGCGGCAAGGTGCTGCGCGACGTGCTGGCCAAGGGCGACGCGTACTTCCGCACGGGCGACGTGGTGCGCAAGGACGCCGAGGGCCGCTCCTACTTCGTCGACCGCATCGGCGACACGTTCCGCTGGAAGAGCGAGAACGTCAGCACGAACGAGGTGTCCGAGGTGCTGGGCTACCACCCGGCGGTGCACGAGGCGAACGTGTACGGCGTGGAGCTGCCGCACCACGACGGGCGCGCGGGGTGCGCGGCGGTCGTGCTCGCGGCGCCGCCGTCGGCGCACCTGATGCGCGACCTGGCCGAGCACGCGCGCCAGCTGCCGCGCTTCGCCGTGCCGCTGTTCCTGCGCGTCACGCGCGGCGGGCCCGTCACGGGCACGAACAAGCAGCAGAAGCACGTGCTGAGGGCTGAGGGCGTGGCGCCGCACCGCGTCGTCGAGGACCAGATGTACTGGCTCAAGGCGGGGACGTACGCCGAGTTCACGGCTGCGGACTGGGAGGAGCTGAGCGCGGGGAGGGTGAAGCTGTAGGGGGGGTGGAGGGGAGGCGCAAATTTGTAAAAGGTGGAGGGGGGGGGGGGGGGGGCTTAGTGCAGTAATATTGTCTCATCCTCTTCTATTCCCTGATATCCCGTTATCGAGTCCTGTTCTACGCGTCTACATAGCATATCTCCGAGGAGAGCGTGCGCAGGGAAAGATGCCATCCCATCCCGCTATCCAGCTCATCTCCATATCCCATTCCCGCGCCTATCCACCTAACCGTCCAAAACAAATCCCCCAGCCAAGTCTAAAACCTATACTCATCGAAATCCCGAATCACCACCCCCGCGCCCGCGCCCGCCCCCGCCCCCTCCCGCAACCGCCCCAGACTCGACGCCCCCCTCAGCCCGAGGCGACTCTCGCCGCGGACGGGCCACGCGATGTCGAGCAGACTATTCGCATCCCCCCCCTCCGCCCCCGCCCCCGCGTCGCCCACCCTCTCGATGCCCCGGCCGTAGCCCTCCTTCCCGCCCCCGCCCCCGCCCTCGCC
>Ga0123337_10005596_pt1 | contig 12302 bp, 16 predicted proteins | sample frozenSSSSmetaG_FD_89792 | JGI IMG/M metagenome (GOLD analysis project Ga0123337, IMG submission 89792) | Glacier valley bacterial and archeal communities from Borup Fiord, Nunavut, Canada, to study Microbial Dark Matter (Phase II) -... | ecosystem: Environmental > Aquatic > Freshwater > Ice >...
CCTTGAGCCATAGCAAAGATTCTAATCAGCGATTCACGGGAAAGGGTTAACTGTTCACCCATGATTTCTTTAGCACTGGGGTTAGTAATAAGTTTGGTTTCAGGGTCTTTGATAGCCTTTACGTTACGTGCGATCGCTTTCCACTCATCCACGATCGCAGAAAGCCGACCACGGTAAATCCCCTTTTCCATCAATCGGGTACGCTCGACCCGCTCATTCTGCAACCATTCCAGCTTCTCGCGGATAACAGCATAATTCTCTGGTACACCATAAACCTCTAATCCCGCCCACTGGTGAGGTTTCCGTTTAACGGTAATTACCATCCTTTCATCAGCTGGCACCACTTCCGCCAACCAATCACAAAGAGTAGTTTTACCCCCGTTTGTTGGTGCAATGATGCGGATGTGCGGCAAATCATCAGCACGGTTATTGAACCACTGCCAGTCCCAAAACTCAACGCCAAGCGCTGGAGATAAGGCAAGTTCTACACCAAAAAATAACTCTGGCTCAGGTTCTGGCTTAGATTCTAAAACTTTAGGATCTTCGACAGTATCAACTTTTACGGGTTCTGGCACTGGCTCAGGTTTGGGAAGATAATGTGCGATCGCTTCTGGGTTTCTCTCGAAAAACATTTCAGCAACCGATTCTTTCAACTCCTGCTCATGGACTTCTACCCTAGTTTGTGCAAGGTTCTCAAGGTTTTGCAGTTCAGTGTTAGCTTCCAGTTCTAACCGCTTAATCGCAAGTTGTTTGTCTAATTGCAACTGTGGCTCAATTTCTTCTTGTTCCTCTTCAGCCTTTGCGATCGCAAGCAACCCCCCACCAAAAAGTAGCACGGCGATTGCAGAAGCCACAGTACGCTGTAAGCCGTAGCCAGGAAGGTATTCAGCCCTTGTATTAACGGGCAAATCGTCGAAGCTGTTAACTTCTACCTTGGTGCATGGTTTAGTCCGGTTATCGCAGTAGGTAGCGCGTGGTGAATAACTGCCCACCAACCCTACACCAGCAGAGAAACTACCAGCGATCGCACATATAGCGCTGGTAGTAATCAGGTTGCGTCGTGCAGCATGACTTAATTTCTGTCCCTTGTGAATGACAGAATTCCAATCAACATCATTAAAGAGCCAATCCCATAAATTAGGCATTGCCACAGTGGGATTATCCAAAATCCTAGAAATATTGGCTGAAACAAGAATTGAATTAGAGCATCCCAGAAAGCGATCGCACTGATTGAAATTGCCAGGATTATCAGCTTTTGAGCATCAACCTCAGCTTTTAAAAGTGATAATCCAATTATTGAGATCATCCCCCCCGCATATATAGCCCCGCCGTAGGGGAATAATCTAGAGATATTAGCGATCGCTAATCCAATTCCAAAAAAAAGCCCGTAGACATTAATGCTCGACAACATTTGAATTGAGCGCAGTCTACGGGACGATGGCGCGAAAGTGTCCACGGGGATACTCCCCGGTGGCGCATTTCGCAAAAGCAGAGGGTTATTTTCCTGCTGTTCCATAGATAATTAGATTTTTGATGTGCTGCTTACGCCCTTGTACAAGTTGCCGCTCTTGGGCTTGAAGAGATGCAATTTCAGGGCGCTGCTCAATTTGTTCCAGGGATTTAGATAGTTTTAGTGCTGCAACTTGCAGAGAAGTTTGTAAACTAAAATCTCCCTGCAAGATAGCATTATCTCTTTCTGCCTCCATTTTGATGGTTTCGTTATCAGCTTTGCGCCCCAACTTCTCACGGTTGAGATGATAACCTTTGTGTTCTAAGAAAACCTGTAAAGTAGCCTCATCAATAGATTTCATCCCTGCTGCACCAGATTTAATGCAGTTGGCGAGAAACTTATCATGATTGACTTTAGCTGTAATATAATCCTTGATATGTTGCTCAATCGTTGGCAACATTTCATCAAAAAACTTGGCTTGATTTACCATATCGGTAAACTGACCCAACATTTCAGGGGTCATCATCGCAAAGTTGGCAGGGTCAAATCCAAAATAATTCTCAAATAATCCCCGCATTTCTGGGGCAGTATCAAATACTTTGGTTATAGCTAAACTTGGAGCTATACCATTTTTTAAATACTCAGTTTGGTTTGGTTGTGAATGCGTTTCTTGATTGGGTTGCAGTACTATCACTTTCGGCTTGGGTGCTAGTGCTGCCCCCATATACTTGATTAGATTTGCCACTAATTACCACCTTACTTACTACGCCGTAGATTATCAGAAATATTGGAGTGAAAATCAGCAGAAACAAAGTTAGTTTCTTCATTAGAGGTTCGTTTCTTTCTTCTACTTCCAACCTTTGATTTAATTCATCAATTGCTTTTTTAGCTGCGTCTAACGCCTCTTCTCTAGTAGCCCAACCTCTTGATTTTGGTGACATTTTGTTTTCATTGCTGTAACTGTCATTAACAAAAAGCTTAAGGTTGATAGAATTGCGATCGCCCAAATCGTACAATTTCTCTGAAGTCGGGCGATTCCTCTAAGAATTAAGAGGGTGTTGATTCGTTGCTCGAAGGCAGTAACGCCACTGGCTGATACCAAGTCTCTAGCTGTGCCGTCCAGTTCTCGAAAGGGCGAGTTACACCAGCGTGTAAGCTATTAAGCATTGATTGAGTTAATTGTCCTGTCTGACCATTACTCAGTTTTTCCCCCATAAGTCTTAAAGCTTCTGCAAATACGGCATCAGCCATCTTTTCAGCCATTGGTTCAGCAATCTGGGTAACAAGAGTGTTTTTGACACCTTGCCCTACACTCTCGGCTGACTGCTGAAAATGGTTTTGTTCTGGCTGTGGTTCAACTTGCTCGACTGCTTTCTTGAATGCCATAAAATCTCTCCATGTGTTGTTTTATTCGAGGTACAGCACCCTCATATTGAAACTTCTCTACAAGTTGCTTGAACTGATATAAAGCCTCAAGAGTACCCCTGCTCAAGTATTGATTTCCAGATATGTAATCAAAACCTTTTGGCTTAGTCACTAACAAACAAGTTAAGTATCTATAACAAGTTGTTGTCTTAATACCAAGTAGTTGCTCTGCTTGTTTTCTGCTTAGTTCTGTCTCGTCTCCAATCGAGAGCGATCGCGTTTTGGTCTGATTGAATTCTGCAATAGGCATGAATGAAATTTGGATGGATTCAAAAATCGTTCAGGAATCGTTCACACCCACATACTAAAAAACCTGCACGAAGCAGGCAATAACTAAAGTAAATTGGTAAATTAAAAAATTAAAGGTGGCGGTATCTCAATACCTGCAACCTTGAGAACATCTAATAACTGAATTACTCTGACAGCCAACTCTCTAGGTTGTGTCTTGTTCGTGTTCCACTGTGAGACAACCTTTGGACTTGTGCCAAGTGCGATCGCAGCTAATGCTTGAGTTGGGTAAGATGCGATCGCATTAAGCACGTATTCCCTTTTTTCCTGCTCTGGACTCATAATAATAATTGCCTCCAAGACTATTTGGCGGAACTGCCTACGGGTGGGAGCGATCGCGTCTTTGCCGGGGCGATCGCTTTAACTTTTTATATCACAACTATAAACCTTTAGGTTAAATTTGTGGCAGTTTAAGATAAACTTGTAGACAAACTACAAGCACGAGCAAGGAGATAATGGCTTATCAGTTTTCGCTTTCGTACTACTACATCACAGAGCAGCATGATAAGCAGCTTGATGCATTCAGTGAAGCATCAGGTGATTCCAGGCAGGATTTAGTCAATCAGTACGTGCGAGGGTGGTTAGGCCGTAACCGCTCATACTATGAAACTTTGGGGAGGCTGGATGTCAACAAGAGGGAAATCAGTATAGATGATTGGGTAGAAACAGTTGTTACTCAAGGCTTTGAGCCTTTACCTGATTACAAAAAGTCAATTTCAGATGGTGAAATTCCCGCGAATCCCTTGGGGCATATCATCTTACCTGCAAAAATGACTAAGAGAGATATCAACTACATTTTTCTGACCAAGCAGAACTATATATTACTGAGAACAGCCATTTATTACGATGGCTCAAAAATTGCTCAGTATCTTTCTAGGATTATTTACGAACATTTGCAGCGAAATTGGGAATTATTATATGCTCCTCAAGTCGCTGCTGAAACTTCTAACAATTGGTTAAAAGGAGATAAATAACAATGGTGCAAGCTGTACAACAAGAACTGACACTAGAAAAAGTTCAACAAGCTATTGACGCGATTCTTGATATTTTAGGAACCCCAGAAAATGATTTACACGCCGAGGCTTATAAAGCCTTTCGTCAGGGTGATTACCAAACTGTAAAGCGATTGGCTTCAACAAATTTATCTGATTATTATTCCAAAGCACTGGGCTATTTAGGCGGAGCGCTGAAGCTCACGCCAAACACTGACACAATTTTAGCTGAGTCCGCACGAGCGGCGGCTGACTTTAAACGCGAAAGAACATTACAACAGTTAGGCGCTGCGATCGCGGCTGCTCTTAACTAACAATTTACAAGCGATGGCTACGCCGGAACGATTCATCGTCCATCGCTAATACAGCCCGTTAGTTTACGGCTCTCCCCACTGAGAGCCAAACGAAAAAGCAGAGGATTTATGGCCACAAAAGGCATATATTTAATTACAAACAAACTAAACGGCAAAGTCTATGTTGGTGCTAGCCAAAACATAGAGTCCAGATGGAAAACGCATAAGCAAAACCTCAACAGAAACAAGCATCATTCAAAACTTTTGCAAGGCGCATGGAATAAACATGGTGAAGAAAACTTTGAATTTACAGTAATTCATAAGTGTGAGAACTTGCGGACAGCAGAACAGGAGTTATTGAACAAATATCAAAGTTTTGACCCAGAGCATGGGTACAACATGTCAAACATATCTTTGATTAGTCAAACAAAAACTTCTCGTCTTACAACCTGGAATACAAAGATGGGTTCCCAATTTTATGAACAAGAGGATGAAGACGAAGAAGACTGGATGTTTATGCTTTATGTAACTTATAACGATTCAGTCGCACTTTATAGATGGCTGGACATCCAGGAGCAGAAAGAAAAGGCTTAAGCTTTCGCTCTTAGTGGGCGAGTTTATTGATCGTGCTAAGTTACCATGAAACGCGCGGCTGCTCTCAACTAACAATTTTCTTAGAGGAAAAGGGCGATCGCTTCCTATACAAGCGATCGCCTTTATTCTTAGAGGATGATTTAATATCGCCAATCACTTATAATCCCTTTGTCGAAGTTGTCGCAGTTGTCGGGGTTAATGAATAAGCAAGAAGCAGCACAATTACTGAATTGCAGTGTACGAGCCATTGAGCGCTATGTACAGCAAGGTAAAATCAGCGTGGTTTACGAAAAAGGAAAGACGCGGACGGTGGCGACATTTAACGAAGTTGAATTAGAGAGATTCAAAGAAGAATTAGAGCGATCGCTTATCAAACCAGCTTTTGACGAACCCCGACAAACATCGCCAGAGTCTCAGTCAGAGTTAGTGATACTCAATGATGATGCTGGCGAGGTTGGCGAGGTTGGCGAAATTGGCGATATTGATAGGATGTCGTTAATCATTGAGATGCTTCTACACAGTCAATCTGTGAGAATAGCTGAGAAAATCTTGCTGACAATTTCTGAAGCCCAAGAACTGACGGGATTATCTAGAGAGATATTGAGGGATGCGATCGCATCTGGTTCTCTCAAGTCCAAGAAAATTGGCAAGCCTTGGCGCATCAAGCGGACAGACTTAGACGCTTTTGTTGAAAACTTATAGAAAAGTATGAATCAAAAAACTTTCCAGATAATGTACAACGCACTTCTTGAAATTGCTAGTGCAAAGACATTTTTTGATGGAGAAAAAAAGCTGACTGCGATCGCCAAAAAAGCACTAAGCGATATTGTCAATGAGACTCAGGACAATTCCAACGACAAACCATCACAGTAATTACCGCAATTATTACAACATTGATCTTATTACCGACAGTTCCTCATGGGGGAAACCCCCAAGATCGGACTGTCTCACCTTGTCAGGTGAAACTTCACAATACAAACCGTAGTTTTACCGTACAGTCTGCCAGCGTGTATGCCTGATAATAGAGTGAAAAGCTGGTATACATTTTTACTTTTATGGCAGACAATCAACCCGATAATATTGAAACTGATGTTGAAAATTTGAAAATTTCAATATTAGAATTACAAAAAAAATACGACATTGGACGCGATCCACTGTACGCCCGGATGCGCTGCTTACAGATTAAGACTTGGAAGGTGTCGGGTAAAGCTTACTTGTATGCTGATCAAGTAGCCCACATGGACGCACTACACGATCACATCAAAGCGACCGGACGCATGGAGGGCTACACAGTACCCGATCCTTCTGGCCCACAAGATGAACAGCCAGAAACAACAGCGATCGCTCTCCAACAACCCCAACAGTTAGAAGCAAAGCCAGATTACACCACAGGGCAACGCCAGCATCAAAGTTCTGAGATGGAAGCGATCGCTGCTCTTGTCCGTTCAGCGCAAGGTAAAGCGACAGGCTTTATCATCGCTGAAAATATGCTGACCAATCAATATATTCAGAATCCTGACTCGCTGCCAGAAGAGTTAAGGGAAAAAATCAAAGAGTCCGCGCAGGTTCCAGAAATTGACCCTTTCGCATACGCCACCACATTGACCAATTTCGTAAAAAGTTATGGGGCGGCGGCTTAAAATTCTTAGGGATGGTAGCAACTGGGGTAATTATTGCTATTAATGGGCTGAATCCCTTATCACTCATAGCTTTAGGAATGGCTGGGACAATAGCGATCGCTCATTCTGTCATTTCTAAAGTTTCCTCTAAGAATGGTGAGGCTGACAACCCACCACCAACAATAGAGATACCCACGACGGGGGAATTTAAAATCTACCGACAAGCCGAACTCAACCGCACCACAGCTTCACTGTTGGCTAATGGGGCAATTCTCATCGCTGGTGAAGATGGTAGTGGTAAGTCTGTACTAGCGATCGCAGTTCTAGAAAAGCTCCAAGCTGAAGGGTTCCTAGTCGCATTTGTCGAACCAACTACACCTAAACAAATGTTGCTGGAAATTGCCCACCAGTTTGATATTCCAGTTGAAAATCTGGAGGGAAAATCATTAACAGTTGATAAATTGAAAAGAGCGATCGCAGGATTCTTAGAGGAAAACACAGCTTTCCTCGTCCTCGATGACGCTCACTGTTGCGATGTTAAATTCCGAATGTGGTTGAAACAATTAAGGAAAAACCACGCTCCTATGCTGCTACTCGCCACTGACCCACCACGCAGCGACATTTTTATCAATATTCCCCGAATTGAACTCAAACCCTTGCCAGAGTATGCGATTCGGGAAATTATGGTGAATGCTGCGGGTGAGAGAGCGATCGCACTCAAACCCTCGGAATTATCCAAGCTCCAAGAACGCGCCGGGGGAAACCCGATGTTAGCAGCCCGTGCTGTGGATGAGGAATATCTAGGGTTAGATGTGGAGTCAGGCGACCATCGCCGCTACTTTGACATCACACCTTTAATACTGCTGATTGGGATTGGATTTGTGATTGTGCGGCTAATTGGTAGAGGAACGAATGACCAAGCACTGTACATTTTTGGAGGTATCGCGGCTGCTGTATTTATGGGCTTATCTCGCATTCTGTATAATTTGCCACGCGAAAATCAGAGGATACAGTAAGTGCTAGGAATTAGTCATCTATTAATTAGCGGCGCTGCTACCAGTTTATTGCTGGGAACTGCTAGCCCCACGATCATTGCAATGGGTGCGATCGCTGGCCTTCTCCCCGATATCGACATTTCCACATCACCCGCCGGACGTGTTCTACCCTGGATAAGCTCATTTTTTGAGAGCAGAATGCCACATCGTAGCTGCACTCATAGTTTAGTTGCCAGTGCTGCGATCGCAATTGCTGGATACAGCGTGGCGTTATTTAGTCCCAATCTCCTAAATCTCGCTCATGCCCTAAGTGTGGGCTACTTTTTCGGCTGGTTTGCGGATGTGTTTACTCGTGGCGGGGTAGAAATGTTTTGGCCGAGTCCTGTACGTTGCGTCTGTCCGGGAAATCGAAATTTGAGGTTACGAACTGGGAGTAATGCAGAATATTTTGTGCTGGTAATTTTAATTGCGATCGCTCTTGCAATTTTCAACATCAACAACTCAGGTGGAATTTTAACCCAGTTCAATCGCCTGATTGCTTCTCCATCAGGTGTACAGCATATTTTTAATGATTCAGGGTCAACACATCTGATTAAGGCAAATATCAAGGGGGTAAGAACGGGCGATCGCTCTAAAGTTAATGGGCAGTTTCTCATTATCCAAGTCCAAGGAACGGGCTTTTTAGTCCAAAGTGACGACGGGCGCATTTACAAGGCATCGACCGATCCTGATTCCCAGATTTTCTTAGAGGAAATCACAGCTGATGTAGGTCGCCCAGCCATTACTAATATTGAGGCGTTGACATTGGAGGATGAACCGATAGGACAAGCGATCGCAAAATTCAACCGCACTGGAGCGATGGTGTTTATCTCCGGTCAGTTAACAGTGGATGGGTTAGAAACCGCAGGTTTACCACGCGACCCATACCAATTTGCCAGCATTAAGGCGACTGATACCAGCATCACTTTAGAAGCTGCACCCCTTGCAATTGTTCAAAATAAGCTAGGTGAGGAGTTCGCCACAGGTCAGCTGCAAGTGAGGGTAATTAATAGCGCCAGTCAATAGCCCAATACCCAATACCCAATACCCAATACCCAATGCCCAATGCCCAATGTCTAACTCATAACTCATAAAAAGTGAAACCATTACCAGCAGCTACTTTAAAGCCTAATCAATCTACTAAAAAGACAACTCTAAATAATACTTCTGGCATTTTATTAGGTGACGAAGTTTACTGGAATCCTACTGCATTACCCAATGGTCATATTGCGATTATTGGCGCTTCTGGTTCTGGGAAAACTCAAACCCTGAAAGCGATCGCTTATGAACTCCCGCGCTTCATACCGAGTGTACACTGCATAACCATAGATTTTCATGGAGATCAGGAGTTACCGGGCGAGATACATTACCCGCTCAACATGGAGTCACCTTATGGGATTAACCCCCTAGTCGTGGATTTAGACACTAAAGGAGGTGGGCCAAGTTTACAAGCGATCGCAGTCGCCGCCATCTTAAAAAAAGCCCTCACGATGGGCGTAAATCAGGAAGGACTGGTCATTGACATTCTGACTACTTGTTACAAACAACGTGGAATTATTCAGGATGAACCAACGACTTGGAAGCAGCAGCCCCCTACTTTTGCTGATGTGCGAGAAGAGATAGAGGCTAGGATTGAAGATGGTTGTAAGGAATCATCAAAGCTTGCTCTCAAACTTGCAGCAATGTTTGAGTATGGGATTTTCACTCGTCCTCAGCCATCTCTTAATGCTCAGATTATTCGATTTGATTTATCAGCATTGGGTAAAGTGCCGGGGTTAGCTGCGATCGCAGCTGAAGCGCTTATCAAACAGGTAATGGATTCTCATAGAATTGGTGGTGAAATTGAGGGGAAGATTCCAAAAACTTACTTATTTATAGATGAGGCGAAAGAGGTAAAAACATCTCGAACTCTAAATATTGTTTTAGCAGATGGCCGTAAATATGGACTTGGTGCTGTGGTAGCTTCTCAAAGAGATGCTGAAATCAGTAATGAGGTAATCGCCAATACATCAACTAAAATTATATTAAGTGTTGACCAGACAGAAGTTAAAAGAGTAGCTTCACGCTTTCGCTTCTCTGACCATTTAATAGCTAGCCTAGAACCCCTGCAAGCCTTGGTAAGAATGGGTAAAGATGGACATAAAGTTAATATAAAACCATATTATGAACGTATTTGATAAAAATAATTTAATTACATATTCCTTTGTAGGAATAGCAGCACTGTCACTCTTCAGTTTTAATCAAAATTCCATAAATAAGGCTAATGCAGCTAAGTTAATTCCTGTAGTGGAAGCTGAGACAACGGAAAGTGCGTTGGGCGGCTCTGCCGACTTAAAGCAACTTTCCAAGACAGAGAATAATTCGGTGGATGATTCTGCTATTTCAGTCCTTCAACAAAACCGTCCTCTAAGAATCAGTTTATCTGTTGACAATCCCTCCTTCCTCAAGGTAAAAGTTGGTCAGCAAATTAAGCAAGGCGATGTAATTAGCGACAATTCCTTAGAGCGATCGCGCCTAGACAAACAAAAACAATCAGTCAAACTCCAAGTTGATAACCTGAAAAGTAAGGCTATCCCCAAACCTTTTGAGCCAAGGCTTACAGTAGGGGTAAAAAGATTGCCACCAGCTATTTTCTCAGAGGAAAAGGCTGCGATCGCCCAATCTCAAATGAAGAAAACGCAGTCTCAATCAGTATTAGAGACACGCACACAGTTGTTACAAACTGACAATCCAGAACGACGGGCAGAGTCGGAGAACGCTGAGGCAGGCTTACAGATTGCATCTCAAAAGGTGGCAGAGCAGGAGCAAATGATTGGTTCTATGCGAGATATGAAACTGTCACCTGAGATTTTGCAACATGAGGAAGCTGAACTTAAAAAGCTGCGAAGTCAGATGGATCAGGCAAACTCTGCACTCGACCAGAGCAAAGCCAAACTTAGCGCCTCTGCGATAGTCCAGCAACAAGAATTACAACAACTACAAATAAATGTCAGGTTGGCAGATTCAGAGTTAAATGTGGCAGAATCTCGCTTTACTGCTGCTCAAAATCGGCGAAGGCTTTTAGAATATGATGCCAGCCTAGAAGAGGCGCGGCGTGAACAGCAGAGAAATCAAACTTTGCAAGAACATTCGCGGCAACAGCAGGATTACGCCCAATCGATTAGAGATAGGGATTATCAACTAGCACAGCTGAATATTTCGCTGTCCAATATTGAGGATAAACTAGCACAAATCCCGATGCTGAGAAGTCCGCGTAACGGTTACGTTAGGCGAATCAAGCCTTGGACTGGGGTGAATGGCAAGTACAACACAACTATTACTATTAGCGCTGCTGATTCTTCCTCTAAGAATGGAGGGAGCGATCGCCCTGCCAACAACACCACCACCAGTCCAAATCCCAGTACCAGCCGCACTACCCACACCACCCGTTAAAACTCCGACAACTTCACCAGACACAGAAAATATACCGGACGACAACGCCCAGGACGAAAAGCCAACTGCTGATTTATCCCCAGAGGAGGCACAGCAGACTGATCAGGAATCAGATGCAAAGTTGCCTAAGCCTGAGCAAAACCCTTTTAAGAAGCCCAGCATTGATGCAATTCTTGAGCGGGAAATGAATGATGATATGTGGCGGCTGCTTAAGGGTGGATTGCCATGCTTAGAAACATCGTCAGTTTGTTTGCAACAGTTGCAGGAAAAAGCTGTAAGTCAATCTCCTCTACTCAAAGAAATTGATACCCGCATTTCTGAAGCTAGTTCTCGCATCGATGAGGCGAAAGCGGGAAATAAAAAATCTATTCAATTAGCAATTCTCACACCAGGATTACAATATCTTTTAGGCCCTACTCCAGTGGCAGGACAACCACAACCCGCAGGGACAGGATTAATCGATAATATCGTGGGAATATTTAGTGGGAAGACTAACCTGATTAATGGGTTATTGAATGTTATTGGAGTTCCGTTTTTCCAAGGAGCATTGGGGGGGAATGCTGACGCGCAGCGCAATGCGATCGCTATCTCTGATATTCAAGTTAAAGTGGCTGAACTTCAGCGCAGCAGGGCGCAGTTAGCAGATACTATTAGAGATAAAACAGCCGAATCACTCATCAGTTTTGATGAGGCGAGAACCGATTTTCAAACATCTCAGGTTGTAGGATCAAGAGCGATTGACCAGTTTAAAGTATTCGAGTTGAGATATGTTCGGGGTAATAGCGATACCGAAACTTACCTGACCAGACAGAATACTCTGGATAATCAGAAAGCCTCAACGTATAGAGCATGGGCGAAGATGCGGCGATCGCTATTTACAATTAAACTGCTAGTTCTCAGCGTTAAGGACGCAGAGATTTGACACTGAGCGCAGTCGAAGTGTTAAGTTTCCAGTTTTCCAACCTTGGTAAATGAGAGGTTTATCACTGCGGTAAACATCATAATGACTCTGCCAATCGTGAAGCTGCTCATTTCTCCACACTTTAGGCAGTTCTCGCCCTTGGTGCTGTAGTTTCAATCTGATATTCTTAGAGGAAAAATACTCAAGCGTAGCACCATCTACTTTTAATTTTGAACCAACCAAGATTGATCGCTTGAACTGCTCCCAGCTTCCA
>Ga0123337_10005598_pt1 | contig 12298 bp, 13 predicted proteins | sample frozenSSSSmetaG_FD_89792 | JGI IMG/M metagenome (GOLD analysis project Ga0123337, IMG submission 89792) | Glacier valley bacterial and archeal communities from Borup Fiord, Nunavut, Canada, to study Microbial Dark Matter (Phase II) -... | ecosystem: Environmental > Aquatic > Freshwater > Ice >...
CCAGCTCGACGAAACCCCGGTGCGCTACCTCCAGCCCGGAACCGGAAAATCATGGCAAGGATACCTCTGGGTCGCCAACGATCCCCACGGCAGCCTCTTCTATCACTGGGGCGTCGGCCGCGGCCGTGAGCAACTCGTCGAAACCATCGGCCCCCGTTTCCCCGGTCACATCCAGTGTGACGGCTACAGCGCCTACAAATCCTACCACAAACACAGCAGCGGGACCGGCCTCATTGCCTGCCTCGCCCACATTTGATGCTCCCCTCCGGTCGCACCCCTTCGGGGCACGTCGCGTTCGCTCCTGTCCATGTCGCTCCGCTCCATTGGCGCAACTTCACCGAGGTCCTCGACACCGGCCCCTCGGCCCACGCCGCGCTGATCGTGCGGCTCATCGGCCACCTCTATCACATCGAGACCAGCCTGCGCGACCCCAAAGCCGGCCCCGCCCTGCGCGAGAGCGAGCGCGCCTGGCGGAGCGCCCCCGTCGTGCGCCGGATCCACGCCGCCATGAAAGTCATGTTACCCCAGCACCGACCGCAAAGCCCCATGGGACGCGCCCTCGCCTACGGCCTCGGCCATTGGGACGCCCTCGCCAGATACCTTCAGGACGGCCGGTTTGAAATCGACAACAACCTCGTCGAAAACTGTATGCGCCCCGTGAAGCTCGGAGCGAAGAACTGGCTCTTCTTCGGCTCCAAGGAAGCCGGCCACCATGCCGCGACGATCTACACCCTCGTGGAAAACTGCCGCCGTTTCGAGATCCCGGTGGAAACCTACCTCAAGGAATTGCTCACCCGGCTACCCGGCGTCATCGACCCCGAAGTGATCGCAACGCTCACGCCTGCGAAGATCGCCGCCGCCCGCGCCCGCAGAACTGTCGCCGCCTGAGCGCGTCAAGAGGGGGGCGTTTCCTCCGCTTACGGATGTTCGACATCCCCGTCGCGAACATCAGCATCCTTTCGAATTACGGCTTCGGAAACTTGGTGGCCAGCCAGTGCTCAAGCAACGATGGCCATTCCTGAAGATCGCCTTTGCCTTTGAGTCCATAACCGTGGCCACCCGACTCAAAAAGATGTAGCGTGACGGGAACCTTGTTTTCCTTGCAAGCTGAGGCGAAAGACAGGCTGTTCCTGCAGTCCACCATGTCGTCGGACGTCGTCAGGAGAAATACCGGAGGGGCTTCGCGGGTAACGGCACGGTCCGTGGAGCATTTTTCCACAAGTTCCTTTGTCGGATTCTCACCGAGAAGATTTTTCCGCGACCCGCCATGGGCGAGCGGAGGATCCATCGAGATGACCGGGTAAATGAGAATTGAAAAATCCGGGCGGCAGTTCTGCTGATCAACCGGGTCTAGGGTTTCCTCCGGGAACGTGTCGCTGAAACGCGTGGTGCAAAGACTTGCCAGGTGGCCGCCGGCGGAAAATCCCATGATGCCGACTTTTTTCGGATCGATTCCCCATTCGGAGGCCTTGCCGCGGACCGTCCGGATTGCCCGTCGTGCATCGAGGAACGGGACAGGAAACTGATAGCCGAGAGCTGGATTGCCGCTTACGCGATATTTTACGACGATACCCGCGATGCCACGCTCGTTCAGCCATTTTGCGATCGCGTCTCCTTCGTGATCAGCGGCGAGGATTCCATAGCCTCCTCCGGGGAGAATGACCACGGCAACACCGGTGGCATTGTTTTTATCCGGCAGATAAACCTGATACTGGGGGATTTCGATATCGGTCATGCGCCCGCCATCCTTGTTCTTTTCCGAGCCCGCAGGCGGCTGTTTGGCACCGGGTGCTTCGATCGGCCAGAGATTGCTCCATTCGGCTGTGGCAAAGGACACAAGGGAAAACAGGGTCAGGGTGATGCGGTACATAAGGCCGAAATTAGGCGGTCACGCGGAATTTGCAACATGGATCACGACCCCGGCAGCTTGATGCGGGCGGGCACGTCCTTGATCTCGATGCCGGCCTTGGTGAGCGAATCCCACACGCCCAGCAGGCGCTCCAGCGGAAGTTTCTTGTCGGCTTCCAGTTCGAGTTTCCGGCCGGGGTTCTGTTTCTGATAGGCAATCAGATAGGATTCCAACAGACCTTCCGGAACTGCGAGGGAATCGAGGGTGATGTTTCCCAGCGCGTCCACGGCAATGATCGACCGTGTGTCGGAAACCTTGTCTGATTTGATCTCCCGGACAGTAGGAAGTTCGATACGCAGGGCGTCCCGCGGTTTTTTGAATGCGGTGGAAACGATGAAAAACACCAGGAGCACGAACAGGATGTCGATCATTGGAATGACCGCAATCTGGCTGCGCGTGGTTTTGGGACGGTGGAAGCGCATGGAGGATCAGGCGTTCGGGTTGGGCTTTTCGCAAACGGCGGCGAGGTCACCCAGTAGGGATTCCAAGCGGGCGATCAGGGTTTCGATCCGCCGGACAAAATAACCGTGCGCGACGACGCAGGGAACAGCGATCGCCAGTCCGAAGATCGTAGTAGTCAGGGCTTCGGCAATGCCGCGTGCGATGGCGAGGTGGTCTGAATTGTCACCGAGGCCTTGGAAAATCAGGACGAGTCCGGATGCCGTGCCGAGAAGGCCTAACAGCGGGGCGATCGTGATTACGGTGTCGAGCACGGCGATTCCGGCATGCAGGTGCATGGTTTCCTCGCGGGCGGCCGATTCCACGGCATGGGTGATTTCGGCACGGGGTTTGCCGCGGTGCTTGATGACGACGGCGGCGAGTCGGGCGAGCGTGCTTTCGCCTTTTTCAAACTCGCGGAGCACCGGCTCGACCCCATCCGAATTGACACGCTCCTGGAAGCGGGCGACGTCGCGTGCGAGTGCTGTCGGAATCACGCGGCGGCTGGAAAGTGACAGAAGTTTGTAGAGCACGGCCATCGTTCCCGCGATCGAGGTGATGCCGAGCGGGATCATGAATTTGCCGCCCTTGTGGAGGAATTCCCAGGTGGCCTGGAGGCCGCTGCCCGGATTGAAGGCGAGGTGGTGGTTGAGGGTTTCGATCATGGGTGGATGTTAGAAGTAGAAGTTGAAGATGAGTTCGAGAGGTTCCTTGTCGTATTCTTTTTTAAGGGCGGGCGGCATCGCCGGGATTTCCGCGTCGCGGATTGAGTTCAGGGTGAAGCCCTTCTGCACCTCGCCGGTTTCCATCTCACCCACGAACTGCACGGTCCGGACACGGCCGGTGGTTTCGACGAAGAATCTCACGGTCAGGAACCCCGGAGTGATGAAATCCCGGTGCCGCACGCAGTTGCGCTGCCATTCCTGTTCGACGGCACGGCTGATAGAAGCCTGATAGCGGCCGAGCGGGGAATCGGCGACAGCAAGGGCACTTTTCCCGGTGCGCGAGATGGAGCCCGTGATCGCCGTCTTGCGCTGGAAACCGCTGAATGCCGGGTCTTTGAAGGCCGGTTGCGGCTTGGGTTTGGGTGAATCCGGGGATTGCGCGGACTTTTCACCTTCCTTAGGTATCTTTGGTGGCGTGGGTTTGACGATGTCGCTTTTTGGGGCATCGAGCGATACGGGAATATCCACCGGATTCGGCCCTTCCACCAGGCGTTCGCGTGGAGGAGGAGTGGATTTTGTGTCATCCTTGCCCGGGGTCTGGGTCTTTTCACCGGCAGTCGGTTTTTCCGCGACGGCGGGATCCATGGCTGGTTCCGGCAGGGACGGCGGGGCTGGAATTGGCGATGGGGGGGAGGGACTGCTGGTCAGCTTGCCGTCTCTATAATCGCTTTCTGTGGTTTCAAAATCAGTCGGATTTTTGGGATTGATTCCTTGTTGCGAGGGCATCGGCGGCGCTGATGTATCTGGGGTCCGGTTGCTGGTAGCCTCCGTGTCCCGCTCACCGATGAATTTCGGTTTTTCCGGTCGGGAGGCGGATTGATCAGGAGAGGTTCTCGCAAATCGGGGCTTTTCAGCGATCGCGGGAACTGAGGTCGATGGCGTGGCTGGTGCGGTTTCGGGAAAAATGGTGATCACCTGCTCGGCAGGCAGAGGGGGGATGTCGGCGAGAAGGCGATCCTTGCGGAAAACCTGCGAATTCATCGATGCCAGACCGAGCAGCATCAGAATCAAGGTATTCAGGATCAACGACAAGCCGAGCGCGATCACCCAAAGGCGACCGTCTCCCCGCTGTGCGGTTGACGCAATTGAACTCATTCCCAACGGCGCAAACCTTGTCGGTAAACGCTCCGGAAGCAATCCGGGAAATTTGGATCAATCGAATGCCGGGATTTCGTCTTTTGGAAAAGCAAGGTGCCCTTTTTTGGAGTTTGTTGGGAAAAGTGCGATTTTCAAAAGTTTTAGCTGACGAATTTGCCCGGAGTATGGAGATTTTAATCAATTTTCGATTGATTGTCTCCGGCTGATGTGAAAGTTTTCACCTCCAACCCGCAATTTTATGAGCAAAGAGCAAATGGACGGCGCACAAGCGCTCATCAAAACCCTCGATGACCTCGGCATCGAATACATCTTCGGCTACTCCGGTGGAGCTGCCATTCCCATCTTCGACGCGCTTGAGACAGTCAAGACGAAGATGAAGTTCATCCTCGTACGCCATGAGCAAGGAGCGGTTCACATGGCCGACGGTTATGCCCGTGCGACTGGCAGACCCGCTGCGGTTCTCGTAACGTCCGGCCCGGGTGCCGGAAACACCGTCACCGGCCTGATGACCGCAATGATGGATTCTGTTCCGATGGTCGTGATCTGCGGCCAGACGGTGACGTGGATGCTCGGCAAGGACGCGTTCCAAGAGGCCGACATTTTCGGCATTACCATCCCGGTGGTGAAGCACAACTACCTCGTGAAAGACACGAATGCCCTCCCGCGCATCGTTCGCGAGGCCTATCACATCGCGACGACCGGCCGCCCAGGGCCAGTGCTGATCGATGTGCCGAAGGACATTTCCCAAGGTCCCTTCTCCGGCGACATGAACCCGCCCTTCAACCTCCCCGGCTACAACCCGGAGGTGGCGTTCGATATCTGCCCGAAATCCATCAAGGAGGCCGCCGATCTCATTTCGAAGGCCAAGCGCCCCGTCATCCTCGCCGGGCAGGGCTGTATGATCGCCCGTGCCGACAAGGAGCTCCTCTACCTTGCGGAAACGCTCGGCTGCCCCGTGACCTCCACGCTTCTCGGCAAGGGCGTTTTCCCGGAAACCCACGCGCTGTCCCTCGGCATGCTCGGCATGCACGGCACCGCCTATGCGAACAAGGCGATGATCGAGTGCGACCTGCTCATCAACGTCGGCTCGCGCTTCGACGACCGCATCATCGGCCAACCCTCGAAATTCTGCAAGGACGCCAAGGTCATCCACATCGACATCGATCCCGCCGAGTCCGGCAAAATGATCGTGCCCGACCTCATGATCGTCGGCGACGCGAAAGCCGTGCTCACCGAGATCAACGAAAAGATCGGCCCGCTCGAGACCACCGAGTGGCTTGCCAAGCTCGATGGCTACAAAAAGAAATTCCCGCTCTCCTATAAGAAGCAGGGCGGCCTGCGCATGCAGCAGGTGATCGACGAGCTCTACGAACTCACCCAGGGCAAAGCCATCGTCTCCACCGACGTCGGCCAGCACCAGATGTGGGCCGCGCAGTTCTACAAGAACGACAAATCCTACCACTGGCTCTCCTCCGGCGGTGCCGGCACCATGGGCTTCGGTTTCCCCGCCGCCATCGGCGCGCAGCTCGCCTGCCCGGATGACATCGTGATTTCCATCTCCGGCGACGGCGGATTCCAGATGACCTTGTTCGAGCTCGCCACCGCGCAGATCCACAAGCTGCCGATCAAGATCGTCGTGCTCAACAACCACTACCTCGGCATGGTCCGCCAGTGGCAGGAGCTGTTCTATGATGACCGCACCTCCGGCGTGGACCTCATCGGCAACCCCGATTTCTGCAAACTCGCCGGTGCCTACGGTATCCCGTCCGTGCACATCAAGCGCCCGGCTGACGTCACCCGCATGCTGGAAAAAGCCCTCGCCTACAACGACGGCCCCATCCTCATCCATGCCGAATGTGTGAAAACCGACAACGTCTTCCCCATGATCCCCGCCGGCGCCGCCCTCGAGGACATGATCACCGAGGCTCCCAAGTCGAAAATGGCCAAACCCATCGGTTCCACGTGAACCGGATCGTGGATCGGAGTTAGAAGATCGTGGATGAAATTCGCCACATCCTCTTTCTTCCATCTGTCATCCCACATCCACCATCTAAAATCCTAGATCCCATTCTTCAAATGCCCCAGATCATCGTCACCACCGAAACTCCCGTTGAGGCACCCACTCCCGCCCGCGGACCCACGCACACCCTCTCCATCCTCGTGAGCAACGAGCCCGGAGTCCTCATGCGCATCTGCCAGGTCTTCTCCCGCCGCGGTTTCAACATCGACTCCCTCGTCGTCTCCGAAGGCCGCAACGCGAACTTCTCCCGCATGACCATCGGCATCTCCGGCGATCCGCAAGGACTCACGCAGATCATCATGCAGGTCGGCAAGCTCATCGACGTGATCCACTGCTTCGAGCACACCACGGACAACTCGGTCACCAAGGAGATGATCCTCATCAAGATCCTCTGCTCGCCTTCCGAGCGCTCGATGGCCCTCCAGATCTCCGAGCATTTCAATGGGAAAACCGTCGATCTCACCCCGACGTCCATGATCGTCATGATCAACGGCGACAGCCCGAAAGTAGACGCCGCCATCACGATGTTCTCGCAATTCAACATCATCGAGACCGTGCGCACCGGCAAGGTCGTCATGGCCCGCGGCGAGCAGCCGACGTGATTTGACCGCTTTTTGAGCGTTTTACAGACCGTGCCGGAATTATTTTCGGCGCGGTCTTCTGCTATTCAGGCAAGATTCCTGTTGCAGTGAGGCGCCCCGGGATTGCTACAGAAACTGCACCCGGGACACGCGCTCGTAAAAATAGCGGTGCGTCGACTGACTTATCCTGTTCATGTTACGATATCCTAAAATTTCGGATTCCTGATATTCTGCCGGATGAAAGCGTTCTTTTGAACGGCCCGCAAGTGCTGGTCAGACCCTTTTGGTCCTGCTGAGCGCTTAAGTTAGAGCGGGTTGCGAAACCGGTGCGAGGGCTAGCTGGCATGGGCAATGCTGACTGACAGCTTGTCATAAATAGCGCACAGCTCTAAAATATGAAACTCAAACTAATCCCAATTATTGTCTCAGTTTGCTCTTTGCTTCCTTGCTTGATGTTAAAGCCGCTTCATTTACAGGGACTTATGATTTCACGGGGACAATTGGAAATGTTTCCAGTCGGAAGATATCCTTGGCCGCGACTGCCGACGGAGCAAGTTTGTATCCCTTTGATTGGTTGAACGTCGTAGGTTCACCATCCCACCGTGGCGGAAGCAGGTAAGGCTCTGCAATGCAGTCCACCTTTTCGTGAAGGTTCAGGACGTGGTAGCCACTCACTGGTTCCGTCTCCTTCTTATCGCGGAACAGGCGAGCATCGAATACCTGAAAACTGCTAGTGTGCCTGCAGACAAGATCCACGACGCGATCCGAACATACCATCCAGCCACGGTAAAAATGAAGGAGGTCGGTCAGTTTAGGGCGACGTTGAAGAATCAGGGCATAATCACAATGATCTAAATCTTGAACGAGTTGATTGTGGTCGACTAAAGGGGCTTCGTCGACTTCGCCGGCGCGGTATGAGCTGATATCATTACCCCTTGACGCCTGATGAAGCTCAAAAAAGAAACGTTGCGATCCCGCTGGACGACAAGCATACAACGGCCGGACATCGTCGGAATCGTGCTGAGCGAAGTAAATCCTTCTTTCTGATGCCCATGCGTGGTTTCGCTTTCGAATGCTCTCGAATGCGGCGTTGATCGTATCGTCAGACGAAGGGATCAACAACTGAGAGGACTCCCAGTTCCAATCACACAATTTCCCAAGGTCGTTTGGGTTCTCACAGTCGAAATCAAGCAGTTCTCCATAGCCGAACATGAATATCGAGCTTCCGCCTGGAGCCGTGTTGTATTCGATATAAAGAATACCTGAATCCGACGGGGCTTCGGAAGATTGCTTCTGGATCCATTCTTCCAGCGTGCGAACGATTGAATTAGACATTTCTATTTGGCAGGACTGAGCGATCCGCTTTTGCAACGGTCACGGATCTTGCATGAAGAACCGGCGCAAATGCCTGTGTCACGTCAGACTTTCATCAGGTCCGCTTCCTTGGCGACGGCGGATTCGTCGATTTTCTTGGCGAACTTGTTGGTCAGTTCCTGGACTTCTTTTTCGAAATCCTTCTGACCGTCTTCGGTGATGTCGTTGTCCGTTTTCATTTTCTTGGCGGCGTCCATGCCGTCCTTGCGCGCGGCGCGGAGGCGGACCTTCGCTTCTTCCGCGAGCTGTTTGATCATCTTGACCATGTCGCGGCGGCGCTCTTCGGAGAGCTCGGGGATTGGGACGCGGATGGACCGGTCCGCGGCGGCGGGGTTGAGGCCCAGCTTGCACTCGCGGATGGCGCGCTCGATATCGCGGGTGGTGGCGGGATCGAAGGGCTGAACCACTAACATCCGGGGCTCGGGCGAGTTGATGATCGCGAGGCTCTTGAGTTTCGAGACGGCACCGTAGGCGTGGACGTGGACGTCGAGGTTCTCGATCAAGGCCGGGCTGGCCTTGCCGGTGCGCACGCCGGCGAACTCGTGGATGAGGTAATCGACGCATTTGGTCATCGCGTCCTCGACTTCGAAAATGGCTTCTTCGGGATCCATGTGGGATTTGAGATTTGAGATTTGAAATTTCAGATTTACTCGCCGTGGACGAGCGTGCCGATCGGCTGGCCGCGCAGCGCATGGGAGAGATTGCCGTGCGGGGCGAGATCGAAAACGATGATCGGGATGTGGTTGTCCATGCAGAGGCTGAATGCGGTGGCGTCCATCACCTCGAGGCGGCTGGAAAGGCACTCCTGGAAGGTGACGGTCTCGTAGCGTTTCGCATCGGGGTTCTTCCGCGGATCGGAATCGTAAACGCCGTCAACTTGGGTGGCCTTGAGGATGACGTCGGCACCCATTTCGCTGGCGCGGAGGGCGGCGGTGGTGTCGGTGGAGAAAAACGGATTGCCGGTGCCAGCGGCGAAGATGACGACTTTTCCCTCGTCGAGCTGGCGCTCCGCTTTCCGGCGGATGAAGGTTTCCGCGACGTTTTTCATCTCGATGGCGGACTGGACGACGCAGGTGACGCCGTGGTGTTCGAGCGCGCCTTCGAGGGCGAGGGCGTTCATGACGGTGGCGAGCATGCCGACGTAATCGGCGGTCGCACGGTCCATGCCGCGGGCGGACGCGCTGGCACCGCGCCAGAAATTTCCGCCGCCGACGACGATGCCGAGCTGGAGTCCCTCGGACACGGCCTCGCGGATTTCCAAGGCGATCCGGTCGACGATTTCAGGCGAGATATTGTCCCGGGAACCCGCTCCACGCAGGGCTTCTCCGCTGAGTTTCAGGATGGCGCGCTTGAAAGGTCGGGGATCTTTGGATGGGGAGGTCATGCGGAATTGGAGCTGGCCGATGAAAGCGGAATCCCCCCCTGATTGAAAAGGGAAAACACGGATTCAATTCGCGGCGGGCTCGTCTCCGATGATAAATTTGCTCCCGAGGTCGCGCAGGCTCGCCTTCGCGTCGTCCGCGCCCTCGATGGTGAGGGTGACGTGGAGCGGCTTCGATTGCGGCCGCTGGTAGGCGTCGAGGGTTTTTCTAACTGCGATGATGGCCAGCTTGAGGATCTGGCGGGTGGTGAGGTCCACGTCGGCCGGGATGGCGAGTTGGGCGACGTCGAGCCGGACGTTGAGGCCGCTCTCGGTCAGCTCGCCGTTGATGCCGACGTTGCAAAGCACCAGCAGGTTCGCCTCTTGGACCTTGTAGTTCGCGTTGTTCGTCGGCAGCAGGTGCGGGCTGCGGATGGCTTGGATGAGGTCCTCCGGCATCGCTCCGGAAAGCGCCATCGGCCGCGACATGACGGAGGCCTGGAGTGCCTCGCCGATTTCGGAAATGGCCTCGTCGCCGTCGGTCCCGTGAAGGCTGATGGGTTCGAAAATGGGGACGACCGTAATCGTTGATGCGGTGGCGGAGGTGGCCAGCCATGCGGCCGCGAGGACCGAGGTGATCAGAGTTTTCATGAGCGGAATCCTGCATCAGGCATGGGAATGTGGCGAGGGGAAAGAAGTGCAGGCGGGCGGAGGGAAGAACAGGCAGGAAAGACTGTGTCACAGTGGGATCCGTGGTCGGGTTTTCTATCAAACATCAGCCTCTTTGCTCTTCCAGCGCTTGCCAAGCTGGTTGATCCGGGTTTTTTATGGGTCATGGATGATCTGGCCCGCGCGCGCTCCGTGATTGAGATTGAAACCGATGGCTTGCGCCGCATGTCGGAGCGCTTGGATGATTCCTTCATCGCCGCCGTCGGGATCCTCCAGCACACGCTCGAACACCGCGGCAAGATCGTCGTGGTGGGGGTGGGGAAATCCGGAAACATCGGCCATAAAATCGCCGCGACGCTCAATTCCACCGGCGCGACCGCCGTGGTGCTGGATTCCCAGAACGCCCTGCACGGCGACCTCGGACTGCTCTCCGATGGCGATGCGGTGCTCGCGCTTTCCTACTCCGGCGAGACCCGCGAGCTGCTCGACCTGCTGCCGTTCATCAAGCGCTTCGAGGTGAAACTGATCGCGTTGACCGGCAAGTGTAGCTCCACGTTGTCCCGTTTCAGCGAGGTTACTTTGGACACGTCCGTCGAGCGCGAAGCCTGCCCGCTGAACCTGGCACCCACGTCCTCATCCACGGCGATGCTGGTGATGGGTGACGCGTTGGCGATGGTTTTGCTGGAGTCTCGTGGTTTCACGGAAGCGGACTTCGCCCGTTTCCACCCCGGCGGATCACTCGGCCGCGCTTTGCTGACGCGGGTTTCCGACATCATGCGCTCGGACTCGGAGCTGCCGACCGTGGCCGAAGACGCGGATGTTTTCTCGGCACTCGACTCGATGAACCGGGCGCGCGCCGGAGCCTGTCTGATTCTGAAATCCGACGGCACGCTCGCCGGAATCTTCACCCACGGCGACTTCGCCCGCAGTTTCCGCAGCGATCCGCTGCTCGGTGAAAAGCCGGTGGAGAAGCTGATGACCCGCCGCCCGATCACCGTTCGGGCGGATGCGCTGGCGGTGGAGGTGCTGAAAACCATCGGCGCGAACCGCATCGACGATATCGTCGTGATGGATGCTGAGGGGAAACCGGTGGGGCTGATCGACACCCAGGATTTGGCGCGGTTGAAGATTGTTTGAAAACAAGGGGCTGGGGATCCCGCCGTGACGATCGAATGGACGAGACGTCCATTCCCCCTAAACAAAAAAAACCGCACCCGGTGAGGAGTGCGGTTTTTGAGAAATTCCAGAAAAGCTCAGCGCTTGGAGAACTGGAAGCGTGCGCGGGCACCTGGTTGACCCGGCTTTTTCCGTTCCTTCATGCGAGGGTCACGGGTGAGGAAACCGAGCGGCTTGATGAGCTTGCGGTTCTCAGGATCCACCAGCGTGAGCGAGCGGGAAATGGCGTGACGGATGGCGACCGATTGCGCCTGCTTGCCACCGCCCTTGACGACGACATTCAGGTCGAACTTGTTGGACAGCGAAACGGCCATGAACGGTGCGAGCACGGCGTTCTGAAGCTCGATGGTAGGAAGGTATTCCTCGAAGCTGCGGCCGTTATGACGATCTGGCCGGTGCCTTCGGTCATCCAGACGCGGGCGACTGCGGTTTTGCGGCGGCCGGTGGCGCTTTGGGTAGTGGTGGCGGACATGGTGGGAAAAGTGAGGATTATTTGACTGCGTGGGCGACAGGAGCCTGGGCTTCGTGAGGGTGGCTTTCACCAGCATAAACCTTGAGCTTGCCGAACTGGGCGCGACCGAGGCGGGTCTTCGGGAGCATGCCCCAGACCGCGCGCTCGACGAGGAGGATCGGGCGGCGCTCACGGACGATGCGTGGCGTCTCGACCTTCTGTCCGCCGACATAGCCGGAGAAACGGGTGTAGATCTTGGACGTTTCCTTGGTGCCGGTGAAGACAACCTGATCGGCGTTGATCACGACTACAAAGTCACCTGTGTCTACGTGGCTGGTGAAAATTGGCTTGTGCTTGCCGCGGAGGAGGCGTGCGGCCTCAACAGCGACTTGGCCGAGGACCTTGCCCTTGGCGTCAATCACATACCACTTGCGCTCGACTTCGTGCGGCTTGGCGGAAAACGTCTTCATGTGCTTGTATAAAAAATGACTTCGGAC
>Ga0123337_10005601_pt1 | contig 12295 bp, 14 predicted proteins | sample frozenSSSSmetaG_FD_89792 | JGI IMG/M metagenome (GOLD analysis project Ga0123337, IMG submission 89792) | Glacier valley bacterial and archeal communities from Borup Fiord, Nunavut, Canada, to study Microbial Dark Matter (Phase II) -... | ecosystem: Environmental > Aquatic > Freshwater > Ice >...
CGGCGCCGCCACCCCCTCCGCCAGCCCCCGCATCTGCACCACATACAGCACCGCCACGCGCGCGAAGTCCAGCGTGTCCTGCGTGACGTTGAAGTCCACCGCCACGGTGCTCGTCGGCGCCGGCGCCGCCGCCGCCGTCGCACCCGCCGTCCCCGTCGCCGCCAGGATCGTCGGGTTCACGGTGATGGACGCGTCTGTGCGCGGGTGCAGCCGCGCATGGGCCAGTCCGCCGCCGCCGCTGCCGCCGCGACGCCGGACTCCCGTGCCCGTGACGATGGACGAGGGGCCCGTGGCGACGAGGGTGGGCGCCGTCGCCGCCTGCGGGACGGCCGTGTCGTCGTCGCCGACGCGCGCGCTCTCGCCGTTGAAGGTGACGAGGGCGTTCTCGGCGTCGCAGCTGAGGTTGCTGCTGGCGAAGCTGGCGAGGATGGGCTCGTAGGCGAGCGGGATGCTGTAGTTGGCCTCGGCCTGGGCGACGAGGCGCGGGATCGCGGCGCCGAGGGTCGCGTCGGAGTAGTTCGCCGCTGCGCCGACGAAGCTGACGGAGGTGCAGCCGGCGGACGAGGCCACGGTGCAGGTGGGGCCGGAGAAGCCGTTCGCGCAGATGCAGGCGCAGGTGCTGCCGGAGAGGATGACGGTGCCGCCGTTGGAGCAGGGGGCGTCGCGCTGGCAGATCTGGAGGGCGGAGAGGGAGGCGGTGGGGACGGCGGGCTTGGCGAGGACGAGGAAGTGGACCGGGACGACGACGGCGGCGGCGATGACGCAGAGGACGATGACGAGGGTGAGGACGAAGCACCAGAGCGGCATGCCGCAGCAGCGCCGCCTGTTCTTGGGCGGTGGGCCGGAAGGAGGCGTGTTGAGGCCTTTGGTGGAGGATTCGTAGGCTGGCCAGTGGGTGCCGGATTTGGGCGTGCCGAGGGGGGTGCCGTTGGCGCCGGGGGGAGGGAAGGCAGCGAGCATGCCGGAGATACCGGAGGGCGTCTTTTGATGGCGGGCTTGATTATGTTAGTTATGAGAGGCGAGAATGGTGAGGGGAACCTACGAGCGAAATCCTTCTCGCTCTTCTCATCGGTCGTACTTGGGAAGCCATTGAGATGGTTAAGCCTGCTCGCCGGTCGCTTCCCTTCGTTCATCATCGACGCCAGCTTCGTGGCTCTCCGAATCAAATCCGGAAGACTCGTCAGGCTCCCTCTTGCCTCGGCATCTCTGAGAGCGTCCATATCTAGTCTCGGAGGTCGTCGAATCGCTGAAGTGCGACTGTACTGGATTTCGTTTTCTTCCTTCTCAGTTAGGTTCCTAAATGGACTTGTGGAGTTTGCTCTGGCAGCTTGTAATATCGCCGCTGGCGAGAGCTTTTCCATCTCTATTGCTTGTGGCGAAGGAGCTAATGTTGATTCGGAATCAGAGGAACACGTCATCATGTCGTCGTCAAATTCCTTATTCCCTTCTATGGGTGAGTCTGGTCCTCCAAATGTTGGCCATGTCGTATCTCGTGGAGTCGGCTGCACAATCCTTGGTATCGGTGGGGCGTTTGCGGACTTGACGAAATCCTGAAAGTTTTGTCGTGTGGCCGTCTGTCCTGAATTGTCTATCACTCCAATTTTCACGAGGTTCTTTGTCTTTCCTAGACCACCTCCTTGAGACTGGTCCACCTTCTCGGAGCCCTTAGTTGTGATCATGGACGGCTTGGCTCTCTTTCCCACACTTGCGCTCCGAACGATGCCCTCACCGTCTGCCTTTGATCCCTCCTCCTCCATTATATCGTCATCCAAAAAACTGTGCTCATCATTGTCGTCGCCATACTTCATATCGCCCCAATTGGCTGGTATCGCTCCACTAGATGCATACGAACTGTGCGTCGTCTGTGTTTTCGGGCTTTCTTCCGGAATGGGAGTCACAAAAGATTGCATAGAATAGTATGAAGATGGTCCTCGTCTCGATGAAGGAGGTGGGCCTAGTCCCGTACTTCCTCTCGGCATAGGCACTGGAAAATCGGGTATTGTGCCGACAGATGAAGTGGTAGATGCTCTTGATGTCACAGTCATTGGAGACATAATACTCGGTGATGTTAGCTCCTCCAAGTATTGCTGTGCCTCTTTCGACTGGGATCCTCCTTGCGATCTTTCTGGAGTTGGCTGGTACTGGAAAGTAGGCGTATACTCTTGTATTTTGGATGCATCCAATATTGATGGTACATGGCTTGGGCGTGGGGGCCTTTGAGGAGGCTTCCCGCGTCCTGTAGGAGGTTGATACGGTTGATGAAAGTCGTCATTTAGTTCGGCATGGCTGGACTGGGTTGGCAACGGCCATTGAGGAGCAGGGCTCGGACGTGATATGGCCGATCCTATTCCTGGTCCATTCCTCGACGCCGCGATAGCTGCCGGCAAAGGTTGCCTAGGCCGACTTGGTGGTGCATTATCCTGTTGACCCATTCGCTTCTGTGGCGGCGATTGACCTTGCGATGCAGCTGCCTCTCTTTGCAAGCGTTCGATCTCCACCTTCTCCCTCGCCCGTTTTACTGATCCTGAACGAGGCACTCCGCTCGGCGCTTTTAAAGGCAGATCCATAGTAGTTAATGTTGCAGCACCGATATATATTCGAATATGCGCAGAACAATTCGCATCATTCAAAGTGGTGACACCTGTAGCCCACACGTGCTTCTTGGTGACTTATTGGCGTATATTCTTCGTCAGGAGATATTGGGAAGTTGTTGAATGCCTGCATCCACTTGATGGCACGACGTCAATTCCAGGACGTATCGCGAGACGGAATGCCGCTTTTATGAGGCCTGTAGACTCGTTCCTGCGAAGAAGTCTTCGATATGTTTGACTAATCCTGTCGGCTCGATTGGTGGAGCGAAAAGGTCATATGAAAATGGAAAATGCGATCGAGATTATCGACTTGATGGGTATATGGCGCAATTGAAAAGGAATAACACTGTAGAACTAGCTGAAGTCTGATAAACGAGCGTTGTAGTTTTGAAGTTTACTGCACAAGTATTAGAATGAAAGAGCGATAGGCGTGCTAAACTCGGTTGGAGATGGACAGCAGGACAATAGAAAGAGTTTCTCTTTGGAAGAGGGAAAGCATCAAGTTTCGCAACAGAAGAGATTGTGATTCAAACGACAAATAGGACGGCAATTCAGACCAGTTTGTCGCAAGCACATGGAGACGAACAGTCCCACGATTTGCTTCTCATCCCCGGCTTCATGTATCGCCCCATAACAGACGCGGCGAAGGGAAGAATATTCACATACAATGGACGTTTCAGCGCTTGTAGCGAGACTTCATGCGAGATGTACTCGATGAGAAAGTATTGTTCCCCTGCTACGAGCCGAGACGTGTGACTGGATACTCTTTCAAAAGGATGAAAGTTGCAGATTCCCAATGTCTGGTTATCTCGAGACTCGTTGTCTTCTGTTGGCGTCGAGCCTAAGGAAGGTGGATGATGCGCTTTCGAAGCAGCGACGAAAGAGCGAAATGTCTTTTCGAAAGACAGGTGAATTCAATTGACACAGTCGATTGGTATATGAAACAGATAGCAGGCAATGGCGACACTTATGGTCGCGATTTACTGGAAATTGGAAATTCGACTCAATCAGAAAGTTTATCGGCCAAGGCTGAGATATGAATACTGCCGGAGAGAGCGTTGAGTGAAGTTGCTGCCACAGCGACGAGCGGGAACTCCAGCTTTGAGCTGCTCGCACAAACGATCCTCCTTGTGACAGGTCTAATCGCACGCCGACAAGTGGTGAAGAAAGAGAGGAGGAGGAGGAGGAGGAAAGGAGCGACGACGAGGTCATACAGACAACGAGGTCATACAGACGACTCGGGGCCGGGGCTGAAAGCACACGACATGCTGGCGATGAGATACGGGCCTACAGTGGAGTGGAGTGAGGGTCTCTGTCCGTCCGTCCTGTTCATCCCACTGTGCCCCTGACCCAGGTAGCGAAATGCGCAACAAATGGGACGACGATCAATCGACATCACCTATCCGTACAGGCACAGCACGGCACAGTAGCCACAGCCATACTTCGTACAGCGGATGCGACCAGTTGAGCAGCCTTGGGGAGAGGCTACTAGGACGTCGTAGCCCTGTTCCGAAGTTCAGTTCAATCTGGAAGGCGGCGGGGCGGGGCCTTTGATCTGTCCTGCCATCTGCCGACCCTGTCACGACACCAGGGCCACCGAGCCACCGACGTATCAGAGACGGGCTGGTTGAAATGGCCAGGCCTGGTTGAAATCCAGGATGCACATCTGCAGCGTACTTCGTAAATGCGAGGATGGAGGTTTGATGGGTGCACTTGCTGTCCTAGTTCCGCAGTGGCTGCAACAGGGGTAAAATGGCTCCCGGACGCGTCTTTTCTGCTGCGAGGTGATGCATAAGACCAAGCAAGCACGGCCGAGAAGGTCAAAACACAAGAATACAAGAATAGACAGACGCAAAGAAAGTAGAATTCGAGATCGAGCACTGCAGCGAGCACATCGTCTCATGGGAAGCGAATAATTAATTTAAAGAGGACGTTGCCAGTTGGTAAAAGAGGATCAGAAGAAATGAGAAACCACTCTACGCCATACATACTTCGTATTTCCTTCTCGTACTCTACCAGCGATGCGTATAATAATGTCATAATGTGCGTCTCGCCCCATCCGTGGATCGTTGCACCCTTCGCTTCGTTTCATGTCCCCCGTTCCTCTGCGATCCACACAGGTGACAAGGCTCCGGCTCCCGGACCTCCATCTCCACCTCCACTCCACTTCGACCCCTGAGCGACTCCTCTGTCGGTAAAACTGAGGGGGGGAGCGGGAGAACGACGCCACGGATATATGGAAGACAACATGGCAGTGATGTAGAAGTCGTCACTTGCGAGGGACAGACGGTGACGATATCAGTACCGATATTGACTTCTTGGATACCATCGCCTCCAAATATACATAGCTGAGGTCGCGATGTGTATCATTGCATCAAGTCTCTCGTAAGCACCTTGTCTGGTAGTGGAGCAGCATCCATCCATCCAGCCTCCAGGGTCTTAAATCGTGGAACAGCATCATTTCACCACGCAGCACGTTTGACGCTTGCGTATCGTCAACGACATGACATGACATGTATGTACTGTGCTGTACGCACACTGTAGCCAGTACTCAAATCAAGGCAGAAATTAGAATGACACCAGAAGTCATCCCTCACCATATGTCAAACGTCGTCCAAGACTCCAGGACTCTGTATCACAGTGTTTATTAGCAGGGCAGACACGACGTCTGCCCCGCATGGGTATCCCGCAATCAGTCGAGATTGTGCCTCATTTCCTATATTGCAGATCACGCGTATTTTTGGCTCAATTATTGTATGCTGTGCTGTGCTGTGCTCTGGAGATCATGCCAGGGGTCTATGTATGTATTGTAAAGCATGTACTCCCTCCGCAACTGTTGGGTAAGATGGAGTAATTTGGTCTTTCATTCTTCGTTGCCTATATCTCGACGATGTCTGGGTCCAACGCATCTGCCCCTTGGACGGGTCCAGGCTCTTCATCCATCGCTAGGCCTTTCGACGATCTTCCAGTCCCCCGGGCCCGATCTAATACCGCTCAATGGAGCCTTCCACAACATTTCATTCCACGTCCACTGGCGAATTTTGATGACAGGAATGAATCTTGTCAGCGTCACCAATATCCTTCGCCGCCCCGAAGCAGCATTGGGAGCGAGGTGCTCTTCCTAGCGAACTGAAATCTGTGGATTTCGACTCGAGCTAGTTGTTTGCCTAGAGTAGAAGCAGTGAGATTTCTTCAACCCTCAACCTTTCCAGATGGAACCTTTCTATATTTGCTCCAGGTCTGTTTTTGCAGCGCATTCTGCTCGTTCACGATCGCCCATAGCTCTTCATTCTCCTTCTTCAACTGCTCGTCGGTCTGCGTCGAAATCGTCACCACAGGCGTCATGAATTCCACGATGGCTTGCTCCAATACATCGTCCGCGAAGCCCACTGAAGCTACATCGTGCCCGCCAGTGCTGAGGCTGCCCGTGAATTGAGCAACGAATGTGTGGTTGCCCTCGCCGAGTTTTGGCTTGGACACATTTACCGCCTTGACGGGATATTGTTTCGGGAAAGGAGAGAGCATCATGAGGTTCGTGACAGGCGCATTGAGATCCGCGAGCTCGCCAGAGAACTTCCGTGGCCCAGTCTCCCATTGCACAATCTTGCCAGATGCATGGCCGGAGATGAGAGTTGTGCCATCATAGCTCACTCCCAAACAATGAACCTTCTCAAGATTGGATGGAGCGCCACTGAGTGGATCAGACGCTATTTGAATTGGTGTTGCTTGCTGGTCGTTGTCGTGCAGCGAGTTGACAGCCACCTTGGGCTGGAAGAGGTCCACAAGCTGAACAGAACTGTCCTCAAATCCGATGTAAACAGCTCTATCGCAGGGGTCAAGAGCGAGGCACAGTGGGGTCGACGGTAGGAGAAAAGTCCTCAGAAGCTCGCCGGTGTGATAATTCCATACGATTGCGGTGTTGTCTTTGCTCGCGGACACACATATGTTGGTATTGCTCGAGCTATGGCCGATAGCGAGCGATGTGATGGCGGCGCGGTGATTGGAAAGACTTCGGAGAGGCTCGCGTGGCCCGCTGGATGCCAGTGACAGCAAAGTTGGAACAGACCACACGTAGATGTTCGAGTCCTCTGATCCTGATATGATATGATCCGAGTTGCCGCTGAGGCAGGTTATCGCCTGGAGATGAGACGTCGGCGTCGATACTTGTCTGCCACTCATGACCTCCCAGAGTATTATTCTTCCCTCAGCTGTCCCAAGCGCCAACAAGGCATTGTTCAAGAGTGTGATGCTGTGTATGCGCTCAGGAAACGAGATCAGCGCTTCCTGGTTCGATCTTTCCCTCGAGTAGACATGAACCACCGCCTTATCGGCCTGCGCTGCGAAGATGTGGGAGGAGCTGACTGCCAGACAATTCGGCTGCGTGGAGCTCTTCTTGAATGCGGACTCGATTGTGTGTGTAGGATGTAGAGAATGGGTGTAGATCCCAACGTCCTTGGCGATGGCAGTATTGGCCGACTTCTGCTGCGCGCGGATCGAAGTGACGAATACTTCGGAGAGCGACATGTTGGTGATATGGTATAGTATGAATGAACTTTCGCTGTCCGCTCCAGCAATGCTGCACTGGCGCTTCGAGCACCTAACTTTCGAGCTTTGATAGGGAAGAGGGCAGAACTGGAACAATTACAATTATGTATATAACTCAGATGTACAAAATGATATAAGAAGTACAGCACTGCAACAAGGATTCAGCGCAGAAGAATGGGTGAAGGGTGAGAAAAGTCGGAGTTGTGCATTGAAATTGAAATTCTACGAAGTTGATGTTGCTGAGATAGGAAATCCCAAAATTTCGAGGTGTGTTTGCCTGTTTAGCAAACACGAGAGCAGAGGTACCGAAGTACCTATATCACTCGGCCATCAGCCACTTCTTCTTCTTCGTCCTTCTTCAATCTCGTCAGCCACAGTATCTGAAAGCCACATCTCATACTCTCATCATCCTCCTTCACAACTACATAAAAATCATAAAAACTTTCAAAATCATCTCTCATAGAGAAAATAGGTGGAAAATAAGTGTACGAGCCCTCTACTTGGTCGGCAGGTTGCCCGGCGACTCGAGAGTGGAGTTGATCGGCCAAGTCATCTCTGGCCGCATGAACAGGGAGCGCGGGGAGCAGAAGAACTTCTCCGATGTCGTCGTGAAGCATCATCTGAACGACTCCACATACAGCTGATTCGATTCTCGACCATGACCATCGCCATCGCCATCGCCGAAGAAGTGAAGATATAAATGCACTATTGGCTCCTTACGTGCAGGTCGCCCAAAAGGGTCGTTCAGAGCTGAGTACCGGCATTAAAACCGTCAAAAGTATCATAACAAACATGACGATATATCATATCCGACTTTAGCTCTTGAACTTATTGCAGGCCGGCCTCATTTGTTCTACTTTAGGGTCCCCTGTGAGGATAGCCTGGATACATACGATGGGGTTGGCTCCATTTGGGTATGCCATTTGGGTACTCTTGCAGTGTCTTGCAGTGACGATCGTCTCTGCCAATATATGACATGTCAAGCAAGGGACGCCAAGACTGTTCTGTTTATCTGATTTCCGTTACCATGTTGACACTATTTGTCCGACTATCACAGGCTTCACAGGCTTCACAGGCTTCACCCGATCTTGCAAGAAGGGATGCTCTACTAGACTATTATTTGCAGAGGCATGGATGATGGCTTGCCTTGCAGCTCGGAAAGTGAGGATGATTGAGAGGTATAAGTCTATGGCTATCTCCCTTGCCGTCTCCTTGATCCCTTTTGAAGATTCACTCTGCAGACCTGTTCGATTCTACAAATCAAAAATCGTCCACATTCAGCTTCCTTTGTATTCCATCTCGGATTCTATTCTCACAGCATTTATCTCAGCCTTCTGCTAGCTCTTGCTCCATAGGACATGGGGAGAAAGATGGACTTCAGACCATCCTCTCCGCACCCCAAGCTTCTGCGCAAGCGATCCCGTGTGTCGCAGCAATCTGTTGACATCGTCGATGATCGTGATCGTTTCCCCGCACCCAGAAGTTGTCGTTCATTGCCGGGTCTAAGACTTCCGCTCTCACATTCAAAATCCTCCATCAAAGACGCCACACGGAGCCACACTGATAACCATGAGAGCCCGAGTTCTGCTGGGAGTCGACGCTCAGTATCTGGGATGAAGTCGTTATTACCTCTCAAGCTTCAGTCAACTCCGCCAATGCCAAGCTTAGACGTCTCCGCATGGATTGACAACACTATCCGCCAGACTCGATCATCCAACGCCTTCGACATCCTTCCTCGTCACCAGGAGGATTCCATTCAAGAACGTGTTCCTTGGAAGGCATCGCACCATCATGAAACATTTACCGATATTAGCCAGCCAAGATATCGAGAGACTGCAGTATACTCGGAACCCGGATCGCCTTCGCTTTCTAGAGCCTACGCCAGTGACGAAGAGCTGCGAACGATCTCAAGAGCATCAGATGCGGCCTCTCGGGATAGGCTTGGGACTTTCTATACTTCCTCACTCTCCGAATCGGTATTGTCGAGCGATGACGATGCTTTAAGTGACTGTGCAGCACCTGATGCTCCTGGCGAAAGTTCCCATACTTCTGGGATAATCAGAGACTCTTTGCTGTCGCCTCGCGATTCTGGACTTTCCATCAAATGCCAAGGCGAATATGCCATGGAAGCCGCATGGCTGAACCCTACGCGTCGTCTGGCTTCGGGATTTGAAGAAACCTATAAGTCAACTGCGCTCCACTCTGCGTCCGAGAGCTGGATTGAAAGCGACAGTAGCCGTTGCAGCTCTTCGCTTGGCTCAGACGAGGTCTACGATGTAAGTGTACCTTTTCCACAGTAGCTCATAGGCATAGCTGACGCAACGCAGGCCCTGGCAACCCCTCTAGCGCCAGTCAGAGCTCACGTCGTAGATCTCTCAGAACGCGCTGTCTTTTCACCCCGAGTGATATCTCTCCCTCCCGGCGTCGCTTGTCTTTCCACGCCTGTCCCAGCTGCTGCTCGTAGAATGACGGCCTTCGACGGTCCTTTCTCCCCCGAGAGATCAATCCGAGGCTCCCCTCACACAGCAAAGGCATGTCTCAGTCCTATCACGACCACAGCCAAACCGCAAGCTTGGGGACTCCACACCCCTCCAATGACACCCCCCCTCTCCACAACCTCTTACCACTATCAACCGATATCAATGTCGCTACTAAAGCCCTCCCCCCCTTCTCCGAACAGCAGCACAAGTTTCGCAACCAGCATGCAAGACCACCGAGGCCACGCATCTTGGAGCATTGAAGGTGCAGCAACGGCATCGCGCATTCTTTCCGGCCTATTAACCGCCATCGCTGGCTTTCCATCCGAGATGCTATTCCTAGACACCCCATGCATCGTGGACATCAGACGTGCAAACCAGCAAGCACTCCACTCCCACGCCGCACCTCAGAGCCTGCACTCGGCATCCTCGTCTCCGTCCATGTCGACTTCCGAGACGCAAGACGACACAGGCGCGCCGCTGCGGAGAAGGACGAAGGTCCCGCGCCTCTCCTACACCACCCCTCGTCCCCAGACCACGCAACCACAAGACCCGCACACCCAGCGTCCCGTCATCCCCAGTCACTCCCCACCACCTCCCGCGCCCGACCTGACACCCCTCGGCGCCATCTTCCCCTCGACCGACGACTGGTGGCGCAGCGTGCTCTACGCGCACCTGCTCGCACACAACTACGTCTGCGAGCTCGAGCGCGCGGTTCCGCAGCTCGACCGCGCCTGCGCCGAGGTCCGGGAGGGGCTGCAGGGATGCATTGGTCGCGTTGTGGAGTGCATGGCTGGGCACGGCGGCGGCGGCGGCAGCGCTCTTCATGGTGCGCGTGGGGGCCCTTGGATGAGGGGCGTGGAGGGCACGCTGGTTAGGGCTTTGGCGGAGGTGGTGAGGGCGGGTGAGGCTTGAGGTGCGGGGAGGCGGGAGGGGGTGTTTACGGTGGAGAGCGAGGAGGGAGCTGCGGAGTTCGGGACCTGTGTGACTTGTATTGGCGAAATGATTCCATGTACGATGTATAATGATGATGTGCCTTGCATCGACCTTAAATATTTCATTTTGTATTGTCTACTGCTGGCTTTACTAACGGCTCAACATCGAGCTTTAAAACCCTCTCCTTTTTAGGTCTCGGAACAGGAGCTAGAACGTGTTAGAATATCTTTTAATATTTCACACACATCATTCAAAGAACAGATACACAGTTCAAAGTAAATAGACACTCACCTTTCTCATTCTCCTGCACATAAAAGCGCCTCAACATCACGATCGCCTCCTCCCTCAACCACCCCCCACTAACCTCATAGGGCGGATCCACCGCCTCACAATCGTGAATATCCATCACACCCCCCGCACCCCCGAAGCGCTCGTTCGCCGCACCAAAATAGACCTTCCTAATGCCCAACTGCCTTAACAGAGAAGCGCACATGACGCACGGCTCCACCGTGACATACAGATCACACTCGCGCAGCACATCAGCGGTGTACTTCGGCCGCCGCGCAGGATCGACGGCGGCGACGGAGTTTGGGGATGCAGACGGGGGCAGCGGGACGGGGGAGAGGATCGAGGCGATGGCTTGGAACTCGGCGTGGCGGGTGCCGTTGAGGGTGCGGTTCGTGGCGTTCATGCCGCGGGCGATGATGGTGTTGTTGTGCACGAAGACGCAGCCGACGGGGGTCTCGTCGGTGTCGAGGGCGAGTTGGGCCTGTTTTGTGTTAGGTAACTGCTTTATGTATATCCATATTTTATATATTAGATGCAAGAGAAGAGGTGGTGGAGGGGCAAAGAGAGACGACAAACCATAGCTAGAGCCTCCTGCATGAAGCCTTCATGAATTAGTCGTTCTTCTAGAGGGAACGTCTCGGAAGGATTAGGCAGCGGGTTCGCTGGGTTCGCGCTGCCATCGATGTTCATAGGAGCGTCCATCTTTGATTTGCCAGTATCTTCACTAAGACTCTTTCTCTTCATAGGGGTAGCACGTGAGCTAGAGCGTCGGTGGGTAAGGGTTGAATGAAGGTGCTGGTTTTTCTTGGGTTCGGGTTTCAGTTAAGCAGCCTCTAAACTCTGTATAGGCGATTTTAAAGGCAGTGATGGAGATGAGATGAAACCCGTTAAGGTGGCTGTCTCGATGCCCAATATCGAATTCTTAGATGCGAGTCATCTTGAGCTCTGTCACGTGACAAAGTTTCTTCCTATCACTTTTTCTATTAACAGTAACGAACCTATATCTGTCTTACACGAATAATATCCTTGGTTAAAGACGAAATGCGCCATCATTTTCAGCGTGAGCAGAATGCGAAGTTAAGGATTTCCTTTTGCTTTCGAATAATTAGTCTACATATCCTAATACTCTGCTCTGCTCTGCTCGTGCTGTCGCCGTTGTTGAAGGTATATCCCATCCATCCCATCCATCCCATTCCGTCCTTCTAAACGCCGTAAATCGTATCGTATCGTATCATCTCGTCTCGTAACTCCTCATAATGCATGTCTATCCATAACCCACAATGCGTGACCCATAACACATAATCCGACAATCCATCATCATCATCATCATCATCACATCGCATCATCACACCCCCTCTACCCCCTCCCTCCCCACCCTCTCAACCCCCAAACCCCTCCTCCCATCCCCATCCCTAAAAGGCCCAAAGCAATACCTCACCTCCCCCCTCCGCCCCCCCC
>Ga0123337_10005603_pt1 | contig 12292 bp, 7 predicted proteins | sample frozenSSSSmetaG_FD_89792 | JGI IMG/M metagenome (GOLD analysis project Ga0123337, IMG submission 89792) | Glacier valley bacterial and archeal communities from Borup Fiord, Nunavut, Canada, to study Microbial Dark Matter (Phase II) -... | ecosystem: Environmental > Aquatic > Freshwater > Ice >...
CCTGAGAGATCTCTCTTGGCATGTTCGGGGCGGTATCCGTGCTCAACCATCCATTTGTCGGTTGCGTCGTCCCCCTCTTCGAGGACCTCGTCAGGGATGTCTTCCAACACACCAAAGACCTTTTCGAGTTCGGCATGAACCTGGTGGTCATCATCATCTTTGAAGGTAAGATCGTGACCGGGATCATTTCGTGCAAGCATTTGGCCGCGACGGGCAAGCTCGGCAGGTCCGAGGGGGGAGGTGATAGGCGAAGCAATGGTGGCCGGGAGAAAGAGGAGGGAGGCCGAAGCCATAGCGATGAGATTTATGAAATGCATGTTGAAGGTGGATTGATGTACTTCTTTGGAAGTGGACTGCAGGTTTTGTGGATTGGATGCTTTGAGGAATGTCCGTGGAAGATTGTGAGTGTTGTGAGTGCTTGTTCTGAGAAAGCCACTGGGGAATCACACGTCCTTTATATACCTTTCCCAGCCTATCGCATCCTCAACTTGAGCGGCATACGGCAGGTCAATCTCGTCACCATTTGGAAAGCCATGCCGGATGACCATCGCCACTCAGCAAAGCTACATGACGCCAACTTCCTTCTTAAGCGAGAAGATGTATGCAGCAATCCTCTCGCATCGTGGATGTGGACCTCGTACTCACTATCTGAGCGTGATCGCCGAGGCAGATGCATACTGGGTCGACTGCGTCTTGGTTGAACAAACGTGCTGGGTGGAGTCTGTTGTTGTCAGTCAACCAGGCAATGAACGATCTCTTTCCCAACATCAAAGGTGTTGATTGAAGCGGACTATCGTTGGAGTGACTAAATCTCGGTAGACGAAACGCACCGAGAAAGTTGGCCCTACCGAGATATGCCACTATATCGAGGCACAAAGTGGCTGCCCGGGCTTGCTTGCAAACTTGGATACAGCAGCTCCGCAAAACATATTTCGCCAAGCAGGGGAGCGGTGAAATCTGCTGTCAATGCAGCTCTCTTTCCAATCCAGGTACGGTCAAGCTTGGGGGCGGAATGCGCCAATGCGCCGCTAGGCCAGCGGGGGTCGCTCGCCAATTCCAAACCTGTGATTGGCACGGTGGAGCTGCCAAGGATGATATCAGAACTCCCCGCTTAGCTTGCACATTTTCGTGATAGTGGCGCCAAGCACGATCATCTCAATCTCCGCCCACAAACGTGATGCATTGACAAATCTCATTGGTTTTATGGCCTCTACTGGCCATCTTCAATGCGGATACGCCGTCATATCCGGCCGCAAGAAGCGAGCGAAAAGATTTCTCATGCTTAACGCTGTGCTCTTACTAACCACCTGAATCCGAATCTTGGAAAACGTGCATGTCGCTGACATATGCGGGTGACTAAGTCCTTTGGCGCATTGCCCCGCTTTGGCGTTATTGGTCGTCTTTCGACGGGGACCAGATGCTACGGCGTTGCGATGTCAGATCCCTAAAACGCTGTCACTGACAGTCCATAATTTACTTCCAGAAGTCAGGGGTTCTCTTCTTCTTGTCAGCAAAGTATGCTACGCAAGCGCATCTCAGGCAGATACGCTGAGCAGACCCGCTGATCACACCCACATGGACGGCACGCACACACGAGGAGAGCTGAGCCACCGGGAGCGCTCACCTAGCCTTCTCTCATGCACCGTCCGCGGAGTCACCAATCCCTCATGCCCTGGACTTACATACAAAGAGGAAATGCCCCGAAACGTATATAGTCAGCGAGCCAGCGATTCCAATCCGCCTCGCACCGTCGATCACCTCGCCCGGGTCCAACAGCCTTCGCTACCGCACCTCAGTCCTGGTATCAGCCTCAGAGCTGGAGAGGACTCCCGAAGAAGCAGGGCGCGCTCGTTTGTCGTTTACGCCTAACTACACAAAGCACGCAGTCTATCCCCAACAATGAAAACTCGCGAAATAATGATATGTCCAAGCCGACCCCACCTCCCGCACGCAGCATCAAGACAACTTTCGACTTCGATCTCGCTCGCAAGTGATAGCGTGCAGAACAACCGCAACGCGAGCTAATCAAGCACACTGCAGAGCCCCTTTTGCCATTTGACATTGTTTCATCCTACCGCAACAGATGAAACCTTCGGGAATGAATGCCGTGATCCAACCACACTAGCCGCGTGGTGTATCCCGGATCCAGGGCACAGGTGGGTCGGTGGGTGTTGGTCGAGACTACGGAAACGATCTACACGTCATTGCGTGCTAACATGTGGATAGTGCCTGTGTCGTGGTTGGTGGCCAATGGCGGCCATCTATCCAGTTGGCTGGGAAGGAGCGAGCGAGGAGATCCTGGCCTTGGGCACAGTCACCAACGCTAAAGAAAGTGATCCATGGGGTAATTACCTATTCCTATTTCCGAACCAAAAGGAGCGCTGTGGCGGCCACGGACCTGGCTACCTACCTAGTCAACCCCTAATCTGCTACTGCTATGGAGCTCTCTCTCTCGCGGATCAGTCGGTCGATCCATAATCACACTCCTCATCGCCAACCCCTAACGCCCCCGACACCCACACCACATACTTTCATTTCAACCTGACAAGGCGGATTCCTGTGATTACTACAGAATACGTACATCATATCATATTTAGCACGGCACACGATTGACAACAGCCTAGAAGAAGGTTCAAAATTTTAAATCGAGTTTGAATTTTGAATAGCGCAACTTCTGGACTAATTTTCTATTAGAGACAGCGCAGCATCGGGCTCTCCTACAGAACAAGATCTGAGATGTCACTAGCAGACACGCACTAGCTATCTGGCGAGTCATCGTCATTGTTGCTGTCCGCTGCATAGTTGGTTACATCCAGCGAAGCGACCCTGTTATTCAAACTATCTAGTGGAGCAGGGGACTTAACTTGTGCACTCCAGCTTGCTCCCGGAATAGCGAACCCCTTCCTCTATATTCCCAGAAATGCAGCCGACCCCCGATCCCACAATCTCCCTGCGCATTCGTCGTTCATACATGAACACCGCAGCGAGCATTAGCTTCCGGTAGTAGTACCTACCGAATTGGCTGTTTCAACGCGTTGCTAAGGACCAATGGAGGCCCATCTACAAGATACGCGAAAATTGGGGTGAAGGGGGGAAAATCCGGCACCCGGGCACTGTCCAGTGCGTATCACCTGCTGGTAAAGGTATGAAACCCTGGACTCGAGGTCAGAAATTATTGTTTATAGGAGTATATGAATCATGCATATATGAAATGAATATTCCTGGGCACGTGCTTGTTCACTCTTGCTTTGTAAGCTTGAAGTCTCATTGCAAAATATTACTGCGCCTCAGTTCAAAAAAAACGAGGCCGAACTCCAATTTTCATCCTGTCGATGAGCACAGATCCAGACGGGTATTACTTCGTAGATTGACCCTCCTTCATCTTGCGACGATTAGGCTTTGCCGCAGCGGTCCAGGCTTTAGTTGCAATCATTGTACTCGGCTAATCATCCTGAGCAGAAGGAACAGAACATACGTCCGAACAAGCTGCTAGGGAGGTCCGACTTTCTTGCAGCGGGGGGACTGGAGAAGCTCGTGCCAAGAATTAGCATTTCTACCCTGAGCTCACCCCGATTCGACTAAGAGGGTGATGCCGCCCTGTGCCGTGCAGTTTAGCATCGCTCTTCCCGACATAACCACACGTTGCTATACAACCCATCCCCTACCCATCAGCTAGGTGCAAACCCAACCATGGGAGAGACCTCTTTCCTCCCAGGATGCCCGCCCCCCTCTCACGAGGTTCCTCTCCGAGCACTCACGGATCTCCTCCTGACCCCGATAGAAGCTTGCCTTCTGCGATCATCACTGTACAGATCCTCGAAATTCTTCCAGAGAAACCTTTGAAGCCCCTTGGGCGGCTCCAAATGCCCACGCTGATAATCTGTCGCAGGCTTGAAGGTGCTGTCGAAGAAGCCCGACAGTTCAATCACCCGGTCCAACTCGTTGGCCTGCATGCTCCAGATCAGTGCCAACATGACCAGACGATCCTTGAACTTTTCGCCCATGCCGTCCTCGTTGGCCATTCGGGCCAGGAAAAGACAGAGCGATGCGAGGCCCGAGGCCAGCGCCGTCGCCACCGAAGATCCGGACGCGGACGCGTCCTTGTCCAGGCGCATGTAATTAGGTCCGCAGGCGCGGATCCGGTCGCCGTCGAGCATGGCGTGGACGTCACGATGTGACCATGGCATGGGTAGCCCGTAAGCGTTGGATGCCGAGATGGCGATGACATTCTCGAAGTTGGCCGGCCAGGTGTCGGCGCTCGAGTGCGCGCCAACATCTGCAGTTGCGCAGATTACAAGCACTTTCTTGGCTGTGGCCCTTTCGATCGCACGGGCGAACTCTCTGGCTTGCGAGATTTCAGTTTTGATTATCCAGCTAATCGATACTATGTCGACGTTTTGTTCGATTGCCCAGTCGATGGCCTGGAAGCGAACGTTAACTCGAGAGAGCACTGGTCATTCTCCGGGGTTGCCTCTTACCTCGATTGCAGCCTGCAGATCAACATCTTTGTGCAAAGATGCAACTCTGAGAGGGAAGAGTTCACACCAAGGATTGGCGCTGTGGATGAGATCGGCCATTTGCGTGCCGTGCGGATGGGCTGGCGTGTACCACGGGAGAATGGATTTTGCTTCAAAGCTACTTCTGACAAATGACATTCCGCGGATGATGTTTGCAGAGATGGTGCTGCGCATTTGGTCGGCGCCGTTGTCAATGATGGCTATCTTGACCCGCTGTTCCTTGAACACTTTTTGGCAGTGCCGAGTCCAGCAATTGGGCGGCGTGGGAGTTTTTCGCATATTAGGGAAGGCAGACAGGAATTCTCGGCAATACGCGAGATCTTTGATAAGCTTGAATCTGGGAATATCAGCAGGAAGGGTTGCATGTGTGAGCACCGGAACTGACTCAAATGTTTCTTCGGCCATGGCGAATTTGGGTTCGAGCGCGAACTCTTCCCAGGTCAGGAGCCTTGCGACTTTGGAGAAAGTCACCTCCCCTCCCTGGAGCTCCTCGTAAATCTTATCACAATAGCGAGTTGCTCTGTCCTGACGCTCGTCGAAATCGAAAGATGTTTTCTGCGACGTGAGTCGATAGATTACAACAGTGGAGCCCCCAGTGCACTCACCTGGTCTGTCAGCTCGCGGACCAAGTTCAGATGGATAGTTTGAATCTGCGAGATTGATTAGAAGAGATTCAGGTTATGTAGGGAGAGCTTCGAACATTCTCTAGGCATCGAAACCGTCTCGGTGCTTTGAAAGCGATCGAATTGTTCGCGAATTGGCCATGTGAGTACACATGCATTGTTCGAACGCTAACTGTTTTTTTCACTGTGCTCGCATCGGCAGAAGGGCCTGTGCTGCTGTCGACTTGAGAAGTTCTAAAAGACTCGAGGAAGGTTGCCCAGAAGGGCTGACTGCCAAAGCCATCCAGGCTCACATCCAACCTCACCCAATCAAACTCGTCAATCTCGAATAGGCTAAGGATATTCCGGTCAACAAATTGATGGGTATATCGGCCTGAACTGTCTGGCAATCTGAGCTTCACGATACGTGATACTTTCATTACCTTCAGCCAGTTCAAGAAGTTGGCCAAGACTTGGTCTTCGCAACCAGTCGGCAGATTTGGTAGAATGAGGTAGAGGAGGGTGTTTTCGAACTCCCAATTCTTGCCACGGGCCTCGAGTTGGCTACGAAAATTCATGAGATCATTGACGAAGTGCTCGAAATATTGTGGTCCATAGTTGAAGTCAGACAAGTCGAGGCTGACCTCTTTGCCTGGTTGCGATTAGCCAGAAACAAGCGGCCGCAGAAATAACGAGTACCTGGATCTATGCGTCGTTAGCCATGTCCAATTGTTGTCTTCACATCTGAGTTAAATTTGGAGAGGGAAATCATCTCACCAGACTTGCAATACAGCGCCCGTCTCCAATCCTCGGGTCTTTCAATCGTTCGAAGATGGCGTTCCTGATGATTGAACCCAGCCCATTGTATGCGGGCTCAGAATCAGCACTTTGAATCGACGCTTGAACCTTCAATGCAAAAGCGTAAGGCGTCATGCCTTCCGCGTCATGCTGAGCAAGAAGTCGGGGTTCGACGTTGATTATCCTCCGTAACAACTCTTCCCATTCTTCCAAGACCCCGATGTTACCACCCATACCGCGCCTTTCTAGGATCCGTTCAAGAGTCCAGGGGACGAGGCGCACCTCTTTGTCAGTGTTTGTGACCACGTTTCGTGATCGGAAGACATGTTCATCAGCCCCTTGGACAGACAGATGCAAGGTGTCAAAGCATTTCGTTCTCCTGTTAGCTATTGCGACCCCAAGAGCTGTGTGGAGACCATTGGGTGGGATCTGGAACAGAATGTCTAGCTGTTCCTGAAGCCCGGCTGGTCCAGTATGCTTCTGTTTCAGCTTCTCCAGAACTTTAGACAGTAAATCATCCAATCCAAACTCGGCGCACACGCTGATAGCACCCTGACTGTAAAGCTCTTCCTTTGCGTTGTCCCATATCAATTGTGTCAACGGCGAATGAGGCGGTACAGGAATGTTCTGGTGCTGATACACGGATTGCCAATCGTTGTCCGTTATTGAAAACCGAAATACGCCATAGATGGACAAGTCCGAATCTGCCCAGGGGTGTCGTCGCCGGGTTTCTGCGCTCACAGCATTGTTCTGACTTTGAAGGTGATATCGATCAGAACCTGGAAGTGGTCTTACCACCTCAAAAACGACTTCATAGAGGCTACCGGCATAGTTCGGGTCTTGATTGTGGGTTTTGTAAATGTACTGGAGAAGGTCTCGAAAGACTTGATCGGAACGTGAAGGTGGGGAGTCGCGGAGGAAGTCGCGAAGCTGGTCCGGGCCGGCATCCACGGCTACCTGCGCACGGGGGGCCCACTCCTGCGCCATTACCCGCGGTGCCGCATGTTAGATGTACCAAACCCTGGACAATTTAGACTCGGTGCGTTCTGGGACGCTTTGAGCTTCTGCTTGTTATTGTGCCAGATGAGATGGTAGATCGCACGTCTTCGAGCTTGCGCGAGCCTTGCGGTCGCCTGCGTCATAGCTGGCCCGCTCGTACTCCGTAGCCCGATATGAACTAGTATCTAACGAGCCTTGCGGCTGAGAGGCGCATGGAAGAAGAACACGAGGCTTCGAGGCAGCTCTCTTCCTTATCTTCCAAAAGATCGATAATAAAACCCTCTGTTTCCCGGCAGGCCTATTCTACTAACTATCATCAGAGACTGTTTCCACTGGCTCATAGCATGGCTCTCCCAGAAGGTGGATCTTTCGAGCTCCAGCTTGAGGTGGAAGGGGGCGAACTCAAAGCGATAGGAGATGCTTCATTTGCACATTTCGCCAGGCCGAACATGAACATAAACGTTATGTGCATACACCAGATCCACGGCTTCTTAGATGGACCCGGCACGAAACCAGCTACATTGTTGGTTCTCCGCTTCGACTTGGGGACTCGGTCAAAGGGTCGGCGCTTTGACTTCTTCTCACCAAGTCTCAGGTTTCGGAAGAGCTCTGAGAGCGAGCCGGGCCGAGATGTATGGGTCGAGGACCTTTTCGAGCCTGACGCGGTCTATATGAGCGAAGTTCAGTCGAAGAAGACCCACAAGTCTTCTCTTCAGCCTTCTTTCAACGTCAAAGCTCCTGCGCCTTTCGATGTCATTTCAGCGGGCCTGACCTGGACAGACGAAAATTCAGAAGACTGGACTGAAACGTACCGATATACCTTGCAGGCAACCTTGACCAGCGACGCTATCCATGGCATGCACAACAGAAACGACGGGATATATTGGACCGCCGAAGTAGAAGATTCAAGAGCGAAAAAGTCGGCCGGAATCAATAAGTTTCAAGTCGGGATGCTGGTAGGGCGCGAAGACGAAGGAGACTTTGAACTCGTCATCAACATCAAAGAAGGAGCATTCGATATTTGGGACGAGGTTAAGGAGTTGTGGAAGACTGTCCGAGGCAAGGATACTAGAACAAAAGTCGTCTCAATAAGCCCAAACACTGCCCGGACGACGCAGAAAGTGCCCAAAACTGTCGATCTCAATCATCTCACAAGACTCGAAAATGACGACCGCGCGATCCTAAAGGGTCTGACTTTCGTTGGCGCTCCAGAACTACTGCAACCGGCAAGTCGAGCCAAGTTGACCTAGCCTTTGGTTTGCATATCTAAACAGAGAAACCGCCGCAGGGAAGAGTATTGGTGAGTGAATCGACGCAGGCTTTCCGAGATGTTTACAGCCTGCGACTCCGGCTTTGCTGTATGGCAACATGGACGTCTGATGGCCTTTATTGGCTGTCCTTGGTTGTCATTCACAATTTAGCTTAGGATTAGGGCCGGTGAAAATTCTCCAAGTATGGGAGTGAGACGAAGCTGCTCGGAGCATTCAAAGCGACTCTGGACTTGACACGCAGTTCAATTTTTCCTATGTATCTGATATCTCCACAACAAATCAAGTTCCCGTTTCAGAAGAAAGCGGTTTTTGAAATACCACCTAACGGCTCCTACTACTAGTAAAGTAGGAAATGTTTTTCCCGGAGCAGAGAAAAAGGTGAAAGCGACGAGACCAGCAAGCACCAGCGCGCCACGAACGTCCTCGTTGTCACTTACAATACCATCTGGTTTCCACTGGGTTGGCCGGATTTGGTGTAGTAGTAGCGAGCAAGAAAATCTTTCTTCTCCTTGTAACTTCCTGCGGTCTTTGTATCTCCTGGTAGGTTCAGATAATCCAGCACCATACGTCCTTTGTTGTCCATATCGCGAAACAAACGCGAATCGTGGGTCCAGAAGATCTTCAGCACTCGAACTGTAGAGAATTGCGCTGCCAACATCAAAGGTGTGCAATCATCTTTGTCCCGAGCAGAAGCATCTGCACCCATGTCGAGCAGAAGCTGTGCGACACGCTCCGGAACATTGCGACATTTACAGGCATAGTGTAAGCACGTTTGGCCGCTGTTGTCCGCCACATTAAGGGAAACTCCTGTCTGAAGTAATTCATCCACAATTGGTGCCCAACCGCTCTGGCAGCTTTCATGAATTGGAGTAACACCGGCATTGTCCGTACACTGCGCAGATATTCCAGCCGATAGCAACATGGTCAAGACCTCCGTATGCCCATACTTTGCGGCGGAATGGAGCATAGATCTTCCCTTATTGTCTCTGTGAGAAATGTCGCCCCCAACGGACCACAGAAGTCTGGCTGCTTCTGCCTGACCAAAGGCGCAGGCCGAAAAAAGAGCTGTCCAACCGCGCTTGTCTGTGGCCGCCACAGAAGCTGATCCGGCTATGAGCCGCTCTATAATATCGAGTCGTCCGGATTTTGCAGCATGATGCAATGGCGTTTGCTCTCTGCTATCTCTGATGTTGACTGGAGCATTCCACTTCAGCATTAAGTCAACAAGATCCTTTTTACCTCTCTGTGCGGCGAGGTGAAGCGGCGTCGGCGTCGGCGTCGGCGAGGTTTTCACATCCAGGCAAACCCTAGCTCCATGCGCCAAAAGATTCTCACACATGCTGAGGTTTGCAACGTCGGCGGCTGCTAGAAGGCCAGAATCTAAGTTGAAGAGTTCCTTCCGATTAAGCATGCGCTGAACGATTTGATGGGACTGGAACTGTACAGCGTAGGCAATCTCGTCAATTTTTCCTGGAATATGATCATCGCTATACGAATCAAGAATAGTCTGAACGATATCTGTATTCTGCATTTGAATGGCTATGTGGAGGTATTTTGTTTTTTCAGATGCGTCAAGCGGCCTTAAGAGTCGAGTTAAATCGTTGTTATTTCCTGCAGCCATGGTAAGGATCGTTTTGGCTGTGTGGTTGTCGTCTCCCACTCGCTGGCTCATATCTCGCAATACCTGCAAAGTGTCTGGTGTTGATGTCGTGATAGAGTGCTCCAGGACTCGGTCAATGTCCTCAGGGACTGGAAGCCTAAGGCCTAGGCCAGGGTCGTCAAAGACAGAGCCCATTGTGTCAAACAGGTTGTTATCCGTGAGGCGTTTCAGTAGCCTTGGCGAGGGGTCGCTCGGGCTCTTCACCTTGTCTGAGTCATGCTGCGATTCCTTCTGAGCTTTGATCCATTGCACTACGAGGCCGTTGAGATCAATCGCCAAAGGCCCCGCCTCGCGAAGATGGTTCTCCCAGTGTCTCTGTGCGTACCCATCGGCAGGAAGTGGAGCCCTCTCCTTTTGGGAGTCGACCCTGTCCAGCAGTAGCTGCAAACAGATCTTACTCAAACGTAGATGTAAACGGCGAGAATCGCACCAGCCGCCTTCAGTCTCGCTCGCGTCCCGGTTGATGGTCTCAGAGCGGGCCATCCGATCATTTATGATCCAGCGGACTAGCCGACTTGCCAAATGGAGCCCGTGACCATCAATACGTACTAGCTGCCGAAGGTCGTCGTCTACCAGTGATTGGAGCTCTGCGGCAATGGTGGCGTGGTCTCCTGTGATGCCTTCCCGCTCAGCCTCTTGGTCTTGCGCGAAGATCACCGCTAGTTCCTGCAATCTCAAAGGTTCGAACGCACAAGCAAGAACGGATAGCACCCAATAACATATGGCAGGTCTTGTAGAGGCCAAGTCAATAAGGAGTCTGTCGATCTTTGCCCTGTCTTTCAATTGTTCCAGTTGCGCCTCGGACAAATGCTTTCGCTGCGAACTTCCACCTGACAACACATTGCGCAGATGCTGTAAACTCAAGTCTATCACAGCAAATGATAGATTGGGGAGACGCAGAAGAGTTTCTTTGACAAGGTCGGAACTTTCCGTCGCGAGGCCAGTCTCGTGTCCCAGATGCAGAAGTCGACCTTCAACGTACCGTCTGACGACTCCTTTCCAGGTTTCATTCCGATGGAGATCCAATTTGATGCATTGTTGGTTTGCGATGAAGGAATCCATCCGCGTGCCATTCGCCCCTCCAGCTTCAATCTCTGATGCCTCTGCCGTTACGGTGCTTATTGTCAGAAGTGACCTCACGTTCGTGATTCTCAGGATCAAACTCAGTGTGTCTAGGATGATGTTTGCATATTCTGGGTTGCATTCGTCTAGAGCGTCTACCACGAGATAGATCGAGCTCCAGCACGTATCCTCCAACATTGTACGAAGTGTTCCTTTCAAGAGCGCGCGAGTCAGCGACAGAGGGAGGCCCCTTGAGAAAGATTTCCTTTTGACATGGTAGACGAGTGCCGCGTTCTGATCCAGGGTCTGAGCTATCAAAAACTCTAGCATGGTGGTAGGAGTCTGTTGAGCTCTCTGATCCGATTTGAAAAATAGCTGCAAGTGGCACGTCTTGTTGTTGGAGTCTGGGCCGAGGGGGCTTCGTTGTGGGAGATCCAACCACTCTTGCATTGACTCAGCAATCTTGGACTTCCCACATCCAATTGGGCCACGAATCAGCAGAGGCCTTCTTTCTCTGTTCTGGTCCTCATCAAGCCACAGTTTCACAAGGGCATCCTCCCTGATCCACGTGGAATCAAAATCATCTACCAACTTCGGCGACTGCCATCTCATAGTCGGTAAATCAATTTTGAGCCTCAAATTCATGTAGATTTTATCAATGTCAACAAGTTCCACGTCGGAGACGGAGGTGAGTTTCGAATGGCTTCTGCTCTGCACGTCCGTGTCGACGTCGTCCCAAGTATCTGCACAGCTCTTGCCTTCCAGCAGGCCCTTAACAGAGGTCAGAATCTTCTGATAGCCCCTTTCTTCTCTTGTTTCAAACCTGCATATCGAAAGATGGTCACCTTCAAGGTAGTCCCAAGATTCTTCAGGATGGTGCATTCTTGTGAATGGCAGTACGACTGTTCGCGGCCCTCGCCTTGTCAGCATAGGCTTGTTTTCGAATAACGATATGATCGGAAAGCACTCTCTGTCCATCAAGGATGCAAAAGCAGATGTTGTGTGGGCAATGGAGTTATCGAACTTGTGGCTTTTGACTTTTCGCTGTTTCCCAAATACTCCTCTTGATCCAGCAGAGACCGCCATGATATCTTCAAACACGGCGATTGATGTTTCAACCCCGTGTGGCGTTCCGAGAAAGATGACCCCTTTGGTCTTGGAAAAACTTGAGACTCGGTCTGGAGTTTGATTTGACCTAGCACGAGATCTCGTCAGTGCAGATTTGACGAGGTGTCCACCAAGGCTATGACATATCCAAAGTATCGGCTTGCTTGTGTGCTGGTCGATCTGTTCTAAAAGATCATTGGCTAAATCATCCATCAAGCCTTCGAAGGATTTCGCAGACTTTGACCGCGTCTGGTTGACATCATATTCGTAAGTCCA
>Ga0123337_10005605_pt1 | contig 12286 bp, 5 predicted proteins | sample frozenSSSSmetaG_FD_89792 | JGI IMG/M metagenome (GOLD analysis project Ga0123337, IMG submission 89792) | Glacier valley bacterial and archeal communities from Borup Fiord, Nunavut, Canada, to study Microbial Dark Matter (Phase II) -... | ecosystem: Environmental > Aquatic > Freshwater > Ice >...
TTCGTCAATGTAAGTATAACTTCCAGAGCTAAAATCGGAACTGTGAATTGTAGTACGGATCAAATTGTAGCCAATCCCTTTTTCTGTATTGTAATAGGCATCCAAGAACTCTTGTTGTTTTTCAGCCGATAATTTGGCAAAAACTTCGGCACTCGCATCCGTTATCGCTCCTCCAATTCCCAAAAAAGATTGAAAAGTTTTATTAGGATTCACAAAAACACATATCTGCGTTTCTTTAGGTTGATTCAACTCTGAAAACATCAGACTCTCTGTTTTTGATAGTCGCAAATTTGTACTTTCTGCTGTTGTATATACCGCAATTGTTTTGCCTTTTGTAGAAAAAGTGTGAGCTTGTGTTTTGCTTTTTTGCTGTGCAAAAACAAAAAAGGTCGCTAGTATTAATGCGGTGGTTGTTAATCTCTTCATACTTTTTAATGTTAATTTAATTCCTGTAATAATTGTTTTATTATTTCTTTTATATGCTTTGTTTTTACTGAACATATGTACCAACTGATCCTACCTAGCGAAGTAGCAATCCATTTTCCATTAGACTTAATGTCAAATAATTTAGAATTATTTCCCTCATTTACTATAATTAAAACTTTCTCCGCTATTCACTGTTGTAGCAACCTTGCACGTAGTGCATCCTCTAGGAGTGCGTGATCCAAAGAAATCATCAAAGTTGTTTAAAGAACTTAAAAAAACAGATTTAAAAAGTAATGTTGTAAAATTTGATATTGCAGGTACAGCTTTTCTGCTGTGAGAAAACAGATAAAGAAAAACAAAAAAAAACAATAGCTAAGTTATTTTTTTTTCATTGTGTTTGTTCTTAAAAATTTAATTTGAACTTATCAAATTAATTTAAAATAGCCCATTATCATTATGATTATGGGCTATTTACAACCTAACTTAACTCAAACTTAAATTGAAACTAATCATGATTTTTTTTATTTTACGCCATTACGAATTACTCCTGTGTATAAAAAGCATTTGAATATTTTTTTTAGTTTTCATTTATTTTTTAAAGTTTTTTAGTCAAATCACTTTAATATTTATTATGTTAAAAGTAGCATTTTAACAAAACGCTACTTTTAATTTAAATTTTGTAATTACCAGCCAGAATTTTGTACCATTAATTTATTATTTTTTACTTCTGAATCTGGAATTGGAAACAATTTATGTTTTTCTAAAAAGCTTCCATTTTTAGCAAAACCTTGGTTTTTTAATACGGCTGCAGCATCTCCCCAACGAATTAAATCAATAAATCTGAATCCTTCAAAAGCTAATTCCAATCTTCTCTCAGTCTTAATTGCATCCATTGTGATCGCTTTATAAGGCAAGTTTACTCTGTCTCGTACTTGATTGAAATACCCTTGCGCAATTAAAGGATTGTTAGCTAGCAGGTTCGCTTCGGCTGCCATTAATAAAACATCAGCATATCTAATTACTCTAATGTTTGTACCATAGTTCAACTCGTTAGTAGGTCCGGCAGTTTCAGAGGCTAGTGTGCCGTATTTAAGTCTAAAGTAGCCATCCATTCCCCATTGTACTCCAGGTGCTACTGACCACTTCCCCCCTTTAGCAATAAGCTCATCCTGCGATAATATTGAGGCCTTTCTTCTAACCACATCACCTTCAGCCTCAAACGCCTGCGCCATGTTCGCCGTTGGGTAATTAAACCCCCAACCACCTGAAAGTCCAGAATCTCCGCTTGTATAGTAATCGGCTCTTGGGCCCATCAATTGCCAATTAATATTATTCTCCATAGCGCGCCCATTACCCCATTGGTAATTTCCCCAACTATTTTTAGTTGTTTCACTATAACCAGCCTCAAATAAGGATTCTACACCATATTCCTGTTCTTTTAAGAATATCTTTGAGTAATCTGGTGTCAGAGAGTACTCGTTTGATTTAATTACTTCATCAAATGCCTTAGCTGATTCCGCATACATTTTTTGATATAAATAGGCCTTTCCTTTCAAAGCCCAAGCAGTACCCTGCGACATTCTAAAACGCATTGCAGGAGAATATTCACTCTTTTTAAGCAGGTTTGGAATCGCTTCATCTAAATCTTTATGTATTTGCGCATAAACTTCTTCAGGCGTAGATTTTGCCATTGCAAAATCAGTTCCTTTAGTTTGCGTCAGTCTTATTGGCACGCCTCCCCACATTGAAACCAATTCAAAGTAAAAGTAGGCTCTCATAGCCTTAGCTTCAGCTATCAACTGCACTCTTGTCGGAGTATCTCCCACTGCAGTATTAATAATTACATTAGCTCTCATTACACCAAAATACATTCCTTGATATGAATGTGCAATTGCACTGTTTTCTGGTGTATAAGAGAAACTATCCAATTCTTGGTATTGTGGCTGATCCGCTTTGTCACCACCTCCGGCATGTGATTCATCAGAAGGAAACGCTCTTACAACAAACATTGAGTTCCAGTCTGTAGCATTCGCCCATTGTAAAGCATCGTAACAGGCAAAAACGCCTTCCTCCAATTCTTGATCCGTTTTAAAATAATCATCTGCTGCCAGAACACCATAAATTGGTTTGTCTAAGAAATCTTTTTCACAAGCTGTTAGCATTAAAGCTAGGCCTGCAATAACCGATAATTTATAAATTAATTTTTTCATTGTTATATAATTATAGTAATTGTCGTAAAATTAAAATGTTGCTGATAAGCCTGTCATAAAACGGCTAGCTGTAGGGTACAAACCTCTGTCAATACCCTGAGAGTTGTTATTAAAACTTCCTATTTCTGGATCAATTCCTTTGTATTTAGTAAATGTAAAGTAATCATCTAATGATAAATATAGTCTTAGACTAGTCATTCCGATTTGTTTGATTAATTCACGTTTAAAATTATATCCTAACTGAATTTGTTTAATTTTCACATAAGATGCGTCTTGAACCATTAAATCACTGGTATAGGTGTATGGGTCACTGCTAGATGCTCTTGGGAAACTATTGGTACTGCCTTCTCCAGTCCATCTGTCAGTATAAAAGAAGGACGGACGATTAGTGTAAGAAAGGTCAGTTCTAGATAATGCCATAAAGTTTTCACCTCCAAAAGTACCTTGCAAAAACAATTTAAAGTCAAACCCTTTATATTCTAAATCAATAGTTGTGGCAATACTAAAATCTGGATGAGGGTCCCCAATGTATGTTTTATCGCTAGTATTGATATCCCCATCACCATTTGTATCAACTACAATTGGGTCTCCAGGTGCAGGGTTGTAAGATGTAACATTGCCTAAACTTGTTTTATAAGCGTCAACTTGCGCTTGATTTTGGTAAATACCGTTTGTTTTAAATCCTCTATAGTACCAAACTGGCTGACCTAATTCAAAAACTGTAACAGTTCCTAATGTTGGAAGCGCAGCTCCATCAACTCTATCAAGCAAAGGATTCAAATAGGTAACTTCATTTTTCATAGTAGTCAGATTAAGGCTAATTCCATAATTGAAATCATTCTTTTCTTCTCTCCAGCCTAATTCAAATTCCATTCCTTTGTTAGTGACATCTCCAGCATTTGCGAATGGAGCTGCGTATCCTGTTGACAAAGGAGGCGATGATGGTGTTAATAAATCTTTAGTTACTTTGTTATAATAATCAAAACCAAATGTTAATCTATTGTCTAAAGCTCTTAAATCAAATCCAAAATCAGTTTGCTCTGTTGTTTCCCAAGTTATATCTTCATTTGGCAAGGCTTTAAGTTCTCCAACAGTATGAAGGACACCATCTGCATCAGGGTATTTTAAACCATCTTTTGTGATAAGAGCTTTCCATTGTCCAGCATCGATATTAGAAGTTGAACCATTTTGACCCCAAGAAGCTCTTAACTTAAACTGGTTTATGGCTTCAATTTTCCAAAAGGATTCATTTGATATTACCCATCCAGCAGATACCGCTGGAAAGTAACCCGCACGTTTATCTGGTGCAAAAAGGGAAGAATTGTCATTTCTCAAAGAGGCTTGAAATAAATATTTGTTATCATACGCATAAGTTATACGTCCAAAATAAGAATCCATTGACGAAGGGTATTTATTTCCCGAAACAGTTCCTGTTACAGGAGTTTCACCAACTGTTGACCAATTATCTCCTTCTTTAATCATACCATTTGTGACTGTATTCAAATAACTAGATTCAGTATCTTGAGCAGACATCCCCAACAAAGCAGAAAATTCATGCTTATCAATTGTTTTACTGTATGTAGCGAAGTTTTCCCAGAGCCAAGTTTTAAACTGCGACTGATTGAATGTTTTTGAATTTATATCGGATTTTTTTTGTGAATTCCACCAGTTTTTTGGATTCCAATCCTCAAAATTAGTAAAGCGCTGCTCAATACCGAAACGCGTTGTAAAAACAAAACCATCAAAAGGTTTGATATTAGCATATACATTCCCAATAAATTTAGTTTCTGTCGTTTGACCATTATCAATAGCAATCTGACCAATTGGGTTCGCTAATTCGCTTAGAACATACTGAGAAAGACCATAATATTCACCATTTTCAGTCATTGCTAATGGTTGTCCGGCTGCTAATGCATCCTGCACATGTTGTGGCAATGGAGTACCTTTTGGATAATAAACAGGAGTTACTGGATCAAGCAACATAGCATGATTCATAATCCCATTAAAACTATCATCTTCTGTGAAAGCCTTACGCTTATTTATTGAATAAGAAAAATTTTCACCTGCCTCAAAATACTTACTTACTTTATGATTTGAGTTAAACCTCATAGTAGTACGATTGAAGTTAGTCTTATCTCCACCAAAAAGTCCGTCTTGAGTAAAAAAGTTACCCGAAAGCATAAATGTTGATACCTCATTCCCACCTGATATCTGAAGAGAATTATGCATCATAGGTGCGGAATTTTCAGCGGTTTCATCAACCCAGTTAGTTCCCTTTTTACCTGACCATTCGGCTACGCTTGGGTGGGGTCCAGAAGGATTAGTTTCATCTATCCAATGAACATACTGATCAGCGTCCATCATCTCTAATTTGGTTCTTAATGATTGAAAACCAAATTGTGTACTGAATGACACATTCATAGAACCCACTTTACCTTTTTTAGTTGTAAGCATTACAACACCATTACCACCATCTGCACCATAAATTGCTGCAGAAGCTGCATCTTTTAAAATTTCTATCTTTTCGATATCGTTTGGATCCAAGAAATCAATGTTGCTTGTACGCATTCCATCGACAACATAAATAGGATCAGAATTACCATTGGATCCTGCTCCACGAATACGGATTTTAGTCCCTGCTCCAGGAGCTCCAGATTGTGGCAGAACTGTAACCCCAGCCGTTTGTCCTTGTAATGCCTGGGAAGTTGTGGCTACAGACAAGTGTGCAATCTGATTAGCCTTTATGGAAGATATTGCACCTGTTACAACACTCTTTTTCTGAGTCCCATACCCTACAACTACAACTTCATTCAAGTTTTGTGTTTCAGAATGTAATTGCACAGTTATTTGAGTCCTGCCACTAATCTGTACATTTGAGGTTCCATACCCAATAAAACTAATCATCAAAACACCTTCTGAAGGAGCCATGATTTGATACTTTCCATCAAAATCTGAGGAAGTGGATGTTAATGTACCCTTAAGTAAAATAGTTGCCCCTGGTATTGGCAATCCCATATCATCAAGCACTTTCCCATTTATGGAGACATCTTGTGCCTGCCCATAAACTGAGAATAAGAGTGATGAAATACAAAAAATAAATGTTTTTAATAATTTCATTTTTCTAAATATATTGGTTAATTAATTAGTTATTTGATACAATACTACGTCTATTATTTTCATATCAATGAAGTATAACCATTACAAAAACACATCAAACATAAATTTTAAACTTTACAAAAACACATCAACATAAATATAAAACATTTATAATCAATTATTTAATATATTTAAAAAGATGTTATTTAAATGTTAATTTAAATAACAAACACTACATTTATAAAATAATAAATATTTTGTCCATAATTTATTTTATATGCATAACAACCATGATAAAATAATCTAATTATAAATATGAAATCATTAAAATTAAATTTTACAATTGTCTATTTTTTATTCCTTTTTATGGTATCCTATTCTCAAGTAAAAAATATTGGTCTTCCAGATATAAGAAACTATAAAAAATACGATTATAAAGGCGAAACGCAAAATTGGGATATTAATCAAGATAAAAATGGAAACATCTATTTTGCAAATAATGCTGGATTATTACAGTTTGACGGCTCCTCTTGGACTAAATATACTTTACCAAATAACTCAGAAATTAGAAGTGTCAAAATTGATTCTTCAGGCAAAATTTTTGTAGGTGGATATAATGAGTTTGGTTATTTTAAAGCAAACGCAAAAGGAAAATTAATTTATTTCTCTTTGTCAAAATTATTTGACAGAAAAAAAATAAAAATATTGGATTATGTTTGGAAAATACATCTTTTTAAAGGAGAAGTTTTCTTTCAATCCTTTGCTAGAATATATATATATAAAGACGGTAAAATTAGATTACTTCAAGCTCCAACACGTTTTCAATTTTCTTATCAAGTTAAAGAAAAACTATATATTCAAGATATTTTTAAAGGTATCATGGAATATCGCAATAAGCAACTCATACTTTTAAAAGGAACTGAAATATTAAACAATACTGAGATTTGGGGTATGTTTTCTTTGCCAAATAATAAAATTTTAATAGCAACTCTTGATAAAGGGCTTTTTATTTATGAGAATGAAAAAATTTCTTCATGGTCAACAGATGCAAATGAATTCATAAAAAAGAATAATTCATTAGGGGGTACCAGTATTAAAAATGATTTTATAGTACTTAATACTGTATTAAATGGAATGATTATCTGTAATAGTAATGGTAAAATCATTCAGCATATTAATTATTTAAAAGGGCTGCAAAACAATACTGTACTTTCTTCATTTGTTGATAAAAATAATAACTTATGGCTCGGTTTAGATAACGGAATAGCCTATATAAATGAAAATTCTCCATTTACTTATTTTGGATTTTGTTACAACTTAGGAACAGTATATGCATCTGTTATATATAAAAATTATCTATATGTTGCCACAAATCAAGGTGTTTTTTACCATCCTTGGAATTTGCCTTTTAAAGAAGAAACTTTTAAATTAGTCAAAGGGACAAATGCTCAAGCATGGAATGTGCAAGTTATGGATAATCAGCTTTTATGCGCCAGTAACAGGGGTGTACATGTGCTAGATCAGGGTAAATTGATACAAACTTTAGATAAGAGAGGTCATTTTGGATTTAAAAAAATTCCCAATCATCCTAATTTTATTATTGGTGCTAATTATAGCGGCTTTACCATATTTGAAAAAACCATAAATGGATGGCAATTTAGAAACAACATTGCAGGCTCAGATAAATCTACAAACTCATTTGAAATAGAGGGCGATAATTTATGGCTAAAAAAAGATAATTCTATTTATAAAATGAAATTTTCAGAAGACTTAAAAAGATTTAGTTCAGTTCATTTATATCGAAACTTGTCTAAGTTCAATAATGGTGTTGATTGTATACTTTTAATAAAAAAACAAGTCTATTTTGCAGTAAACAATCGTTTTTATAAATATTCTAAAGAACAAAACTTATTTTTTGAGGATAATGAAATTAGTAATTTATTCCAAAAAATTCCAAAAATCAATTTACTTAAAGAAGATGACTATGGAAACCTCTGGTATGTATTCAAAGAATCATTGGGAGTACTTATGAAAACCAAAACTGGAAGTTATCATAATATTGTTGTTCCATTTTCAAATCTAACTGGAAATTTAGTGAAGAATATAATATCTGTAAATACGATTAATTCACATAATATTTTTATAGGATTAACAGATGGATTAGCGCATTATGATTCACAAATATTTAATAATTATGTAATAAAACCAAAATCTTTTATAAGAAATATAATACATGCTACCGACACGTTAATTCTAGAAAATGGCCAAAATGAAAGTAAAAAAATTAAAATTCCTTACACATCAAATAGTGTGAAATTTACTTTTTCAACTCCTACTTTTGAGAACTTAGAAAATGTTGAATATTCTTATAAATTACAAAATTTTGATGATGCTTGGAGTAACTGGTCAACAATTTCGTTAAAGGAATATACAAACTTGTTAGAAGGAAACTATATAATGGAAGTTAAAGTGAGAAACAGTTATGGTATTCAATCGGATGTAACTGGAGTTAGCTTTACAATTTTACCCCCATGGTATCGTCATTTCTTAGCATATTTATTTTATTTAGCATTAATTGGTGCGAGTATTTATTTTGGTAAAAACCAAATAAAAATGAAAATCAGAAAAAATAAATATTACGAAACAATTGAGCAAAGAAGACTTTATTTAGAAAAAGAAACTAAAATAAAACAAGAACAATATGAATTAGAAAAAGAAATTGAGCGATTAGAAAATGAAAAATTACAAATTAAAATTTTATCTAAAGATAAAGAGCTGGTAAATAACACCTTACAAGTAGTCAAAAAAAATAAAACTTTAAATGGAATTATCTACAAATTAAAAGATATTAACATTAACTCTTTTGATGACTCTACTAAAAATCAATTTAACAAACTCAATAAAAGCATTGCAAAAGAAGTAAACACAGATAAAAGCTGGAAAGATCTCGAAAAACATTTGAAAAATGTTCATTTTGATTTTCTAAAAAAATTAAAAGAAAAACACCCCACTATTTCTCCAAGAGAAATGGACTTATCAACCTATTTATTAATGAATATGTCTACAAAAGAAATTGCCGAATTTATGAACATTTCCTCTGCTGGAGTAGAATTGGCCAGATATAGATTAAGAAAAAAATTAAACCTAAATAGGAAAGAAAATCTAATAGGATATTTAATAAATATTTAAAAAAAAGGGTGTTAAAATTATTTGACACCCTTTTTTATTAATTTATAAATTCTAAAGTCCTTTCTAAAGCCATTCCTCTTGATCCTTTGATTAAAATCATATTATTTTCAAACGAAATATTTTTAATTAGGGAATTTGTAAGATCTTCAAAGGTTTCAAAAAAATGAAAGTTGCTTTTTTCAATTCTATTGTAAAAAAAGTCTTTTCCTATAAAATAGCATTTAATTTCGTTGTGATTTAGAAGGTAATTGATGATATTTTTATGTTCATACAAACTTACTTTACCCAATTCAAACATATCACCTAAAAATATAATTTTTCTTTGTATGTCAAGCAGAGTAAAATTTTCTATTGCTGCCTTCATACTACTTGGATTGGCGTTGTAAGCGTCCAAAATAATCTGATTTGAACCTTTAGAAATCATCTGCGATCTGTTATTCTCAGGAATATAACTTTCTAAAACCTCTTTTATCGCATCGTCATTTACTCCAAAATATTTTCCGATGGCAATTGCTGCACTTACGTTGTTTGCGTTATACAGACCTATTAAATGAGTCACAATTAGCTGATTATGATACTCAATTACTACAAACGGGTTTGAATGTATTGACGTAATCGAAAAAGAGGCATTTTTTTTCGAGACACCAAATGAATATGATCTTAAATTTTGTGCTTTTTCAACTTGTATTGAGTCTTCCAAATTTATGAATACCATCTTGTCATTTTCCAAAAGGTAGCGATACATTTCACTTTTTCCTTCTATTACTCCTTCAATACCACCAAAACCTTCTAAGTGAGCTTTACCAAAGTTAGTAATATAACCGTAATCCGGCATTGCCAAGGAACAAAGAAACGCAATCTCTTTTTTATGATTTGCGCCCATTTCAACAATACCAATCTCAGTTTTTTCGTTAAAAGACAAAAGCGTTAATGGTACTCCAATATGATTGTTTAAGTTCCCAACGGTTGCTTTTGTTTTATACTTTTTTGAAAGAACAACCTTGATCAGCTCTTTTGTTGTTGTCTTTCCATTACTTCCAGTTAGGGCTATTATCGGTAATTTCAGATAGCATCTATGAAATTTTGCCAGTTCTTGCAAAGCGATTAGGCTATCATCAACTAAAAGAGTTCTTTCGTCAATATAATAATCACTATTATCAATAATCACGAAAGATGCTCCTTTGATAAGTGCTTCTTTAGCAAAAGTATTTGCATCAAAATTTTTGCCTTTTAACGCAATAAAAAATGAATTATGCTCAATTTTACGAGTATCTATTGAAACTGAACTGCATTTCAAAAATAAACTATGAATGTATTTAAGATCCATAAAAATATAGTTTAAAAAACAAAAGCCCTAATTAAAGGGCTTTTGTTAAAATTTTATAAAAAAATTAATTTCTCGGTGATCTTTTTGTATTAGATTTAGAACCAACTCTTGACATCGCACATCTAAATCCGATATAATCTGTTGCCATATCCTGAGGAAAATATCTCCTTTGTGCAGGATCTAACCAATATGCTCTATCTCTCCATGAACCTCCCTTATAAACTCTAACTGCGTCGTTTATCATAGTTGTTCTTTTATTAGACTTATCATATTTTTTTTCCATATTACCTAAACTGTCAACTTTAATGTTATGCTTAGGAGAATTGTACATTTCTTCCTTCTCAGTCATTTTACCATTATCAGCATCAGTTGCACCAAACTTATAATACTTAGTAGATTGTTTATCCCCATCTCGAAAATTAATATTATCACTTGTACTAAAGTTTTGTCTTAAATAAGTCTCGTTATCATCAACTGGAACTTGAGCAATTTCTCCAGGCAAATAAACTGCAACCAATTTACCATTACTCAATGTATCATATACCACATTTTGACCAGTAATGATATCTATTTTACCATCTTTTCCAATTTTATTTTTAGTGTAAATATTACCTCTAAAATAATTGAAATCATTTGTTTCTATATCAACAATAGGTCTGTATACATCAGCTACCCATTCCGCAACATTACCAGCCATATCATACAGGCCAAAATCATTTGCTGGATATTTTTTTACTTCATTTGTAATATCTGCTCCATCATCAGACCAACCAGCAATTCCTCCATAATCACCATTACCCTGTTTAAAGTTAGCTAATTGAAACCCTCTATTTGATCTTTTTCCTGAACGAGTATAAGCTCCTGACCAAGGATATTTCTTTTGACCTTTGTAGATATTATATTCTCTTTGTCCAACATCTGCCGCTGCTGCATATTCCCATTCTGACTCAGTCGGTAATCTGTATTCTGGCAAAAGAATACCTGTAGATCTCTGAGCATAAACATTCTTATCCTCTGTTACTTTACCGTCTTTACCAGCTTTAGGCCCTTTTCTAAATGCTTTTCCTTTTAAAACAATTTCTTCGTTACCGCCATAAGTAAGTGTAGGAGCGGCTAAATAAGTTTCAGTGCTAAAAGAGCTTTCAGCTGAAACATCTGCTGATTTAGCATTCTTTTTAAGGAAACCATTTTTTTCTAAAACAGCTTCGTTTACACGATCTGTTCTCCATCTACTAAACTCCACAGCCTGTACCCAGTTTACACCAACTACAGGGTAATTTGCGTAAGCGGGATGTCTTAGGTAATTGTTAGTCATAGTCTCATTATAACCTAATCTATTACGCCAAACTAATGTATCTGGTGAAGCTCCGTCATATATGTTTTTATAATTTTCTTCAGTTGGAGGATACACTTTTTTCAACCACTCTAAGTACTCTAGGTACATCAAGTTTGTCACTTCCGTCTCATCCATATAGAAAGACATTACGTGTTGTTGGTTTGGAACATTATTCCAATCATGCATCACATCGTCTTGAACTAATCCTTTAGTAAAAGTTCCTCCCTCTATAAAAACCAATCCCGGACCTGTTTCCTGCGTTTTTTTAGAAGCATTACTAAAACCTCCTTTTGCACTACTTACATTCCATCCAGTTCCTCTTGACGCACTATCTGTTTTAGATTTTTTGCTACAACTAGCTAAACCTATGACCAATGTTAAAGATAACATTATTTTTAAGGCTACAATTTTATTTGCTTTCATACTTTCTAGTAGGTAATAATTAATTTAGGTGGCGCAATGTAATAATAAACCGTTAAAACACAAACCATTTTACAATTTATTTAAATGTTTTTTTAAGATAGTATCACAACGCAAAAATATATTTTTTATTACAAAAAACAACAAAAAAGATATTTAATATTTTTTATTAACTTTTAGCCTTTATTTCCATAATAAATGTTAGTTAGCTATTGTCATGAGGAATTTCTTTTTCTCCTTCATTTTACTATTCCAATTTTAAACTTTTGCTAAAAAAAAGAA
>Ga0123337_10005606_pt1 | contig 12285 bp, 5 predicted proteins | sample frozenSSSSmetaG_FD_89792 | JGI IMG/M metagenome (GOLD analysis project Ga0123337, IMG submission 89792) | Glacier valley bacterial and archeal communities from Borup Fiord, Nunavut, Canada, to study Microbial Dark Matter (Phase II) -... | ecosystem: Environmental > Aquatic > Freshwater > Ice >...
ATAAAGGCCGGGTTTAACTCAGTTGCTTTCATGTAATGTTCTTTTGCGCTGTCCTTGTCGTTGAGATCGTTAGCAAGTAGTACTGCCAAATTATTATGGGCAGCGGCATCGTCGGGATTGATGCGCAGGGCATCCTGATAATGAGTCCGGGCCAGGTCATACTCCTGAAAGTTAGTCATTAGCAGATTCCCTAAATTATAATGGGCATCGGCATAGTCGGGATTGATGCGCAGGGCATCTTGATAATGAGTCCGGGCCAGGTCATACTCCTGAAAGTTAGTCATTAGCAGAATCCCTAAATTATAATGGGCAGCGGCATAGTCGGGATTGATGCGCAGGGCATCCTGATAATGAGTCCGGGCCAGGTCATACCCCTGAAAGTTAGTCATTAGCAGAATCCCTAAATTATAATGGGCCTCGGCATAGTCGGGATTGATACGCAGGGCAGCTTGGTAGGATAGCTTCGCCTTTTTGTATTGTTTCTCCTCAAATTCAAAATACCCTTTTGAAAAAAAGTAATACTGATTTTTAGGATATTTTTCGGCGAATTCTTCCAGGGCTATTTCCCGTTCTTCCCGGTCCGTTAGCTGCCAGATGGCTAACACCTCTTCCAATAGCTGTTCATCCTCAACACCAACAAGGTCCAGAATAGGCCGGTAATTCTGCTGCTTTAGCTCCTGGATGGAATGAACTTTGAGTTCCGTAATAGTTTGGAAAAAGTTGTCGAGGTTATTATCTACGTTTTTCGACCGTCGTAATACTTCACGTAAGTCCCCGTTCGGGTATTTGGCTACTGACCGCTTATCTTTCTTAACCTGCTGTGCCCAGTAGTCATAATAAAGCAAACGCCCTTCGGGCTTGAAAATTGGATTGGCATTGTCCAGCACTACGGGTAATATCTTCTCCTGGAACCGGTGGGTGTTCAGCAACTCGGTTACTTCATACATGCACCACTCACTTTTTAAAAACTCATCGCTGATGAGCATCAAAACAAAATCAGACGCATGAATGCTATTCATGAAGGCCTTGATATTGCTTCGGTACTCCACATCGCGAATATCCCGGCGGAAGGTGATGCCAATACCTCTAAAGTCATTGTCGATCGAGTCGGCAACGTCGTTATTGGCGTGGTTGTAAGACAGAAAGATGGTCGGTGTATTGGGCATGATGGTACGGTGAGAACAGGGCGTAGCGAAACGGGTGCATATAGCCCGACAATATAAACCGTAAAGTGGTAGCCGTCAAAACATTGGGTAGTTTCCCCAAAATAACCGCTCACACAAATTACTATGGCCGCCCTACGGAAATACCCTAAATTATCAGCCTATTCGTACCCTTACAGGCTGCTGCCCCATGTCCCCATAACTACCCGGCACCGCTACACGCGATAGCCTTCATCCCAGGCCATACTATCCCGATTACCTAAACGATACCCTATCCGCATGAACTGGCAACCGCACGTATTTGTCGTGATGCCCTTTGGTATCAAAGAGGCCATACCAGCCGCTTTTACCGACGACGGCCGACTGGCCTCCAAACCCATAGACGTAGACTTTACCGAGATCTACGACAAACTGATTGCGCCCGCCCTGACCAGCGCCGGGTGCAACCCCTTCCGGGCTGATCAGGAAAAAGGCGCTGGTGATATCCGCACGGATATGTTTTTCGAACTCGTCACGGCCGACATTGTCGTGGCCGACATTTCGGTTCTGAACCCCAATGTATTCTATGAACTGGGGGTGCGGCACGGCATTGGTCCACACGGGGTGTTTATGATTCATGGCGGCTGGAGCAAACGCCCCTTCGACATCATAACGGATCGCACCTTCGGTTATACCGGCAAGCTCTTCGAAACACCCGCCGGCCAGCGGGATAATGCCTGGACAGCGCAGCTAACGGCAGAGATCAATAAACTGGCCAACACTCTTCGGGACGCGCTGGCAGTGGATGACCAGACCATTGGTAATCCGGTTTATAAGGAACTGGTTGGCCTTAAGCCGGTCGATTGGTCGAACATCAAAACCGCGCGGGCGGAGTATTTCGGGCGGGTGTTCGTCGATTGGAAAGCGCGTGTCGAAGTGGCCAAAGCCAACGGGCTGGCGGGCGACATTCTGACCCTGGCCGACGATGCCCCAACGCGTTTCCACAAGGGGAAACTACTGATGGAAGCTGCCCGGGCATTGATTGGCCTGCACCGGTTCAAGGCCGCCAAGCCTGTGCTGGAGGACTTAATTAAACACGAACCGCAGAACACCACAGCCCTCACCCAGTTGGGTCTGGTGTTGGGCCGGCTGAAGCTGATTAACGAGGCCAAAGTACACATGAATCAGGTAGTCCACGACTATGAGGGGCAGCCCGAAGCGCAGGGTATTCTGGGTCGGGTCTATAAAGATTTATGGTGTTTGGAATGGGACACGCCCAACAGTAGTCTGGAAACCCGGCAGCAGGCCGCGCTGGGGAGTGCCGCCCTGGTAGCGGAGGCCATCCGCAGCTATGATAAGGCACTGCGGCAAAACCTGGCCTCCTACTACAATGGCATCAACGTCATTTCGCTGGTGCAGCTCCTGAAGCATCTGGCAGAGACAACCGGAGAGGACGCTGACGATGCCAAAATCGAGGATTTTACCGATTTGGTGGCCGTGGTCCGACTGGCCGCCAAAGCCGCCCTCAGCAAGGCCGAAGCCAGCATGAAGCACGAAGATGCCATCTGGGCTGCGGCTACGCTGGGCGAGCTGGAACTGGCCTACGGCGATCCGGCAACCGCCCGCAAGTACTACCAGCGGGCAGCCAACAAACCCGACATTACCTATTTTCAGATCAACTCCATGCTCGATCAGATCAGGCTGTTCGAGCGGCTCGGCTTTCGCCCTGAAGCCGTGGAAGCTGTTCGGCAGGTGCTGACACAGAAACAGGAAAGGCTGGGTAAACCCCATGCGAAGTACAACAAACTGCTCATTGCCAGTGGCCACATGATCGACAGCCCTGACCGTAAAGCCCCGCGCTTTCCGGCCAGTAAAGAAATAGCCGTGCGTGATTGTATCGCCAGTAAGCTGGACGAATGGGGAGTTGGCGCGGGGGCGCTGGCCATCTGCGGGGCCGCGCGGGGTGCCGATTTGCTGTTTGCCGAACTGTGCGAGCAGCGGGGCGCTGAGGTGTGGCTGTATCTGGCGCTCGAAGAACCAGAGCACCTGAAAGAATCCGTTCGCCTGCCCGTCGGCGACTGGGTGGAGCGGTACTACGCCCTACTGAAAAAACCCAGCGTGAAGAAGTTCGTGCAGCCCCAGCGGCTGAAAGACGCCCCCAAAGACCTATCGGTCTACGCCCGCAACAACCTCTGGATGATCAACACCGCCCGGGCCGAGGCCCCCGATGCCGACCAGATTTATGCCATTCTGGTATGGGACGAAAAAGCGACCGGCGACGGTCCCGGCGGCACCTCCGATTTTGCCGATAAGGTGCAGAAATTGGGTGGACACCTGGCCATCATTAACCCGACAACCCTCTAAACCCTTCCTTTTATGTCAGTACAGGACAAACTCAAAAAGACCGGCCCCCGCAAATTATTGGCCCTCGATGGCGGTGGTATTCGCGGCACCCTCACCATCGAGATTTTAGCTAAAATCGAAAAGCTCCTCCAGGAAGCCCAGGGCCGCGACGACACATTCGTGCTGGCCGACTACTTCGATTATATCGGAGGAACCAGCACGGGAGCTATCATTGCTACCTGCCTGTCGCTGGGGATGCGGGTCGACACCATTCGGGACTTCTACCATGAAAGCGGCAAGGTCATGTTCGACAAAGCCGGTTTGTTAAAGCGGTTTCGCTTCAAATACGAAGACGAAAAACTGGCGGGCAAGCTCCGGGAGGTCATTGGACAGGATACCACACTGGGCAGCTACAAACTCAGAACCCTGCTGATGCTGGTGATGCGCAACGCTACCACCGACTCCCCCTGGCCAGTGTCGAACAACCCGGCGGCCAAATACAACGACCTGAAACGGCCGGACTCAAACCTCAATTTTCCCCTCTGGCAGCTGGTGCGGGCAAGCACAGCAGCCCCTACTTACTTCCCGCCCGAAACCATTCAGGTCGGAGCGAACAACTTTATTTTTGTGGATGGGGGCGTTACTATGTACAACAACCCCGCTTTTCAGCTCTTTCTGATGGCCACCGTAGAGCCGTATAAACTGGCGTGGCCCACCGGCGAGAAAGACATGCTGCTGGTATCGGTCGGTACGGGATCATCGGCCAGTGCCAATGCCGATTTAGCCCCTGGCGAGATGAATCTACTTTATAATGCAACCTCAATTCCGGGTGCACTGATGTACGCTGCGGCCAACGAGCAGGACTTCCTGTGCAGAACCTTCGGCCGGTGTCTCCACGGCGACGACCTGGATCGCGAAGTAGGCAACCTGTGCGACGTAAAAGGGCCGGTCGACAAAAAACTGTTTACCTATGTTCGCTATAATGCTGATTTATCCCGCAGGGGACTCGATCAGTTGGGCCTGCTACAAGTTAAACCGGATCAGGTACAGCAAATGGACTCGGTGGACTACATCGCCGACTTGCAGGAAGTTGGGAAAGCGGTTGCTGAAAAGAAGGTAGCGAAAGAGCACTTCGCCCAGTTTGTTTAGGCGAATAGCCCTGAAACCGGCTACTCTTCCACCAAACCGTTTCAACGTATGCAACTCTCTTCCAGCACTACGCCCCCGCCGCCACTCCTGACTGTATTCATTTCCTACTCGCACCTCGATGCAGCTTATAAGCAGGAACTGGAGAAATACATAGCCGCATCGGGGCAGAACATCCGCCTTTCATCGGATGAGAACCTGAGCCCCGGTGATGTGTGGGTACAGAAACTGGCCGATATGCGGCAGGAGGCCGATGTTTACCTGCTTTTAATTAGTGACAACTACCTACAGTCGAAAAGAAAAGACCTTGAGCTTGATGAAATCCTGACGAGGGGAAAAACCAACCCGACGCATAAGGTTATCCCTATTATTCTGGAACCGAGTGACTGGATCAACACGCCCATCGCCGATTTCCAGGGGCTTCCCCGGTTCGGAAGGCCGGTCAGCGATTTCCAGAACCGGGCGGAAGCCTACGCCGAAGTGATGGAAGCGCTGGTGTCCATTGCCCAACTGAAACAGAATAGCAAGGCGCTGAAAATTATCGTTCAGGAAAAAACTGAACAGAGCGGTATCCTCCGGCTGAACGAATGCAACCTGATGGTTATTCCGCGCGACCTGCTCGACATGCCCTGGTTAACGGAGTTGTACCTCGACCGGAACAACATCCGAAAACTCGAAAACCTGGATAACCTGACCAACCTGGAGCAGTTGAGCATCACCTACAATGAAATCGAGCAGATTGAAGGGGTTGAAAACCTGACCAGGCTCCGGGTGCTCGACATGCAGTTCAACAAGCTGCGGACCATTGCCAACCTGGACCATAACCTGGCCCTTACCAAACTGGGTCTATCGTCCAACCAGCTCGAACGCCTGACCAACATCAGGCAGCTCCAGCACCTCAGTCAGTTGTATATCAGCTTCAACCTGATCAGAGAGGTTGAGGAACTGGCCCATCTGCCTAACCTGAAGCGCATTGTCATGACCGGCAATCAGATCCAGTCGATACGGCCGCTACTGGGGCACATCCGGACCGGGCTGAAGGTGGCTCTCCAGTACAGTCACAGCGAAACAGACGACGGAATCTTCCTCAAAGACAACCCCACCCTGGCGGAGCCTTCTATTGAGGTCATTGAAAAAGGTCGTCAGGCCGTGCTGAAGTATTTCGACGATGCCGAAACCTACGGCACCCGGAAACTGGAAATCGTGAAGCTTATTCTGGTGGGCAACAGCAAAGTCGGCAAAACGAATTTCAGCGAGTATCTGCGGGGCGTAAAACTGGCTAAAAACCATAACTCCACGCACCTGCTGGACATTCAGCCCTGGGATGCGTCGTTTCTAAAAGCAGAATCGGGTGAGCCGATGCGGGTCAACATTTTTGATTTTGGCGGGCAGGACTACTACCACGACGCCCACCGGATGTATTACTCGCACGACACTGCCTATATTTTGCTGTGGGATACGGCTACCAACAATTATTCGGAAGAGCCCGAAACGATAACAGGCCAGCCCGAAACCCTCATTTACGAAAACTTCCCCCTGGCCTACTGGCTGGAGTCGATCAACTATAACCTGGCCGACAAATTCAGGCCGGTCTACCAAACCGATGCCAGCCCCACCAGCATCACGGCTCCCGTGCTGGTACTGCAAAACAAAATCGACCTGGGCGAGGGGCGACTGAACCAGCAGGAGTTGAGCGGGCAGTACCCCAACATTGCGGGCTTCTTTAATGTGTCGCTGACGGCCCGCAAACGCACCCGCATTCTGGGCGAGGTACTGAACGACTACATGAAGACCCTCAACCTGTCGGGTCGTCAGCTGATTGAGTTCGAGTACAGGATCATTGACGACTACCTGACCAACCCGCGCCCCTTCCAGGCCGTAGCGCTGGACAAGTTCTGGGCCGACTGCCAGCGAATTATCAATGATTCATCGGTTGCGTTCACTAACGAGAACGCGCAGATTATCGCCCAGATTCTGAACTCCATTGGCATCGTTTTTTTCGACAAACATGCCGACAATGACGGGATAGTGTTTACCCAGATTAACCGGCTGAATGAGCTTATCAAAGCGATCATGGACGTGGCCAAACGGGGCAACGACCGGGGCTTTTTCAAACGGGCACAGGTGAGTCACATTCAGCATCAGGAGGAGGTAATCAACTTATTGCTGAAGAATAACTCGATTCTGAAAATCAACGAGTCGGAGTTTTTGGCTCCCCAGTTTCTGCCTGTCGGCCCCGACCCCTCCGTGGCGTTTTTCCTGAACACCTTCACCCACCACCACATCCGCTTCATCTACAAGGCCTACTTCCACAAAACCCTGCTGCTGAGCCTGTTTGCCCGATACCTGAACGGGGCCAGCATCGATACCTCGGCGGGGGTTAAAAACGTGCCGTTCTGGCGCAATGGTATCATCGTGAGTAAAGGCGAGGGTGCAGCCCGGCAAATGGTGTTTGTCGAACTTCGGAAAGATAAAGACCAGGGTGTTGTCAACATCCGGACGATGGGGCCATTTCAGAAAAACGGGCTCGAAAAAGAAATAGAAATCACGTTGGACGAACTCAACAAGGGCTGGACAGTCCGCAAAGAAATTTCTGTGAATGGCACCGAGTTTTTTGACGTGGAAGCCCTGAAGGATGCGGTGTCGAATAACCAGTTCAGTTTTTCGAAGAATGGCAAAACGTTCAGCGTCAACGATTTCAAGCACATCACCAGTTTCGACAAACTGCCCAAAAAGCTGTTTATCTCATACTCATCCAAAAATGCCGACTTCATCAAACGGTTTGTTACGCACCTGGAAATCCTGAAATCGAACGGAATTATCGACCCCTGGTACGACCGCATGATTGAGTCGGGCTCGAAATGGGACGACAGCATCCGTACCGAAATGAAAAATTCGGATGTGATTATTTTTCTGCTCAGCCCCGATTTTCTGGCTACCGAATACATCATGAAAACGGAAATCCCGCTGGCCATTCAGCAGCTTCAAAACGAGACCGCCAAATTCTTCTTCGTTGAACTGCAACCCTGCGGCTGGAAACGAACCGACATTGCTAAGTATCAGCAAACCGACGACCCAAACGTAGCCGAGAAAAATATCATCAACATCGGCAAACCTGACAACGACGCCCAGTGGAACCGGGTAATTGATGAACTGGTGGCGAAAATGAAGGTGTGAAGCCCATTTGTAAACGTACCTATCACGGCAAAGGAGTTGTGGCTGTCCATTGCCAGGTAATAGACGGACAATGTGGGTCGAGTTTATAGAGTCGGTGCAGCCATTGGTTAATGGCAGATTCGGATTGGGTTGTTTCGCCCAACAGCATATAGTCGGGCAGGGTGAATGCGTGGTGCGGATGCTGCCAGCAGGCGGTGTCGCCGGGTTGCCGCACCCGGCCATACTCGTAGGGCACCCACTCGCTGCCTTTGGTGTGCTGGGTCATAACGGCCATCACGTGCGTCGAGTTGATCAGCCCCATTTCGATGACACAGGCCGTCAGTTTTGTCTACCCATACAATCAGCGTTGCGCCAAAGAAACAGGAAAATCCGTTACTCGGTTTCCGGCGGTTCGCCAACGCCCCCGCCCCCCGGCGTTTCGATGCGGATGCGTTCGCCCGCTTGCATGGCGCGTGTGAAAATACCCGGCAACGGTTCTTCGCGTCCATCGCTATGAATCAGGAATTGCTGACCTACGGCGCCGGGTTGGCCGCCGTCCAGACCGTAGGGCGTAACATGGCGGTGCTGACTCAGCAGCGTGGCCTGTACGGGTTCCAGAAACTCGATTTCGCGGATAATACCGTTGCCCCCGCGCCAGACGCCCGCACCCCCGGACCCCGCCCGGATGCTGAACCGGCGCAACCGCACGGGGTACCGTCGTTCCAGTTCTTCGGGGTCGGTGAGTTTGGTATTGGTCATATGCTGATGCACCGCCGACCGACCATTAGTCCCGACCGTCGCGCCCGTACCCCCGCCAATGGTTTCGTAGTAGCCGAAGTTAGCCCCGCCAAACAGGAAATTATTCATCGAGCCGTAACTGCACCCGGCCAGTTGCAACGCTTTCAGCAACGTATCGACCAGCCGCTGACTCACTTCGGTATTGCCGCCCACTACGGCGGGACAGTTGCGGGCATCGTCGGGAAAAACCGGGTTCAGGAATGAGGAATTGGGTAAAATCAGGTCGACCGGGGCCATCAATCCCTCGTTGAGCGGAATATCCTGCGCCACCCACAGCCGCAGCACGTACAGAATGGCACTGTGCAGAATGGATACGTTGGCGTTCAGATTGTGCGGATGCACGCCGGACGTCCCCGTAAAATCGAACGAAATACGCCCTGCTTTTACGGCCATCTTTACCCGAATCAAATACCCGTCATCAAGCGATTCTTCGGCGGCAAATTCATGCCCGTCAACTTGCTGTAACAGTGTTGTAATGGCGTTCGTGGCTGAGGTTTTCAGTCGTGCCATATAATGTCGTACTGTGTCGGTGCCGTGCTGCCGGGCGAGGGTTTGCAGGGCCGTTTCGCCGGTTCGGAGCGAGGCCAGGGCGGCTTCGATGTCGGCGCGGTTTTCGGCTATGGCGCGGGTGGGGTAGGGGGCGTTGGTGAAGCGGTGCGCTAGTCCGTACTGGCCCGTTTCGGGGTCGTCGTCCCACAGGAAACGTCCGTCTTTGACCAGGTACTGCGGTTCCAGTACTACGCCTTCTTCAACGAGCGAGGTGGCATCGGGTGGCATGGAGCCCGGCACTTTGCCGCCAATTTCGGCGTGGTGCGCCCGGTTAATGACGTACCCAATCAGGGTCTGCGGCCGACCGGGGCGGGCGTCCGAGAAAACGCCCTGCATCAGTGTGACGTCGGGCAGGTGTGAGCCACCGAATTTGGGATGGTTGGTAATGATAACGTCGCCGGGGCTGAGCGGGAGTTGGGCCAGACACAGCCGCGCACACACGCCCAGACTGCCCAGATGCACGGGTATGTGGGGTGCGTTTACCACCAGTTCGGCGTTGGCGTCCAGCAGGGCGCAGGAGAAATCGAGCCGTTCCTTTACGTTGGTCGAAAAGGCCGTCCGCTGCAATTGTGCGCCCATCTCGTCGGCAATAGCCCGGAACCGCTGGGTGAATAATTCGAGCTGAATGATCTCGTTCTGAGTTGCTTCCGCGCCCGTTTCCACGTCTTCAATGTAATCGATTATCACATCGCGATTGTTCTGCACCACCACCCGCCAGCCCGGTGCGATGAACGCCGACGACGTGGTGTTGAGCAGCAACGCCGGACCGCGAAAGGTATCGCCTTCAGAAAGCTGCGTCCAGTCATACACCGGATACTGGTCCGTATGAAAAGCCGCCCCGGCATGATGGTGGCTCACGGGCGAACCGCTCACGGGCGACTCCCGCACCACTGTGCCTACGATAACCCGAATGCGCTCCACCTCAACAGACCGGTTTTCGGGATAATGCCCGTACAGATGCTGGTACTCCTCCCGAAACGAAGTCGCTACGTCCGAACCCGCCGGAACGCCGATGGTCGATTCCTGCCCCTGAAGCCGTAGAAAAATAATCGCTGATTTAGTTTCGATGGGTGTATCCGGCGAAATGTCCCGGTGCAATTCCCGCGTGGCTTCCCCGATCAGTTCAGTAACGACTGTATTGAGCAGGGCGTCCATGTCTGCCAGTGGTTGCAGTACCGACCGCGACGCCACGCGCTCGATTTGGGCCTGTCCCATGCCGAACGCGCTCAGCAGTCCGCCGTCGAAGGGCAGGATAATCCGCTCCATACCCAGCAACTGCGCAATGGCGCAACCGTGTAACCCACCCGCCCCGCCAAACACCAGCAGGGCATAGTCGGCCGGGTCGAAGCCGCGCGTGACGGATATGTTGCGGATGGCCCCGGCCATAATTTCGTTGGCAATGCGTTCGTAGCCGCGCAGAATGGTCAGGGCGTCGGGACGGGTGCCGGTGGTGGCGGTAATCTGGCCAAGAATGTGATGCAGGGCGGCTTCGGCTCTGTCGGGAAAGACCGGAATGCCGAACTGCTGCGGATGCAGCTTGCCGAGCAGCAGATTGACGTCGGTAATGGTGAGCAGGGGCGTCTGACCAGCGGGTGTGGCTCCGTAACAGGCCGGGCCGGGACTGGCTCCCGCGCTCTGTGGCCCCACGCGTAACTGCCCGCCCGTAAGCGTATCGAACCAGCAAACCGATCCACCCCCGGCCGCTACGGTCTCGATAGCGAGTGACGGTAGTTGCAGGTCGAACGGGCCGATGCGGGTTTGGGTGCGGTAGTCCGGTACGTTGGTAATGCGGGCCACGTCGGTGCTGGTACCACCCATGTCGAGGGTCAAAACTCCCGCAGATTTAGTTGACGCTGCGTTTTTATCGACGGCTGCCGACCCGATGATGCCACCCGCCGGGCCGCTGAGCAGGCTGTCTTTGGGGCGGAACAAATCGGCCCGTACCAGTCCGCCCGCGCTGGTCATAATGCGGAGGGGCTGGTTGCCCAACTGGTGCTGCACGTTGCTCAGGTACGTGTGTAGTACCGGCGTCAGATACGCATCGACCACGGCCGTTTGGGTACGCGAGACATAGCCCGGCGCGGTCGAGACGTCGGCAGAGCAGGTGATAAGCGGAAACCCGGCAGCAGTCAGGGCGTCGCGAAGCTGGTATTCGTGGGCCGGATTCCGGTAGGCGTTCAGCAACGAAATAGCCACCGCGTCGGGCTGAATCTGCCGGAGTTTGTCAACAAGCTCCGTTATGGTTTCATCTGATATTGGCGTCAGGACATCGCCGTTGGCGGCTATGCGTTCGGCTGCTTCGAGGACGGTATCATAGAGTGTTTCGGCGGGGGGAATGGCCAGTTGGAAGAGGTTGGGGCGTTGCTGCGTACCGATGGTAAGCAGGTCTTTAAAACCGTCCGTCACGAGCAGGGCTACGCGCCCGCCTTTGCGTTCGAGCAGGGCATTGGTGCCTTTGGTGGTACCTAAGCGCATTTCCAGCGGGGGAAACGGCTGACCCAACGGCGTTTGCGTCAGCAGCCGGGCCGCCAGTACCGGGGCTTCCTCGCCGGTAAACAGTTCAACGGTGTTTGTTTCGGCATCGACAATTCGCTGCTGGTATCCGGCAAAAATATCCGCCGTATGCCAGGGAGCCACGAGTTTCCCATCGATGAGTTGCCCGCGCAGGGTGCTGCTGCTGAGTACTTTAGTGCGGTGAAGTTGCCCGTTCGGGTCAAGGGCTATGCCGTCGGTAAACGTGCCGCCCGTATCAATCCAGATTTGCCACATGTTAGTTTACTACTATTACCCCCGCCTGCCGGTATTTTTCGATGAGGGTCGGGTCGGCGTGATTGTCCGTAATCAGGACGTCGAACAGGGTCAGGGGCGCAAAATACAGGTATTTGCCCGTTTCTAATTTCGAGGAGTCGCAGAGGAGGTAGGTTTTGTCGGCTTGTTGGGCCATGGTCAGGGCGGTGCTGGCTTCGCGTTCACTGTTGGCACTTAGCCCCGTTGCCAGCGAGATACCATCGACGCCGATGAACGCCCGGTTGGCGCGGTACCGGGCTATATGTTCTTCGGCCATCAGTCCGTGAATGGCCAGTCGGCCTTTATCGACTTCGCCCCCGACGAGGTTGAGCGTTACGTCGCTGTTCATCAATTCGGCCACGAC
>Ga0123337_10005607_pt1 | contig 12285 bp, 19 predicted proteins | sample frozenSSSSmetaG_FD_89792 | JGI IMG/M metagenome (GOLD analysis project Ga0123337, IMG submission 89792) | Glacier valley bacterial and archeal communities from Borup Fiord, Nunavut, Canada, to study Microbial Dark Matter (Phase II) -... | ecosystem: Environmental > Aquatic > Freshwater > Ice >...
GCAGACGCAGCTGCTGCCGATGAAGCTAAAGACGAAGAGCCAAAAGCTTAATTAACTTTTATAGGTTATTGAAAAAGTCCCATTGCGAAAGCAGTGGGACTTTTTTTTATAATAAACTGCATTTAAAAATTATGAACCCAACATGAAATCCCTGATTTTACTTCATACGATAGCTATCGGATGGCGTCGCACGTTTGAAAATTGTTTTTCAATTAAGCTTTCATCAAACTAAATTATAAAAGCCATTGTTAAACAGTTATGCACAAACAAAAAAATGATAACCAACAAACCATAAACCTTTAACCAGCCTTTTAAATTATCTTTGCAGCGATGGACAATTTTCAGAAATATTCCCGTTTGATGGTATTAATAATCGGCAGCTTTTTAGGCTTTATTTTACTCATTGGTCTCCTCATTTTTATTCTTCGGTTGTTTTCAATTACCGTATTTCATATCCCGGGTTTTGATTTGTTTTTTCAGTATGTCATCATCACAATTCCCTACATCATATTTTTTGCGGCTTACTATTATTTATACAATAAAATAAAGTTTTCTAAAAGTAAAATCTCCAGGGGAATTGCAGTATTACTAATTGGTGCAGGATGCCTGATCTGTTTATTCACTTTGTCCCTATCTACTGCTGTATTCCTGCGTGTAAAAAATGACTGGCTTAAACTTTATGACAATAATGGGCACTATGCATTGATCATACAAATTGTAATATTATTGCTTACTGCCGGCATATTGGCAAGCGGAGATGAAAAAGAGAAAGATTGGATGGAAAGAGGAAATGCGTAATAGTTGAATAACCATATTGTTTATGCTTCGCAACAATCAACATTCAACAATCAACAATTTATTTACCAGCAATCGCTTTCGCTGCAATCCACCCGGTGGTCCACGCATTTTGAAAGTTAAATCCACCGGTTACACCATCTACATTTAAAACTTCACCTGCAAAATACAAATCTGGTACTATTCTACTTTGCATCGTATTGTGGTCGACCTCGTCTAATGTAATGCCACCGGATGTTACAAATTCTTCTTTAAAAGTTGTTTTACCCTTAACAGCAAACTCCTGTGCACATAAATTTTTGATCAGTTTATTTTGTTCTTTAGCAGGCAGATCAGCCCACCGGATATTTTCGTTTATTCCAGACTGTTGTAGAAAATATTCCCAGAGGCGGGAAGGCAATGCAAAAGGATTTCGATTACTTATTTTTTGTGCGGCAATTTCAAAACGCACCTGCTGAAATTTATCTTTAAGCGTTTGTTCATTGTAGTCAGGTAGCCAATTTACGATCAATCCAAAGTTCCAGTTTTTAGCCGCCAGTTCCCTTGCGCCCCAAGCAGACAATTTCAATATGGCAGGTCCGCTCATTCCCCAATGTGTAATCAACAGCGGCCCATCCTCAGTTAGTTTACTGCCAATTATCTTCACCTGCACCCGATCTACCGAAATACCCATCAGGCTTGTAATAGTATTGCCAGGCATATTAAAAGTAAATAATGAAGGCAAGGGTTCAGCTACGGAATGTCCAATTTTTTGAAGCCATTCGAATTGCATGGATTTGGGATATCCGCCACTTGCAATACAAATATAATCTGCTATTATATTGCCACCCGTTTTAAAAGCTAATGACCACTGTTCATTCGCTCTCGCCATCTCAACAACCTCCTTATTCATTAAAATTTCCACACCATATCTATTCACTTCGCCCATCAGGCAATCAATGATAGTTTGGGATGAATTGGTTACAGGAAACATCCTCCCGTCTGGCTCAGTTTTTAATTCAACTCCCCTTTCTTTAAACCATTGAATAGTATCTGTAGTAAAAAAAGAATGAAATGCCTTTTTAAGAAATGCAGCACCACGGGGATACTTTTTAATCATGTCGGCCATGCTAAAACAGGCGTGCGTAACATTACAACGACCGCCGCCACTCACTTTAACCTTACTTAAAAGTTTCGAAGATTTTTCGATGATGACAACCTCAAGAAATGGATTGATCCTGGCTGCATTCACTGCACAAAAAAAACCTGCGGCACCACCGCCCACAACTACCAATCGCTTTTTATTCATTGAAAAAAATATATTGTTATACATCAAAGTTATTTGAAAATTAACCACAGTTCTGGAAACAAATTGAGGCTTCACATTAAAAGAAAAATCCTTTATCTAAATGAATCGCCGTTGATACATTTAAATAAAGGATCGTCCTTGCTTTATATTTCTCTGTAAACTACAAATTAAAAATACCTGCCAGTTACTAAGGTGCAGCCTGCACCTCAGCCCAATTCTCTCCCCGCTTGATTCTCAATATCTGGGTCTCGGTAACTTTAAATTGCTTTACCAACTGCTTCATTGGTTTACCCTCATTAATTAATTTTTTTAACAACATTACTTTTGTCACAGATAACTTGGTTGATTTGGCGTCTTCTTTGCGCCTGCCGTCCGTGTAAGTTTTACTCGCAATCACTTTCGGACTAAAACTCTGATGCAAATAATTTTCATCAGGTGTCATCCATTTTAAGTTGCTTTTATGGTTGTTAAGTTTATCGTAGTCTAAATGGGCAACGATAGTGTGTTCTGCACTTGGCTGTTTTAAAAAGTATTCAGCTACCAGCCTGTGAATAAGCGCCTGATAATAGATTGTTCTACTTTTAAGGTCATCAGCAAATTTTTTACTTAAACTTTCCTTCAGCGTTTTCAACAACAAAACAGTACTGTCAAGTTCCGCAGTCTTTGCTACATACCCCTCACTCTTTTTTGTTAGCTTACTAAGAGCAAGTTTTAATTCCTTCGTTTTCTGTGACAGCTGAAATACCTGCTTTTGAAGGTAATCAAACCTGTTTTGTACTTTCTCCTCTCTGGCAGTAAAAAACTTAAGTCGAATAATTCTGTATCCATTAACCATAGAACCTCTAATAATGTTACCATTTGAAACTTTATTAAAGGTTTTAATCCGACCAAAATTTGACACTTCAATCGTTGTTTTGTTCACGAATTCAAAATCAAAAATAACTGACTTCCATTGTTCGCCTTGATAATTTTTTTCCATTTAACTATTTAATCTGGTTCTCAAATAAAAATAGTTTTCAGACAGATACAGATGATAACTCAATGAAAATATGCAATCAATAATCTGAGCATAAATTATTATTTGCCTTTTCAGCCGCTTCAATTTCTACAAAAGACGATAGCATATCTGCCTTGCCTCTTTGTATACATATTGTATGCTCATAATGTGCAGCAGGTTTGCCGTCTTCCGTTCTTATGGTCCATCCATCTTTATCATGATAAACATTTCTGGTTCCCATATTAATCATTGGCTCTATGCATATAACCATACCTTCTTTCAACTTTGCGCCGGTCCCTCTTTTGCCATAATTTGGTACCTGCGGCTCTTCATGTAAATGCCTACCAATACCGTGCCCAACAAGCTCTCTAACCACACCATAACCATGTTCTTTTTCTGTTGCGAACTGCACAGCAAATGCAATATCACCAACACGATTACCATGTACCGCCTTTTCTATCCCTTTCATTAGAGAATTCTTAGTAACTCGCAGTAATTGCTTTATTTCCTGAGAGATTTCCCCAACTGCAAAAGTGTACGCACTATCTCCATTAAAACCATTTTTTAAAACTCCTACATCAACGGTAACAATATCACCATCCTTTAAGAGATCTTTTGTTGGAAAACCATGTACAACAGCATCATTAACGGAGATACAGCACGCAAAAGGGAAATCCTGATACCCCTTAAAGGATGGGGTTGCATCATTATCCCTGATAAACTCTTCAGCTATGCGATCAACATCCAGTGTCGAAATGCCTGGCTTTATAAATTTGGCAACTTCAGCCAAAGTTCTACTAACCAATAAACTGCTCTCTCTCATCAACTCTACTTCCGCTTTTGATTTATAATGAATCATACCTATATAAATTTAAAAATAAACCCCGACTTCCGAGTCGGGGTTTTCAAATATTTTATTATTTCTGTTTCAACCAATCTTAACATGGTAACTGGTACCCATAAGGAAATAATAAACTGGTCGAATCAATTATGTAAGAAATTCTAAATCCCCGAAGCTACAGTCTGCCTGCCCTGAATCCTGCCTGTACTCATCAATCCATCATATTGTCTCATCAACAACTGTGTCTCGATCTGTTGCAATGTATCCAGAATAACACCTACCATAATTAAAAGAGACGTACCACCATAGAAACTCGCAAAACCTTGCTGGGTACTAAAAACCAATTGAAAAATACCCGGTAAGATTCCAACAAAAGCAAGCAACACGGCGCCTGGTAATGTTATTCTATCCATGATAGTTCCAATGTAATCTGCGGTTGGCTGCCCAGGCTTAACACCAGGAATAAAACCATTGTTACGTTTTAGATCTTCTGCCATTTGCTTTGGATTAAAAATCAAGGCAGTATATAAGAATGTGAAACCAATAACACATACAGAGTAAACAATCATGTAAACCACATTGGTGTGATCTGTGAAATATTTAGCCCAGCCACCTCCGGTAAACCCAGAGAAAATCGTTGGAAGAAATAATATCGCCTGTGCAAAAATGATTGGCATAACTCCCGAAGCATTCACCTTAAGCGGTAAAAAGTTTCTTGCTCCACCAAACTGCCTGTTTCCTACAATTTGTTTGGCATAATTAACAGGTACTCTGCGTGTACCCTGGATCAACATAACCAATCCCATAATAATCGCCACAAGGAAAGCCAATTCAATTAAAAATATCAGTAAACCACCTCCACCTCTTGTAGCTCTTGAAGTCCACTCCTGAATAAATGACTCAGGTAACCTGGCAAGGATACCCATCATGATGATAATAGATGTACCATTACCTAAACCTTTATCAGTTATCTTTTCACCCAACCACATTACAAACAATGTACCTACAGTTAACAATACCACAGTAGAAACTACAAAATATGCGCTGAAAGACGGAATTAAAGCTTCAGCATTGCCGGGGCTTTTCAGATATCCAATATAGGCTGCAGCCTGGAAAGCTGTTACTATAACCGTAAGATAACGGGTCCATTGGTTGATCTTCTTTCTGCCACTCTCTCCCTCTTTCTGAACCTTCTGCATTTGAGGAACAAGTATCGTCATCAACTGCATAAAAATGGAAGCGGAGATATAAGGCATGATACCCAGTGCCATGATTGAAGCCTTGGAAAAAGCACCACCAACAAAAGCATCCAACAAACCAAGCATACCACTTTTTGTGCTCTCATTCAGGTTAGCCAGTTTATTTGGATCAATACCAGGAAGTACTATAAAAGAACCAATCCGATAAATAAAAATCAACAATAAAGTGAATAATATTTTTTTCCGCAGCTCTTCGATGCTCCAGATATTTTTGAGTGTTGTAATGAACTTCTTCACAGACTTGAAACGATTTAAATGTTTGCGTTAAACTAAAAAAGACGCTTTTCGAACCTGCCCTTTTATGGCAAGCAGGAATGCGTCTGTAAATATCGGAAATTTATTTAACTATCTCTACTGAACCTCCGGCGGCTTCGATTGCAACCTTAGCATTTGCACTTACAGCATTTACCTTGAAAACGAATTTACCTTTTAATTCACCTACACCTAAAATCTTTACGTTATCATTTTGGCTTATTAAACCATTGATATACAAATTCTCCAATGTAAATTCAGTAATTCCGTATTTCTCCGAATAATGATCAACCTGTCCAAGGTTGATTACTTTATACTCGACACGGTTAATGTTTTTGAAACCACGCTTTGGAACACGACGCTGAATAGGCATCTGTCCACCTTCAAAACCCATTTTACTCTTGTAACCAGCACGACTCTGTCCACCCTTGTTACCTTTTGTAGAGGTTCCGCCTTTACCACTTGCTTCACCACGACCGATACGCTTTTCTTTATGTACTGCGCCTTTAGCTGGTCTTAAACTATGTAATTTCATATCTGTCTGATTTTGTACTTACGGGGTATCACCCCTCGCAATTAATTTGAAAATTTGGAAATGACTCGATTTGAGAATCTATTTAACTCATTGAGACATTAAGCAATTGAGAAATTTGCTAATTAAGCAAGCTCTACTACTTTAATTAAATGATTCACCTTGCGAACCATTCCTAAAATTTGAGGAGTAGCTTCTACTTCTACAGTAGCATTCATTTTTTTCAAGCCAAGTGCAACCATTGTTCTTTTCTGGCGCTCCGGTCTGTCAATTACGCTTTTTACCTGTGTTACTTGTATCTTTTTCATAATCCTGGTCCACCACAACGGCAGAGAAATTTTTTGATTAAAGATTAACCCATCCTATACTAAGCCATGCGGCAAAGTTGGGGGTATTATCCGTTAAATACCTTCTTTAGAGAAATGTTTCTTGTTTTTGCAACAGCAATCGGTTCACGCAATGTAGCTAAAGCTTTAACAGTTGCCTTTACAACGTTATGAGGATTAGCAGAGCCAAGGCTTTTTGCCAAAACGTCTGTAATACCAGCCGCTTCCAAAACGGCCCTCATACTACCTCCGGCGATTACACCAGTACCATGAGCAGCAGGCTTAATGAAAACCTTTGCAGCACCCTCTTTAGATAATTGATCATGAGGTATCGTGCCATGCATAACCGGAACTTTTATCAAATTCTTTTTAGCATCTTCAATGCCTTTCGTAATTGCTTCCTGTACTTCTTTAGCCTTACCTAAACCCTGACCTACAATACCTGCGCCGTTACCTACCACAACAAGGGCAGAAAAACTAAATGCACGTCCACCTTTTGTTGTTTTTACAACACGGTTGATAGAAACTACTTTTTCTTTCAACTCCAGGTCACCTGCTTTTACTCTGTTATCGTTTGCTTTTAACATGTATAGTTCTTATTAGAAAATTTAAAATTAAAATTGCAATCCACCTTCTCTTGCACCTTCAGCTACTGCTTTCACACGACCATGATAGATATAACCACCACGATCAAATACTACAGTAGTGATTCCAAGTTCAGTTGCTTTTAAAGCGATTGCATTGCCAACCAACTTGCTTTTTTCAGTTTTCGCAACCTTTTGTGCCGCGATGTTCTTGTCCTTAGATGATACGGATGCAATAGTAAGACCATTGTCATCATTGATCAACTGTGCATAGATTTCAGCGTTACTTCTGAAAACACTTAACCTTGGTTTAGCGGCAACACCATTGATCTTTTTACGGATACGGAATTTGATTTTTTGCCTTGCACTTGATTTGCTATTCATATTCTTTTATTTTGGTCCAAAACCTTTTTAATGGGCTTAGGAATACTAAAATTATTATTGTCTTCCAGTTTGTTATCCCCCTTTAGGGGACAGGGGCTTATTTACCAGCTGACTTACCAGCTTTTCTCCTCAATACTTCACCCTTAAATTTAACACCCTTTCCTTTGTATGGTTCAGGCTTACGTAAACCGCGGATCTTAGCACAAACCTGCCCAAGCAATTGCTTGTCAACACTACCTAAAGTAATGATTGGATTTTGTCCTTTCTCCTGTGAAGTAGCTATTGTTAACTCTTTCGGAATCTCAAAAATGATATTGTGAGAATAACCTAAAGCAAGATCTAAAATATTTCCCTGGTTAGCAGCTTTAAAACCCACACCCACTAACTCTAATTGTTTGGTATAACCTTCAGTAACACCTTTAACCATGTTGCTAACCAATGAACGATATAAACCGTGCATTGCTTTGTGACGGATCTGGTCTGTAGGACGAACCAATTCTAAATGGCCATCCTTAATTTCCAATTTGATATCACGATCAACTGCTTGTTTCAATTCGCCTTTCGGACCTTTAACAGTAACTACATTATCAGTAGCGCCAATTGTAACAGTAACCCCTGCCGGATATTCTACTGGTTTTTTTCCTATTCTTGACATAGTCGATTTATTATTAAGTTATTAATTCGGTTCGTGTTCAGCCACGACTTAGGCTTAATTATCAAACCCCTTATTTATAAGCGATCCCGATAATTATCGGGATGCACATATTATTTAGTAAATATTACACAAAACCTCTCCACCTACATTCTGAGCTTTAGCTTCTTTATCAGTCATTACTCCCTTAGAAGTAGAAACGATAGCGATACCCAAGCCATTCTTAACTCTCTTGAATTCGTCTGGCTTAGCATATGTACGCAAACCTGGGCGAGAAACCCTTTCCAAACTTTGTATAACAGGCAATTTAGTTAATGCATCATACTTCAACGCAATCTTAATTAAACCTTGCTTATTATCATCTTCAAATTTGTACTTAAGGATATATCCTTTATCATACAAAATCTCAGTCATGCGCTTCTTTAAATTAGATGCAGGAATTTCTACGATACGATGATTTGCCATTTGAGCATTACGTATTCTAGTTAGAAAATCTGCTATCGGATCAGTAACCATTGTTATTTCAATTAGTTGATTAATAAATATTTCAATGCGATATCCAATGATATCAATTGTTTGATGGCGGACAAACCAAATAGCCGCAGCCGCCAACCAGCATGTAGGTTCTACCAGCTTGCTTTTGTAACACCCGGTATCTTACCTTCCAAAGCCATATCCCTAAACATATTCCTGGATAAAGCAAAATGTCTCATGTAACCTCTTGGACGACCAGTTAACTGGCAACGATTTTTTAATCTTACAGGAGATGCATTTTTTGGCAACAAGTCCAAAGCTGCATAATCACCGGCTGCTTTCAGAGCGGCTCTTCTTTCAGCGTATTTGGCAACCATTACTTCACGCTTTCTTTGCCTGGCTTCAATTGATTTTTTTGCCATGTTATATTTTTATTTTTACTTTTTAACGTTTTTAAAAGGCATTCCTAATTCTTTCAACAACTCAAATGCTTCTTCATTAGTAGCCGCAGTTGTAACGAAAGTGATATCCATACCGGTAATTTTATTTACCTTATCAATATCGATTTCAGGAAAAATGATCTGCTCGGTAATACCTAAAGTGTAGTTACCACGACCATCAAATGACTTATCATTGATGCCCTTGAAATCACGTACACGAGGTAACGATACAGAAACGAAACGATCTAAGAATTCGAACATCTTAACTCCGCGTAATGTAACCCTGGCGCCAATCGGCATGGCTTTACGCAATTTGAAGTTAGAGATATCTTTTTTACTCATAGTTGCTACTGCTTTCTGACCAGTTATTGTTGATAACTCTTCAACCGCTATGTCAACTAATTTCTTATCTGCAACAGCTCCGTTAACACCACGATTCAAACAAATCTTGGTGAGTTTTGGCGCTTGCATAACGGTTTTATAACCGAATTTTTTCATTAAAGCAGGTACAACTTCTTTAGTGTACTTATCTGCTAATCTTGGAGTGTATGTTGCTGTGCTCATTATTTGATGGCCTCCCCTGATTTTTTAGATACTCTAATTAATTTACCGTTTTCCCTGCTACGTTTAATTTTAGTAGGTGCACCGGCTTTTGCGTCCCAAAGCATAACATTAGATATGTTGATAGGAGCTTCAACTTTTACAATGCCGCCTTTGGTGTTTTGTGAAGTTGGCTTAGTATGTTTGGTAACAATGTTAACACCTTCTACCAATACACGACCTTTTTCCAATATCACTTCCATCACTTTACGTGGCTTTTTCAGATCCTTGTCTTCACCGGTAATAACAACTACGTTATCGCCTTTTTTAATGTTGAACTTTGGTTTAAATCTTGTACTCATTTCTTATTAATTTGAAAATTACTCAATTTGAAAACTTGAAAATTTTAAGCCAGTGTGATCATCATTTTCACATTGAGCTATTTTCCAATTTTATCGTTTAACTACAATACCTCAGGAGCCAGGGAAATGATTTTCATATACCCCTTATCTCTCAACTCTCTTGCCACCGGCCCAAAAATACGAGTACCTCTTGGCTCATCCGAGTTGTTTAATAAAACAACTGCGTTATCATCGAAACGAATATACGAACCATCTTTACGACGTAATTTATTCACAGTTCTTACTATAACTGCTTTGCTAACAGTTCCTTTTTTAATACCACCGTTTGGAGTTGCGTCCTTTACAGTAACCACAATTTTATCACCGATTTTAGCGTAGTCCTGGCCAGAGTTACCCAATACCCGGATACACAACACCTCTTTAGCACCACTGTTGTCTGCTACGTTCAATCTGCTTTCTTGCTGAATCATTTTTTTTAGCTTTTAGCTTTATGCTGTTTGCATTATTTCAAACAGCGAATGAATTTTAAACCTTTGCCAGCGGCTATAGCGAAAAGCTGATAGCATGTGCCTATGATTATTTTACTTTTTCAATCACTTCAACCAGTCTCCAGCGCTTAGTCTTGCTGATAGGACGAGTTTCCATAATCTTTACAGTATCGCCAATACTACACTCATTCTTCTCATCGTGAGCATGAAATTTGGTAGATTTCTTTACGAACTTACCATAAAGCGGATGCTTTACTTTTCTTTCTACTTTCACAGTGATAGACTTATCACCTTTATTACTGGTAACTACTCCAGCTTTGGTTTTACGCAGGTTTCTTTCTACTGTTGTTGTTACTTCGCTCATTGTTGCAAAATTTATGGTTTAATTATAAACCGAGTTCTTTACTTCTTAATGCTGTTTTCAAACGGGCAATATCTCTGCGCAATAAACGCATGCTTACCGGATTCTCCAATGGAGAGATGCTGTGAGCAAAAGATACTTTTTTCAGGCGCAATTCATCTTCAGCTATTTTAGCTTTCAATTCATCGGCTCCTAAACCTTTAATACTCGTTGAAAAATCTACTTTCTTTGACATTATATACTAATTTGAAAATTTGAAAATTTGAAAATCCGAAAATTAAAGCACCAATTCATTTGCACATTTTCCAATTTTCGCATTTGCTAATTTGTTTACGCTTGATAATCTCTTCTTACTACAAACTTAACCGCAATTGGTAATTTTTGAGCTGCCAATTCAAACGCTTCTTTTGCAGTTTGCAATGATACGCCATCTGCTTCAAATAAAATGCGACCTGGCTCAACTACCGCAGCCCAATATTCAGGGTTACCTTTACCTTTACCCATCCTCACCTCAGCAGGCTTTTTGGTAATTGGTTTATCAGGGAAAATTCTGATCCAAACATTTCCTTCCCTTTTCATGTGACGAGTCATAGCCTGACGAGCACTTTCAATCTGCCTGTTTGTTAACCAGATTGGTTCCAATGCTTTCAAACCAAATGAACCAAAAGCGATGGTAGTACCTCTTTTTGCGGTTTCTCTGATTCGGCCTTTTTGCGCCTTCCTATGTTTTGCTCTTTTTGGTTGTAACATCTTAATCTAATTTGCTAATTCGATAATGTGCTAATGTGCTAATGAAGGCACACTATACTTTTAGAATATTATTTTTGAATCGCCTCAACAATTAGCATGTTAGCTAATTGGCTAATTGGCTAATTAACGCCTTCCTCCTTGTCCACCACCACGATTTCCACCGCCCTGGCCACCACCACCTCTTCTATCACCGCCTTGTCCACCACCACGTCTGTCATCTCTTCTATCTCCACCACGGCTATCAAATCCTCTTTCCGGTGCACCTTCTTTACCACCACCTGCTAATACATTGGGGTTTAAATCTCTCTTCGCTAAAACTTCACCTTTACAAATCCAAACCTTGATACCGATTTTACCATAAACTGTTTGTGCAAATACGTTTGCATAATCAATATCCATACGTAAAGTATGCAATGGAGTACGACCTTGTTTGATTTCTTCGCTACGGGCAATTTCAGCACCACCTAAACGACCGCCTACTCTCACCTTTATACCTTCAGCACCCATTCTTAATGCAGAAGCGATGGACATTTTAACGGCACGTTTGAAATTAATTCTTCCTTCTAACTGGCGTGCAATTGTATCAGCTACAATCTGTGCATCCAATTCGGGGCGACGAATTTCAAGAATGTTAATCTGAACATCATCTTTACCTGTCAATTTCTTCAATTCTTCCTTAATCCTATCAACCTCTCCACCACCTTTTCCGATGATGATACCTGGCTTAGAAGTATGAATGGTTACAATCAGTTTGTTAAGCGTGCGCTCGATAACTATTTTAGATATACCACCTTTGTTGATACGGGCATTCAAATAAGTTCTGATCTTATGATCTTCAATTAATTTGTTACCAAAATCTTTTTTGTGTGCATACCAATTACTGTCCCATCCACGGATGATTCCTAGTCTGATACCAATCGGATTTGTTTTCTGACCCATATTGTTGGTTAATTCGTTTTA
>Ga0123337_10005608_pt1 | contig 12280 bp, 9 predicted proteins | sample frozenSSSSmetaG_FD_89792 | JGI IMG/M metagenome (GOLD analysis project Ga0123337, IMG submission 89792) | Glacier valley bacterial and archeal communities from Borup Fiord, Nunavut, Canada, to study Microbial Dark Matter (Phase II) -... | ecosystem: Environmental > Aquatic > Freshwater > Ice >...
ATCTTCACCCCGATCATTGGGGGAAGTGGATCAATGCCTGGTTCTTGGCAAGTCGCCCCAGTGGTCGGTACTAAAAAAAGCCCGGAATGCTGGGGGTTTTGGTGCCGGCATCAGGGTTCGAACCCGAGACCCCCTGATTACAAATCAGGTGCTCTACCAACTGAGCTATACCGGCACACGCGCTGGCATTTAGCATCGAAGTGTTTGGCCTGCAATGGGCAAGGCGGGTGAGATTGTGACCCCGGCAACGCTGTCAATGCGGGGCAAAGGGCGGGCCTTGCCGGACCTAAGCGTCCAAGGCTTGGGGTCAGGCCAGGCCGGCAAAGTCGCTCTGGTCGATGTCGTTGAGCGCCTTCATCATCAGACCCTTGAAGATGGGTTCCTTTTCGTCGCGATGGGCGACGATGGCGGGAAGGCCATTGATGCGGCAGACCAGGGCGCTGCTGAGGGCGGCGTGGATTTCGGCCTGCATCAGCGGGAAGGCGCGGGCGCCCGGGCCGACGATCAGGATATGGGTGGGATCGAATACTGCCATCATCCGGCTCAGGCCGAAGCCGATGGCGCGGCCGGCCTGATTGAAGGCATGGGTGGCGCTGCGATCACCCGCCATGGCGCGGGCCATCAGGTCGTCATAGGCCTGGGCCGGAACGGCAGGGGCGGGGGGCGTGGTCTCGGGCACCGAATAGGCGCTGCGCAGCACGCCATAATCGGCCGCATAGGCCTCGATGCACCCGCGCATGCCGCAGCGGCAGAGCGCCCCGTTGGGGATGTGGTTCATATGCCCGAATTCGGTGGCACCCTCGTCGCCGCGGCCCAGGATCTGGCCGCGAAAGGTCATGCCCATAGCCACGGTGGAGCCGACAAAGACGGTAGCGACGCTCGCATCGTGCAGCGCCGGATCGAGCCAGCGCGCACCTTCGGCCAGCAGGCGTCCACGCTTGTAGAGGGTCACGGGCAGCGCCAGCGCTTCGGCCAACTGCTGGCCAAACGGCTTGCCGGCGAGATGGGCAATGGGTGACCATTTGAGGCCATGGCCGGGTCGGTCGAGAATGCCCTGCACGGAAATGGCAATGCGGCGCATGGGCGGACCATCGTCCTGATTGCGGCGCTGGAGATAGCCCAGCCGCTCGGCCAGGAAATCTGCCGGGGCGATCTCGGCAAAGAAGGTTGGGGTCAGCGGGGTCTCGATGCGGTCGACGAGCACGCCACCATAGTCGACCAGCGACAGGCGCGCGCGGTTGACGTCGATTTCCACCAGTGCCGTGGCGGCGATGGCCCGGTTGAACCCGACCAGGGTCGCCGGTCGGCCGCGCGTCCGCGCATCGGTGGTTTCGGGCATGGCCAGTTCGACGATCACGCCCTGGGCGAGCAGGTCCTGGGTGATGGCGGTGATGCTGGCATGGCTCAGCCCCGTGACCGCGGCCAGCGCCGTGCGCGAGAGCGGACCCTGCACGCGCAGGGCGCCAAGCACCAGGCCCCGGTTCTGTCGCCGGACGCTGTCGCTGTCGCTGACATTACGCGCCAACCGGTATTCTCCTCGCCTCGAAGCGCAACACACCATTGTCCGTGCCTTAGCGCAAACGGTATTATTTGGGGCTGCCAAATTGATGTTGACTCAATTGGCGTGGCCGTGCGACTTCTTTTTTCGAGCAGCGAAATTAATGCTCAGGGCGCCGGTGGAGGGGGCCCGCTGGGGCTATGCCACCGGCACGAATGTGGGCAGGAGGACTGGCCCACGAGGGAGGACGAACATGAACAAGTTTCTAGCGGTCTTGCTTTGCACGACTGTCATTTCCGGCACGGCCGGCGTTGTCTATGCGCAGGACGGCATCACCGTCGGCGTGTCCTGGAACAACTTCCAGGAAGAACGCTGGAAGACTGACGAAGGCGCGATCAAGGCGGTGCTCGAAGCGGCCGGCGCGACCTATATCTCGGCTGACGCCCAGTCATCCGCATCCAAGCAGCTGACCGACATCGAAAGCCTGATTTCTCAGGGCGCCGATGCCATCATCGTGCTGGCGCAGGACAGCGAAGCTGTCGGTCCGGCCGTGGCTGCTGCCGTCGCCGAGGGCATTCCGGTGGTCGGGTATGACCGCCTGATCGAAAACCCCGATGCCTTCTACCTCACCTTCGACAACAAGGAAGTCGGTCGCCTGCAGGCGCAGGGCGTCTTTGCCGTGCAGCCAACCGGCAACTATGTCTTCATCAAGGGCAATTCGGCTGATCCCAATGCGGACTTCCTGTTTGCCGGCCAGATGGAAGTGCTGCAGGCCGCAGTCGACTCCGGCGACATCGTCAATGTCGGCGAAGCCTATACCGACAACTGGAACCCCGAAGTTGCCCAAGCGAACATGGAGCAGTTCCTGACCGCCAACAATAACGAGGTCGACGCTGTCGTCGCATCCAATGACGGCACCGCCGGTGGCGCCATTGCGGCGCTGACGGCGCAGGGTCTGGCCGGTTCGGTGCCGGTGTCGGGTCAGGACGGCGACCACGCCGCGCTGAACCGCATTGCTCTGGGCACGCAGACCGTATCGGTCTGGAAGGACGCCCGCGAACTGGGCAAGAAGGCTGCTGAAGTGGCCCTCGAGCTGGCCGGCGGCACGGCGCTCGATGCCGTGACCGGCGTGGTGCCGTTCTCGGGCGGACCAAAGGGCGTGGCGATGAATGCGTTCTTCATCGCGCCTGTCGCCGTCACCAAGGACAACCTCAACGTCGTCATCGACGCCGGCTGGGTTGCCAAGGATGTGGTGTGCCAGGGCGTGGCGGCCGGTTCGGTTGCCGCTTGCGACTAAGCTCACGCTGATCCACAGCAATCTGTGAAAAAGATGGTGCCGCGGCGTTCGCGCTGCGGCACTGTCACAAAGGTTGGCGCCACCCATCAGCGGGTCAGGCGCCGCGCCTCCGGGGAGACTAGACTTGGCTGACCAAAGCGCCATTCCAACCACCGTCCATCCCAGCGTCTATGCGCGCAACCCGTTGCAGCGTTTCCTGGTGGCCACCGAACTCGATACGCGCCTATTGGGCATGGTCGGGGCGCTCGCCATCATCTGGATCGGCTTTCACGTATTTTCCGGCGGCCTGTTCCTGACGCCACGCAATCTGTGGAACCTTTCGGTACAGACCTCGTCGGTCGCCGTCATGGTCACCGGCATGGTGCTGGTTATCGTCACCCGCAATATCGACCTGTCGGTGGGCTCCATTCTCGGCCTCGTCGCCATGGTAATGGGCGTGATGCAGACCGACATCCTGCCCAACCAGCTCGGGCTGGGTCTGGGCCATCCGATGATCTGGGTGCTGTCGCTGGCCGTCGGCCTGCTGACCGGCATCGCCATCGGGGCGCTGCAGGGCTCCATCATTGCCTATCTGCGGGTGCCGGCCTTCATCGTGACGCTGGGCGGCTATCTGGTGTGGCGCGGCGCTGCCTGGTGGGTCACCATGGGGCGCACCGTTGCGCCGATGGATCCGACCTTTCAGCTGATGGGCGGCGGGCCGACGGGGTCAGTCGGCGCCTTTTGGAGCTGGGTGGTGGGGATAATCGCCTGCGCCGCCATTCTGATCATGCTCTATGTCGGGCGCCGGCAGCGCCTGCGCTTCAATTTCCCGCTGCGTCCGATCTGGGCCGAGGCGACGCTGGCGTTGATCGGCTGTGCGCTGGTGATTGGTGCGGTCTCGGTCGCCAATGCCTATCCCTGGCCGGTGCGCATTGCCGCCAACTATGCCGAGGCCAATGGCCTGGTGGTGCCCGAAGGCGGGTTGTTCATCGCCCATGGCATTGCCATTCCAGTGCTGATTGCCCTGGGCGTCGGCGTCGTCATGACCTTCATATCCACCCGCACCCGTTTTGGCCGCTATGTCTTTGCCATGGGTGGCAATCCCGAGGCTGCCGAACTGGCCGGCATCAATACGCGCTGGGTGACCGTCAAGATCTTCATGCTTATGGGGGCGCTCTGCGCCATTGCGGCGGCGATCTCCTCGGCCCGGCTCAATGCAGCAACCAACGCCATGGGCACGCTGGACGAGCTCTATGTCATCGCCGCGGCGGTGATCGGCGGCACGTCGCTGGCCGGCGGCGTCGGCACCATTGCCGGCGCGCTGCTGGGGGCGCTGGTCATGCAGTCGCTGCAGTCGGGCATGGTGCTGATGGGGCTCGACAGCCCGCTGCAGTCCATCGTCGTCGGTGTGGTTCTCGTCTTTGCGGTATGGCTCGATACGCTCTACCGCCGTAACAAACACTAGGAGTCCTTGTGATGCTGGACACCAGAACACCTCTCGTGGAAATGAATGACATTTCCATATCCTTCGGCGGGATCCGTGCCGTGGACCATGCCTCCATCGACCTGTTTCCGGGCGAAGTGGTGGGGCTGTTGGGCCACAATGGCGCGGGTAAGTCGACGCTGATCAAGATTCTGTCGGGCGCCTATCGGCGCGATGCCGGCTCTATCCGCATCAATGGCGAGGATGCGACAATCAACAATCCGCGCGATGCCAAGGGCTACGGCATCGAGACGATCTACCAGCAGCTGGCCGTGGCCGACAATGTCGATGCCGCCGCCAATCTGTTCCTGGGGCGCGAACTCACCACAGCGATCGGCACGCTGGACGATGCGGCCATGGAGTCCAAGGCGCGCGAGGTAATGGGGCGGCTGAACCCCAACTTCCACCGCTTCAAGGAGCCGGTAAAGGCCCTGTCGGGTGGCCAGCGGCAATCGGTGGCGATCGCCCGGGCGATCCTGTTCAATGCCCGTATCCTGATCATGGACGAGCCGACGGCGGCGCTGGGGCCGCAGGAGACCACCCAGGTGGGCGACCTGATCAAGCAGCTCAAATCCGATGGTATCGGCATTTTCCTGATCAGCCACGACATCCATGACGTGTTTGACCTGGCCGACCGGGTGGTGGTGATGAAAAACGGGCAGGTGGTGGGTAGCGCCCGCACCAGCGATGTCACCAAGGACGAAGTGCTGGGCATGATCATCCTGGGCAAGGTACCGCCTGGTGCCACGCCAGGGCCGGGAGCCATTCCGGGCTGACCGCGTTAGGGTGAGGTCCGCAAGTGCCGTCACCCCTTGGTTCACATGTCAGCGCCCAAACAACCGCCAGCTTCATCTTCCCCGTCGGTGCTCGACCGGATCATGCCGCGGCACGCGCCGCTCTATTTCGGGCTCGCTATCGGGGGGCTCGCCTTTGCGATTTCGATGTTTGTGACCCCGAAATTCGCGGTTTCGATTGGCGCCAACGCCCTGTTCGTCGCCTATCTGGCGCTGGCGGCGATCAAGCTGCCGCATCTCAGCGCCGACTATCTCAAGCATCATGCCCGCGACGAGGATACACCCTCAGGCGGGATCTTCCTCATTGTCTTCATCGTGGTGCTGGCCTCGGTGGTGTCGCTGTTCCTGGCGCTCAATGGCGAGAAGCCCGATCCCGCCGAAATGGTGCTCAGCGTGAGCTCGGTGCTGCTGGGCTGGTTCACCGTGCAGGCGGTGGGTGCCTCGCACTATGCCTATGAGTATTATCAGGCACCCGAAGCGAGTGGCGACAAGAAGCAGGACATTGTGGGTGGGCTGGAGTTTCCGGGTGAGGAAGAACCCGACGGCACGGCCTTCGTGTATTTTTCCTACACCGTAGGCACGTCCGTGGCGACGTCAGACACCAAGGCGACCTCCAATGCCATGCGCCGCCGGCTGACCTATCACCTGGTCTTCTCCCATCTTTACAACACCATCATTCTCGCCGCCGCCGTGAACGTGATGATGGCGGGGGGCGGCGGCTAGGCTTGTCGGGTTGCCGCTCGGCGCCCCGCATGCCAAAGCTTGGCCACTTAGTGCCAAGGAGAATCTCGCTCATGAAAACCCGCGCCGCCGTTGCCTTTGAAGCCGGCAAGCCCCTCGAAATCGTCGAGCTCGATCTCGACGGCCCCAAGGCCGGCGAAGTGCTGATCGAGATCAAGGCCACCGGCATCTGCCATACTGACGATTTTACCTTGTCCGGCGCCGATCCCGAAGGGCTGTTCCCCGCCGTGCTGGGCCATGAGGGCGCGGGCGTCGTCATGGAGGTCGGCCCGGGCGTCACCAGTCTGAAAGTGGGTGACCACGTCATTCCGCTCTACACCCCTGAATGCCGGGAATGCTATTCCTGCCGCTCGGGCAAGACCAACCTGTGCACCGCCATCCGCGCCACGCAGGGGCAGGGGCTGATGCCCGACGGCACCTCGCGCTTCTCGCTCAAGGGCAAGCCCATTTTCCACTATATGGGCTGTTCCACCTTCTCGAACTTCACCGTGCTGCCCGAGATCGCCGTGGCCAAGATCGATGCCGCCGCTGCCTTCGACAAGGTCTGCTATGTCGGCTGCGGCGTCACCACTGGCGTGGGCGCGGTGATCAATACCGCCAAGGTCGAGATCGGCGCCACGGCGGTGGTGTTCGGCTTGGGCGGCATTGGGCTCAACGTCATCCAGGGGCTGCGGCTGGCCGGTGCCGATATGATCATCGGCGTCGATCTCAACAATGACAAGAAGGCCTGGGGCGAGCGCTTCGGCATGACTCACTTCGTCAATCCCAAGGAAATCGAGGGCGATATCGTCCCTTATCTGGTCAACCTGACCAAGCGCCGCGGCGATCTCATCGGCGGCGCCGACTACACCTTCGACTGCACCGGTAACACCACGGTTATGCGTCAGGCGCTCGAAGCCAGCCATCGCGGCTGGGGCAAGTCGGTGGTGATCGGCGTGGCCGGAGCCGGCCAGGAGATCGCCACGCGCCCCTTCCAGCTGGTGACCGGCCGGACCTGGATGGGCACGGCCTTTGGCGGCGCCAAGGGGCGCACCGATGTGCCAAAAATTGTCGACTGGTATATGAACGGCAAGATCGAGATCGATCCGATGATCACCCACACGCTGCGGCTGGAAGACATCAACAAGGGTTTTGAGCTGATGCGCGCCGGCGAAAGCATTCGCAGCGTCGTGGTCTACTAAGGACAGATAGGTGGCGCAGCCGACCATCTTCGTCGATGCGGACGCCTGTCCGGTCAAAGCCGAGGCCATGCGCGTGGCCGAGCGGCTGGGACTCGTCATTACCCTGGTAAGCAATGGCGGCGTGCGGCCATCGCGCGATCCGATGGTCAAAATCGTGGTGGTGGCGGCGGGCGCCGACGCTGCCGATGACTGGATCGTTGAACAGGCGGTAGCCAATGATATCGTGCTCACGGCCGATATCCCGCTGGCCAGCCGCGCCATCGACAAGGGCTGCCATGTGCTGGGTTTTACCGGCAAGCCGTTCACGCCGGCCTCCATTGGCATGGCGCTGGCGATGCGGGCACTCAACCAGCACCTGCGCGAGACCGGGGAAAGCAAGGGCTACAATGCCGGCTTTACCCCGGCCGACCGCTCGGCCTTTCTGAGTGCGCTCGATACGCTGGGGCGCAAGGCGAAAGCGAGCGCCTGAGCCTATCGGGCAGGAAAGTGATGGCAGGGGCTCAGTGTCGTACCCGCACAGTTACGGATGATCGGTGTCTCACCGGCGCCTTCACAACTGAGGAAATCGTGCCGCCCTGGGTGTGAGCCTGCGGCCAGTGCGACTATGGTCGCGCCAGCCCAACTACAAAGAAGCTTCATGTCCCAGCTCGATACAAGCATTGCCGCCCAGATCGCCACCGAAGTCGCCGCCCGTCCTGCACAGGTGCGCGCCGCGGTGGAGCTGCTCGATGGCGGGGCGACGGTGCCCTTCATTGCGCGCTACCGCAAGGAGATCACCGGCGGGCTCGACGATACGCAATTGCGACTGCTGGCCGAGCGGCTGACCTATCTGCGCGAGCTGGAAGCCCGCCGCGCGGCGATTCTCAAATCCATCGACGAGCAGGACAAGCTGACGCCCGCGCTCACCGCCTCCATTCTGGGGGCCGCCACCAAGGCCGAACTCGAAGACCTCTACCTCCCCTTCAAGCCCAAGCGCCGCACCAAGGCCGAAATTGCCCGCGAGCGCGGCCTGGGCCCGCTGGCTGCGGCGATCCTGGGCAATCGCAACGCCGATCCCGTGACGCTGGCGCAGGCCTATGTCACCGAGGAGGTCCCCGGCACCAAGGAAGCGCTCGAGGGCGCCCGCGACATCGTGGTCGAGGGCCTGTCGGAAAATGCTGCTCTGCTTGGCCGGCTGCGTGCCCATATGCGCGACAAGGCCATGCTCAGCGCCAAGGTGCTCAAGGGCAAGGAAGAGGGCGGCGCCAAGTTCTCCGACTATTTCGACCATGCCGAGCGCTGGAACAAGGTCGCCGGCCACCGCGCTTTGGCCATGATGCGCGGCCGCGACGAGGGCTTCTTGAGCCTTGATATCGAGGTAGATGCCGACGTCACCGACCCGGTCAAACCAGCCGAGCGCTTTGTCGCGGCAGCGCTGCAGGCTCAGGGCAGTGGGGCAGCCGACCTCTGGCTGCGCGAGGTCGCCGGCTGGGCCTGGCGCACGCGGCTGCGCGTCTCGCTCTCCATCGATCTCATGGTCGAGCTGCGCGAACGGGCCGAGGTGGAAGCCATCGCCGTCTTTGCCCGAAATCTCAAGGACCTGTTGCTGGCCGCGCCGGCCGGCGCCCGCGCCACGATGGGACTCGATCCGGGCATCCGCACCGGCGTCAAGGTCGCGGTCATCGATGCCACTGGCAAGGTGCTCGATACCGAGACCGTCTATCCCTTCCAGCCGCGCAATGATGTCATGGGTGCGCAGGCGGCGATTGCGGCGCTGATCAAGAAGCATGGCGTGCAGCTGATCGCCATCGGCAATGGCACCGGCAGCCGCGAGACCGAAAAGCTGGTGGCCGACCTTACCGAGCGCCTGCCTTCGCCAAAGCCGACCAAGGTCATCGTCTCGGAGGCCGGCGCCTCGGTCTACTCCGCCTCGGCTTTGGCGGCTGCCGAGTTCCCCGATCTCGACGTCTCGCTGCGCGGCGCCGTCTCCATCGCCCGCCGCCTGCAGGATCCCTTGGCCGAGCTGGTCAAGATCGAGCCCAAGGCCATCGGCGTCGGTCAGTATCAGCACGATATCGACCAGTACCGCCTGGGCCGTTCGCTCGACGCGGTGGTCGAGGACGCGGTGAATGCGGTGGGCGTCGACCTCAACACCGCCTCTGCCCCGCTGCTGGCGCGGATTTCCGGCTTGGGCCCGTCCGTTGCCGAAGCCATCGTCAGCCACCGCGATGCCAATGGGCCGTTCCGCTCGCGCAAGGCCTTGCTGGAGGTGCCGCGCCTCGGCCAGCGCACGTTTGAACAAAGCGCCGGCTTCCTGCGCATTACCGGGGGCGCCGAGCCGCTCGATGCCTCTTCGGTGCATCCGGAGGCCTATGGCGTCGCCCGCAAGATCGTCGCCGCCTGTGGCCGTGATCTGCGCACCATCATGGGCGACAAGTCGGCTTTGGCGGGTCTGAATCCGCAGAGTTTTGTCGATGACCGCTTCGGCCTGCCCACGGTGCGCGATATTCTGTCCGAGCTGGAAAAGCCCGGCCGCGACCCGCGCCCAGCCTTCAAGACCGCGACCTTTGCCGAGGGCGTGGATGACATCAAGCACCTTAAGCCCGGGATGATGCTCGAAGGCACCGTCACCAATGTTGCCGCCTTTGGCGCCTTCGTCGATATCGGCGTGCACCAGGACGGGCTGGTGCATGTGTCGCAATTGGCCGACAAATTCGTCAAGGACCCGCATGAAGTGGTCAAGGCGGGCGACGTGGTCAAGGTCCGGGTGGTCGAGGTCGACGTGCCGCGCCAGCGCATCGGCCTCACCATGCGCAAGGAAATCGATGCCACCGCGCCCACGCGCGAACGCCCGCGCGACCAGCCCCTGCGCGCCAATCAACGTCCGCCGCAGGAGGCGCCGCGCAGCACCGGCTCGCTGGGCGACCGGCTGAGCGAAGCCATGCGCAGCAAGAAATAGGCACGCGACGATACGGCCGATCTCGGGAGGCGCGGCGTGCTGGCCCTTGCTGCCCATGGCAGGCGCCAGGGGAGGGAGGTTGTCCCGGATCGATCTGGCGGCGTGAGGCGCTGCGCCCTTGACTTCAGGGAGCCAGGCTGGCTTGTTGCGCGGTGTTGAAGGTTCCTTCGCGGCCTGCCGGCCAAAGGGGATTAAAAGGGAACACGGTGCGACGTACCCATCAGGGCGCAAAACCGTGGCTGCCCCCGCAACTGTAAGCGGTGAGTTCTGCTGGAATCGCCACTGATCCTCGGATCGGGAAGGCCCAGACAGCGCATAGACCCGTGAGCCAGGAGACCTGCCATCAACTTGTCTTCAACCCGGCCGGGGTGTGCCGCGGAGAACGATGATGGCGCATGACGACATTACTGCTGGTCTATGCCTGATGGGTTCGCCTGGTTTGCCCCGCCTTTTAGCGGGGGTTTCCAGTGGGACAGGCTCGTCCATGCCACCACGATAGTTGCGCCAGGCAGCTTGGCCGATCGGCACAGCGCCAGCCTGCGGCAGCGATTTCACGTTGCAGATCAATGATACGTAATGTAATAACATCACATTCGACGCGGCATTCGCGACGCGTGTTCAATCGTCTGCGGAGCCTGGCATGATCGCACTGCAACCTGCCGCCCATGCGCGGCCTGCCGGCCTCATTGTGGACCAGCTGAGCTGGGGCCCGAGCCCGCCGCAGGCCATCATTTCGGGACTGCATTTTTCCGTGCAGCCGGGACAGATGCTGGCCGTGGTCGGCCCCAATGGCGCCGGCAAATCCAGTCTGCTGCGCTGCCTTTATCGCTACCACCGACCCACCGCTGGAATGGTCCAGCTTGACGGCGAGGACCTCTGGGCGCTCCGGCCCAAGGCCGTGGCGCGGCGGATCGCCACCGTGCTGCAGGAGCCAGCCAGTGACTTCGGGCTGACCGTCGCCGAAATCGTCGCCCTGGGGCTGGCGCCGCATCAGGGCCCTTTTGCCGCCGTCGATGAACAGCCGGTGCTTGAGGCGCTGGCTGTGCTCGATCTCATGGCCTTTGCACCGCGCAATTTTGCCAGCCTGTCGGGTGGCGAGAAGCAGCGCGTGCTGATCGCCCGGGCGCTGGTGCAAAAGCCCGACCTGCTGATCCTGGATGAACCGACAAACCACCTCGATATCCGCCACCAGCTCGAAGTGCTGGCTCTGCTTTCTGCCCTGCCGACCACGGTCGTGGTGTCGCTGCACGATCTTGCCCTAGCCTCCGCCCATGCGGATCAGGTTCTGGTGCTGGACAGGGGACGCCAGGTCGATATTGGCCGGCCGCTGGACGTGCTGACCCCGGCGGCGATCGACCGGACCTTTGCGGTCGCTACCACCATCGACAGCCATCCCGCCACCGGCCGGCCCCGCTTTTCGTTTCATCTGCCCCTCAAAGCCTAAGGAGCTCCTGCGTGCGTTTCGTTCATACCTTGCTGGCCACCGGCCTGCTCGTCGCCTCGGCGTCTGCGGCCCCTGCTTTTCCCGTCACCGTCAAGAGCTGCGACCGCGAGGTGACGTTCGCGGCACCACCGCAGCGCGCCGTCTCCAATGACGTCAACCTCACCGAGATGATGCTGGCGCTCGGCCTGAGCGACAGTATGGTGGGCTATACCGGCGTGTCGGCCTGGAAGACGCTCGACGAAACCCTGCGCCAGGGCGTCGAGCAAATGCCCGAGCTCTCGCCCGACTATCCAACCAAGGAGGTGCTGCTCGGCGCCGATGCCGATTTCTACTTTGCCGGCTGGAACTACGGCATGACGGTGGGTGGCGAGGTAACGCCGCAGACGCTGGCCGCCTTCGACATCGCCGTTTACGAGCTCACCGAGAGCTGCATCCACATCATGGCCAAGTCGAAGGCCTCGATGGACGACATGTATGTCGATCTGCTCAATCTGGGCCGCATCTTTGGCGTCGAGGACCGCGCCCGTGCCCTGGTGGACGGCTATAGGCGGGAACTGGAGGCCTTCGCCGCCGCGCGCCCGGCGACCGCTGCGGCCCCGTCCGTCTTCGTCTATGATTCAGGGGAGGACAAGCCCTTTACCGCCGGTCGCTATGCCATTCCCACGGCGCTGATCGAGGCAGCCGGCGGCCGCAATATCATGGACGATGTCGAGACCAGTTGGGTCGCGGTGGGCTGGGAGCCGGTCATCGAGCGCAATCCGGAGGTGATCGTGATCGTCAATTATGGGGACGTGACTGCCGAGCAGAAGATCGACTTCATGAAAAGCAATCCCGCCTTCTCGGCCATTCCCGCGGTGCAGAACGATCGCTTCGTCGTGCTGGATTACGTCGAGGCGACGCCCGGCCCGCGCAATATCGCGGCCAT
>Ga0123337_10005610_pt1 | contig 12279 bp, 5 predicted proteins | sample frozenSSSSmetaG_FD_89792 | JGI IMG/M metagenome (GOLD analysis project Ga0123337, IMG submission 89792) | Glacier valley bacterial and archeal communities from Borup Fiord, Nunavut, Canada, to study Microbial Dark Matter (Phase II) -... | ecosystem: Environmental > Aquatic > Freshwater > Ice >...
CGGCGGCGGTGAGGGTGAACTGACCGGAAGGGGTCGCGCCGTTGTATTGGATGGTGCCGTTGGTCATGAAGCCATCGGCGGTCAGATCGCCGAGAGTATAACTGCTGAAGAACAGGCTGCCGGTGGAAGAGGAGGTGAAGTTCAGGCTCTTGGTTCCGCCACCGTAGAAGCCGCTGTTGGCGCCGGCTCCGTTCAGGCTGATTTGGCCGCCCGAGAAGTTGATGCTGCCGGGACCGTCGGCGAAGGAGATGAGGTCGGCGGTCAGCTTGCCGCCGCTCATCGTGAAGGTGTCGATGGGCTTGAATTCGCCAGCGACGTTGACCACGCCGGTTCCTGAAATGGCGAGCGAACCGCCGGAGGCCTGATAGATGTAGTTGCCGTTCAAGTTGGCGGTGCCGGAGGTGACGGTGATGCTGCTCGTGGCGTCGGTGACGATGTTGCCAGCCGTGCCCTGGTTGAAGACGCCGCCATCGACGAGGATGGTGCCGCCGGAAAGCTGAATCCAGTTATTGTTTACGACTTGGGTCCAGCTGCCGCCGCTGATTTCGAGCTTACCGCCCGCATGGATGGGGAGGTCGCCGCCGGGCGTGTAAGTGACGGCACCGGCGTTGATCTTGGCGGTGTCGCCGCCGTTGGTGTTGGGCACGGAGCCGCCGATCCAGTTGGCGCCGGTGGTGTATTCGCCGGAGGTGCCGCCCCAGATGACGGTGGCGGCGGAGGCGGTGGAGAGCGTGAAAGCAGCGGCCACTGGGAGGGCGATTAGGAACGAACGCATGGGGTTCATATGCTGGATGGGTTGTGAGACGGGATGGGGCGGGGAACGGCTTTGACCATGGAGGGAAAGATTTTATCGTCAACTAAAATTGCATTGAGTTGCATTGATTGAGAAAATCGCTTTCTCGTCATGTCACTCCTCCTGTTTTGCCTGAAACACACGTTCAGGCGGATTTCCCCCTTCGCTTTCAAAAAGAACCAAGATGAACGCCCTTCGCCCTTCGCCGCATGACTTGAAAATAACTCCGTCCGGAGGCGGTCGAGGGTGGACGCTGGTGTGGGCGGATGAGTTTGACGGGGCGGCCATCGACCCCGCCAAGTGGGAGTTTGAGGTCAACGCCTGGGGCGGCGGCAATGAGGAGTTGCAGTATTACACCGACCGGCCGGACAACGCGTTCGTGGCGAATGGCTGTCTGCATCTGGTGGCGCTCAAGGAAACGTTCACCGGTCCCGAGGGCACGCGCGGCTACACGTCGGCGCGGTTGCGGACGAAGCATCGCGGCGACTGGCTTTACGGGCGGATCGAGGTGCGCGCGCGGCTGCCCATCGGGCAGGGTCTGTGGCCGGCGATCTGGATGATGCCGACCGACGATGCCTACGGCGGATGGGCGGCCAGCGGGGAAATCGATATCATGGAACTGGTCGGCCACCGTCCGGCGGAAGTGCTGGGCACGCTGCATTACGGGGCGCGCTGGCCGAAAAACGTCCACTCGGGAGAGACCTATGCGCCGCCGGAGATGGCGGCGGCGGGGACGACGTTTGCCGACGGATTTCACGACTTTGCTATCGAGTGGGAGTGCGGGGAGATCCGCTGGTATGTGGACGGCGTGCATACGCAGACGCAGCGGACGTGGCATACGGAGGACGCGCCGTTTCCCGCGCCGTTTGACCAGCGTTTTCATCTCGTGCTGAACGTGGCGGTGGGGGGGAAATTGCCCGGCAATCCTGACGCAACCAGCGTGTTTCCGCAGGTCATGTCGGTGGAGCACGTGCGCGTTTATCAGGCGGGTTGAGGGGGCGGCGGACGGACCGTGGGGCCCTCGATCCAGCGGCCGGCGATGAGCACGGTTTTGGGGATGGCGGGTGCGCCGCGTTCGTGGCGGTTGATCTGTCCGAGGATGATGTCCACGGCGGCGGCGCCGACCTCGCGGCTGCATTGGTCGATGGCGGCGCGATCAACGGTGGCCGACGAGCCCTGGAGATCGACGAGTCCGAGGGCTTCGGGGGAGCGGAGTCCGAGGCGTTGCAGGTGGGCGAACACCTCGTCCCAATCGGAGGTGATGATGGCGTCCGGTTTTTCCTGGGCGAGCCATCCGTCGAAGAGTCGGAATTTTTTCAAATCGGGGATGACGAGGGGGCGCGGTGCGTTGAACGGATCCGGGTGGGCGCATACCCAGCCGCCGAGCCAGCGTCCGTGCACGCGATCGTGCATGTTTTGGCTGAGCACGAGGCCGATGCGGCGATAGCCCCGAGCGCGGAGCTGGGAGCAGGCCAGTTCCAACGCGCCGGCATGGTCGTGCACGGTGCGGGAGATGTGCGGGATATTGACGGTGTAGCCGATGGTGGCGTAGGCGGTGAAGTCGAGTTCCGGACGGGTGCGGCGGTCGGCGAGCAGCTCGGTGGGGGCGAGGAGCACTCCGGGGATGGCGCGTGCGCGCAGGATGCCGGCGAGGCGCTGGGGAGACATGGAGGCTTCGTCGAGCTGGAAATCCTCCAGCTCATAGCCGTATTCGGTGGCGCGGTCGGCGGCCCCGGCGCGGAAATCCCGGAGGGGTGCGTTGGCGTAAAAGGCTTCCAAGCGGCTCCAGGCGACGACGTGGGCGAGTTTGACGGGCGTGTGACCGCGGGAACGCTGGCGCACATGGGCCATGCGGCGGGCGAAAAGGGCGTCCGGCGTATAGCCGTGGCGGTCGGCCGCGCCGAGGATGAGCGAACGGGTGGATTCACTGATGCGCTGATCGCCGCGCAGGGCCATGGAAACGGTGCCGAGACTGTAGCCGCTGAGCTTGGCGAGGGCGCGGAGGGAGAGAGGGGGCTGGGGCATTAAGTGCATAGTGTTGCAATAAATTGAACATGTTCAATGCTGAAATCAGTGATTTCCCCTGGTTACGGGCTTAAGAGCTTATTTGTCCGGTGCCCCCAATCCGCGAAAAGCATCCCTAACTCCTGCCCCTTTTTATACATTTTTTGTATCTTTTTATGAATACCCCAGTGTGTTTCAAAGCCTGTTGGATCATGTCGTTCATGCGGGCATTTCCGTTTGTTGGGTTGCCTGTGCTTGCATTGCTGGCGAGTTCTGCCGCCGCCCAGACCACCTACTATTGGGACGGCAACGGGGCGACCACTGGCAGCGGAGCGACCACTTTGGCCGGCAACTGGGGCGGCGGCAGCGCCTCGACGTTCTGGGGCACGAGCGCCACGGGCACGAGCGCGACGACCGCGGCGGCGATCACCTCGGCGGACACGGTGGTTTTCGCGGCGAACGACACCGTCGGTGCCAATAATTATAACGCCGCCTACACCGTCACGCTGGGCGCAGCCCAGTCCGTTGCCGGACTTATTTTCAATGGTGCGAGCGTCGCCAGCGGCAACACCGGTGGCACGCTTACCCTTGCGGGCACGGGTTCGCCGGGCCTTACCATCGGCGCTGGTGGCGTGACCCTCAACGGCAGCAACGGCGACCCGACGTTCAACGCCAACCTCGGCACGATCACGCTGGGCGCCGACCAAACTTGGACGGTCAACAACGCCCACGTCTGGACGGTCAACGCCGCCGTCGCCGGCAACGCCACGGCCGGCAACACGCGCACCTGGACCTTTGGTTATGTGAGCCCCTACACCAACGCCTACACCGGCGTCATTTCCAACGGGTCCGGCGGCGGTGAGCTCGCCATCACTCTCAACAACACCAACGGCAGCACCACAGGCGGGGGCATCAACAACATCAGTGGCACCGCCAATACCTATACCGGCAAGACGACGATCATGCGCGGCATCCTGCAGATATCGTCGCTCAAGAACGTAAACGGCGGCTCCAGCAGTCTCGGTGCCGTGACGACCGTCGCCAACGGCACCATCGACATCGGTTCCGGCGCGAATTCCGGCAGTCTTTACTACAACGGTTCCGCCGCTTCCACCAGCGACCGCGTGATCAATCTCGCGGGTAGCACGGGGGGAGCCACGATCAGCAGCATCAATGGCACGGCTGCCAACACGCTCACGCTGACATCGAACCTGACCGCTGCGACGGGCAACAAGACGCTCACACTTCAGGGAGCCAACACCGGTGCCAACACGATCTCCGGCATCATCAGTGATCCCGATGTCTCGACCAAGATCAGCCTCGTCAAGTCCGATGTCGGTCGCTGGGTGCTCGGCGGTGCCAATACCTACAGCGGTGGCACCACCATCAACGCCGGCACTCTCTCGGTTGGTGCCGCCGGCACCATAGGGCAGAACGTGGTGGGCAACAACATCACCATCGCGGGCGGTAATCTTCTCCTGAGCGCCGACACTAATGTCGGTTCCAACCAAGCCATCACGATCACTTCCTCCGGCGGCGGCATCGGCGTGGCCTACACCCCGACCAGCTTTCCGGCCATAACCGACAACAGCGGCACCACCGGCGGCGTCTTCGGCCTCAACTACTCCGGCACGGGTGGCATCGGTTCTGTCGCTGGTATCAGCTCTCTTTTCACTTCTTCCAGCTACTGGTTTCTCGGATCCTTTGTCGGCGGCTCGGGAACCTACACGGGCACCAGTCTGACCGCCGGCAACGGCAGCACCTATCGTCTGGGCGGCGGCGGCGGCGTCCTCACCATGCAGAACGACGTGCTTATCGGGGCCAACAATCTCCTCGTGGGCAGCACCGGCGGCGGCACTGTCACCATGTCCGGCGCCAACACCTACACCGGCAAGACCACGCTTCAGAACGGCACGCTCAATATCGCCTCCGTTAACAAGGTTTCCGGCGGCACCGCCTCCAGCAGTCTCGGCGCCCCCACCACCGTGGGCAACGGCACCATTGATATCGGCTCCGGCGCGAACGCCGTGACGCTGAACTACACCGGAACGGGAGAAACCTCAGACCGCGTCCTGAATTTCACCGGCACGACTGGCGCGGTTACCCTAACGAACAGCGGCACCGGAAATCTCAGCTTCACCGGCACGTCCACCTTCACCGGTTCGGGTGTGAAGGCGTTCACGCTTGGCACCAGCGCAGACACCTACGGCGGCTCGTTCGGCCCGATCCTTGACAACGGCGGAGCCGGATCGACCGTCACCAAGAACGGTCTCACCAATAGCACTTGGACGCTGAACGGCACCAACACCTATATCGGCACTACCACGATCAACGGCGGTGTGCTCTCCGTCTCCGACGTGCTGGCCTCCTCAGCGCGCATCACGCTCAGCGGCGCCGGCAACACCCAACTCGCCGTGCTGCAGGGGCAGGGCACCATCACCCGCCAGCTCGGCACCGGTGCCAGCCGTGTGGACTGGGGCACCAACAGCGGCTTCTCCGCCAAGGGCGGCAAGCTCACCCTCACGCTTACCAGCAACGGCGGCGTCGCCGGCGGCACGCTCACTTGGGGCTCGGGCAGCTTTATCGCGACCGGCACCACGCCGATGGTATTTGGCTCATCGACGTCCGACAATCAGATCGAGCTGACCAACAACTTCACTTTTGGTGATAACGTCTCCAGCGGCTTTAACCGCACCATCTACGTGGGAAAAGGCACGGGCGGCGACAGTGCGCTGTTGTCCGGTGTTATCAGTGTCGGTGGCGGCACCTCGGCGCTGAACGGTTTCAATAAAACGGGCAACGGCAGCTTGATCCTCTCGGGAGTCAATACCTACACGGGCACCACGGGCGTGTCTGCCGGCAAGCTCATCGCGCAGAGTAATGCGCCGTCCGGTTCCGCCGGCGCCTTTGGTAATGCCACGTCCGCGATCACGCTCGGCCTCGGCAACATCAACGGCACCGACGGCACGGTCGCGAACAACGCCAGTCCGACCATCCTGACCGGCGGCGCCGTCTCGGTGGACCGTGCGATCACCATCGCCAACTTCGTCACCACTGGAACCTACGCCATCGGCGGCAACACCGATAACAACTCCTCCTTCACCGGCCTCATTACGCCCAGCCAGTCTTTCTCTATCACCCAAGTGGCGACAACAGGCGGCCATGTGCTCACGGTGAGCGGCAACGTCACCGGCGGCGCGACCGCTGCGGTTAAGACCGTCACCTTCGACAATGTCGGCGATGTCCTCCAGACGACCGGCGTCATCTCCAATGGCGCCGGCGGCGGCAGCCTTGCGGTCACCAAGACCAACACCGGCACCACGAACCTCGCCGGCATCAACACCTACACCGGCGCGACGGCGGTCACGGGTGGCACGTTGCTCGTGAACGGTTCGCTGGCGAGCGGCAGCGCGGTATCCGTGGGTGGCACGGGCGCGACGCTTGGCGGCACCGGCACCATCGCCGGAACCACCACCTTCAACTCCGGAGGCACGCTTGCCCCAGCGACGGCGGGTGTCGCCGGCACGCTGACCACCGCCGCTCTCACCTTCAACGCGGGTTCGATTCTCTCCTTCGATCTCGGGCTCAACACCGCGGCGAGCGACCATGTTGTAGTGACCTCCGGCGGGCTTTCGGTTGTGGGCTCGACCACCCTTAATCTAAACAACCTCGGCACCATTGATGTCTCGGGCGGCACCTACACGTTGTTCTCCGTGACCGGCACGACCAGTGGCATCGGCAACATCGCCGTTTCCGCGTTGGCCGGTTACAGCTCGGCGATCAGCCAATCGGGTAACGATGTGGTTCTCACGCTGACGGCCGCCAATATCCCCGAGCCATCCACCTGCGTCGCGATGGCGGGTGGGCTCGCGCTCGCAGGAGCGTTGTTTGTGCGCCGCCGCAAGACGGTCGCCGCCACTGAAGTCTGATCACCAATAAAAATATACGCCCAGATGCAGGCGGCAAAGGCCGTCGGTATCCGGGCTTTCTGTGCCTGGTCTATCTTTGACGCATGAAGGCGAGGCGGCGCTCGCAGGAGTTTAGGGCGGTTAAAATTAAGCCGTAGGTGTGTAAAGCGGATGCTTCGTGAATGAGCGTCACGATGCTGTGATAATCTGGTGGACGGCTATCACCGAGCGCCGTCTGCACTGTCTGTTTGCCAGAACGCGCTCGGAGATCGCGTTTCACTTCAATCCATAACTGCGGCTACAGTTTTATGAAACCGTTCTACCCACTCTAATGAATGCTGGCCACGCTGCCGCCGGTTTTTAGCGGGTGCCCGGCGACCGGCGCGGGCGGAGGCGGCGGTAGCAGGTCGGTGATGGCCTGCATCTTCATCTTGATCGGGGCGTTTGGATTTGAGCCGGAGGAGAATAGGAAGATCTGGCGGGCGTTGGCGCGGTTGAAGTGGCGGCCGCTTACGATGAGCCGAGACTTGCCGTTGTATTCGTCGAAGACGCGCAGGGGCACATAGGTCTCATCGGCGGCGCGCGGGTTCACGAGCTGGCTTTGGCCGGGCTCAATGAAGAGCTTGGCCTCGCCGAAGCTGAAGGCGATGCGCTGGACGGAGATGTTCCAGACGAGGTAATAGCCCGGGGGCACGGCCTGTGGTGAGAAATCGAACGCGGCGACGCGCAATGCCGGGCCACCCGCGACTCCGGGGGCGAAGAGCAGCAGGAACTCTCCGCCTTGCGGCGGGAGGGTGAAGTTGGCGGCGATATCGAGGAGAGGCGCAGACGGCGAACTTTAGCCTAAACTGGCTGGAGTTCACGCTGGTGAAGTGACGGGGCCGCGCATATATTATCGCGTGATCGAGCCGTGATGACTCCGGCCCTAAATCCGCCTGATCACGGGAGTAAGTTACCGGGTCGTTGCCGCTACGGTGTTCGCTGGTTTCAGATCTTTAGGTTTCGGCAGGAAAAAATTCTGTGAAACCATACGGAGCGCCAGGCGGTCCGGATTGTCGGCCGAGTCGGCGAGGAAGATGAGTTGCCGTGTTTTGGGGTGGTGGAGAGTGCGTGAGGCGAAGACTTGGCGAGCTTGGTTCAAATGCACATCGAAGATTCGCAGGGCCATGTAGCTGTCGCTTTCCTTGAGGGTGATCACCTGTCGTTGTCCGGATGGGATGATGCACTGGGCGGCTCCGAGGCTAACCATAAGGGGGCGATTGGAGAGGTTCCAGAAAAGGTAGCCGTTTACGGGCACGCTTTTCTCCGTGTAGTCGATGGCCGCTATCGCGGTCGTGTCATTTGAGCGATTGAAAAGAAGGAGCACTTCATCGGTTTCGGGAGAAAATTCGATGGTGCCGGCGGGTTCACGCCCAGGTGGATATTCCGAGGGTGGCATCTTGGTGCCCGCCGGGGGCAGGGGAACCTTGCGCAAGAACACGAGTTTGGCCGGGCCGACATAATCGTAGGTCGGGGATAGAAATTCCGTGGGCACTATGAGGGGAACCTCGGTCTTGCCGTTCATGAAGCTAAGACCATCGATCGATGATGCGTTCATCGATAGGCAATGAAAGCGGATCGTCACGGGAGCGGTTGCGGGCTTGCCATTCTCGGCCTGTGAGGAGATTGCCGCTGCCAAAAAAAACGTGAGGGCAAGAAGCCAACGGTTGAGGCGATGCATGTTCATGGGATTAAATGTCGCTCGGTGAGAGCCAGCGAAAGGAAACGACCTGAAAGCGGCGGCCGAAAGTGACGCTGGGAGAAGCCGCCGGAAGCGCGGAGGGGGCGGTGTCGGCGGCTTCTCCCCCGATATAATCGGGAAGGCGCTGCACGACAGCTTCACACCAGGCCCGCCCTTGCACGATGCCGGTCGAGGGGTTGATGGATTCGCCATAGGTTCGGATGGTGAACGTGTCCGACCGGGCGGAAAGAAAAGGGCCGATTTGCTGGAGGATGTCGGCTTGCAGGAGGTTGCCCGGTGCGGCGGCGGCGCTGCTGCCGGTGCCTTGCGAGGGGAAGGGGAAGGTGGTTTGCGAGGTGGCATCGACTGTCACACCGGTGATCGCGTTGTTGATGCCTGACTGATCAATGGCGGACTGAAGCGCGCCGCTTTGATTGAGCGTCATGTCGGTCGAGAGAGTGATCTTTCGATTTACGAATTCCCCGAGGGACAAAAAGGGGCGAAGCGCTGGGGCGGTGCCGGAGTCGGTCTGCCGTTTCTTGATCTGGTCGACGAGGCTGGTGGCGAGCGCGCGGATTTGAGTGTCGGTGAGCTGGGCGAAGCCGTTCCAAGTGTCGCTGGTCGAAGTCGCGCGTGCATTGCCTGCGGAGGGGATGTTGCGACCGATGGCAGTATCGTTGCCCACGGTTGCGGTGGAGCCGCCGATTTTTGGCATCGCAGCCTTGCGTGCCCCCCCCAGCACGGCGGCCCACGCGTCGATGGACCGGGAATTGATGTTAAAGGAGCCGTTTACGATCAGGTTTGCGGCGGCTAGTTTGTAATCAAGTAACTGTGTTTTGCGCACGGCATCCGTGCGCAGCGGGGAAATATAGGGCCGAACACGGGTGTTGGGCAGTTGCCGGGTATTTGACAGCCATCCGTCACGGATCGACTCGCGGGAGTTGATATTGAGATCGGGTGAGGGTGGTGAGGCCGGAGGAATATAGTAGCCTGTGCCGTTAAAGCCCGGAGCCAGCGTTGAGAAAAAATAACGGTCCCACAGAGCATCGTTAGAGAGGTAACTAAGGTCGGCCATCCACCAATCTTTGGTGGTGGCGCCATTTTTCTTGGGGTTGACGATGGGGACGACGGGATTGGTGTTGGGGTAAGTGGAAAGGTAGCTCGCGGGCAAATAGGGGCTTGCCATAGCGAGTGGCGTGTAGGGTGTTGAGTAAGAATTGCCTATAGCTAGATAGGGCTCGTAGGCATAATTGGCGATCATCAGGTGCTGAAACTGAGCCAGCGAGGTCATTGGCGTCTTGGGCACGTCGATGATCGTGGTGGTTTGCACGCCAGCACCGGTTTTGGAGGGGCCCCAGTAGGCGCGCCCGTTGCCGCCGGCATCGACTTCTATGACTTCATTGGTGGTCCAGGCGTTGGGACCCAAGAGGCGCCATTCAGGCTGCACCGCGCTTGCACCGGCGGGAAATCCATTTGGCTGCACGGCTGATCCGGCAATTGTGCCTAGGATGTTTTGCCAGTCGCCGAGGGAGGTGGTCTGGAACACGACCGCCATAGGATTGCTGGTGATAAACGGGCGGGCTCCTTTTACTGTGGGATGGTCGGCGGGCTTTACATACACGTCGAGGGCGAGGATGGGCGTCGGCACCGCAATCTGGAAATTGGACGCAGGGGTGGCCGTTGTTGGTTTGAACTGTTCAATGGCCGACCGATTGGAGGCGGTGCCGTATAGTGTGTATACATTCTCCGCCAGATTTCTGGCGGTTTGGCCGCCTGTCACCGGAGGGCAATTAACCCAAGGATCATTACTGGTGGTGTCTCCTCCGGCTGGAACGAGCGGCGACTCCGAACTCATACGCATGATCTGGTTACCAATCGAATTTTTTGTATCGGCGGTGAAGGCCACTGATATCGGCATATTGGCGGGGACGCGAATAAGATAGTCGGTGTCGGTGAGGGTGGTAGCGGGGGGGACAATGGTGCCTCCGACCCCGATGGGGCATCCTACGGGTGCCGGCGAATCACCAAAATAGTTGGTTTTGTAGCCATTGAGGGCGTCGAAGAAAAGTCCGGTGCTGAAATAAGCATTGGGGCTCATCTTCAGCTTGTTGTTGGTTTTGATATTATCCGGGATCGGTTTGTTCGGGGAGAAAACTCGAACTTCACCCGGGGCCAAAACTATCGTGGGGATTTGATAATACAGGCCTTGGTTATAGACGACGCCGTTCACATTGGACTCGGCGGCTAGCAAAGAGAGCGCGCGATCATGAATCGTGCCTGCGGCGGGCGCAACGGCCGGGGTGCCGCCACGGTTACTGAAGTAATAATTGCCCGAGGGAGTCTGAGCGCAGACCAATTGACTGAAAGGAATCGTGCGCTGGTTGATTTCACCCCAGTAGCCGTCACCGGTTGTATCATTGAGTTGCAACTCGACTGAGTAGGGATTATGCAGCACGACATAAGGGGTGAGGACAACGTGAACATCCAGAATTGGCTGGCCGTCCGGCGTGGTCGAAGGAGAGGCCGTGGTAGGCACTGTTTGCAGGCTCAGGACCATCGTTACCCGATTTATATAAGGTAGCAGGGACGGGGCGATGCGGCGGGACATGCCCTTGGTGGGGCCGACAATGCTGCCGTATTGGTCTCCCCTAGCCATGTCATAGGCGGGGTTATTCGATAACTTGGGGTCGAAATCGGGGGAGTTATTGCCGTTGATTGTGTCGACGAAGGGATTGCCACCGCCTCCTGTCACCGCAGGCAGGCTGGGGCGGGCACCTATGCGCGGCGTGGTGGTGAGGTTGGTGATATCCTTGTAAAGCCGGTAGTGGTTGCGCAGCAGGTGCCAGCTAGGGCCTCGATAATAGTTATTCGTGCTTCCGGGAACCAAGGGCGTGAATACAAATCCAAGATAGGAAGTTGAGGGGGTGTTTTGAGTATAATAAATAGGGGTTCTGACGTCCTTTCCGCCTTGCTGCGGAAACGCGTCGGCGAACTCGGAGGACTGAAAGGCCGTATCATTGAGCTCAAAGGCACCGGTGAGATCCCGCTTTAGACCACCGTTTTTGACGTCAGCCTGCACGCCGGCCGACCAGGCGGTGAGATCATGGAAGCGTGCTCGAACGGTGGTGGTAAGCGTCGTGGCGTTTGCGCTATCGATAAATGGAATCTGCGTGGGTGTAAACAGGCTGGTGATTTGCGCGAGTCTGCTGGGGCCGCCGGTTGGATCGAGATGGCTTGCAAGCAGAGGGGCTGCCGCCGGGATGTCCTCGGAGACCATTTCCACGGATGCACGTTGAGTGAGGCCGACGGCGTTGAATCCATCGATCATGTCGGGAGCTGCTTTGCCGGAAGCGGCGGCATTGAACCAGGGACTGCGCAAGGAGTCGCCCTGATTGACGCGTGCCTTTAGTCCCTCGTCGCTGACCCAGTAGGCGTAACTTCCAATGGGCACTGAAGTGGCCGGATTTAAACCGGGAATGTTGGTTGCGCTGATGGTCTGACGCGGAACCACGATGCGATTGCCTTCGGTGCCGACTCCAGTGATGACCGCGCTATTGGAGCCAACCAGTTCGACGCCGTCCGTGAGGGCGGGGCCTGCCACGACGGCAGTGGCTGCATTTGGAGATGTTCCTGAGACTAGCCAGGCTAATCGTTGTCCATAGGTGGCGCTGGTGGGTGAGGAATCCCATGCGCCGGTCCAGCGTGCATTGCCGACGTCAAGAACGCCGGGTGAACTCGTGTTGGTTCCGGTCAAAAGCACATTTGCAGATGCGGTCACGCGCTGGTCAGGGCCGGCGGCTTTCTGCAGCTGGCCCAAGGCGATGTTGAGGGCCATGAGGGCGTTTTGGCGGGCC
>Ga0123337_10005611_pt1 | contig 12277 bp, 11 predicted proteins | sample frozenSSSSmetaG_FD_89792 | JGI IMG/M metagenome (GOLD analysis project Ga0123337, IMG submission 89792) | Glacier valley bacterial and archeal communities from Borup Fiord, Nunavut, Canada, to study Microbial Dark Matter (Phase II) -... | ecosystem: Environmental > Aquatic > Freshwater > Ice >...
AGCGGTTCTGGGCGGTACGCGACGAAGCAGGCGAACTCATCTGCCTGTGTGTGTACCGCAAAGGAGCGAATGAAGTGCTGCGGCGGCTAACGCTGTCAAGCAGTGAAGGAACCCCTCACAGCATAGTTGTTCAGCTCCCCTCCTAATACTGAGACCCCCTGAAGAAAACGAAGCATGGCGTTTTGTCTGACACACAGGCGGTTTTACATGTGGTTTTCCGAAAGGTGAAGGTTCGAAAGGAAGCACTATCACGGTGTGATATGCGTTGTAGAGGTTGGTTCGACAAAGGTTATTCGGAAGGTAAAAGTGGCTTTTTTCGGTTTGTGCCCACAAAACAAAACCGAATCCCTATCCCTTGTTTAAGGTGCAGAACGAAATGGTAATGGGTTGAATTTTGCATCCCATTGCCAGAAGTTCGGTAATCCGCTTTTGGGATTTTCTGAAATAAATTTTAGAAGTCGGGTTATTCGCATTGCCTCTGTGTAGTAGTCAGCAATTACATTTGCGGACATCACCGATTTCTCTGCGCGTCCCTTGTGAAACTGATAGACATTTTTTTCCTGCGCGACAAACGCCCTATATGCGTCTGGGAGAGACGACTCAAGCTTCCCCCCTAACAACTCTCCCAGGAAGGCAGTGTAGGCTTCTCTATGCGTCTCCTGATGGCTGTTACGGGCATGTTTGGTATTGGCCTGATCCAGCTCCTTGCGTTTCGAGGTGAAGGGAACGCGAGCCTGCGAAATTAATTTCTTTATTCCGCCGAAGTCGTTGGGAAACCCATTTTTTTCTTGACCCTGCTGCACGGCAAACTCGACAAGGAATTCTGCCCATGGTACTCCCTCTGCAAGATACTCTGCTGCCTCAGCCGTCTCACGCGCAGTCGGGATTTGCGTCTCACCGTATCGCAGCTTATAAAACCTGGTGACCAGCTTTTGAGCGGCTTCGTCCACCGGTCTAGGTGCGCTTGTCAGTGTAAGCTGTTCTGCCCTCACAGGTGAAGGAGCTGTCTTTGCCTGCTCGTGCTGCAGCTTTACTACCCTACGGGGCAGTGTTGGCACTCCGAAATCAAAGGCGAGCTGCTGGCGGCGCGCGGTCTCCCCGGGAATGTAGAACATATTCCAGTCAGGGAGTCCATCGATGTCGGTGGTGGCTTCTATTTCTACTTTGGCGATGTATCCTGCTTTGAGATGGGCATGATGAACTTTGTACATCTGTTTTTTGACCTGCTCGTACTCGGAATAGCGGGTCATGGTGGAGTACAGACAAAATTCGGAGTACGGCAGTTTGGCGCGCTGGTTGTATTTGATGGCCGGAAGCATCTCGTAGCTTACGATCTCGTAAAACCGTTGTGATCCAGGGGTGAGTTCGCGCAGATAATCGTAGTCCAGAGGACGGCGCGAAGCAGTATTCAACACTTCTGCATATAGTTCATTGAGCACCAGATAGACGGCATCGGCTTTACGTCCGTCAGGCAGCTTTTCCCCCGTAAAGATTACGCTGTAGCGACTAAATGCCGATTCTAGAGAACGCTCGGTTTTATCGGTGGCTTTGTAAGTGATCTTAGCGTTGATGATCGCGCCAACATTCTGCAACAGCGCTTTTCGAACGGCCATTGTGTTGCGGTCGAGTGAAAGCTCTTGGGCAATCTCATGCAGACTTCCGAGTTTTAATAGACGTGGAGTAGGTCTTCCGGCTTCGTCTATCTTGCGGTTGATGACGTGCGTATCGAGTTTGTAAGCCAGTGGACCGGGCTGCCCGTGTTTGTTGCTGTAATCCACTTCCCATAGCAGCGTCGTTGCCCCTTTTGCGTCCTTGTGACGGATGTTGATGCTGACGTTGCCTTTCGAAGAGAGACGATGGATCGGGTACCGCGATACGGCAGTATCGATTCGCAGAATGTCGATAGGCACAGTTTCGGAGAGAACTGTTTGAGACACTAAGTTCTGGTTCAAGGTGTATTCTCTCCTCGCGAAGCGAAAAACCACGCGCGCGATTCAGAGTCGAGTGTGTGTAGAAATAAGAAGAATACAGAAGAGAAATCTGAATTCTTCAAAAAAGGCTGTTTTTGAGATAGGTTAGGCACGTTTTTCACTTTCATGCGTCTCCTCAAATTATGAATCGCGTCTCCCCAAATTATGAACATCGTCTCCTCGAATTATGAATCGCGTCTCCTCAAATTATGACCCCGTCTCCTCGAATTATGAATCGCGTCTCCCCAAATTATGACCCTGTCAGTCGATAGGCAGGTGCAGCGATCAGTGCCCACTATTGAGACTCTGAAGAGTATCATTCGTCATCCTCTCCCAAAAGCGGTGTAGAAAGTATATCTTCGCCGGCTCGTCCACGTCGTGCGTAGAGCAATTTGAGTGCCTCCGTCACAAGTTCCTGTTTACGTACCCTTTTCGGCCACGAGCGATGAACGTATTCATCCAGCCATTCATTGAACGCCTGGGGAATACGGAGTGTTACTGTCATCGTGGAGGTTTCTGACATCTCCTGCGCGATCTCTACCCGATCAGCAGCGTCCGTCGAATGGGATACGACGATTATTTTTGCTTTACGTTTTGCTGGAGCTACCCGTGGGACAGAAACGGGAGACACATCTCCTTTATTACGACTTGTCATATTGTCATAATGCGTTTCTGTCATAATGTCTGAATGTTCGGCAGCTGGTTTCACCTCGGAAACTTCATGCACACCCACACTTTCTGCCGGAGGCTCAGGCGGCGCCTCGACCTTGCCTCGTCCAGCACGTTCGCGGTCGGTGCGGATCACATTTCCGAGCAGATCGTTTAGGCCATTATTCACTGCGTCTCGGTCTTTATTAGCCATGACGTAACTCCTCGACTACTGCTTCATAAGCCAGTGTTGCTTTGCTTCTGGGCGCATACAGCGGAAGTGGTTTGCATGCGCTCTGCGATGCCTGGACATCTTTGGACTTGGGAATACTGGATGACAGAACATCACCGCCGAACTTTTCACGTAATCCGCTTTCCATCGACTGGCTTACGGTAGTGTGTTCCGTGCGGCAGGCAAGTATTTTAGGCGCTGGAAGATCGGGATTTACTTTGCGAACTTCCTGCATAGTGGCATTGAGCTTAATCATACCACGCACTGAAAAGAGGGACATATCGACAGGAACAATCACCTCAGTAGCAACAACCAGGCAGTTGATCGTAGTTGGATCCAGAGAGGGCGGGCAATCCATAATGATGTATCGAAATCTGGAAAGAACCGGTTGTAGGGCATTACGAAGTAGCGTTTCCAGTCCCACTTTGCCAGCGGCGCGGCGCCAGATATCAGCAAGATCGAGGTTAGATGGAACCAGATGAAGGTCGAATGGCGGCGGACCAACGCGCAGCATGGCGCTTTCAATACTTTCTTCCTCCAAAAGTACATTATAGAGCGTTTTTTCCTGAGCATCCGGATCAAAGCCAAATGCCTGCGTCATGTTGCCCTGCGGATCGCAGTCTAGGGCGAGTACCGGGTCTTGAACAGCAAGTAACGTCGCTAGGGCAACTGCGGTCGTTGTCTTGCCCACCCCACCCTTCTGATTGGCGATTGCCATAATGCGAGGGCGATCAGTAGAATGGGACGGATTACGAAGTTTTGGCGCAAAGACGCTGATGAGTTCGTCTTTACTGACCAGCAGTCGGTTGCCTTTCTGATAGCTTTTCAACTTTTGATCTTTTATATAATTTCGGATCGTCGTGGTGCTGACACCGGCGGCTATCGAAGCATCTTGCAGTCCAATTAAGTTCATACATCCTCTTGAGTTCGCGTATTTCGCGTATTATAGCAAATTGTATCAAGTTGCGTCAACTGCGAAAAAGACGCACCTTTGCGTCTCCTCAAATTATGATGTGTACTATTGTGTGAAGACAGGCTTGCTTACCTGTAGTATTGCATTCTTGCCAGCTTACAATAATGCACGTCTTATTGCATTATTGTAAGCTAACAAGCTTACTTGTATGTTTGTCTTACTGTAATACTGTCATGATAAGGTGGGTATCCTATGTTTTGTTAAGCCAATCGATGTATTTTGCTACTATTTGACTATTATTATTATCGGACGTTTAAACAACAATTTCCCAATTGAAGCGTAGTTTCAGTACATTTCGCTAGGTTATGGTCTTGAATACTGTGTTTTGTAATAGTGTCATAATGTCATAACGGTGCTGTACTATAGCTCTCTTCCTTGCTCAGTTCTAATTCTTCATATACGCCGATATAAAACTACTTATGACGAATAATGCCAAATGTCGGACGTCCGACATTAGTTTTGATCAATCTGTACAATTATCCACTGGACAATGTGCTCGTTTGTGACGCATAGTTAGTCGGTACTAATTTACTTGAAATAGAATCGAGATGATCACAATCGCTGTCGTCAATCAGAAAGGAGGCGTCGCCAAGACCACTACTTCCGTCAACCTTGCCGTCGGACTGGCACATGGCGGCAAACGCGTCCTGCTCATCGACCTCGATCCGCAGGCACATTCGACGCTGGCGCTGCGCATTGACCGCGAGCAGATCGCCGCGCAGCAGACGGTGGCTTCTCTGTTCTACGACCAGCCCCTGACAGGCATTCTGCGTCCAACAGGCGAACCCAACCTGACGCTGGTTCCGGCAAGCATTCATCTGGCAACCGCCGTCGAGAACCTCTACAGTGTGATCTTCAAGGAAGTTAAGCTCAGCAAGACGCTGACGCGTGTCCAGAGCGAGTTCGATTATGTGATCCTTGACAGCGGTCCCAATCTGGGCGTGCTGTCTACCAATGCGATCGTTGCTGCCGACAAAGTCCTCATTCCTACCCAGCTCTCGATGTACTCACTCGACGGCCTCAGCGCGCTGCTCGACACCATCGACACCATCAAGCAGGGTGGGGAAGGGCACGACTACCGGATTTTGCTGACGAAAGTCAAAGGCTCCGGCAAAGAGCGCCAGGCAGCCGCCTGGCATATTCTGTCGCCGCTTGCAGACCGTATCCTGAAGACGCAGATACGCGAGACCGAAGCGGTGGAGAAGAACCAGATGTCGGAAGACAGCGAAAGCGCCGTCGCCGTGGTGCTGAACCGAAAGTGGGCAAACCGCGGGGCAGAGGACTATCAAAACCTGGTCAGGGAGATCACGCAGTTATGGCACGATTAGAAGAGAAATTCCGCGCTCGCGCAGAAGGCAAGCCACGGGCTGAGCCCGTCGTGCCAGCAGTCCTGCCGTCACGAGTTGAACTGCTCACGGAGCTGCCTGTCCGCCAGATACAGACCGACCCCGATCAGCCGCGCAAGGACTTAGGCGACCTGACGGAGCTCAAAGCCTCAATTGCCAGCCTTGGCTTGATCCAGCCCATCCTCGCCAGCGTCTTGGGCTATGAGCGCTACCAGATTATCGCCGGGGAACGCCGCTTCACAGCGGTATGCCAACTGGGTCTGGAACGCATCTCGGCGATCGTGCGCACTGTGGAGGAGCACCAGCGCCTGGAGCTGCAAATTGTGGAGAACCTCCACCGCCAGGACCTGAACCCGCTGGAAGAGGCGGCCAGCTACCGGCGTCTGATGGAGGAGTTCGGGATGCGTCAGGAAGACGTCGGCGTTCGTCTGGGCAAGTCGCGCAACAGCATCAGCGAATGTCTGCGCCTGCTGGCGCTGCCTGCCTCTGTGCAGGCGGAATACCGGGCGCTTCCTGCGACCTCAACCGCGCCTCGTATCTCGAAATCGCTGCTGCTCGAAATCGTCAAGCAGCCGGGTGAAGCCGCGCAGCGCCGTCTCTGGGAGCAGGCACGGCGCGGGGAACTGAGCGTCAAAGGGGCACGTGCGCAGAAGGCTTCGACACGCGTGAGCGGGCAGGGGAGAGGCAAAGCGGTGTCGTCTCCCTCCAGTGCGTCCGCAACGCTATTTCGCTATCCTATCCAGACCACTGAAGCCACGGTGACAGTAACCTTCGGAGAGCTGCGTCCTACGCTGGATCAGATTATTGCCGCTCTCGAGCAGGCTCTGGAGGGCGAAAAAGCGCGTCGCAGCGACCCTTCTATCGATTACTCTTTGACTTCGCCAGCCCGAAGCTAATTGGGGAGGACTACGTGTTATCTATATCGCAGAGATGGTGTGGCGGAAGTTATAGTTGTCATCCCTAAAGTTGCTTATACTATCTCCAAGCGTAACTTCCTCAAAGCATGGCGCTTTTAGGTTCTGTTCGCTGGTGTCAAGAACCGCTTGGCACACTTAAAAGGAGAGTAGTAAACCATGTGCAACCTATCTCATAATCGTCACTCAGTTTTTTGCATTATGCCTCCCCACATTCTACGCGCCTTAGCGCGTAATGGGACGGACGAGCAAAGAAATTTTGCGTTAAATACGCTGGCAATTGACAGCACGGTTCGAACGGCGCGCACCGAGTTCCAATTACTGGCTAATCGAGGAGTTCAGCAGCATCGGACGGTTTTGGCTACTCAGCCTCCTCAAATGATGCGTACCATCTTCAATGCCAACCATCACCAAAAGCCTCAGGGGAAGGTGGTACGAACCGAGGGGCAGCGGGCAGGAGAGGATATTGAGGTTAACGAGGCGTATGAGGGATTGGGCGATACCTACAAATTCTATTTCGAGGTCTATCAGCGTAACTCCATCGATAACGCCGGGATGCCCCTGAACGCCTATATTCACTATGGGCGCAGATACGATAACGCCTTCTGGGACGGCGCGGAGATGGTCTTTGGAGACGGAGACGCACAGCTATTCAATCGCTTCACGATTGCAAAAGATGTGATCGGACACGAACTCACGCACGGGGTGACGGGCTCAGAGATCAATTTGGTCTATACGAACCAGTCAGGTGCCCTCAACGAGTCAATCTCGGATGTGTTTGGCTCGCTTGTCAAACAGTATGCCAACAAGCAGACTGCTGACCAGGCGGATTGGCTCATCGGATTAGGATTGTTCTTGAACAATGGGCAAGTCGCGGGAACGAATGGACAGCCACCTGCCCTGCGCTCCATGAAGGCTCCTGGCACTGCCTACGCGAGCGCGGTCATCGGCGATGATCCTCAGCCTGCGACAATGGACGGCTATGTAGATACGGCGGAAGACAATGGCGGCGTGCATACCAACTCGGGCATTCCCAATCATGCGTTTTACCTTGCAGCCAGTACGCTGGGTGGTAATGCCTGGGAGGGTGCCGGACGTATCTGGTATGATACAATCCAGGATAAACAGTTGACCTCAACCGCCAACTTCCTGCAGTTTGCCCAGCGGACCGCCGTCAACGCGACGCACCGATTTGGCAACAACAGTGCCGAATACCTGGCGGTTATGGAAGCCTGGAATGCAGTTGGAGTAAAGATGTAGGCGCTGCCACTGGAGGTAACAGGGCATGAAGATCCTGTTACCTCCAGTGGGTGGCTCCGCTGTGAATAACGGAAGGAAGTACTTCATGCGTGTTACGCTTAAACGAGACGGCGGCGATTTCCCCGTTCCAGGGTTGAATCATCCTGTCACCCTCGATACGGATACTCTGCCTGCCGATAAGGCAAGCAAATTGGAGGGACTCGTCGCTGCGACACATTTCTTTGCGCTTCCCGCTGTCGTGGGAACTCCGAAGGTCGGGGCAGTGGGCTACTTTACGTACCAGATCACCGTTGATGAGGGCCATCAGTGCCACACCGTTGAGCTAAGCGACTTTACAGAAGAGCCCGCTTTGGTTGCTCTGCGCGATTATCTGCAAGAGTAGCAGGCAGCCGGAGTATGTTACAGGTTGAATGAATTGGCTATCCTCCCTCTCAATCGTCCCTCGTGGCGCAGGTTCGTAATATGTTCTAACACGATTGCCAACGTATTGAGGGCAATGAGAGAACTTCTCCTCAAAACGGATTGCCTCGTAGCGACCACACTGTAAAGAATTCTAGCTGGCAGCCTGTCTTGCTGAGTGCCACATACGACAATGGAATCTAGAAATCAGGCTCCATTGTCGCAATAGCAGAAGCTCTCAGTGCTACCGTTATTTCTAGCTATTTTGGCTTCTGAAAATTTTAGGAGCACTGGCAGAAATGCGGTTGATGCCAAATTCGAGCTTCTTTCAGCGCGAAACTGAGATTTTGGTTATCAAGCGGGCATTATGTATATCTCGAGTCAGTACTAACAAAATGAGTTTCGTTACGTTCTGAATCTCTATCAATAGAGTGCATTTCTAATATAAGTTTCCTGAATACAACGGGTTTCCTATACAGGAAACCCGTTGTATTCAGGAAACTATTTTGCTAAATTAGTGTCATAATAAGATATGACGACTCAAGAATTGGCAACTCATCAAAGACCCTGGAGTGAAATAGAATTTCAGGAAAGGCTGGGGAAAGGGGGACTCTCCTTTCCACCAGCCACTCTGCAACTGCTTCCACCGCAAACTCCCCCGCAGGGTATTCCAGGCGTTGATGTCGAGACAACTCTGGAAGTCCTATGGCAAGGAAAGAGAGCGCGCTTTGTGTTTATCTATAAACCGCAGAGTACGCCGAAAACTTTGGCAACAGCGATAGCTCAGGCGCAGCGCTCCGAACGCTCCTTTGGTCCGCGCCCGCTTGTGATTGTGCCTTACCTCTCGGAAACGGCGCTGAGGCTGCTGGAGGCTGAAAGTGTCAGTGGTCTAGACCTGTCAGGCAATGGCATTGTGCTTGCCGCGGGCTTTGCTCTGCGGCGCTCCGGTGAACCCAACCGTTTCAAGGAGGCCTCCTCCCTGCGCAATGTCTACTGGGGTAACAGCTCCCTGCTGACGCGGTGCTTTTTGCTGCGGGCGCAATATGCTTCGCTCAACGATCTGCGTACGTTCGCGCTCGAACGGTTCCGCAAAGGAGAAAACAGCGGTGTCTCGCAGCTTACAAAGGGAACCGTCTCGAAGGTGACGCAGATACTCGAGGCGGAAAACATCATCGCGCGCGAGAGAGAGGGGATGCGTCTGATCGATCCTGATACCCTCGTGGAGCGCCTGAAGACACACTATCGGAAGCCGCAGGGCGCGCGGCTGGAAGGCAAGATGTCCCTGAACACGCAGGAAGCATGGACGCGGCTTGCCCGGCAGCCTTTTCGTGCCGTGGTGAGCGGGGAGGGGTCGGCAGGCCATTATCGCGTTCTGTCAGGACAGGACAAATGGACAGTGTATGTAGAAGACCTGGAAGGTGCACGGCAGTGTCTGGACATAACGCCAACGCCGCTGTTTCCGAATGTGGAGCTGATCGAAGAAACCAGTGATATGGTCTATTTCGATGCCCGCTCTGAATGTTCTATCCTCTGGGCCTCTCCCCTTCAGACGTGGCTGGAACTGGCGCATTCGGGTCCGCGCGAAAGGGCAGCTGCCGAAGTATTGGAAACCATTTTACGCAAGGGGGAGGGAAGCACACTCAGATGACCGAACCGCTACCCGACCCCCTGCTGGCGCATCTGCTCGATATTGCCTCTGACCCCGCTTCCAACGATCTCATCCTGGGCGGTGGCTTTGGCATCCGGGTGAAGCAAGCCTATCTGAAAGCCAATAACTTGCGAACGCTGCTCCCGGCTGTGCCGGAGGGGCGGGCGACGCAAGACCTCGATTTCTTTCTGCGCATGGCGCTCTTCATTCAGAAGGAGCGCGGTGAAGCGATACGGCGCCTTTTGGATCGTCTGGCTTACGAAGAGCATACCCCGAAGTGGCAGTTTGGCAAGCCATTTGACATGGCCACCCCTGCCATTCGGGTAAAAGTAGATTTGTTGGCACGCACGCCGCTTGCAGGAGAGAATGTGCGGGTGAAGGCGCCGCGTGTGGGAGTGGGGGCGGACAGCGACATTCATGGACGGGAAACTCCCGAAGCCTTCGCTGTCGAGGACAGTCCGCTGCGCGTTCCCCTCTCCGGCATTCGCTCAGACGGCATACAGACAAGCGCGAGCATTCTGGTTGCGCATCCGTATGCTTCGCTCAACATGAAAGTGAAAGCGGCACATGACTGGCTGAAGATGGAGCAGGGTGCACGGGTGCATAAGAATAATGCGACGCGTCATGTATTCGATGTGTATACGCTGATCGCTATGCTCACAGAAATAGAGCTGGAGGAAGCAGCCGAACTTGCCACCCGGTATCGAAGCGTTCCGATGGCAGCAGAGATCCGTGCCTGCGCCATCGAGCTCTATGGGGAAGAGGAAGCGCTGGGCGTGGCAGAGTTACGCCGACAGTTGCGGGGTGAGATGAACTATCCACTTTTCTGGACCGCGCTGAACAAAGCGATTGGAATTTAACCGAGGAGTTAACCACTGGCTTTCCTCTCTGCAGGTGCGGTGTGTCCTCCGCTAAGGATGCCTACGGGTATGATAAATGCCCTTCCGCAGGCGGACAATTAGCGAGGTTCCGAGAGTCCCCACTCCTGATTCGAAAGTTCCTGTCCACTATGGGCTTCAAGCGAACGAAAGATGACGACAGCGGAAGGAAAAGGTGCATTGTTGGCGCTACCACCAAATATCAAGCGCCCTTCGATATAGCGTACCTCAGAGGCTTTCAATACATAGCGATACCACCATTGTGTGTCGGTTCGAGCTGGCAGCAGACAGACGACGGTTGCGCCCGTCTGGGTGCTCTCAAATGCCTTCTGCACCCATTCTAATTCTTGATAATTGCTGTCTCGCGGCAGGTCAAAGTTTCTACGTACGAAGACCCCGCGCTGCTCAACTCGCTCTAAAGGAGATACTGCCTTGCGATCTCAAACGACAAAGCTTTTCGCTCTGCTGGGTCTGCTATGCGCGCTCGTTTCCAGCGGCATGGCGCAGCGCGGCTCAGCCCCGCCGCTTCTGCCCGATGTCAGCAAAACCCCTGGCGATACCCTTGACGTTACCCGAGGCGACATCTGTGTGGCAGGCTACACCAAAACCGTTCGCAACGTTCCCACGGCAGTCAAAGAGGCAGTCTATGCCTCCTATGGCATTGGGCGTCGTAGTCCCGGCGAGTTCGAGATGGATCACCTCATCAGCCTCGAACTCGGCGGCTCCAACTCAATCAGGAACCTCTGGCCGCAGTCCTATAAAACTTCGCCCTGGAACGCGCATGTCAAAGATAAGCTCGAAAACCGCCTGCATGCCGATGTCTGCTCCGGCAAACTCGACCTCAAAGCCGCCCAGCAGGAAATCGTTCGCGACTGGATCGCCTGCTACAAGCACACTTTCGGCACGAACGCTCCGCTGACAAAGAGCGTTCGAGGGCATCGGATATCGAAAGGTGCCCGAACAACAGCCTCTGCGTCCGCCAGCACCGGGCAGGTGTGGGTCAATACCAAACCGGGCAAGTACTTCCGCTCGGGCTCGCGCTACTTCGGCAAAACGAAAGCGGGCAAGTACCTGACGGAGAGTGAGGCGCAAGCGCAAGGATATGTGCCAGCGAGAGGGCAATAGCGAGTTGAAAATGGGCATAGTGAAACGCAGAACGACCGCCGTTTCAATTCCACACTGGTTCGATTAAAAGGCCTCGCCCTCCGCCTGTATCGCATCCCCCTCAGCGGTTTCAATTCCACACTGGTTCGATTAAAAGGAAAACCCGAATGTCGCTGCCATGTTAGTTACCTCCGTTTCAATTCCACACTGGTTCGATTAAAAGCCGGTTGTCAATCTGTCGATGCTTGCGCCGGTTATTCGTTTCAATTCCACACTGGTTCGATTAAAAGATGTGCGAGCAGGTTGCCGACAGACGCGGCGTCAAGCAGTCGTTTCAATTCCACACTGGTTCGATTAAAAGCTGGACGCCCCTGTAGCACTCCCCGGCGATGAAGACGTTTCAATTCCACACTGGTTCGATTAAAAGGCGGCTAATCCAGACTGGACTGCCGCGCAGGTGATTGGTTTCAATTCCACACTGGTTCGATTAAAAGAAGCCTGCCGACTCGTTGAAAAATATCACTATGGGTGGGTTTCAATTCCACACTGGTTCGATTAAAAGTACCGCGTTTAGACTGGAGTACAGCTTGTCTACTTGTTTCAATTCCACACTGGTTCGATTAAAAGGTGGAGCATGTCTCTAACGCCGCATCATATATATGATGGTTTCAATTCCACACTGGTTCGATTAAAAGCAAATATGTCAGCAAAATGAGCCTGACAAATAGGTTTCAATTCCACACTGGTTCGATTAAAAGCCTTCGCACACGGCGGCGATCCCGGTCGTGCCACTGCCTGTAAAGTTTCAATTCCACACTGGTTCGATTAAAAGAGAGGGAATAACATGAGTAACATAGACATTGGGAGCCTGGTTTCAATTCCACACTGGTTCGATTAAAAGTTGC
>Ga0123337_10005612_pt1 | contig 12276 bp, 14 predicted proteins | sample frozenSSSSmetaG_FD_89792 | JGI IMG/M metagenome (GOLD analysis project Ga0123337, IMG submission 89792) | Glacier valley bacterial and archeal communities from Borup Fiord, Nunavut, Canada, to study Microbial Dark Matter (Phase II) -... | ecosystem: Environmental > Aquatic > Freshwater > Ice >...
ACATGTGGCGTAAGGTTGCTGCTGCAGCGATGATCCTGGGCGCGGGCCACGCATGGGCCGAAAGCGCGGCCGATGCCTATGCGCCGCTGGCGCTATACGATGGTTCGTGGACGCTGAAGCCCACCACGGGCGCGACGGTGTCGATCGTAGATCGCTGTCGGCGTATGACAACGTTCTTCGCGTGCGAGCAGACGGTGGATGGCAAGATCGCAGGGTTGCTGCTGTTCGTGCCAGCCCCGTCGAACGACCGGGTGTTCCACTACCGCACGCAATTCCTGCACCCCGACTTGACGCCCGCAGGCGCTGGATCGACGCTGACGATCGATGGCAACGATTGGGTGTATGCGGACCCGAAAGCGCCGGGCGCGACGCCATGGATCCGCACGCTCAATCGCTTTTACGGGCACGACCGCATCAACTTCGCACGGCAATCGTCGGCGGACGGGCGGACGTGGACGACGATTGCCGAGGGGGAGGAAGCGCGCGTAACGGCGCGGTGAGGAGCAGGCGCGTTATCCTCGCGGGTCGCCGCGATGTTCGCCGCCACGCCGATCGCCGCCGCGCATGCCCTCGCCGCGAGGCTGACCGCCACCAAAATGCGGCATCCGGTAACCGCGCTGCGGGGTGAAGTTGCCGCGCATTTCGCGCCAGCCTTCGCCGCGCCCCCGCTCGCGGTCGAAGTGCGCGAGGTCGCCACGGTAAAAGCGGCGGTCGCCGACTCCACGCCGATAATAGAAATAGCTGTCGTTGCCCCAATACCCATCGTAAATCGGGCCGTAGAAGCCGTCGTAATAGCCGTTGTAGGCATAGGGCGTGCTGGCGAAGCCTAAGCCGCCATAGCCATAGCCGTCGTCGCAGGCGGCGAGCGTGGCGAGGGGCATCGTGACAAGAAGGGCGGCAATCAGGCGTTTCATCGGGGGTCTCCACGGTGTGTTTCTTGCACAACCATCCGCGCGCGCCTTGGATGCATCCGGTCCTACGCCCCGCGCCCCACCAGCAGCTTATCGATCTTGCGCCCGTCGAGATCGACGATCTCGAAGCGCCACCCTTGCCGCGCGAACGCCTCGCCCTCCTCGGGGAAATGGCGCAGTTCGGCGAGCACATAGCCCGCCGCCGTCTCGTAATCGCGATCTTCCGCCAACTTGATCTCCAGCAGCTCGGCCATCTCGTCGGCGGGCATCGCGCCCGCGATCAGCCACGATCCGTCCTCGCGGTGGATCGCGAGCGCCTCCTCTCCCGCATCGAGATCGCTGCGGAACGCGCCCGCGATTGCAGCGAGCAGGTTGGACGGCGTGACGATGCCTTCGAAATGGCCGTATTCGTCGTGCACCAGCGCGAGCGGCACATTGCCCGATTGCAGCACCGCAAGCGCGTTCGATGCGTCGGTCACATCGGGGATCACGGGCACTTTGCGGAGCGCAGCGCGCAGATCGAGCGGTTCGCCGCCGAGCGCGCGCGCGAGCAGGGTGTGCGCCTCCACCACGCCCAATATATTGTCCACGCTGCCGTCCGCCACCACGAGCCGCGTGTGCGCGGTGGCGGACAGGCGCGCGCGGATCGTGGCTGGATCGGCGGCCGCATCGAGCCACTCCACCTCGGTGCGCGGCGTCATGATCCCACGCACGGTGCGTTCGGCCAGCCGCATCACGCCCGAGATCATCGCGCGTTCCCCCTCGTCGATCGTGCCGCTCGCGGTTGCTTCGGCAACCACCATCTGGACCTCCTCGGCGGTGACCTGCGCGGGCCCGCGCGGGCGTCCGAAGAGCGAGAGGACGAGGTGGCTCGACCGATCGAGCAGCCACGCCACAGGGGCCGCCACCCGCGCGAGGCCCGCCATGAAGGGCGCGACGGCGGCCGCGATCGGTTCGGCCGATCGCAAGGCAAGCTGTTTGGGAATGAGCTCGCCGATGGTGAGACTGAAATAGGTTGTGAGCGCAATCACTGCGGCGAACCCCAGGCTGTGCGCGGCCCCGGGAGCCAACCCCAGCCCCGTCAGCCGGTCCCCCACCGGCCCGCCGAGCTTCTCGCCCGAGAAGGCGCCCGCGAGGATGCCGATCAGCGTGATGCCGATCTGCGCGGTGGACAGGAAACGCCCGGGATTCTCGGCAAGCGTAAGCGCCGTCTGCGCGCCGCGCCGCCCCGCCCTCGCCATGGTTTGCAAACGGGTGCGGCGCGCCGAGACGATGGCGAGTTCGGACAGCGCAAAGAAGCCATTGAGCGCGATCAACGCAAACAGGATGGCGACATCGACCCAGGGGAAGGGGTGCAAGGGTTGGGAATCGGCCACCGGGTCTGGAGTTCAGTGTAACGTGCAGCGGTGATCCGTCCAGCCTCGGCTCAGACGCCGAGCGAAACGCCCTTCGCGGCGGCAACGCGCGCGGCGACGACATAATTCGCGCCGGAAATCAGCAGCGCGAGATACCCCACGAACAGCGCATCGAGCACCAGTATGGCCCACGCCACCGCGGGCGGCCGACCCATGGCGCCGTGGCCGAGCGCGTAATGGACGATCGTGCCGGGCAAGGCGCAGGCCACGCCGATATCAATGGACGACCACAAATTAGCCCCGGATCAGCCGCGCCGACGCGAGTGGTCCCATTCGCCGGGTGCCGAGCGGCCAGGCGGCGTATCATGCGGTGAGATAGGTGCCGACGGACAGGTTCAGCACGAACGCAGCGATGGGCACGAAGCGGCCTGCCTTGCCGGTAAGGCCGAAGAGCGAGGCCGTGTCGGGACCGTGGAGCGACCATGCCGCCAATGCAATGCCGAGCGCGAACTGGACCATGAACAAGCCGATCGCGGGCCGCTCGATCCGCGCCGCTCGGCGCGCATCGCCGAACGCCAGATAGCGCACATACCAATAACCGGGCAGCGTCAGCGCGATCACTTTGACCATGCCCCACGTGGTGCGATCGGCAGCATTGGCGACATGGCGCGCAGCGGTGAGGCTCGCATACATTCCGAGCCGCATCTCGACGAAATGCTGCGCGAATTCGGCAAGCACGGGAATGAGGAACAGCAACGGTGCCGCGAGCGCAAAGCGCCACGCCTGGCGGTAGTTCAGTGCAATCCAGCGGCCCACATCCATGCCCTCCCCGGCCATGCCCAACAAGGCGCGCCGGGCGCGCTATCAACCCCGGCGAACCGCGAAGAACGCGCGCAGCAGCGCCGCCGCCTGCGCTTCCTCCACCCCGCTCACCACCTCGGGCCGGTGGTGGAGTGTGGGCCAGCCGAACAGGCGCGGGCCGCTTTCGACCGCGCCGCTCTTGGGATCGGCAGCCCCGTAGATCAGCCTTGCAATCCGGGCGTGCGCAATCGCACCCGCGCACATCGCGCAGGGTTCGAGCGTGACCCACAATGTCGCGCCGATCAGTCGATCGGTCCCGGCGCCTGCCGCAGCCGCGCGGATGGCGAGGAGTTCGGCGTGCGCGGTGGGATCGTTGAGCGTGCGCGTGGCGTTGGCCGCCTCAGCCAGCACCGATCCGTCGGCCGAGACGATCACCGCGCCCACGGGAACCTCGCCCGCTTGCGCCGCTGCGGCAGCAAGTTCCAGCGCACGGGCCATGTGCGGGGATGGAGGCATCGCCTGCCCCTAGCGCGCTGCGCTCCCCGACGCGAGCGCTGGGCTCAGATCGCCGATGCCGGGCGCGCGAGGCAGTATATGGCGTAAAGCACACCGGGGAGCCAGCCGAACAGCGTCAGCACGCAATCGATCCAGAACCGCTGCGACGCACCCTCCTGCAAGAACACGCCAAGCGGCGGCAGCAGGATGGCGAGGATGAGGCGTAGCGGATCCATGGACTTACTTGTTCGCCGGGGGAGCCTTTTCGACGCCGATCACGGGCACGTCGATCTCCTTCTTGGTCGTCTCGACCTTGGGCACGTCTATCGTCTGCTTGGTGGTGCCCGCGACGATCTTGCCCGTGGTGACATCGGGCGTCTGACCGCCGCTGATCGAAACGTTCGGCGCTTCGAGTTTGCCGCCGACTTTGATCAGGCCGGTGAAATAGGCCAGCGCAGCGAGTGCGACGAGCAGAAGGACGATTATGAGCAGGGTGTTGCTGCCGCTGCTGCTCCGCACGACGACGGTGTCGCCTGTGACGGGATCGCGCCGGATTTCTTCAGCCATTTTCAATGCTCCTGTTTCGCGTGTGGCGGTCCAACGCGGGCAGGACGGCGATAGTTGCAGGGCCGTGCCGGTCAGCCCGCCGTCATTGCGGGTGTGTTGACCCCCATCTGCACCAGATACTTGCGCACCGCGCGCGCGGCCTGGCGGATTCGATGCTCGTTTTCCACAAGCGCTATTCGGACGAAGCCGTCCCCTTCCTCGCCAAAGCCGACGCCCGGCGCGACGGCGACCCCGGCATGGGTGAGGAGTTGCTTGGAGAATTCGAGCGACCCCAGATGCGCCAGCGCAGGCGGCAGCGGCACCCATGCGAACATCGACGCGCGTGGGCTCGGCACGTCCCACCCCGCGCGGGCGAAGCTTTCGACGAGCACGTCGCGACGGCGTTTGTAGAGCGCGCGCACCTCCGCTACACAGTCTTGCGGGCCATTCAGCGCCGCGACTGCCGCCGCCTGAATGGGCGTGAAGGCACCGTAATCGAGGTAGGATTTGACCCGCGCGAGCGCCGCCAGCAGCCGCGCATTGCCGACTGCAAAGCCAATGCGCCAGCCCGCCATCGAATAGGTCTTGGACATCGACGTGAATTCGACTGCGACCTCGCGCGCGCCGGGAACTTGCAGGATGGACGGCGTGGGGACGCCATCGAAATAGATTTCGGCATAGGCGAGATCGCTCATCACGATCAGCCCGTGCGCGTGCGCGAAGCGCACCACCTCGGCGTAGAAGGCGAGATCGGCCACTTCGGCGGTGGGGTTGGCGGGATATCCCATCACCAGCACGCGCGGCGTGGGCACGGTGTAGCGGATCGCACGCTCGAGCGCCTCAAAGAACTCCGGCCGAGGTGCTGCGGGGATCGAACGGATCGACGCGCCCGCGATGATGAAGCCGAACGTGTGGAGCGGGTAGCTGGGGTTGGGAGCCATCACCACGTCGCCGGGCGCGGTGATCGCCTGCGCCATGTTGGCGAACCCCTCCTTCGAGCCGAGCGTGACGACCACCTCGGTCTCCGGATCGAGGTCCACATTCCAGCGGCGCTTGTAATAGGCCGCCTGCGCGCGGCGCAGTCCGGGGATGCCCTTGGATGCGCTGTAGCCATGCGCGCCCGGGCTGGCGGCAACTTCGGCGAGCTTGGCGATCACGTGGCCCGGCGGCGCGCTATCGGGGTTGCCCATCCCCAGATCGATGATGTCCTGCCCGCCCATGCGCGCACGGCCCTTCATCGCGTTTACCTGCGCGAACACGTAGGGCGGAAGTCGGCGGACGCGGTAGAATTCGGTGTCGGTCATGGTCCCTCGGGCGCAGGCGGCGGCGGACAGCCGCCGGCCGCCCGCGCCGGAGCGCTGCTACATCGCCCTGCGATGGTGGGGCCGGTGGCCGTGGTGCATCGCGCCACTACGCATCGCGCCACTACGCATCGCGCCATGGCCCATCATCGCCGAATTGTCCTTGCCGCCGCCCTTATATTCGTCCGCAGCGACACGCTCGGCCGCAGCGGGCTGCTGGCACTTGTCGGTAACGTCGGGGCCGCAGGTGGGCAACGTGCCGGCCGCCGGCACAGCGGGCATTGTATCCTGCGCGAGCGCGGGCGCCGCCACGAGGAGGGCGAGGGCGGCGGGAACGAGGAATTTCATGTGAGCTTTACTCCCTGCAAAATCGCTTCGCCCGGCGTGGGCGGACATTGGCACATTAGTGCCGTAATAATGGCTGTCTATACGCGCGGGTTCCGCCGCCGTTGTCCGCGCGTTATGCCGGGCAATAATAAAGGGAGGATGGCATGACCGCCGATGCACCGGCACCGCGCGAACACGACGCTGCGGACCAGCTCCGCCGGGTAACCAGCCTCATGGGCCGCGCGCAGCAGGCGATGCTCGAGTTCATGACGAAGCAGGGCAGCGCGCCCGCGCCAGGCGCAACGCCCGCGAGCATGGCCGCGATGGCGGGTGAGTGGACCGCCGCGATGCAGGCGATGTTCGCCGATCCCGAACGGCTCGCCACGATGCAGGGCGATTATTGGCGCGATGCGATGGCGCTATGGTCTTCCTTCGCAAGCGGGGACACCGGCGGGCCGCTCGCGCGCCAGGCGGACAAGGACAAGCGATTTCGGGGCGACGCGTGGCGCGAGCAGCCGGTGTTCGATTTCGTGCGCCAGGCCTATCTGCTGACCTCGCGCCACATTCTCGATGCGGCCGTAGGCGCGCAGGGGCTCGACCCGGACGCGCGGCAGAAGGCAATTTTCTACACGCGCCAGTTCGTCGATGCGATGAGCCCCTCCAATTTCGCCACGCTCAACCCCGAGGTGATGAAGGCGGTCACAGACACCGACGGCGAATCGCTGATGGCGGGAATGGAGCATATGCTCGCCGACCTCGATGCGGGTCGGCTGACGATGGTAGACGCAGGCGCGTTCGAAGTGGGGCGCAATATCGCGGCCACGCCGGGCAAGGTGATCTATGAGAACCGGCTGTTCCAGTTGATCCAATATGCGCCGACCACCCCGGAAGTGCACGCCACCCCGCTGCTGATCTTCCCGCCATGGATCAATAAATTCTACATCCTCGATCTCGGCCCGCAGAAGAGTTTCATCGCGTGGGCGGTGGCGCAGGGGCTGACCGTATTCGTGGTCTCCTGGCGCAATCCGGGGTCCGAATTCGCGGGGGCGAGCGTGGACACCTACGTCTGCGAGGGGTTTCTTGAAGCGATCAATCGCGTGCTCGCCGCGACTGGGGCGGCGTCCACCCACACCATCGGCTATTGCGTGGCGGGGACGACGCTCGCGGCGACGCTGGCGCTGTTGACCGCGCGCGGGCAGGCGGCGCTGGTCGAAAGCGCGACCTTCTTCACCGCGCAGGTGGATTTCGAGGATGCGGGCGAACTGAAAGTGTTCACCGATGATGCGCAATTGGCGGCGATCGGGGAGCTGACGCGTGAGACGGGGTATCTGGACGGCCGATACATGGCGGGCACGTTCAACCTGCTGCGCTCGAACGATCTGATCTGGAACTATGTCGTCAACAACTATATGCTCGGCAAGGAATATATCGCGTTCGACCTGCTGTTCTGGAATGCGGACGCGACCAACGTGCCCGCTACGTGGCACGCGAGCTATTTGCGCGATTTCTATCGGGACAACCGCCTCGCGCAGCCGGGCGGGATCGTGGTGGACGGTGTGCCGATCGATCTCTCGACCGTAACCACGCCCTCCTATGTGCAGGCCGGCAAGGAGGATCACATCGCGCCCGCCGCTTCGGTGTACCGGATCGGGCAGCATTTCCGGGGCCCGCTGCGCTTCGTGCTTGCGGGCAGCGGCCATATCGCGGGGGTGGTGAATCCGCCGAGCGCGGGCAAGTACAATTACTGGTCAGCCGAGGGCGCGCTGCCCGCGACGCTCGACGCGTTCGTCGCGGGCGCGACCGAGACCAAGGGAAGCTGGTGGCCCGATTGGTGGGCGTGGCTCGCCCCGCGCTCGGGCGCGCTGGTGGGCGCGCGCGAGACGGGTGCGGGGATCGAGGATGCGCCCGGGCGCTACGTGCGGGAGGTGGTGGGGTGAGGCGAGGACTTGCCTCGCGGCAATACACCGCCTAGTTGCGCGGCACATTGCCGGAGAGTGCCATGACTGCTACCGCTCAATCCGTCGCCCGCAAGCTTGGCGGAGCCTCTGTGCTTGGCCGCGACGTGCGATCGGAAGGCGAGATGGCGGCGGCGGTGCGGGCGCGGCTGCCGCTCGCCGCGCTGAGCGGCCTTGCGGCTGCGGGCCTTAGCGCAGCCGAGATCGAGCGGTTCGTCATCCCCGAACGCACGCGGCGGCACCGCGCGGGTCGGGGCCAGCCACTTACGGTGGACGAATCGGATCGCGCGGTGCGGCTGCTCCGGGTGCAGGCGCTCAGCGAAGCGGTGTTCGGCGATACGGACAAGGCCGCGCGTTGGCTGCGGCGGCCGCTTGGCGAACTGGACGGGGAGGTACCGCTGGCATTCGCGCAGACTGGTACGGGCGCGCGCGTGATCGAGACGATCCTCGGCAAAATCGCGTGGGGTGCCGCCGCCTGATGAACTTGTGGCGGCTGTCCGGCGCGGCGCACGCGACAGCGTTCGACGGGGGATACGGACTGTTCTTCGACGGGCGGTGGAACAGTGTGGGCTATGCGATAACCTATGCGGCGACCTCGCCGTCGCTGTGCGTGCTCGAAAAGCTGGTCCATATCGAGGATCCGGCGCTGCTGCCGCCGCTGGTGATGGTGCGTTACGCCGTGCCGCACGATTTGGCGGCGGAACGAATCGATCTTGCAGATTTGCCGCCGGACTGGCGCGCAGACGAAGGCCGGACTCAGCGGATCGGCGAGGAATGGCATCGGGGCGGACGGACGGCGCTTTTGTATGTGCCCTCAGCGGTAGCCCCGCTGGAGGGATCGCCGGACGTGAATGTGGTGATCAACCATGCGCATACCGGGTCCGCGCGGATCGCGATTGCGGACGCTGTGCCCTTCACGCTCGATCTGCGCCTGCTGTAGCGCTGTCGCGCGCCCACCCCGGCGCCGCCGGTTCCAGCGCCGCCAGAGTAGCCGTCGCCTGCGCCCGTGTCTCCGTCCGCGCTACTTCGCTCATCCGATCCCATGTGGAATACATGTTGCGCAACCGCATGTTACCGCGCAGCTTGCCCTCGTTCCTCGCCAGAAAATCCCAGTAGAGCGCGTTGAACGGGCACGCGCCTTCGCCTGTGCGCTTCTTCACATCGTAGCGGCACCGCCCGCAATAATCGCTCATCTTGTCGATGTAATTGCCGCCGCCGGCATAGGGCTTGCTGCCCATGATCCCGCCATCGGCATATTGGCTCATGCCGATCACATTGGGGTCTTCCACCCATTCGTAGGCATCCGCGAAGACGACCAGATACCAGTCGCTTACCTCCTGCGGGTCGCAGCCTGCGAGCATGGCGAAATTGCCGAGCACCATCAGGCGCTGGATGTGGTGGGCGTAGGCCTCGCGTTCGGTCTGACCGATGCTTTCGGCCATGCAGCGCATATCGGTGACGCCGGTCCAGTAGAAGGCCGGAAGCGGGCGGGTGGCGTTAAGCGCGTTGCGGCTGTGGTATTCGGGGCCTTCGTGGAAATAGATGCCGCGCACATATTCGCGCCAACCAAGGATTTGGCGAACGAAGCCCTCGACTGCGTTCAGCGGCGCGTCGCCCGTTTGGTATGCAGCTTCGGCAGCCGCGATGACCTCGCGCGCCGCGAGCAGGCCGCTGTTGAGGTACGGACTGATCACCGCGTGGTACAGGAACTCCTGCCCCACGATCATCGCGTCCTGATAGTCACCGAAGCGCGGCAGCGCGACCTCAATGAAGTGCCCCAGCGCCTGCAATGCGCCCTCGCGCGTAACCGCAAACCAGAAGGGATCGAGCGCGCCGAAGTGGGTGGCGAATTCGCGCGCGACCAGCGCCAGGACCTCCCGCGTGACCGGATCGGGTTCGAAGCGCGGCGGGAGCGGATAGTTGAGACCGCGTGGCGGCGTCTTGCGATTGTCTTTATCGTAGTTCCACTGCCCGCCGACAGGCTTCGCGAAGTCCATCAGCACGCGGTGGCGCGTGCGCATCTCGCGGTAGAAATACTCCATCGTGAGGCCCTTGCGGCCCTGCGCCCAGTCCGCGAATTCATCGCGCGAGCACAGGAAGCGATCGTCGGACAGGATTTCGCACGGCAGGCCGGTCTCGCGACCCCAAGCCGCCTGCATGGCGAGCACGCGCCACTCGCCCGCTTCCACGGTGCGGATCGCGGTCGCGCGGTGGCGCCCGGCGGCGCGGGCGACCTCGCCCGAGAGCGTGTGCGTGTTGGAGGGATCGTCGAACCGCACGTGATCGACCGCCCATCCGGCAGCCCGCAGGGCGTCTACGTGGTGGCGCATCGCGGAAAACAGGAAAGCGATCTTCTTCTTGTGGTGGCGCACATAGGTCGCCTCGGCGCGCACCTCGGCGATCAGCACCACGGTCTGCGCGGGATCGCAACCGCGCAGCGCGGCGAGATCGAGGCTGAGCTGATCGCCCAGCACGGGCACAAGCATGGTCACGTGCAGCCGAATGCGCGCGCGCCGGCAAAGGAGCCATGCGCAGCGGCGTCGCACGCTTGGCTTCGCCCCCGCGCGCGCCTTATGGAAGTCTCGCAACCCGACCCGGAGCCCGCGCGCGTCATGGACCTTCTCGTCACCACCGACTGGCTCGCCGCCGAACTGGGCAAGCCCGACCTGAAGCTGCTCGACGCCACGCTGTTCCTGCCCGAACACGGCCGCGACGCCCGCGCGGAGTTCGAGGCGGCGCACATCCCCGGCGCGACGTTCATGGACTTGGCCGAACTGAACGATGGCGGCCCGGTGCCGCACATGCTGCCGCGCCCCGAAAAGTTCGCCAGCCGGATGCAGGCGCTGGGCGTGGGCGATGGATCGCGCGTGGTGGTGTATGATGAGAGCCCGCTGCACTCGGCCGCGCGCGCGTGGTGGATGCTGGGCGTGTTCGGCGTGCATCAGGTGGCGGTGCTCGATGGCGGGCTGGCGAAGTGGAAGGCGGAAGGCCGTGCTCTGGAAAGCGGCAAGCCCGTGGTGCGCCACCGGCATTTCACCGTGTGGGAGGACCGCAGCACGGTGCGTGATATGGCGGCGATGACCGACACGCTGCGCACCGGCGCGGTGCAGATCGCGGACGCGCGCTCGCCCGGCCGGTTCACGGGAAGCGAGCCCGAAGCGCGCGCGGACCTGCGCAGCGGCCATATGCCGGGCGCCCGTAACCTGTATTACGCGACGCTGTTCGAGGCCGACGGCACGTGGAAATCGAAGGCGGAGCTGGAGGTGACGATCCGCGCGGCGGGGATCGATCCGGACAAGCCGGTGGTGGCGACATGCGGATCGGGCATCACGGGGGTTACGCTGATGTTCGCGCTTGCACTGCTCGGCAAGCCGGGGGCGGCGCTGTACGATGGATCGTGGTCCGAATGGGGGGCGCAGCCGAATACGCCGGTCGTCACCGGCGCGGCGTGAGCGCCGGACCCAAGCGCGGTCGGGGCACGCAGATCGTCCACGGCGGGCGGCGGCCCGAGTGGACGGCGGGGCTGATTTCGCCCGGCGTGGGGCGCGCGTCGACGATGGTGTTCCCGACGCTTGCGGCGCTCGAGAAGGCGCGGCCGGGCAATGGGCTGTTCTACGGTCGCTATGGCACGCCGACGCAGTGGGCGCTCGAGGAAGCGCTTACCCAGCTCGAGCCAGGCGCGGCGGGGACATGGCTTTATCCTAGCGGCGTGGCGGCGGTGGCGGTCGCACTGATGGCGTGCGTGAAGGCGGGCGATCATGTGCTGATGGTAGATACCGCCTACGATCCAACGCGCGCGCAGGCGGCGTCGCTATTGGCACCGATGGGGGTGGAGACCGAGTTTTACGATCCGATGATCGGTGCGGGCATCGCCGCGCTGATCCGGCCCAACACGGCGGCAATCCTGATCGAAAGCCCGGGCAGCCTGACGTTCGAGGTGCAGGTCGTGCCCGCGATCGTGGCGGCGGCGCGCGCGAAGGGCGTGACGACGATCCTCGACAACACTTGGGCGACGCCGCTGAGGTTCCGCGCGATCGAGAAGGGTGTGGATCTTAGCGTGCAGGCGCTGACCAAATATGTAGGCGGGCATTCGGACCTGATGGCGGGCGCGGTTACCGCTGGCCCGCAGGCGTGGGAGCGGCTGGTGAGCACGAGCAAGGCGCTGGGCCAGTGCCTGTCGCCCGACGATGCATTCCTCGCCGCGCGTGGCCTGCGCACGCTGCATGTGCGGCTCGATGCGCACGAGGCAGGCGCGCTGACGGTGGCGCAGTGGCTGGCGAAGCATCCCGCGGTCGCGTGGGTGCGGCACCCTGCGCTGCCGGGGTGTCCGGGGCATGAAGTCTTCAAGCGCGATTTCAGCGGGGCGACGGGGCTTTTCAGCTTCACCCTCAAGCGGCCCGGCAAGGGGCGGCTCGCTGCGATGGTGGACGGGTTCAGGCTGTTCGCGATGGGCTATAGCTGGGGCGGCTTCGAGAGCCTCGCGCTGCCCGTCAACCCGCGCCCGCTGCGCACCGCGACCAAATGGGAGAGCGCGGGGCCGACGATCCGGCTTTCGATCGGGCTGGAGGATCCCGCCGATCTGATC
>Ga0123337_10005613_pt1 | contig 12276 bp, 13 predicted proteins | sample frozenSSSSmetaG_FD_89792 | JGI IMG/M metagenome (GOLD analysis project Ga0123337, IMG submission 89792) | Glacier valley bacterial and archeal communities from Borup Fiord, Nunavut, Canada, to study Microbial Dark Matter (Phase II) -... | ecosystem: Environmental > Aquatic > Freshwater > Ice >...
CGAAAGCCCGTGTTCCAGCGTGGTGAGGATGAACCTGAACACCTCGGCAGCTCTTTCGATGCCGCTGAGATGTGGGAGCTCATGATCGACCAAGGGAGATGGCACAGGTCTAGGCCGCCAGTGTTGTGTGAATATTCGTTTCAGTCGCTTGGCCCATGTGGGGTTTGCGACCGTTGAGTGATGCTGGGGGAGTTGATCCTCCCATTCGTCGTGCTGATTCATCGTGTTTGCGAGTTTTGGAGCCTAACGCGGAGCCGATGAGTAGGAGGAAGGCACAACCGACAGCGAGGGAACCGGCAGCGATGCGCCAGTTGTCTAGGTTGATGGACTGTGACAAGAGACGGGATTCCAAGACTCCGATTCGCTCTTTGGCTTCATTGAGGAGTTCAGTGTCTTTGGAAAACCATCCTGCATGTGCTGCTGGTGAGAACAGGAGCAGGCCGATAATGAGGGTGATGAGGTGTTTCATTGGGGGGGTGGGTTTGGGGTGGGGTCAGTGCCATTTGCGGCACTCGTTTTGGAACTCGCAGCTCGCACAGTGCATCCCAGGTGAAGGAACGAATTGCTCATGCCGGATTCCTGTGAGGTATGCTTCCATTTGTCGGAAGAGCCGGGTTTCCTGCTGCTGACTCATGGGCGGCATTGTGGTGATGACGACCTTGGGATTTTTCAGCTTCACCAGATGATGGAGCTGGATGCCTGCCTCTTGATGGCCCGTGTTGTGACGGTAGAGGATGGAATATGAGGTGGTTTGAATCTCGTGACTGTGGGCCACCTTGTCCGCATTGGGAGTGGTGGCCGCAGTCTTGTAGTCGATGATCTGCCGGCGTTGAACCAGGTCGAGGATGCCGATCAACCGTGGTAAACCATGGTTGACTAGATCGGCCTCAACAGGGACTTCCACGGCATCAGGCTTCAAATCTGCAGGAACATGGGATTCTCGCAGGTAGGTGTCGATGAGCCGCCAGCCAGTCGTTTTGTCGTCATTCTCTTCACCATGCTCCCAGAAGACTTTGCCTTCCGAGGTGTCTGACCATGCTTCAGTGTAGGCATCATGAGCCTGTTTGAGCGTCAGTGGTTTGAGGAGCCATCGTGCTTTGTTCCATGACTTCAGGACAGCGTGAACTGAATTGCCGACATGGAGTGAGGGTGTTTTTGGCTTTTTGAGCCGGAGCACGTAGCGGAAGAAGAACTTAAGCCGGCATTGCAGAAAGAGGGACAGGCGCGAAGCCGAGACCTTTTCCTGCAAGCCGGTGATGATGTCCTTCTCGCTGGGCTCTTTGGGTGGAGCTTCAGCGGTCGTGTTCATGCTGCTTGGTGGTTGGTGGGTTGATGTTGCTGCCAGCGTGTTTGACGTGGTGCAGGTTTACCGGCCTTCACGAGCAGATCTTCGATGAGCTGTGAGGCCTGGAGCTTGTTGAGCATTTTGACGCCAATGCCGAAGAGCTGCTGGGACAGATCCTCGGCGACTTGCTTTGTGATGCTGGGGTTCTCGTTGACGATGCGAAGGATAAAACCCTTCTGTCCGTCAGTGCAGTTCCAGGCATCACTGACAGCTTTTGGTTGCTGCTGGTGCTGTCCGTTGCTGTGCTGACGACTGCTGCCATTGATCTGGTAGGTGCGGCCGTTGTTGTTGGCGTGCCCGTTACCGTTGGTGTTTGATCCATTGGTTTGCGGGATGAAACCGACGTTCTGGATTTCCTGATCGACGCTTTGTTGCAGGAGCTGGTAAAGCCTCTGCAGTTCGGATTCGACCTGGCTGATGTCGCTGAGTTCGACTTCGACTGATGCTGCGAAGCTGTGGCTGCTGTATTGGGGCAGACCGAGCTTTTTCGAATAATTGGCACTGAGTTTGATGGCCATGGTGTTTGAGGTGCTGTGTGTGGTGGTGGGATGTGGACACAAAAAAACCAGACCGATAATGGCCTGGCTTGCTGTGTGGGATTGGGTGCTGTTTGAGCTCTAGGCTGCTTTTGACAGCTCAGAACGTGGTGGGGGTGTGATGTCCGCTGAATGCAGGGTCGTCGCTGTGATCCATCCTGGTGAATCACGAAGAGCATTGAGCAGAAGATCGTCCGTGAGTTTCGTCATGGGGATCTTTCGATGCTTGGCTTCATGGTAGAGGACTGAGACGAGGAACCTGCTGATGTGCGGAGAATAATGACGTGGTCTTGCCATGGTGTCTCCTGGTTGTTGGTAATCGCGAAGGGGTGTAGCGCGATCATTTTGTTATACCCGAATTCCGATGTTCTCAGGAGGGGGGGCTATTCGTTTGGTGGCATGGTGCCTGATTCAGGTGCTGTGGCTGATTTGACCGCTTGGACGAATTTTGCCGACACCCACCGTTTCACGAATGGATACAGGACGTAAGCCATCACACAGAGACCGAACATGGTGTAGCCGGAAAGTATCGTGATCGCTGCGAGGCAAACCCAGAATGTGATTGCTCTGGGGTGTCCGTTGAACGCATTGACGACAAGGTAGATGATCACGACGTAGTTGACGAAGACCACCCAGAAACGATAAACGTTTGAAGCAGTGATGGTGTTCACGCCGTTCTCCCAATTCACATTTGTGAAAATGGGAGCCTCTGAGCCGAATGACCACAGGATATTGGCGATGATGAGGCTATACGCAGCGAGGGCAACCAACCATTTTGTTTTGGGTGTAATGTTGAAGGAGGGGTTCATTTGCTTGGATTGTGTTTGGGGTGAATGAGGCTTGGAAGTGATCTCCTGCTCATTTTGCTATACCTGAAAAAGGGCAGCATTTACGGGAGGGGTGTCACTTGCTGGTTGCCCTGACGCAGTAGAGGATCAGTTCCATCATCGGCTTGGGCAGATAGAGACGGACGGCTTCAAGTGGTTTCCAATTGGTCCCCCTGCTTCCTGAATTGGTCAGCTCCGGATTCATGAGCAGGCTGTCGATTCTGAGCACGTCCACTGGTCCCTTTGGCTGTCCGTAGCTGTATGTGGCGCTATATTCGTGCCAGCCATACTTGTCTTCAAAGGAAGGCTTGTGGTCGATCCAGAGCCGTTTGCTGGCCTTCGTTCGAGAAAGAACAAAATCATAGCAGTGCCAGTCAGTGCTCTTGTAAGGCGCGTGAACCTGATCGGCCTTTGGAGATTCCGTCACAAGCTGAATTGCCACCACCTGATCAGCCTTATCGACAACGATGTAGAGCTTATTAAAGTGACCGTCGAAATTCCCGTCGAAGACATAATGGGAGAATGAGTCTTTGGGGAAACCAGCGCAACCCACCTTGTTTTTGGCGACGACCTTTTGAATGAGATTGAGCTTATCTCTGGCCTCTGCGTAGGGCATCAAATACGTGACGCCCTGGTAGATGGAGATTCTCGGAGTGGAAGAGATGTCGGCTGAAGGCTGGGCAAATGGAGAGAGCAGAGCACCCAGATCCTTCATTGTTGCACTGCCTCCTTGGATCGGAGTTTGCCATCCTCGATCCAGAACGATGGAGCCTGGTGGAATTGGAGGTGTTTGGGCAAAGCCTACTGATGAAAGGAATGCGAAAATCAGGGTGATCAGGATGTCTGAATTCATTTGGGGAGATGGAAGAGCCCTAGGGGTGAGGATTTATCCTCATGCCCGACCCTCATTTTGTCAATCATGGTCAAAGCAGTGTCCAAAGATGCAGCCAACGCCATCAATGCTGAACTGAGCAAAAGACTTGCTCAGGAGAGGGAGCAGCGTGGCATTTCGAAGAAGGCACTTGCAGGCGTGGCTGACATCGACCGTTCAACCGTGAAGTTCATTGAGGATGAGGAGGAAAACCCCACAATCCTGAATTTGATTCGTTATGGGTTGGCTCTGGAACTCGATGTCGGCAAAATCCTCTCCGACTGTCTTGCTCCTCATCTGGACAAAGCGAAGCAGAAACCAAAAAAGAAGTGATTCGCGCTCACGCAGCAGCACGGCCATGAGTTTGGCAAATTTTCTGGTTCATTCATTCCAGCAAAAGGTGCATGGTGGTGCAGCAGTGCTTAAGAAAGCACTGCTGCTGCACCTCCACACACTGCACTAAACTGATGCAGCAGAGGTGCAATTGCACTTGTTGCACCTCTGCACCTCATTTTCAGCGGTGATGGGTTTGGCATTGAAACCCCTCTCATCACAAAGGAGTTTGTCGGCATGGAGGCAGTTCAGACACCTCAACGGCAACTCAAACTGTTCCACATCGAGAATCCGCTCTCGGTTCGGCTGGGGTCTGACTTCTTTCGTTCACTGCCGTCTGTGCCTGGGGTCTATTTCTTTCACGGGAAGGATGGCGAGCTGCTTTACATCGGTCAGTCGTTGGACCTGAAAGCGCGCATTGGCAGCTACAGGCATGTGACTCCGGAGAAAAACCCCAAGCGAACACTGAAACTGGTTCATCGCATTGTCAGTATCGAGTGGAAGGTATGTGCAACGCAAGCAGAAGCAATCGAGCTTGAACGCGTGCTGCTTCTGGAACATCGACCACCGTTTAATCGTGCCGGCGTCTGGAAGGGTGATCCATGGTGGCTCAAAATTGAATCCGTATCTGACAGGTTGAATCTTGAACTGGTTCGTGAGGAAAACGACACAGGCCCACATCCACCAGCATTCCGGTATGTCCTCGGCAGTCTGGTTCGTTGTATGTATCGGGCTGCTTTGCCATCTGCCCCCCTTTCCGCCTATCCACATGGCGTCTTTGAGGCCGCTGTGCCGTTGACCCTCTCCATACCCATTCCTGATGCCTTAGAGACCGCAGAATCACTCAGAGCCTATGCTAACGGCGATCATGGTCCTCTGCTGTCAAAGCTAGAAGGAATGCCTTTAGGGGCCACAGAATCAGAGCAGGAATATTGGCAGGAGGAACTGGATCGCTTGCAGAAATATGCAGCCAAAGCTCAAAAGCTTCGTGATGGTGCAGGATTATGATGTTTTGACCCGCCACAGCACGAACTCCTTTACCGACATGCCGAATCAAAGACAACCCGGAACGAAGCTGGCAGGAGCCTACATCAGTGCCGAGAAAGACGCTGCCCTTGCAAAGATCGCAGCTCAAAAAGGCTACGCCAACAAAGCCGAGTTCATCCGCGTCCTCTTTGATGATGCACTCGCAGAGAATGCACAAGCCCTCAAGAAGGCAAAACCCAAACAGTGATCCTCCTTTGATCCTGGACTTTGGAAGAAGGAGAAGTGTTTACCCATTGTGGTCCAGATTCGCCGTTATCCATTCCAGAACTTTAGGCTTGCAGTCGGCTTGCGCTGGGCAATGTTCATGCGAACACGTCTAGCAAAATGGATCCACTCTCAAAACTCTCCGAACTCCTGGGAAGCATCTCAGTGCTCGGAGCAATTCAAGCGGGCGCGCCTGTCTCTGAATCTGCTCGGCCTGACCGGCTTGATTCATTCGACGTGGAGAACCTTCGTATCCCCAAAGGCATGCGGACTTTTGCTCTGAAGGTCAGAGGTGATTCCATGATCAACGCCGGCATCCATACTGGAGACGTTGTCATTCTGGATTTCGAAAAGGAGCCCAAGAACCGAGACATTGTGGCGGCACTCATTGACGGCGACTCCACCCTTAAGCGCTACATCGTGCAGCGTGGAAGGCCCTTTCTGAAGGCAGAGAACCCGGCCTACCCTTCGCTGATACCCGCTCAAGAGCTGGTTATCCAAGGTGTGCTGGTGGCCTTGTTCCGGCAGGTGACATAAGCGGATTGGTGACACGCCATGATTGTCCACCTCGACGCAGACGCTTATTTTGCTTCTGTTGAACAAGCAGCTGACCCAACATTGCGAGGACGGGCTATCGCTGTCGGGGGTGAAAAACGAGGAATCATCGCATCAGCCAGCTATGAGGCCAGGAAGCTCGGCATCTACACACCAATGCCAACGGCTAGGGCAAGGAAGCTCTGCCCCAAGCTGATCGTCCTGCCTGGGGATTTCGAGAAGTATGAACGGTTCAGCCGGTTCATGTTCAGCTATGCTTTCGATTTCACACCGGATGTTGAGATCACTTCCATTGATGAGGGCTATTTCGATCTGGCTGGACTGCGCAAAGGCACTCCGGAGGCAGTGGCTCAAACAATCCGAAAAGCCATCGCGCAGAGATTGAAGATCACCGTCTCGGAAGGCATTGCCAGCAACAAGCTCGTTTCTCAGGTGGCATCGAAGCTCAAAAAGCCTGCGAGTTTGATACAGGTGCCATTGGGACATGAGCGAGAATTTCTGGCTCCGTTGCCCAATCACTGGCTTCCCAATGTCGGCCCTAAACTTTCAGGAACCCTCAAATCAGCAGGACTGGCTTTTATCCGTGAAATCGCTGAGACACCTGTGGAAATGTTGGCTCTGCTCGTGGGTGGCTATGGTTCCCAGCTCCGCGAATACGCTCAAGGCATTGATTGCCGGCCGCTGGTTATGGAGAAGCAGCCTGCAAGATCCTACGGCGAACAACACACTTTCGCTGTTGATGTGACCGAAGAAGCCGTCTTGATCTCACAGCTTTACAAGATGGCGGACAACCTCACAGGCAAGGTGCGTGAGGATCGTCGCAGCTATCGCACCATCACATTGAAGCTCCGCTACAATGACATGCAGGACGTCAGTCGAAGTGTGAGTCTCGAAGAACCGTCAGATCTGGCCGAAGACATTTTTCCTGTCCTGCCGTTATTGCTGAAGAAGGCATGGGATAGACGTGTGAGCGTTCGCCTGATTGGCTTGAAGCTGAGCCACATCTACGGGTCAGTGTTTCGCTCAGAGCTGCCGTTAGAAGCAGATGCACAGAAGAGGCTTAAAATGCAGCAACTCGCTCCGGTGTTTGACCAGCTTCGAAGGGATAAGCAGATCATGCGTGGCACTGAGATGGTCATTCAGCACAGGACAAAGCCACAAGCAATCACCACAATCGCAAAGCCAGCACCACCAAGCCAAATCGAGCAGCAGTTGTTGGTGGGACTCAACTTCAAATCGTATTTCAGTTTCCTCGATTCCCTCCTCTCGCCTGAAGATGTTGTCGAACTGGCAAAGGCGAATGGGCTGAATGCAGTGGCAATTACAGATCCAAACCTCCATGGAGCTGTTGCCTTTTTTCAAGCGGCCAAAGCAGCAGGCATCAAACCGTTAATAGCGGCGGATCTGCGAACGCCATCAGGGTCCACTTTTGCATACGTTCAAAACGGCATCGGATATGGCAATTTGTGTCAGTTGCTGAGCATGGAGAAGCTGACAGAAGAAGCGGTCAGAAATCATCGTGAGGGCCTTCTTTTTGCCTCACCCATCACACATGCCCTGCCAGAAGTCCGGTATATAAACCCCGAAGACAGACGCAAATACGGGATCATTCAAAGCATACGTACACTGACACGGTTGAACGAAAAGCACCCTGAAAAACGGACTGGCCACTATGGATTAAAGTCTTCGAGAGAATGGGGCGGCTTGTTTTCGTCTGAACAGATCAACGCGTCTAATCGCTTGGCTGAACAGTGCGACTTTTCTTTCGATTTCAACATCCTGCGGTTCCCTCGGTTCGTTCCAGCCTCCGGGGTTTCACCCAAGAGCTTGCTGCATCAATTGGCGACAGAAGGATTGCATCGCCGCTACCGTGAAAAGGCCTCGAAGCACATTGCACAGCTTGAAGAGGAACTCGGGATTATTGGAGAGGTGGGTTACGAAGAATATTTTCTGGCGGTCTGGGAACTGCTGCAGGAATGCCGGAGCCTGGGAATTGACTGGATCACGAGAGGCAGTGCTGCGGATTCTTTGGTCTGCTACTGCCTTGGGATCAGTGGTGTGTGTCCCATTCGCTTTGAGCTTTATTTTCGCAGATTTTTGAATCGTGAACGCATGGCATTAAACAAGTTGCCTGACATCGACATCGACTTTCCTCACGACAAAAAGGATGATGTCGTTGACTTGATCTTTCGTCGCTATGGCAACCAGCATGCAGCGATTGTTGGTGGGTTTAACACTTTCCGTGGTAGATCGGCTGTGGCTGATATTGCGAAGGTCCTGGGCGTGGCTGATCATCAAATACGACGCCTCACTGAGAACGTGCCTCACACCAGCGCCAAAAACCTCTCAGATGCCGTGCAACAAAGCGAGGAGTGCCAAGACAGCCCATGGGAGGAAGAACCCTATAAAACGGCACTGGAGATGGCGGCGTTTCTGGATGGGTTTCCACGTTATCCAAAAATGCATCCCTGTGGTGTGGTGGTCTCTCGTGATGCCATCCATTCACTGACCCCCACATTCATCAGTTCCAAGGGCTATCCAACCACGCATTTGGAGATGGATGCGGTTGAAGCGGTCGGATTGATCAAAATGGACATTCTTGCGCAGGGAGGATTGGCGGTGATGCGAGATGCAGTGAACGCTCTTTCTAGACGTGGTGTCGTTGTCGATCTGGAGGCGTTGGAGCCATGGGAGGATTCGGAGGTGTGGGAAATGATTGCAAGTGGAGGAGCCAGGGCTGTGCATCACATCGAATCGCCGGCCATGATCTCACTGTGCAAAATGACCAACGTCAGAGAGATTGATGGATTGGTGGCAATTGTCAGCGTGATCAGACCTGGAGCTTCAAACGGAACCAAAAAGCTCAGTTTCACGCGGAGGTATCAGGGGCTGGAACCGGTTTATTATCCGCACCCCTCACTGGAGAGTTGTTTGCGTAGCACCTTTGGACTGGTCGTTTACGAGGAGCACATTCTGCAAATCTGTGAAGCTTTTGCAGGGATGTCAGCAGGTCGAGCGGACATTCTCCGAAGAGCATTGGTGAAGCGGAAAAGCAGCGTCATTGAGGAACTGATGCGTGAGTTCGTGGCTTGCTCACTGGCGAGAGGTCACCACAAGGCAAAGATTGAGGAGGTGTGGGATCTGGTTTCAGGATTCAATGGCTATGCCTTCTGTAAGGCTCATAGCACGGCCTACGGCGTCGAGGCATATCAGGCTGCATGGTTGAAGCGTTATCATCCTGCGGAGTTCATGGCTGGAGTTTTGAGCAATGGGAAGGGCTTTTATTCATCGCAGGTTTATGCGCTGGAATGCTACCATTTGGGCCTGTCGTTTCTGCCACCCACGGTCAACAACACTTCCGAATCGTTCGAAGCTGAGGGGAATCAAATCCGGGTGCCTGTGCGCAGCATCAAGGGGCTGAGTGAGAAAACTGCCAAGACCATCCATAAGGAGGCAACAAGAATGCAATTCGTGTCATTGCGGGACTTCTGCGACCGGACACACCCAAGCGCCGACGAAATCCAGAATCTCATTCGTGCCGGTGCCTGTGATGTGTTTGGCGATCCGAGAACGCATCAGTTCTGGCAGTCGAAGGCATACATGTCATCCTCACCATCTGAAAGCGACCAAGGATGGCTTCTGCCACCGCCCAATGTTGCTGAAAGGCTTAAAGCAGGCCTCAATGAACCATCCCTCAGAGAACGGCTGGAATGGGAAACAGATCTATTTGGCTTCACGATTTCTGGTCACCCCCTGGATCTTTACCAGGAAGTGGCTTGGGAGACGTATTGTTCTGTGAGTCGTCTGAAGGAAAACATCGGCCAGCGTGTGGTTTGCTGCGGTCTGGTGATTGAGCAACGGCTGCATCATCAAGTCACGGGAGAGGTCATGAAGTTCATGTCCATCGCAGACCGCACTGGGATCGTTGAAACCGAGCTTTTTGGAGACACCTACAGGAGCTATGGCATCGTCACCGTTCGGTATCCTGTGCTAGAAGTGCATGCGACTGTGGAACCATATGAAAACGGGCGCGGATTCTCCCTTCACGTGCATCGGGTTGCGAAACCTCGCACAAAATCGTGAAGCATTGTCAGCACTGCTTGATTGCCGACGTGGATTTCAGGAACCGATTCAATTCATCCGCGCTGATGAGAACATGACGAAACGCTCGCGATGGTCGAATCAGTCCACGTTGAATTGCTCGGCGCATTGTGACGGGCGAAACTCCGAGCATTGTTGCCGCATCCTTAAGTTTGTAAGCCAATTAGGGTGATTGTTCTGTGTTCATGGCAAGAACAGCATACGCCAACCTCTGAACACGCAATGGCTTCAAGGAACCATCATTTGCGCTCGTCATGGTTCGAATTCTTGAACCATTAATTGCTATGGCGACACGGTCTCCAAACTTTGAGTCGATCATGATTGCCAGGTATTTTGGCGATGAAGCACAGGGGCGACTTGAGCTCTTTCTAAAACTTTCGCACACAGCAGAAGCGGTCTTGCGGCCATTCAATCAAGGAGTACGATTATGAGGCACCCAAAAACGCAAAGTCATGAAATCTGCACTTCTTTATCTCTGTCTGACTCTCCGTGTGTTTTCCTCCGAAGGCGCAGATGTCGACTTTTCAACTCAGCGATTGCCAATTCAAGTTCCTCCTGAAGAGAGTAGTTTTTGGAGATCTAATAAAGGCAGCGCAATTATGACGACCGTATTTGGTGGTCCTGTGGAAGGGGGGCTTAGCTATGCGGCAGGGGAAGTTAGCTCATGGATATTCAACAGAGATAAAGTTGAGAAAAATACATTGATTGGACATGTGATCTGTCCAAAAACGCTAGTGGCTGAAAACAGTGACCATAAAAGAGGTTTGTTTTCTATCAGACGGCTTGCTGTTCAATATGCACTGGAGCCAGAAGTGAACGGCTTGGAAAAACTCCGAAAGCGATTGAAATCATTTCGTGTGGTGTTTTCCATCAAAGCAGGAAATGTGAACAACATCCAAGTGGCAGACATTATTCCAAGCACAGCGTTCGTGGATGCCTGCATTTCAGGCAAAATAAGCATCAACTCTAAAATTGGGTTGGCCAGGAGTGGGCGGTTTGAAATGACTGAAACAGGTTCTTCAGCTGCAGTTGAGGCTGGTTTTTCATGGATTTATCAACCGAAGGACCTTGTAGTTGCATCCTCCTTCGTCGGCAATACGGCGACTCTTGATTTTCAGCAAAAAAATGACGGCACCTTTCATGTTGGTCAGGTGCCAGTAGAGATTAGCCTTTTAGTTCCTGCTGACGTTCAAGAGGCAGAACTTTCGATCATTACCACAGTCATCTCAAATAAGGATGTTGTCGTTCCTGCTGGTGAAGCCAAGGTGAAAATCTTGTTCTAGTGATGCACAGGTCCGTTCAGGTTCACTATTTTCGGCTAATCGGGTTTCTGATCATTGACCTGGCTCCATTCGTTGCTGACATCTAGGGGTGATCAGTTGTGTCTTCTGCGATCTGCTTGGGACTGAGCATCAGGGTGAACACCTTGTTGCTCAGAACAGACATGCTGCGGCTTTACGTGATGGATTCCCAGTCAGTGATGGACACACGCTGATTGTCCCCCGGCGTCATGTGCAGTCCGTCTTTGAATTGGCCGGCGAGGAACAGCAAGATGTTTGGAACCTGGTCGCCGAAGTCAGGGATCGTCTGAGGTCATCATTAAACCTGGCTCCTGATGCATTCAACGTCGGCCCCAATGACGGTCTGGATGCTGGGCAAACGGTGATGCACGCTCATGTTCATGTCATTCCTCGATACAAAGGAGACATGCCGGATCCTCGTGGCGGCATTCGTTGGGTTCTGCCGCGCAAAGCCAACTACTGGAAGCCGGAGCAAGCAGACCCATTTCAGCAGGTGGAATTCCTGGGCTTCATTCAGTCTCTGCTTGAGCATGGGGAATTTGTCTCGACGTATAAATTCGCTCTGCTGCAGGCCTTGGCGGATATTTCGTTGGAAACTGATCCTAAAGCTGATGGGACGCTTCAAATTCCTCTGTCTTCCATTGCTGAGAAATTCATTGCATACTACTGGACCCAAGCCGCACCGTTTCATCTGGCAACCGGAGAGCAGAGAGTTTTGCAGCAGAACACGGGTGCCAAGAATGCGGCGATTATTGGCAGGGTGGTTGAGATGCGAAAGAAGCATTCGACTCTGTATACGGCCAGATCATCACAGAGAGAATGGAGATCTTTGGTTTCGGCCGTGAGCAGCCAGATAAAACTGATGCCCCTGTTCAAACTGCAGACGGTGGGCAGGAAGCGATTAGAGACCCTTTATGCCAATGAGGTCGTGGATAGTGGCATTGTCCTCCAGAAGGGAGTCCAGGACTGTTTCAGGCGGTTCTACGGCATAGTGATTCGCTTGTGCCGTCGTGAGTGGTTGGACATGGTGAGTAGGCTCAACAAGGCAACCATAGGGGCTCCGCTTGATCTGACTGAATTCCTCTTCGGCAGTGAGCGTAATCAGTGGCCCGGCATTCGACCTGTTTTGCGTGAGTTGCAGGATGGAAAATGCTTC
>Ga0123337_10005614_pt1 | contig 12276 bp, 11 predicted proteins | sample frozenSSSSmetaG_FD_89792 | JGI IMG/M metagenome (GOLD analysis project Ga0123337, IMG submission 89792) | Glacier valley bacterial and archeal communities from Borup Fiord, Nunavut, Canada, to study Microbial Dark Matter (Phase II) -... | ecosystem: Environmental > Aquatic > Freshwater > Ice >...
CTTCACCATGGTTGCGGGGTTTCAGAATAATGGGTTGAACAGCGGTGCGCCTGTGTTCTGGGTACCGATTGTAGGGCCGATCCTGGGCGGCTTAATCGGGTCTGGTGTGTTTGAGTGGAGTCTGGGCCGTCGCGCGCGTAAAGCCGATTTGGATTAACACCAGTCTTCGACTTGAAGGCCTTCCACACGGCTAAACTCGCGAATATTGTTCGTAACCAGTATAAGTTTGAGCGTGAGAGCTTGGGCGGCGATTAGCAGATCGAGGGGGCCGAGGGGAGTGCCTTGCGGGTCTGCCCATAGTGCGCGGCCATATCGTGAAATAGCGACAGGACCGGAATCACCTCAACCAAGCAATTCAAAATGCGCATGTTGGAAATGGCGCGATGGCTCTTGTGAGATCCGAAAACTAGTTCACAGTAGGTGACGACGGACATGACGGCGTCTTCTTCCGCAAGGGATTCCAACATTTTTTGAAGCAGCGGGTGAGTTTTTCGGGCTATAAAAATACAGATGTTGATGTCGAAAATGTATTTCACTAAAAGGATTCGCGGTCTTCCGCAGTGCCTTGTTCCCGCCCGCCAGCTAAGAATCTTCGCCTACGGCAGGGATACCGACTAAAGCTTCAGCCAGAGAACGGGAAGCTTTTCGCTTACGGAGGACGAGTTGATCGCCACGTTGAAAAATCTCAACTTCTTTCGCATCGATCTTAAATTCCCGCGGAATCCGGACTGCTTGAGAGTTGCCGCTGCGAAAGACTTTGGTGAGGCTCGTAGGGCGAGTACATACAGGTAGTAATGACGGTGTCGAGAAGGGGGCTGAGGAGTTCGTAGGAATGGATACGATCTTCGTGGCTGTGAAGGATATTGACCAGGAAAACCTCGTCCGCCCCATAGGAGCGGGCTACGGTTTCGATTGCTGGACGCAACTTGGCGGGAGCACCGGTGAGAAAACGACGGTTGCCCGTGAGCATTTCCGGTGCAATTTGCTGCTGCGCGAAGAATTGTTCAGCGTGTTCTACGGTGGGTATGGCGATCAACCGGCCCTGCGTCATCATGGCTAACGTCATACGGACGCTGAGTGACAGGCGCATGGCTTCATCGTCGGAATCGGCGCAAATGGCCCAGAGAGCGACAGACGTATGGGGCTCCGTCAGGTGTTCCGAGGGCTGGAACCGATCGCGATAGAGACGCGTGAATTCCGCACCTTCCGCGTTGATGAAGTCAGCAAAAACATACGGGAGACCGCGTTCGGCAGCCCAGATCGCGCTCTGCGGGGACGATCCGAGGATGGAGACCCGGGCAGAACCGGGGCCCGCAGTATAGCGAAGCAACTCATCGAGCTGATCGGGAAAATCGTCTGGCGGCGCTTGGCGGCGATCCCGCTGCAGCATGCGGGCCAAATGGGGGCTGGTACCGGCGGCGCGTCCGATGCCGAGATCAATACGGACAGGGTAGAGGCCTGACAACATTGCAAACGATTCCGCCACTTTCAGAGGACTGTAATGAGGCAGCATGATGCCGCCTGAACCTACACGGATGGTGGAGGTGGCGGCTGCGACAGGACCGATCAGGACCTCAGGGCTGTTCGAGGCAAGGCCGGGCGTGCCGTGGTGCTCCGCAATCCAGAACCGGCGGTAGCCCAAACGTTCGGCATTCCGCGCCAGATCGATGCTGTTCCGTAGTGCATCGCCGGCTGTGAGGCCTTCAGGAATCGGCGATTGATCCAGTACACTAAACTGAAGTGGTTTGCTCACCACTCTTAGATTGATTGGGAGAGTTCCACGATTCGTTGCGGTATACTTGAAGATCCGGATTCGTTTGCCATGTTGCTCAGTATTCAGAAATTAGAACTCAAAAAAGTCCGGTTCGAAGAGACGTACGCGCCCGGCCGGTTGGATTGGTCGGAATCCGGGATTCGGCAAACAACGCCTTTGCACGCGGTTGGTGAAGCGGAGCTTTTGGAAGAGACGGATGGGGAAGTCCGGGTAACAGGTAAATTGACGGTTTCTGTGGAGGCGGATTGCGACAGGTGCCTGTGTTTAGCAAAGTTTTCGCTCGACAGAAATTTTGATTTGTTTTACCAGCCGAATTCCGCGGTAGAGCCGGTTGACGAAATCGCCATCAGTGCGGGCGAGGCGGAAATTGGGTTTTATCAAGGTGCCGGGATTGAGCTCGAAGAGGTTTTGCAGGAACAGGTTTTGCTAATGTTGCCGATGCACAAGCTGTGCGGCGAGGAATGCCGGGGATTATGCCCGGTATGCGGCAAGAACCGGAACGAGAGCAAGTGCGACTGCAGGGAGATTCCAGCGGATGATCGCTGGAGCGGTTTGAAGCAGTTTCACATAAATTCAGAACACGAATTAGAAGGTTAGAAGCGAGAAGCGATGCCGAATCCAAAACGTAGACATTCCGCAGCACGTACCGGGAAGCGCCGGGCGCATGATGCATTAAAAAAAGTGGGTCTTTCCGAGTGCCCGAATTGCCATGAGACGAAGATGCCTCACCGCGTTTGCCCGAATTGCGGACAATACAAGGGCCGCGAAGTGATCGAAGTCGCCGCGCAGTAAGTTGCGGGACGGGCTCTATCGAGGTGGCCGTCCGAGGTTGTCCAAATGCTGACGATCGCATTGGACGCTTTGGGTGCAGACGATGCTCCGAAGCCAGAGGTGGCCGGGGCAATTGAGGCTGCAAGAACTCTCGACGTCAAAATTAAGCTGATCGGTGACCGCGAAACGGTTGCGGCTGAACTGCGTAAGTATCCCGGTTGTGAGGGGTTGCCTATCGAAATTGTTCACGCATCCGAACGCATCACTATGGAAGACAGCCCTGCGAAAGCGGCGCGTTCGAAGAAGGATAGTTCCGTCCATGTCGCCTCCAGGTTAGTGGCATCGGGCGAGGCTCACGGGTTTGTTTCGGCGGGGAACACCGGCGCGTGTATGGCCATCGCAAAGATGGTGCTAGGCAAGATCCGCGGCGTGGACCGGCCCGCACTTTCCGGCGTACTGCCTACTTTGACCGGCCGCCCCGTCGTGCTGGTGGATGTAGGCGCGAATGTGGATTGTTCGCCAGAAATGCTGGTGCAATTCGCCGTGATGGGCGAGCTGTACTCACGGGTGGTGTTGAAAGTGGCGCGTCCGCGAGTGGGCCTGCTTTCGATTGGGGAAGAGGAGCACAAGGGCAACGAACTGACCCGTTCCGCGACTCCCCTGCTGAAAGATCTGCCGATTCAGTTTATCGGCAATGTGGAAGGCCGGGACATTTACGCCGGCACGACCGACGTGATTGTTTGCGACGGATTTGTAGGCAACGTCGCACTAAAGGTGAGCGAGGGCGTGGCGGAGATGATTCGAGGTCTTCTTAAGGAAAGCTTGCAGACCAATCTGCTGCGCAAAGCCGGGTATCTGTTGTCCCAGGGTGCGTATCGCGATTTGAGAAAGCGCATCGACTACTCTGAATACGGCGGTGCGGCACTGCTGGGCGTGCAGGGCGTCGCGATTGTATGCCATGGGCGCAGCGATGCAAATGCGATTAAGAACGCAATCCGCGTGGCCCGCGATTTCTCCATCGGCAACATTAACCAGCAGATTGAGCAAACTTTAGCTAAGGCGCAAAGCATTCCGGCGTCCGCTGCATCTACTGTTAAGTAATGTGCCGAGTCATATGCCGAGTTTGGAAGCTAGCCGCAGCGGTTGCGCTGGTGGGAACCGTTTCGTGTTGGGGCCAGACTTCCGGTACCGGCCACGTGAAGTGGAGTTTGGAGTTTTCGCCGGCGTCCGCTAAACCAGGTTCTGAAGTGGTGGGGAAGCTCACGGCCCGGATCGATGCGGGCTGGCATTTGTATTCTCTTTCCACCCCACCGCCCCCGATTCCCACAACAATCCTGATTGAAAATCAGACTGCGGTGGAAGGGATGCATGTTTTCCAGCCGAAGCCGATCCGCAAGCACGATCCGAATTTCGATGCGGACACGGAGACCTTCGAAGGTGAGCCTGTTTTTTACCTGAAGCTGATGGTGAAGAAAGAGGCCGTGTTGGGGGCCAATCCGGTTACGGTGAAGGTGCGGTATCAGGTTTGTAGCGATAAATCCTGTATCCCGCCGAAGTCGTTCGACATACCTGGCAGTTTGACGGTTGCCGCGGATGCGGCGGGCAAGGCGGAGGCGATTCCCACCGGTTACAGTGAACCCAAAGTTACGGCTTCGGCCAAAGGCACCGGGGGAGCCGACCAATCTTTGGCTGGATTCTTATTACTGGCGTTAGGATTCGGCCTCGCGGCGATCTTCACCCCGTGCGTATTCCCGATGATTCCGATTACAATGTCGTTTTTTCTGAATCAGGAGAATGCGACGCGCCGGCAAACATTGACGCAGGCCGGATTGTTTTGCATGGGAATCGTGGTGCTGTTTGCCGGCTTGGGGCTGCTGACGACATGGCTGCTGGGACATTTCGGCGTGGTGCAATTGGGCTCGAACCCTTGGGTGAACGGTGTGATCTGCCTGATCTTTCTGGTGTTCGGCTTAAGTCTGTTGGGTGCTTTTGAAATTACGATTCCTTCAGCGGTTTTGACGAAGCTAAACAGCGCATCGCAAGGCGGCGGCACGCTGGGGACGCTTTTGATGGGCCTGACTTTTTCACTGGCGAGCTTTGCGTGTGTGGGCCCTTTTGTGGGTACCTTGCTGGCTGCTTCGGCACAGGGAGGCGGCGCGCGCCCGGCGCTTGGAATGGTGGCCTTCGCCGTGGGTTTAGCGCTGCCGTTTTTCCTGCTTGCCCTCTTCCCTGCTTACCTGAAGAAGTTGCCTCGCAGCGGCGGCTGGCTGGGCCGCGTGAAAGTTGTGATGGGGTTCGTGATCCTGGCCGCCATGCTGAAGTATCTGTCGAGTATCGATCAGGTGCTGCAGTGGGGCTTTCTCACGCGTGAGCGATTCCTGGCCGCCTGGATCATCTTATTTCTGGCAGCGGCACTGTATTTGTTGGGCTTCTTGCGTCTGGAAGGCGTTCAAAAAGACGAGCCACTGTCGCTGGGCCGGTTGCTGACCGGACTGGCCTTCGCGATTTTCGCGGTATCGCTTGTGCCGGGAATGTTTGGCGGGAAACTGGGCGATCTGGATGCGTACGTTCCCGTGGCGACGCCAGGTTCCGGCCTGGGCCAAGCGGGGGCGGCGGAAGCAATTTGGATGAAGAACGATTTGCCCGGGGCGCTTGCGAAAGCAAAGGCCGAAGGCAAGCGCGTGCTGGTGAACTTCACCGGTTATGCGTGCACGAATTGCCACTGGATGAAGGCGAATATGTTCACGCGGCCGGAAATTGCGGGGCTGCTGAAAAATTTCGTGCTGGTGGATTTATACACGGACGGCAATGACGCGGCGTCGCAATTGAATCAGAAGCTGGAAGAACAAAAATTTGGCACGATCGCAATTCCTTTCTATGTGATTTACGACGCGGACGGCACCGTGGTGGCGAACTATCCGGAACTGACGCGCGATACGAATCAATATGCCGCGTTCTTGAATACTCCTTCGGCTCCGGCTGCCTCCGCCGCATCCGCGCCACCTACGGTTGCGATGAGTAACAGCCTGGAGTCTCTGTCTTTCAGCGCTCTGGCGGGCGCGCCATTTGAGCGCGCGTCTCTGAAAGGCAAGGTGGTGATTGCGGATTTCTGGGCTACGTGGTGCGTGCCGTGCCGCAAAGAAATTCCCGAGTTCAATCAGCTCAGCAAGAAACTGGCAGCCAAGGGAATTGTGATTGTGGGAATTGCGATGGATGAGGAGGGCGCAAACGTGGTGCCGCCATTTCTGAAGGATTACCCGATGAAGTATCCGGTTTTACTGGGTGCGCAGAGTATCAACGAACAGTTGCCGATCACGCAGTTGCCGACCACCGTGATTTATGACAGGAACGGGAAACCGGTAGCCCGCTTCGAAGGGCTGAGCAGCGTGGAAGAGATCGGTCAGAAGGCTGAAGCTCTTGCGGCCCGATAACCGGCTAATGTGAGCGGTGATGGCCTAAGTTCTGCCCCAAGAGGTCAACGCCCGTATCTACGTGGGCTTCTTTCGTCCACGCGCTTGACTTGAACTTGTAATCGGTCAGGAACCACAGCACCAGTATTCCGAAGCCGAGGCCGTAGAACAAGTGGCGTTCATCCGCCAAGTGGCTAAAGCCAAAGATGAGTGGCAGGAAGGGAAATGCCGCGCCTACCAGCAATTCAATGGCACCATGAACCGGGAACGGAATCAGCTTGAGCATGCCCAGAGGCGTGCTCGAGATTGCAGTTACCAGCAGATGCACCACGCAAACCGTCCACAGAATCCAGCGCGCCGGGCCTTCGATTCCGAACATAATCGGTGCTAGCGCCAGAAAGAAAATCAAGTACACGTCGAACAGGCTATGCGCCTTCGGAGTAAGTTGTCCCATCCAGTCCCATCATAAGGGATAGCCAGTGCATCAAATAGCTAGACTAATTTTATGAGTCCCAGCACTGTGCGGCATCGAGTGGTGATTATTGGAGCGGGTTTCGGCGGGCTGAATGCGGCTAAGGCCCTTCGAAATGCGGACGCGGACGTCACCGTCATCGACCGGCGCAACTTCCACCTGTTCCAGCCGCTGCTTTACCAGGTAGCAACCGGGGCGCTATCGCCGGGTGAAATTGCGGCGCCGATTCGCGGCGTATTGAGCAAAAATAAGAACACGCGGGTACTGCTTGGGGACATGAGCGCAATCGATGCAGCCGCTAAAACACTGCTGCTGGCTGACGGCGCCATTATTCCGTATGACACGCTGATTGTGGCAACTGGCTCCACTGATAACTATTTCGCGCATCCGGAGTGGGCGGCGCTGGCTCCCGGATTGAAGGGAATCGAGAATGCGACCGAGATCCGGCGCAGGATTCTGATGGCGTTCGAGAATGCGGAGCGGGCGACGAATGCAGAACAGCGTAAAGCATATTTGACATTTGTAGTGGTAGGGGGCGGCGCCACGGGAACGGAAATGTCCGGAGCGATTTCTGAAATTGCCCGCGACATTGTCGTGCATGATTTCCGGTCCATCAACACGCGCGAAGCCGAGGTAATCATGATTGAGGGCTCGCCGCGGGTGCTGAATTCGTTTCCGGAAGACCTCTCAAAAAGCGCGGAAGATCAACTGCATAAATTAGGCGTGAAGACGCGTCTTCATTCGATGGTGACTGCCATTGACGGAAATGGCGTATCGGTGAAATGCGGTGACCAGGAAGACCATATTTCCGCCAAGACAGTAATCTGGGCGGCGGGCGTGAAGGCTTCCCCATTAGGGAAGCTGTTGGGGGAGCAGACCGGGGCGGAGGTGGATAAAAGCGGGCGCGTGATTGTGGAACCGGACCTGACGCTGAAAGGTCACCCCGACATTCTGGTTATTGGAGATCTGGCGAACTTTCCCCATCAGACCGGCAAGCCGCTGCCCGGGGTTGCGCAGGTGGGCATTCAGATGGGTGACTACGCCGCGAAGCTAATCAAGGCACGGTTGAAACAGAAAACCGTGAAGCCATTCCGTTACTGGGACAAGGGCAACATGGCGACCATTGGGAAAGCCGCGGCAGTGGCGCAGATTGGCCCGCTACATTTCGGGGGACTGTTCGCCTGGCTGCTCTGGCTTTTCATTCACCTGATGTATCTGGTGGGATTCAGCAACCGTCTGACCGTGCTGATTGAGTGGTTTTACAACTACGTGACCATGAACCGCGGCGCGCGCTTGATTACTGGAGACGCACAGCACATCAGTCCGGAAAAAGTTATATCCTGACTGCAAAACCATGGGGCGTTTCCTACACATCGTAATAGCAGTATCTTTGCTGGCCGGCGGGTGCTTCGGCCAAAACGGACTCTCTCGAATTTCGGGCACTGTGACCGACCCTTCGGGCGCGGTAATTGCCGGAGCGGACGTTACGGCGCGGGATGAAGCCACCGGCATTGTCTACACCCAGAAGACTACCGATGCAGGGCTGTACTCCTTCCCTTCCCTGCCGCTTGGGCCTTACTCGATTGCGGTGGAAGCCGCGGGATTTAAGAAGTATACGCGTTCAGGCAACGTGCTGGAAGTATCCACTCCGCTGTCCGTGAACGTCGCGCTGGAGGTGGGTGCTTCGACAGATACGGTTAGCGTGGAAGCGGCCGCGGAGGCGCTGGAGACATCGAACGCCACGATTGGAAATGTTGTAACGCAGAAGGCAATTCAGGATTTGCCGCTGAATGGGCGTAATCCGCTTTCGCTGATCGTGCTGGAGCCGGGTGTGGTGCAGCGCTCGGCGGGCGGCGCGGGGTCTGGGTTGCACGTGAATGGATCGCGCGATCGCAGCTTCAACGTGACTATCGACGGGATTGAGGCGAATGAATCCACGGTACCGAACCCGGTCAGCAATCTTTACCGCTTGACGCCGGACAACGTGGAAGAGTACAAAGTGACCACTAGCAATGCGTCGCCCGAGGAAGGCCGCAACAGCGGCGCGGCCATTTCAATTGCCACCCGCAGCGGCACCAATCAACTTCACGGCAGCTTTTTTGAGTTTGTCCGTAATACCGATTTCAACGCGAGTGACTTCTTTGCCAATGCGAACGGAACGCCCAAGCCAGAGATCAAGCTGAACCAGTTTGGGTTCGAAGTAGGCGGACCCATCATCAAGAACAAGACGTTTTTCTTTGGCGGGTGGCAGCAGACAAAGGCCAACTTTACGCAACCGGTGGATCAGAGTATCGGCGGCGTGCCGAGCGTTTACACGAGCAGTGCGAAGACGGGGGTGTACCGGTACTTTGTTGCAAATCCGGCGGCTCCGCTGGTGATTGGCGGCCAGACAATTATCAGAAATACACCGCAGTTAGTCGACCGTGTAACGGGCCAGTATGTCGCCGGAGTTCGAAATTGCGCCACTCCCACCGATTTGGGTTGCGTGCAGAGTTATAATTTTGCGGCTAATGACCCCAGGGGTATTGGAGTGGATAAGACCATAGGCGCGTTGTTTGCCAAGCTGCCCGCGCCCAATAATTACGGTACCGGAGACGGGCTGAATTTTGCGGGTTATTCCTGGAATCCGCCGACTCGCGTAGGGGGCCCTTCTTACAATTTCCGCGTAGACCACACATTCAATCAGAGCAATACGGTATTTGTGCGCTGGTTGCAATCCACTTACAACACCAACGGCGGCGACCCGCTGAATGGGCGTCCGGTGATCTATCCGGGGTTCCCGCCGGAAGGCGAGGTGTTCCGCAACACGAAGAATCTGGCCATGAGCTATCGCCGGGTGTTCTCTCCGCGTATCGTCAATGAGTTTACGGCTGGTTTTGCGCGGTTTATTTTCCTGTTTACACAGGGTGAGGCGAACCCGGATTTCCCGAATATTCCGCCTTATAGCTTCACCAACGTGACAACGCCATACACGAATACGCCCCGGACCGCGCGCGCTGTCACCACGCCGCAATTCCTGGACAATCTGAGCATCATCAAGGGCGCGCATTCCATTCGCACTGGCATCAATGTGCGATTTTATGAACATAACGATCAGCGCGGCCAACCTGGAGGCGTTAACGTCACTCCGGTTTTGACATTTTCAGCCGGCGTGCGTCCCCCGCAAGGATTCACAACGCCGTCAGTGGGGACGAATGGCATTAACTCCACGGACAACACAAACCTGCTGAACACGATCAATGAGGTGCTGGGGATTCCTGCTCAACTGCGGCAAGTGTTTCTGGGGGATATCAAGAGCAATAACTACTTGCCCTTCCTAACGAAGGCCGGGGTAACGCTCTGGTCGCAGGGAATTCGCGCCAAGCAGTACAACATGTATGTGCAGGATGAATGGCGCATCCGACAGAATCTGGTGGTGAATTATGGCGCGCGGTGGGAAGTGAACCCCGCACCGACCGAGGCGGGCGACCGCGCCTACGTGCCCGATAAACCGATCGACGGTTCGAAGGGCCTAGTGGGGTTTGTGCACTCGGACCGCTGGTTTGGCAACAACAGTCTTGGGGCGGTGGGCCCGCGCATCGGTATTGCCTGGCAGCCGGGTAAGAGCGGAAAGACGGTGATTCGTTCGGGGTATGGAATCTCGTTCGACCCTATCTCCACCTTCCAGGTGACAGCGGTTGCGGGTAAGGTCCCGGGCCTGACCACCGCTTGTACCGCAAATATAGGGTCGCAAACACCGGGTTGTGCCGCCATACCGGATCTGCGGGTTGCGGGTGGATTTCCTTTGCAGTTGACCCCTCCTGTGAACAAGCCTTCCGACAGCCTGACACTGCCGCCGTCTCTGCTGAGTTCAGCGCCGGCGTTGACCGTTTTCGACCAGAATTTGAAGCTCCCCACCGTGCATGAATGGAATCTTACGATTCAGCGGCAGTTGCCGGGTGACGTGGTGGTACAGGCTGGGTATATTGGCAAACGCGGGCTTCGTTTGCTGCGGGGTTACGATCTGAATCAGATCAATGCCGACCCGATTCTGCCGTCATTTCTGGCCTTGCAACGGAATCGTTCGGCGGGCTGCAATCCGGATGGCAGCGGATGCCCTGCGGGAGTGACTGGAAGTGCTGTGCCGCTGATAACAAGCGGAACAATAACCAGCGCCTTTGTGAATAGCAGTACGACCGCTACTGACTTGGTAAATAATGCGGCGGGTAACTTCGCAGGGCGCATTGAACAGACTACGCTTGCGGCTCATCTACGGCCGAATCAACAATTCGGCGCTATCACTTATGTCGATTCAGGTGGCGATTCGTATTACCACTCGTTCCAACTTACTGCCCGGAAGCGTTTTAGCCAAGGCTTATTACTAGGTTTCGCCTATACTCTGGGTAAGTCGATCGACGATCAATCGGTAGATCCCGTAGGCGCATCTTCGGGAGGCGGTTTATCTGTAACCAACTCGCGGACTCCCGTAGATACCCGCGACTGGCGCAATGAGCGCGCGCGTAGCGATTTCGACCGCCGGCACGTACTGGTGACGAATTTTGTTTATGAGTTGCCTTTCGGTAAAGGGAAGTCCTACCTAAGCGGAATGAACGGCATCGGTAACGCGATTCTGGGCGGATGGGGCGTGAACGGAATTTATATCTTCCAGAGCGGAGAACCATTCTCTGTCCGCAGCGGCCAGAGGACGGCCAACTTCTCGCATGAATCGCGCGCGGACGTTGTGGGCCCGACTCCCGAAGCGGGGCTGTTCAATCTGCCCGGCATTGTGGGACCTGTGGTGTTTGCGAATGGCAGAAAGGGGTTTGCGACTCCGGCCCCTGGTGCAGATGGGGCGGGCCGCAATATCTTCACCGCTTCGAATTTCCATAATCTGGATGCCAGTGTGTCGAAGAATTTCAACTTGACTGAGAGATGGCGGCTGCAGTTCCGGGCCGAAGCTTTCAATGTTTTGAACCATGTAAACTTCGATAATCCGCGGGATGCCTCATCTGGCAGCCCTAGCATCGCGTCCGGTACTTTCGCCCAGGTTTGTTGCGCAGCGGTGGCGCCCCCTTCCACTCAGACTGTAATTCAAACCGGTGAAGCAGCACGCGTACTGCAACTTGGTTTGAAGTTGTATTTCTAGTTACGTAGGCTCGGAATAACTCCCGCAGTTTGGCTTGGTTCATGCAAAGCACTCGCGCGGGAGTTAATTAAATGACCATCGATACCTTAGATAGCCTGCTCGAAGAGCAATTGAAAGATTTGTATGATGCGGAAAAGCAACTGGTCAAGGCGTTGCCTAAGATGGCAAAGGCGGCCAAAGACCCGGAACTGAAGAATGCTTTCACTAACCATCTGGAACAAACCAAAGGTCAGGTAACCCGGATTGAGCAGGTGTTCGAACTGTTGGAGAAGAAGGCTAAATCGAAGCACTGCCCGGCGATGAAGGGCCTTGTTGAAGAAGGCCAGGAAGCCATTCAAGAAGATGCTTCGGACGAAATGAAGGACTGCATGCTGATCGCTTCCGCGCAGCGGGCGGAACACTACGAGATTGCCGCCTACGGCACAGTACATACCATCGCGGAAACTCTGGGAAATCAGGAAGTGGCAGATCTGCTGCAGCAAACTCTGGAAGAAGAGGAAGAGACAGACGCGAAGCTGAGTGAAATTTCCAAGCGCATTCTGGGCGCTTCCCATGAAATTGGTGAAGAAGAAGAGGATGAAGAACTAGAAGACGACGAAGAGGGAGAGGACGAGGAGGAAGAGGACGAGGAGAACGAAGAAGAAGAGGACGAGATGCCCACTCCTGGACCAGCGAAGAAGAAAGCCCCGGCTCCCGCAAAGCGGAAACGGTAAAGTTAAAACCA
>Ga0123337_10005616_pt1 | contig 12274 bp, 12 predicted proteins | sample frozenSSSSmetaG_FD_89792 | JGI IMG/M metagenome (GOLD analysis project Ga0123337, IMG submission 89792) | Glacier valley bacterial and archeal communities from Borup Fiord, Nunavut, Canada, to study Microbial Dark Matter (Phase II) -... | ecosystem: Environmental > Aquatic > Freshwater > Ice >...
AAACTTTTTTGAAAGCGAGAAGATATTCTTTGCGAATCAGCCAACCACTCCTTCAACAGCATTGCCGATAAAGCACTCACTGTCATTCCTTGACCGTAAACTGGACATAAAGCACAAACCGCATCCCCTAAAGCGACAAAACCTTGAGGAACCTGAATCTTTTCATAATGTCGCAGCCGATTGTTAGTTGCCCGATGTGCGTAAATAGGACTAACTCTCTCAGCATGCTTAATTGCTTCATAAAACCTGGGGTCAGGTAGACTACGGGCAAATTCTAAAAAACCATCTTCATCAATGGGTGGAAAATCATGTCCATAACCACCCAGTGTCGCAATCCATTCTCCGCCTTCAATTTTTGCTAAATATCCTAGCCTCGTCGCATCAGGTGGTTGTTGCGAAATCAGCATCACCTTCCAATCTCCCGTAAAACCCTCAGGTTCTCGATATCGACAGGTTGCATATCCCAGGTACGGGTTAACCACAGTTTCTGGTGGTGGAGTTAATCCTATACTATCTAACCATTTAGGTGCAAGTGATCGCCGTCCACTTGCATCAACAACTAAATCCGCTGTCAATTCATCTAACCCATCACCAGCCAATGAATGCATGCGGACTCCGTTCACATGCTTACTTTCACTCAACAGTCCCGTGACGCGGTGTTGTTCCAGAAATTGAATTCGCGAAGACATACGGCGACGAATTGCCCATTCGATTAATGGACGAGAACAAGTGTAGGAAACAATAGTTGAAGCAACATCCGCATTCTGATTCCATCCTGCTTTCCCAAAATGATGGAATTCTCTTGTCCAGTCAATACTCAGCGCCCCCGCTGCACTCAGTTCATCCCCAATACCTGGAAAAAGCTCTTCTAAAATCCTATATCCTTTCGTAAATAAGACATGCGGCTGCGCTGATTGCGGTACACCTCGGCGATTCTCCGGTTTTTCCGGCAATTTATCAGTATCGATGACTGTGACTGATGCAAAGCGATCGCTCAGTACTCGCGCTGTCAATAATCCCGCAATGCTACTACCAATAACAATCGCTCTTTGATTTTCGCTTCCCATGTGGTAAAAATTTTAACTCTATTCATTTTACTACTTCCGCAACGGACCGCAATAATAAACAGTCGCATCAACAAATTACTAGTCAAGCTCTATAGATTAATTAAGTGTAAACACATAATTTATTATCGCAAATAGTAATAAATTACACAATTAAAGAAAGTATGTCTGTAACTTCTTTCTGCAAATTCGCCCGATTATCATCGTAAATCATTAACGTATTTATATTAGCGTGACGGCTAAGTTTCTGCACTTTCCTTACATCCCCGCCAGTTGCTTCTAAAGCGGCTGTAATTCCTGAGTGTCTTATCCGGTGCGGACTCAGCAACTTCTCAATCCCCGCCTTTTCCGCACATAACCTAACTATCTTATATATACCAGTCCCCGTTAACCGATGACCATAATTTGCCCGGTCAAGCGCAATAAATAGTGGTTCTTTCGCCTTTGTCTTTCCCCGCATCAATAACCATTGCTGTATTGCTTCCGTTGCTTTTGCACTCAAAGTAATCTTTTGCGCTTGTGTTCCTTTACCCTTACCATAAATCCGTAAACTTCTCCCCGCAGCATCAAAATCACCCACACTCGTTTGTGATATCTCCGCCCGTCTCAAAACATTATCCCAGAGTAGCCGCAGAATCGCATAATCTCGCAGACCTTTCAATGTTTCCTGGTCGGGAACTTGTAACATCAAACTAAAAGCATCCGGACTAACTCCGGTGGTATCGCGGTAGGGTGTAACTTTCTCACTTTTAATGTCAGCCAATGACCAATCGATTAATCCCAGCGATCGCGCATAATTCACCAGTGCCTTGATTGCCGCTAGACGCCGGTTAACCGTTGACTCCTTTAAACCCCGGTCAATCAGACTTGACTTGTATTGTAAAACGAGAGCGATCGCATGGTATCGACTAAGATCCAAAAACTTTTTTACTATCTCTGGGTGTGGTTGTTCTCCCGCCACTACCATAAAAAAGTCCAGTAAATCACGTTCATAAGCATGACGAGTATTCTGACTTCGCCGTCCGGCGAGGAGTTCAGCTATTAAATCATGCTCTTGATTTATCAGCCCAGAAGCCTTGTGTAGTAAGGTGTCCATAAATAAGGTTACGATAAGGATAGTTTACGTAACCTTATTCTACGGTCCTCTATCTCTTTTCGCCATGACAAATTAGTATTGCTTTCTTTGTACTGACTGGGCGAATTTATAGAAACGGATTCAACTACTGCTTGCGTCACAGTAGTACGACTATCAATATTAGTAGCTCGCAACTTCAACTGGTAGAGTCCATTACTATACACGTTGGGGTTAAACTGTGCAATCTTGCCATCAAGCGACTGATTACCACTAGCGATAGCAACAAACTTATCGCTACCAAATGTCGCTAAATCTAGTTCCTAGTCATTTAGATTAGTATCAGCGATCGCGCCTGAAATATTTGTCAAGAGAGTCAACTTCGACCCATCCAAACCAGCAAAAAATGTTTCATTGGTTGCAGTTATTACAGTGAAGCAATGAAATAACGGCAAATTAAGGGTGACAGTAATTACTGTTATAAATCTTAATAACGTGTCCCCGGAATGCTATTGCCTTGGCAGGTACCCATTTTACCCTGGTACATTGGGATTCTTCGTTGACTTATATTTATAACTAAGTTCAAGTGCATTGCAAAAGCTGTTGAGGCTAGAGAGCAAAGCATTGTAATAAGGGTAAGCATCGGAGCGTTCTAAAAGAAGAAGAGCATACAAGGTCAGTTCTGGCTCTATTTCTAGACGCTCTTTTGGGATATCTAAGCCGGCTTCAGTTAAGCGTGTTGAGGCAATCGTAACTAACAACGATCCAACTGTACGTGTCTTACCATTGTGAAGATCGTCTATTCCAGGTAAGATTAATTCTGCTCCCGGCAAATTATTGAGACTCATAACTGAAGAGCACTTTGTTTACCTTCAATACTCTTGATCAAGTTCTCGACCCTGCTTCTAAGCACATCAGCATCAAGCGAGGGAAATCGAATTAATTCGGGTGCAATGGCTTCAAAGCAATCACGCAAATCTTTTAAGGAAAATAATCTCAGTGAATGTATGGCTGGAACATCATTAAGATCGCGGTCAAATCAAGAGCGATAGCTTAGAAAGAGCTTGGGCGGTGAAATCATAATGATAAAATGAGATTTGACCTTGTTGGCCAATGAATACGCACCGATCACGCCAAGAAGGAAGAGCAAGTAAGAGGTCAACGTTTGGGCGCATATTTTTTGCTTTGACTATCTTCCTCAACCAGAATATTGTGGTGATAACCCAGTTTGTGAGCGATAGCGCAAAGCGCTTCAGCCCTTCGGGCTATCGCGTTCATCGCATCTAGTAGCTCATCTTTTTCTGCTACTTGAATCATGTCAGAGAGCATTTTTTGGAGAGGCGCTTTATACGTCGTTGTCGGCATATCCTCCGTCATCAACAAATAACTTTTAGCGCCAGGAGCAAGGTCTTCCATAGCATCTAGCAACCTGAATAGTACTTTTGTACTAATATCCCGTTTGCCTCTCCGAAACTCTGAGATGTGACCCTCAGTAATTCCCGTTAACTTAGACAAGTTTTTAGCACTAATCCGATAAATATCAAGTGTTTGATTAAATCTCTCAGAAAGTGGTGAAACTTGAGGGTTTAAAGTCGTATTGTTAAGTTTCATTAATATAAATTACTCGATACAGTAATTGTTTGCTATTTTTACTTTATAACCATTAATTGAGGTGTTACATACCTCCCTATACCAATGCTAAACCAATATCAGCCAATCAATGGGGATATTCGATAGTACTCTTCAGTAATCATGTTATGCATCAAAGTATCACTCTCCATCCACCGATAGCAAGATAACCGCACATCAGGAGTAAGCACACGCTAGCTATGCAGTTCGTATCGGCAAAAATCTGCGGCAGCGTGACCGCAACAGTGAGGAGCAAGAAATCGCCAAGCAAAGGCACGCCGCTGTCTTGAATGGTTGTCTTTTTGAGACGCAACGAACTATCTGTAAGTGATGTTAGGGGAGCGATAGCATGAGCAGGTTATCTTACACTTTTACCAACAAACAAAAATCATCCTCCTTAGGCGAGGAAAAAGCAAGCTATTCGACAAGCAAGAATACTGGTTTTACCCCCTGGACTTGGAGCAGTGACGATCGCTTAGTTCGATACCCACAAAATTCTGGAATTGTTGACTATAGCTCCGAGGAGGAGTGTAGCGACGAATCAGATTTGGAGAAGCAAATCGAAATCGTCACCCTCCTGAGACAGGAACTGGTAGATAGAAGCTCCAATGGCAAAGAGAAAGAGTATGTGCAGAGTATCCAAAACCGAGATCAACACTTGGAATATTTGAGACAACACCTAGAATTGGTCAGATCTACTCAACTTACTGTGTATTCCAATTCTCAAGCCACAGATGAAACTGAACCAAAATCCACTCTTATTGTTGATGCGGAGGAACTGACACAAGAGGAGGAAAGCTTACGCACTCACCTAGAACGCAAAGTAGAACGGGCATTTTATGAGTCGGGGAAAGCCTTACAGCAGTTACGTGACCGAAAGCTGTATCGTTCTACGCATGGAACTTTTGAGGAATATTGTCGCGATCGCTTTAGTTTTAGCCGCCGACAGCCTTACTATTTGATTGATGCAGCAGCTGTTGTCGATAACCTATCTGAAAAATGTGAACCAATGGTTCACATTTTGCCTACCAACGAGCGTCAAGTTCGACCACTGACTCAGTTAGACCCAGACCAACAACGTCAAGTCTGGCAACAAGCAGTTCAAGCATCCGGCGGTAAAATACCATCTGGAAGGGTTGTGAAAGATATTGTGCAACAGATTATGGAGAAGACCAAAGTAGCAAATCCGTTTCGAGTTGGGGAAGTTTGTCAAATTATTCCCAAGGACAATCCCGACTTACGTGGCAAAGGCGGTTGCTGGGGGATTGTCAGTCATATTGGAGATTACAGTTGTACGGTCATGGCATGGGATGGAGAGTACACAGTCAGGATAGACCACCTGAAATTGCTCGAATATACAGATGCTGAAGAAGAACAGATGGGGAAAATCTGCTCGCGCATTACTCAACTCCTCTACTGCGATAATTTGGAAGAGGCTGCACGGGGAATCCTAAAGCAATTGGGTGAGTTGAAACGTCCATACCTCACACCATTGGAAGAAAAGCTGCTGCAATTGATGGAGGTGGAATATGGGGTTTGAAGGGGATAGTGGTGCGATGTGCTCATCTAATTACCCATCACTTCACTTTTATTAAGTTAGGCGAAGTGTGCAACTAATCGAGATGAAGGAGCGATCGCACTATTTTCGTTGTCAACCCCTAGCCATTTCCATTTTTAAACACATTATTAGGATTGTTGTCAAAGTTTGGGAAAGTGTTTGGATCTACTGTTGGAGTCACAACAGGGGCGGTACTACCCACATAAATTGTCGCTATTTTAGTATCTTTTGCTCCAAAACCATCAACTACTGTGAGAGTCGCCTGATATTCGCCACTATTGGCAAAGGTATGCTTGACTGACTGACCCTCTACTAATGGAGTACCATCTCCAAAGTCCCAGGTGTAAGTTAGCGGTGCATCGAGAGCGGAAGTGACTGTAGCTGTAAAGTCGGTCGGGTCTTGTTGGTAAATTTTCTTGGGGATTGTCAATGTTATTACTAGGCTTTCATAGTCAATTAACTAAGGGTTGTTATCGTCGAGGATGAACCAGTCTAAGCTGTTGACGGTGGGGTTAACTTCAACCACCGATAGGGCGTCCGCGATCATCGTATTTGGTGACGACTACTTCTGCTAGTTGTCTAATTGATTCGGGAGTTAGGGTATGGATGCTAAGGAATTGTTGAGGAGATATAATGCTGGGGAGAGGGATTTTAGCGGAGTTAATTTGAGTGGTCTCAACCTGAGTGAGATTAACTTGACTAATGCCAACCTGGAGGAATCTAACTTGGTAGGTGTTAATCTCTGAGGAGCGTACTTGCGGGGGGCTATTCTGTATGGTTCTGGCTTGCTCGATGCTGACCTTACTGAAGCCGATCTTAGAGATACTGTTTTGGAAAATGCTAACTTCAGGAGTGCTAATCTCAAGGGAGCTATTGTGGATGATGCCATTAAGGATGCTGTCCTAGAAGACACTATCATGCCGGACGGGCAACTTGTAACGCTCTCGAGAAAGGAAGATGCCAGGTTAAATTATGGTTTGGGAAATCACTCCAGAGGAATTGCTGTATCGCTACACCGATGGGGCGCGAGATTTTCGAGGAATTAGGTTGCTCCAATCCCCAGGCGAAGTTGAAGGAAGTGAGATCGACCTTCGCTCTCTGAAGAGTGCGAGGTATCAATTTGCGTGGATCTCACTTGAGCAAGGCTGACCTGACCGAAGCTGATCTGACTGGAGCCGATTTATTCGGGGTTACTTTAGTACAAGCTTGCTTGGAACGCGCTATTGTTAGGGATGCGAATTTGTACTCCGCTAAAAGAGCGTTGGTGCAATTTGACAGACGCTGATTTGAGGGGAAGCGACCTCGATCATATAAATGCTACTTGTGCTTACTTCGATGGAGCCAATCTCAACACGTTGAACTATGCCATTTTGGCGGATACTAGCTTCCGAAATGCTCTGATCACCAGAGAACTTATCTGTCGTGCTGGTAACTTGATTTGGAGAACTATTATGCCCGATGGTACTATTGAAGTTGGACCCCAGTATGGGGACGGACAAGGACGGTGATTCACTATCCGTTACAACCATAAGGAAAGCAGTGCTGGTGATAATGGTTCTAAGTTTTGCTTTGATGTCCCCAACGGATCGTCTTTATGCTAAAATTAAGCGATAAAACATCTGTATCAGCTATTAAGAAGGCTGTATATGATTGTGTACCTGAAGTGTTATGTCTTGAATTCCTAAACCTAGTCTATTCAAACAGTTTGTTGACTCCTTTGCCCTCTCGCGATCGCTGGTGCTAGAATTGCTCAATTGCGTTTCCACAAATCGCGGGTGATTTTCACCATTTCGATGAATGAATCCGAGACGCGAAAAATGCCATTCCTAAGCGATCGCATCGAAAAATGTCGGCAAGGATAAACGCGTACCAACCTCCGGTCGGGATATCTGTGGATTGTATGTCACCATCAATAGTGAGAACAATCCACTCACAAAGTTTAATCGGGAATTATTTCTGAGGGAGCAAGCCAAATACTATTAGCGATGAGCAGCAAAGCTTTTGCTCTTTCCTCAATTTCTGAAGCCCGCCAATTGGTTTGCTGAAAAATCCAGCGGTTTAAGTCGATATGGGAATTTTTAAGTTCAGCTTTTTTCTTGGAGAAAGGAAAATTGCTCATCTCTGGGTTGTAACTAGTCAGAGTCAAGTTCCCAAATGTATTCACCAAGGTGGTATGAACTGTATCTGCATCCAAACCTAATTCATTTTTCCATTCCTGAGTTAGCGTTTGAGGTAAAACGTGTTCTATTGTGATTGTTGCCTTTGAAATATCCACAGCTTCTTTGTGGTTAAAAGATTTTTCAAGTCGGTTAAGAATGAAACGAGTAGTTCCGCGTCCATACTGTGGTTGGTTCATAAAGGCTGGGGCTTTCTTCAGCATCTTTGGGGAAACGGCGACTACCGCTAAATGATGATAAAGAGTGGTTCAACCATCGGGTGTGGTCTGTGTCAAGGAAGTTTTTAGCCAACTGGAGAAATAGTTTGTTTAGTTGGTTAGCCGGTACTCCGCAAACCGCCCGCCGAACCACAAAGGACTCAAGCAATCTGAGACACTTTTCTAATTCAACCTCGCTTAGACGCTTAGTGTCACGGGCATCAAATAGGCGGAGCAAGAGCGGATAACAAGTAGTTACTTTAAGTTCTTGAATATTTTCTAAGCATTCACGAATGCTCGCCGCTTTTTCTTGGGATGGGAAAAGAATAAGAGCATAAAACTCTCCGAATCTTTTCATGGAACTAACTTCTGCTTCGACTGCTTCCGGTTTCATGCCATGCAATTTCGCCTTGATAGCCGCGTAGATACCACCCTGCCTGATATCATTTCCATCCTTCATCATGTAGTGGCGAAGAAATTCAGTGAGGTTGGACTTAAGATTAGTCTCAAGTGGAACCCAATATTTTAAGTGAATCCGCTGCTGCTCTCCGCCGGTAGAAATTGAATGGCGAAAGTGCATCAGTACATAATTCCTCACTAAGTCAGCTTGAGCAAGTGGTTCACCCTTAAAATTTAGGCTCTCAAAAATTAAATAAGGATCATCGTCATTGTCAAGGTTAATCATTACGACTTGAAGACTTTGCTCCAGAGTTGTCAGCACTTTGGCAGGAACTACAGGAGCGTCGTTAAGGTCAGTCCCTTTGAGCAACTTGTTCTTGAAAAAATCATAAGCGGCGACCATTCCAACATCTTTATTATTTTCTGGAACCTTACGCTCAAGGGCGATAGTGCGATACACATCGCGATCTGCCTGAGTTGGTACAAACTTTAAGGTGTCTTCCTCATTGCGAAAGCGATTGGTTAAGTAAACTTCCTGTATTCGGGAGGCTGAATTTGAATCGAGACAGTCGCGCAAAGCACAAAGAAGAAGTGATACAGTTGTGAGGCGCTGCTGCCCATCAATGATAAGATACTTACTGACTCCTACGGGCACACTGCGAGATGGAACAGATACAATCGCGCCCATAAAGTGGGCTTTGGTGTTGTCCACTTCATCATATTGCACCATCAAATCATCCCAGAGTGTTTGCCAGTTGCTTTTAGTCCAAGTATATGGACGCTGAAACAGAGGAATGAGGTTCTGCTTCTCACCATTGAAATACTGAATAACTTTTGTAGGTGCGGCTTCCATTGTGTTTATTCTGCCATTTGATTAATATTAAAAGTTACATAATTATTAGGCAATTCTGTATTTACGAGTGAAGCCAAGTATGAATTTGAGAGCAATACCTTGATAGGCTGCCAAACCCGGTGATTTTTGGTTATCCAAATTGCACAAATATAAACTTACTGTGTAACATACTCGCAAAACGAGACAACATTGCCATCTGCAACTATTACCCAGCTTAATTTTAAATGCTCATAAATGAGAACTGTAAAACTACTTAATATACTAAAATTTATCCTATAACTACTGGCTTATTACTACCGTGATACGGAAATTGACTCAAACCTCGAATTACAAACAGATAATTGGAGTTTTAAGACAGAAGCAGAACATAGCACTCATCCGATGATGAATCGATCCAGGCAATAAGTTCCATTTAAGTTTTACGGCATAGTGGCAAGTAAATTTTATACTTGCTTATCGTGGACATCTTTAGCTTAGGAAGTAATTTATACTGATGAGAAGACGCAATTTCACAGCGTCTCCATATTCAAAATAAACTAACTATTTTCTTGTTGGTTTAACCAAGCTTCTAAATCGGTGACATTTGAGAAATCTAAGAATGCTTCTCCCAAGTTTTCCAATTTATTAACAGATAGTATTCGCATACGTTCTGTTAAAGATGAATCAATCTCGCCAAAACGACGATTTAAAAGACGAATCAAGAAGCGAAAAGCCTCCTTTTGTTCGCCTCTGAGTTCGCCTCTCAATTCACCTCTGAGTTCACCCTTCTGTAAGATATCCTGGTAAATCACTGATTCTTGCATAATATCCTCGCTCAATAATTGATGAATGAAATCTTTGTTAAATCGCAAACCTGCGAGAATCTCCGTATACGCAGCAGTATCCTGCTGAGTTTCCTTATCCAAAATTCTAGCAACACTCTGAGCAACCTGCGATAATAATCTTTGCGGTGAGGTTGTTTGGGTTAACGGTGCTAATGGTAATAAAGCAGGATTACCAAGAAACAAGGCTGAGTCTTGTTCCCACATTCTGACAACTCGATAGTTGTGAGTTGTGGTTTCATCTACATATGCTTCAACAAATTTTATACTCATCCCACTAGTACTATTCTTTCCACTACTGCTTTGTGTAAATTATGGCAGTATTGCTGCTATTAAAGTCCGTAATACCGTTTCTAACTCCTCTGTAACTCGGTAGACTGTAATATTTTCTTTAATACATTTTTGGTGACGATGTAAAATTCCAAATTGCCAAATGTTACCCGTAGTTACGGCTCCTACTATCTCTGGTTGCTCGGAATCTGTCCACTGGTCGAGGGCGATCATTTCCATAGCCAATTGGGTAAAGCCTTTGTTTAAATCGGCTTGCTTGGCTTCGATGACTATTAAATTAGTTGTAGAACGGAGATAATAATCTAGATTTCCTTGTAATCGATTATCAACTTTGATATTGTATTCGATTCGCAATTTGGCACGGGAATAGTGAATTAAATCGGTGATAATAGGTGAGATTATCATTTCTCGCCGAGTTGCTTCGTTCTCTAAATCCACGTAGGGTAATACTTCTTCAATCCGTTGTTTTAAATTATCTAATCTGTCTAATTCACCAGAATACTGAGGGAGGTCAAAGAATTTACGCTCGAAAGCATAGCCAAACTCAGCTAATAAGTCATCAATCGGGAATCCTAATTCAAAGTAATTACTAAAAGTATAGGAACGAGTAGGATCAAGTAAGGGTTGGCGACTCATTATATTTAGGAAGTATTTGGGGAGATAATACCCCCTCCACGAAAAGCAGAAGGGGAGTAGGATTTCTACCTCATATCATATCCAAACAAATTGGGGTCAACTTCGCCTAACTGCAAATCTGCTAACCCATACTCTACCCATCGTCTTTCTACCATCGCCGCCACATCTGCATCCGACTCCAACGGTAAACCCCAATCATGATCTGTCTCCGGCGGAATCTTCGTCGTCGCATCAATTCCCATCCGTCCGCCTAAACCAATCTTTTCGCTAGCAAAATCTAAAGTATCAAAGGGTGTTTCCGGTAAAATAAATACATCTCGCACAGGGTCAACTTTAGAACTAATCGCCCACACCACTTGACGCGGATCGCGGATATTAATGCTTTTATCCACCACAATCACAAACTTGGTGTAGGTAAACTGTGGTAAAGCACTCCAAAAAGCTAAAGCCGCCCGTCGCGCTTGTCCGGGATATGCTTTATCAATGGAAATAATCGCCGCTTTGTACGATAACGCCTCCATTGGTAAGAAAAAGTCCACAATTTCTGACACTTGTTGACGCAGAATTGGGGTGTAGATGCGATTGAGTGCGATCGCCATCATCGCTTCTTCTTTCGGTGGACGACCACTAAATGTTGTTAAATAAATTGGATCTTTACGGTGTGTCATACACTGGAAACGAACCAAAGGCGAATCTTCCACCCCACCGTAATAACCCATATGGTCGCCAAACGGGCCATCAGGCAATACCTCTCCTGGTGTAATTGTCCCTTCCAACACAAATTCCGAATCTGCGGGAACTTCTAAATCAACAGTTTTACACTTTGCCAACTGCACACCAGAACCGCCATAAAGTCCAGCGAACAACCATTCTGATAAATCGACAGGAATCGGAGTTGCAGCTGCCATAATAATTAGTGGATCTACACCGAGAGCGATCGCTACCTCTAATTTCTTTCCTTGTTCTGCGGCTTTGCGTAAATGTCTCGCCCCACCCCGCACAGATAACCAATGCACGGTCATTGTATTTCGCGATTGTAGTTGCAAGCGATACACACCCACATTTGCCGTACCTGTTTCACAATCCTTCGTAATCACCAACCCTAAGGTAATAATTCTCCCCGCGTCACCCACGTAAGGACGAATCAGCGGTAATTTATGAAGATCTAAATCATCGCCTTGAAGCACTACCTGCTGACACGCCGGAAAAAAGTCCCGACCGGGTTTGGCTTTAATTACGTCAAATAATACCTTCCCAAACTCCACCGCTTGACTAATCTTTTTTGGTGGCTTTGGCTGTTGTAACATCCCTAATTTTTTCCCCAGAGTCTCCAACTCCTCGGGACGTTCCATATTCATCGCCCAACAAATCCGTTCCACTGTTCCCATCAAATTGATTGCAACCGGGAAAGATGCCCCTTTGACATTTTCAAACAAGAGTCCAGGACCACCCTTTTGTAGCATGCGATTAGAAATCTCGGCAATTTCTAACTCAGGGTCAACTAAAGCGGAAATTCGCCGCAATTGTCCCCGTTCTTCTAAAATTTTGATAAATCCGCGTAAATCTCTTGCCATTGT
>Ga0123337_10005617_pt1 | contig 12272 bp, 5 predicted proteins | sample frozenSSSSmetaG_FD_89792 | JGI IMG/M metagenome (GOLD analysis project Ga0123337, IMG submission 89792) | Glacier valley bacterial and archeal communities from Borup Fiord, Nunavut, Canada, to study Microbial Dark Matter (Phase II) -... | ecosystem: Environmental > Aquatic > Freshwater > Ice >...
GACCATCGAGAAGGTGAACATCGCGGTGCCGGAGCTTTCCGCCCACGACTCGGGCTTGTCGATCAACTGCCGCCACATGCCGCTCTCCATTTGGTTCGCGAGCAGGCCGGTCATCATCTTGCGGTAGCCCGCGAGAATCCGTGCGTGCTGTGGGTGGCTCTCCGGCAGCGAGCGCAGCAATTCCGCCGAGCCCGCCGCCATCCAGCCGTTGCCGCGGCCCCAGAAGAAATGCGCGTTGGTGCCGTGGTAGAAAAGTCCGTTAGGCTCCTGCATTTTATCGAAATAGGTGCTCATCGTCAGTGCCGCGCGGTCCAGGTATTTCGCATCGCCGGAGGCGCGGAACGCCTGAGTCTGGATCAGCGGGATCATGTACATGTCGTCGATCCAGTAGCGGGCCTCCGTGGTGATGCCGTCCGGGGTGGTGGTCTCCCACTGGGCGTCGGCGAGTCCCAAGCCGAGCGCCTTGCAGCGCTCGTCCTTGGTTTCGATGAAAATTTCCAGCGGCACCGCGCCGAGCACGCGGTAGTCCACATGCGCTTTGCGGTTAATCCGGCTGGCACCGGGCTCACTGAGGAAGGGCTCGAACTTTTTCACCAGCCGCGCCGAGAGGTCCGCGTCCTTCGTCAGGTCCGCCACGGTCAGCGCGCCATACCAGGCAATGACTTCCGGATAGATCACGCCGGTGGCAGCCTTCTCCGGACTTGTCTCAAAACGGAATTTGCGCGGTAGGACATTCTCGGCGATGCGCTTGCCGACGACCTCAGGTGAAGCCTCTTTCGGCCAGGCCGAGAAATACTGCGAGTGAGCGGGCTCGGCACCCGCCAGTGAAGCAATCGCGGCGAAAAGTATCGGAATAAGTGAAACGGATTTCATGAGGAAAAAATTTCTAGCAAACTGGAAATTATTGACCGGCAGTGACCTTGACCTCAAGCGGCGACGCCAGGCCTTGGGCGAACTCGGCGACGTGTTTTTTCCAAGCATCCGCAGCCGTAAAGCGACCGGCCTTGTCCCAGCAGAAGCCCGCCCAGTAAGTCGCCACCTGTCCGGCATCCGCCTTCATGAGCACGAGCTGATTGAGCTTGTCCTCGGCAACTTTCACGAAGTCTCCGGGAGCAGTAATCACGGCGAGCCCCTGATTGCCCGCGCCTTTCTCCATTTTCTCCCACTTCACGAGCCAGCCTTTCGCCGGATCACTTTCCACGGCTTCCTCCGCCGCTTTCTTGAGACCGGCAGCTGGCGTTAGATCGGCAGGTGCGCCGGTGAATTGATAATGGCTCTCGAAGCGATCGAACTGTTGGCCGGCGTCCAGCGAGACCCGCTTGGTTTCCGTGACGCTCGCCGCGCCGACCGAGTAGGCGGGGTATTCCAGCTCGAAGAGCACCCGGATCGGCCCGTTTGCGAGCACATTGGAGCGGGTGAAATTTTTTGAAACCCAGAGTTGGTCATTCGCCCACAAGCCGCTGCCGCCACAGCCGCGGCTAGCCCCCGCGGAGTAGAAGTCGGCACCCTCGCCGTGGTCCACGTGGTAGTCGTCTGCCAGATACCAATCATTGATGACCATGCGCGGAATACGCTTGGACCAGATGTCGACGGTGCTGCTGGTGAGCGGCTCGCCCTTCCAAGTCTCCAGCGCCGCGCCATACGTGCGGTGGGCGATGCGGTCGTTTTCCCAGGTGAAGTCGTCGAAACGCTCGCGCACGAAGCGACCGAAGGCTTTGTACTGTTCCTTGGCATACACCTGCTTGGCACCGGTCGTGAGCGTGAAGTGCTTCGTTTCGCCAGCGGCGAAGTCGGCTTGGAAAATCACGGCGTCGAAGCTGCGGAGCGCGTCGCCATCCAGGTCGATGGCTTGGCAGAGCACCTCGGCACCGGCGGCATCCTTGACGTGGATGAGATTCAGGTTTTTCGCGCCGAGAGGGGCGAGATCCTGCGCGGAGACTTGGATGGTCTGGCTCGCACGGGCCAGTGGCAATGCATTCGCGACGCTCACTTCAAGCGAGGCCCCCTGGCACATCACGGGGACCATCAGCAGAGTGAGTGCGGTAGTTTTCTTGAGGAGTGGGTTCATGGGAGAAGTTGTTAAACGCACCAGCGAGGAAGGATCTTTCCTCGCACGAGGCGGCACGGGTTCCATTTTGCGATCCGAAACGCCACCCGTAAACCGCCCCATAAGGAGTAGTCAGAAACGCCAAGCGCAGCCCAAGGCTAACTCGATGCAGTCCGAAGGTTCAAGCTCCCGCTTGGGATGCGGAGGTCTAAATAAGGAGGGTGGACACTCTTGTCCGCCTGCCAATGGGATGTGAAAGAATAGAGCCTCTGGCGCCTGTGATTTCTCGCTCATTGGCCCACGACAGGAGTGTCGTGGCTCCTTATGCCAGCTTCCCGATGGCACCCGGCAGAAAAGTCTCAACGGCTCAGTGCCGCGGTGGCAGGCGAGGCGGTGCCGGGAGCGGCGGCCACACGCGGTGGATCATCGTCGAAGGCGCGGAGCTGGACATCGCCGGAGGCCGGGTTCTGGAAGAGCACGAGCACGCCGCGCGCATCGCCGGGATGAGGCCACAGCCCGGTCGCCACCGGCATCCAGGCGTTATCCTTAAAGGCGAAGGTGCGCATGCCGGACTGCCTGCCCTCGCGAACCGGCGGGTCCTCGATCAAGATTTCTTGCCCGGGTTTGAAGTCGTAATTCTTCTTTTCCAACATCAGGCGGATCGGCAGCGCGCTCAAATTCGTCGCATGATAGGAACCGGATGGAAACGCCTTCTTGGAATCGTTGATCGCCATGATCTGGCAGAGAGACTTGCCGCCCGCTTTACTCGGCAGGAAAAGAAGAATCGCGGAATTCACATCGTCGGGCAAAGTAACCTCACCGATGAGCTCGCCTTCGCGGGTGAGCGACGCGCGGTCCGGTTTGGTGGTGAAAACGATTTTCCGGGACTTGCACTGAATGATGGAGAACTGATGATTCAGATAGGTCTTAATCGGTGCCTTCACCGCCACAGCGGTGTCCGGCCCGGCAGGGTCCTGCGCATACGCCTCGGCGTGCTGCAGGTCGGAGGTGAAGGCCAGCATCCGGATTTCCGCACGGATGGCGGGTGTCTCCTGGGCGGCGAGTGGACAAACGGCCGACAGCAGGACGGCGGCGGCGGGAACGAATTTATGGAACATGATCAATGGTGGTTAGCGTATGAATGACGAGTGCGTGGCTTTAGATTTCCTTTTCGTTGAGCCAACGGAAGGAGACGATGTTGAAGCGGCGGCCAAAGGTCTGGTTCGTCAATGAGGTGAGTGCCGTCACCGCGGTTTCGGGAGCATCGGCGGGATCGACGAAATCCGGGGCCCGCTGGACCACGACTTCACACCAGGCACGGGCAAGGATGGTGGTGCCATTGGCCGCCAAGGCCTCGCCGTAGCTGCGGATCTTGAACGTGTCACCGCGGACGGTGGCAACGGGGGCGAGCGCTGCCATCAGGTCGCCCTGGGTCAACATGGAAGGCGCCCCTTCCGCACTCTCTCCGTCCATCACTTCGGGAGTCGCGGTACCCGTCTTGCGCTTGGCGGTGATGGCAGAGGCACTGATCGTCTTCGAATCCCGGGTCTTGGACGCGTCATTGATATTGGACTTGTCGATGGCGGTCTGGAGCAGGCCGGCCAGGCTGTGCACGGTGGTGGCAGCACCCGGGCGGCGGTTGACGAACTCGCTCAAGGAGAGCGATGGCGCGCTGTCCTGCACACCTACCAATTTGATTTCCGCGACGATGAGCTTGGCAAGGTCACTGATTTGGGAATCCGTTAGGGAACGGTATCCCGCCCAGAGCAGGCCGGTGGTCGGAGCCGAGCCCGCGAGCGGCTTGCCGACGCGGGTAAAGGGCGTCGCGCCGCCGTTATTGTAGGTGGCCTTGGCCAAGGTGGTGGCTCCGGGTGAGCCAGGAGGTGGAGAATTCACTTTCAGGCCCTCGACATTGCGTTCCCGCAGTGAGGACAGTACGGCGCGCCATGCGTCCACGGAAGTTGAGTTGACGTTGAACGGTCCTTTCGTCCCCACGTACTTCGCAAGTTGCCGCGAGCGTTGAAGGTCCGTGAGAACGTTCAGAGCGCTTGACAGGGTGGCAGGATCCCCTTGGTTGACGGGCACGAGGCGGTTGTTCAGCGCGGGCTTGGTGCCGTCCAGCATCCCCTTCATCACGGCGGTGCGGGAAAGGGTTTCGGGCATCACGCCGCCGACTCCGCTGCCTCCGGCGACGTAGTTGGTGAGGGTGGAGAAATAATACGAATCCCATAGCGCTTCGTTCAGGAGATAGGAATGATCCACCATGGTGGTGCCAAGAAGCTTCGAAACCTTGTCCGAAGGGATCAATGGATGCGCGCGGGAGTTCCCGAATGGATGCACGACCCGTGGCAGCAACGCGCCGCCAGCCAGGTTGGTCGGAATCAAATCTCCCAGCGATGCGGCGGGAGCAAGCGGCACGTGCAACATCGGCACGAAGGATGACCCTTCGGCGATCGAGCCGTTAGCCCCGAAATAGCCCCGGTTGGTATCAGGATCAATGGAGATGCCATCCGGGAAGTTCTTGAAGCTGGAGATATCGATCAAGCGCAGGTCATAGCTCTGATGGGTCAGTCCCACGGTGGAGGTGTTCTGCTCGCCGCCTTCGACGACGAAGTTGTTATAGAGCCACGGCTTGCTGTCGGTTAGAATTTCCTTGGTGGTGCGGGCGGTCATCTCCAACATCGCAAAGGCTTTCTTCAGACCGGGATTATCCGAGGGGCCTTGAAATATTTTACTGTTGAGGAACTCCTTGGTGATGATCTTGTTCACGGGGTCGGCGCTGATCTCGTCGGAAGGATCCTTGGCGGTGCCTGTGGCGTTGAAATTGAAGCGGTAGCTGCGCAGCGTATCCGCCACCACGCCTGAATTGGAGGCATCGGCATCCGTCGAGAGCGTCCCCTCGCTCACCCCGGCGAGGATATCCACTTGGAACTGCTTGGCCGCCCCCCCGGCGGTGACCAAGGGTTTGGCTTCGACTTGCACGCCATCGGTGAGCCGGATACTCACAAATCCATTGTTCCGGGCGGACTCGAAGGCGTATTTTGAAAGCTGATAGCGGGGATCGTCCGTGGCCAAGTGGTCCGTCTGCAATCCGGCGCGACTGACCCAGCCCGGAACCGTCTCAAGTCCCATTTTATTTCCGGTCCGCTTGTCTTGGTTGGCGAAGTCATTCCCTTTCCCGTAATCGAAGAACGTCTTAACAGCGTAGCCGCCGTCGGTCTCCCAAGCCCAGTTCCAGGAGTTCTGAACGCGTGGGGAGAACACTTTGACTTCGCCGGGCTTGAGAATCAGCGAGGATCCCGCGGCCTCGGTGGTGCCGTCGGTGAGGATCAAGGTGAAGAACTTGCGGGCCGCCAACTCGGATTGCCCATCCCGCTGAAAGCGAGCGAGGCCGACAAATCCACCCGTGGCCTGATCGACCAACAAACCTGGATCCCGGAAGGGCACCCGGCTGCCGGTTTTGTTGTCGATTTTCGTGAAGCGGAAGCCGACCGGCGGATCCCAGATGCGGATGCGGGTCTTGGACAGATTCAAGGTAACGTCATAGGGATTATAAAGGGTGATGACCGGATCGTAGGCGAGATCCGGAACGGCATAGTTCGTATAACCTTTGGGATCACCACTCTTGTCCAAAAACTTTCTCCGGTCTCCGACGTCGAGCGGGTAGTGGGAGACCAATGAAAATACCAACTGGAACTTCGCGATTACGGGAAGCAAGCGCTCGGTATCCGGTGAGGCAACGACCCCGGTGGTGGTCCCGGTGGCGGTGACCTTGAGATCGGCCCCCCAGGCAGACAGTGTGTATGCGGACTCACCGGTGGCAGTGGTGCCGATGGTCTTGTATTTCCGATAGTGGTCGCGGATGTAAGTCCACTTGGGTGCGCCCGTCGAGGTCGGGTTATTGAGACCGGCCGGGTAAGGCGTGACAGCTGCGGAGCCGCCGGTGGCGGACACGAATGAGTCGTTAGGAAGAGTGCTCGGCTCTAACAAAGAGGTGAGGTCGACTTTTAAACCGCCGCTGGCGGTGTTGGTCAGCAGGCCCACCGAGCCGGTGGTAAAGTCGTGGAAGCGCCTGCGGAGTTCGGAGCGGTTCGCATCTCCGACGGGGACGGCGGCCGTTTCCATCGAGATGAGGTTCCGGGGGGTCTTGAGTGGAGCAAGCTTGGAATCGAGCATGTCTGCGTGAAAACGGCTGGGGACGGTGCGCGAGGCGATTTCGAGCCCGGGATCTTGTGCGACGGTGGGATCGCCCAGATCAATTGACGCCTTGGTGCTTTCGTCAAACACCGCCCACGCGAGCCTGCCGGCTTGCGCGGTGCTGGCGACTTTGATTTTCGCGGCCGGCACGGCGGTCGCCACGTTCTGACTGTTAGTCAATGGCACGGTCGGATCGCCGACCAGATTCACTGCGTCAATGCCAGTGGGAGCGCTTGCCGAGGCGAAGCTGAACTTCGCCGAGTCCGCCGGAGTCGGGGTGGAGACCAGCCAGCGCTTGAAAAGCGCTGCCTTGCCACTGTAAGTCGGTGATCCCGAGGCGGAAGGTGTCCAGTGCCATTCTTGTTGCCCGGCTGTGAGGGACTGCCAAGCACCGGTCAAGTGGGGTCTGGCAGCGGTGGTGAAGACTGCCGAGGCAGGCGCGGAGACACTCTTATCCGGACCAAGGGCGACCTGCAAGTCGCCCAACGCCAACATCATGGCGAGGCGGGCATTGGCGCGGGCCGTCGCGGAAGCAGAGCCCTGTCCGGAAGACCGGAGCGAAATACTCGCCAGCGAGAGCAAGCCGACAGCGATCACGGTCAGCAGAATCATCAGCGAAAGCGTGACAACGAGGGCAAATCCCGCATTACGGGGCTTTTTGAGGATTTTTTTCATGGCAAAAAGTGAGGGATGGAAGCGCTTTCGAAGGAAAATAACGCACCACGGAGTAATTACAAAGAATTTACGTCTACCCCTTTTGGGGGAGGGTCGCCTGGTTCACTCGCTCACCTTGGGTGGGTTCGCCCAAGCCCTTAGACTCTGGCGATGAATGAGGAGCGGGAGCGTGCCAAGTGCGGAACACTTGCTGGTAATGCGACTTACATTCACCAATCCTAATCGGAGCGAAGCCAAATACTTGGGTTTAAACGGCAAAGTTGTGTAAGATCCCGCCAATCTTGCCGTGCGACGCGATCCGACGCCGGCGGGCAAAATTTCTGACTTCATGGCCGAAGTGGGACGACCGGAACCAAGGCAAGGGCCCGGCTCGCCTCATTAAGGCCGGGCGGCCGTCGCGGAAGGCTCCAGCCAGGAAGGAGAATCGGAAAACATTTTCACCACCGGCTGCTTGAAGCGGGCGTCCACCGAGGTGATAACGATATCGCGACGGCGGTCGGCGGCCTTCCAACTAACCAATTGACCGTTGATCCATTCGCCGTTGCCGCTGAGGAATTCGATCACCACCGGATACATGTTGAAGTCGTTGACCTTTTTCGAGTGGGGAAACTGGGCGTATTTGGTCGGCGGGATCTGTGGGGTGATTTCACCGGCCAACAGGAAACGGACCGGAACGGGCGCGAGGTTGATGGCCCGCACGCTGCCGAGGGCGAAGGATTTGGTGTCATCGTCGAAGCTCCGGACCAGATACGGCAAGCTTCCCGCGCCACCGTCACCCGGCAGGAATACAAACAACTGGTGCTCGGACTTGCCGATGGTGGTCTTGCCCACGAGCTCCCTAACCGGCTTGCCGTCCGGTCCCGGTGGCTTCTCGATGAAGAAGGCCGCCTCGTTTCCGGTGAAGGCTCCTTCGACCATCGGCGAGATATCCGTGTAGAGTGAAAGTTGCTGAATCTCGCCCGCACCCTTTCCGGGGATCACGACGTTGCGGATGTCATTCGCATAGTCAACACACAGCGTGCGGAACAGGACTTTACGCGCATCCTGGGCAAAGCATGCCGAGGTGAGAATCGCGAGGGAAAGACCGGCGGACAGGAAGTTCTTCATGGAATGGAGCGGGATAATGGGCGGGCAATCGATGCGACGGATCAAATCTCACTCGGGTCCAGCCAACGGAATGAAATGACTTTGAACTGGCGGCCGAAGGCGAGGTTGGCAGGGGTGGTCGCCGTCACGGCGGGAAGGTCGCTGGTGTCGATGTATTCAGGCACCCGCTGGATGGTCGCCTCACACCAGGCTTGCGCCATGGTCTTGCCACTCGGGTCGAGTGCGTTACCATAGGCGCGAATGCGGAAAGTGTCGGAGCGTACGGACACGAATGAACCGATCGCGGAGAGCACATCGCCTTGGGAGATTTCACCCGGGCTTCCCGCACCGGTGTTGCCGGTGACCGCGCCGGGATTCTGCCATCCGTAAGCGGCGACATCGGCCGGCGTGATGGTCTGGGCTGCGGGAGTGGACACCATGATCGAGTTGATTCCGGACTGGTCCAGAGCCGCTTGGATCGCGCCATTGTTCGTCAGGGGACCCGAGCTTCCGAGGCGGCGGTTGACGAATTCCGCCATCGAGAGGAAGGGTCCGCGGGCTTTGATTTCCGCGACGATCTGGGTGGCGAGGGTTTGGATCTGAGCGGCCGAGAGAGTCCGGTAGCCACTCCAGAGCTTATCCTTGGCTGCAAGGCCTGCGTTCGCCGCCTTCGGCTGACGGACCCGGAGAAACGGAGTAAGATCGGGGTTCTTCTCGCTGCTCCCCGAGACAAGCGGCACATCGCTCGATGCGAGACTGGAAAGGACCGCCACCCAGGCGGACACCGAGGTGCTGTTCACGCTGAAGCCGCCCTTCGTTAGAATGTAGGCTGCCGACTGCTTGCCACCGGCAGTCGTTACAGCGGCGACCGCATCCTTGCCGGCCGTTGCAGAGGCGCTGTTGCGCCCGTTAGGAAGATCCCGGGTCCCGGCGAAGAAACCCGTGGCCAGGGACTTTTGAGTGACCGAGGTGGGGTAAGCTGTCCCCTGCAAAGTGGATAGGGTGGAGAACCAATAGCGATCCCACAGTTGGTCGTTAGCCAACCAAGAGTGATCGAGCATCACCTTCGAGGCATCCGGCTTGTAAAATGCCGCCGTGGCGGGAATCGCGGGATGAGCGCGGGACTCGCCGACGGTATAAGTCACGTAGGGCACACTACCGATACTGCCGCCGTTCGCGTGACGCAGCTGGGCGATGGATTGCAGCGGGGCTTTCGGAATTTCATAGATCGTCGCGGCGTTGGTGCCGTTAGTCGAGCCATGTCCGCCGAAGAAATATGCCTGATCGCCCTTGGGACCACCGGACTGGATCGCGGCACTTCCGTTTTGCACCGGGACGAGGGAGAACTCCAACGGACTGGTCCCTTGGCTTGCCGAGCTTTTGAAATCACAGGTCGCCATCTGCATCGCGAGCCCCGTGTCTACCGCCGGACGGCTTTTCGTAAACGATTCCAGCGTGGTTTTGCCACCGATACTGAAGACTGCGAATGGACGAGGCCGCCCCTCGCCTGCCACGGGGTTCCCGTAGTTTTTCACTTGGGTGGCGTTGTTCACAAACAGGTCCATGGTGGAAATCGGAGGCGCGCTTGCGGCCGGGAAAGTCGCCGGAAAGACCCGCGGATCGGGATAGCGCGGCGAGACGCCCTCTGCCATCACCTGCCCCAATCGGGCGTCATCCTTGTAGAAGACCTGCGTGGTCGCCGCCGGGGCACCGTCCAGGGACAAGTTGATGCGGAACTTGTTGTCAGTGGCCGCAGTCGCGGTCGGCCCGAACTGGACCTGGATGTTATCGGTCGGATTGAGGATGATTTGCACGGTGGAATGACTCACGGGTTCTGCATACCGCTGCTTGAGCCAATCCTTACGATAGGCGCCGTAGTTCACCGGGGCATTCGGAGCCAGGGCGACGGCGTTATAACCGACTCCGTCGTTCGGACCGGTGATCATCCCCGGAATGGTGCGGGTGACCCGGTTGGGATTTCCGGAATTATAGTCATCAAAGGTTCCGTCGCCGTTGGTGGCAGTGCTGGCAAACGGTGTGCCGAAGATCTTGGTTTCCCCAGGTCCCATCAGCACCTTGGTGTCGCTGGTCAGGCTGTTCGAGAGGGTCATCGTGAACGTCTTGCTCGCCGAAAAGTTAGATGCGGTCTTCACGTTGAGTCGTTGCAGCGGCATCAGGCCGAGACTGTCCACGGTGGCGGATTCATACCCGCTGGTGCCGGTGCCCTTGACGAAAAACTTGAATCCGACGGGGATGTTCTCAAACTCCAGCATGAGCTTGCTGAAGCTAAGCGGTACGTTGTAGGGGTTGTGCAGGGTGATGACCGGAAGAAACATCAGATCCAGTTCATATTGATACGCAGGCTTCCGCGGTTGGGTGGTTTGAGCGGGATGCGTCACGAGTGAGAACATCGTGTCCACCCGCAGCACGGTGGGCATGCGGACGGGCTGTTTGACCTTGCTCATGTCAGGTTCGTAGCGGTCGTCGCCGAGGGTGGGATCGCTGATTTTTTTCAGGGCATACCCCGTCGGCAGGGCCGCCGTGAGTCCGGCCTGTGGATTGTCACCCGAGGTGGTTAGACCATAGAGCCGCGAGTAGTTGGCATAGAGGTCCCACTGGCTGTCCGAGTTGGACCCTTGGAACGGGCTGGAGGAATCCGAGTAGAGATAGCGGCCGGCATACGGAGATGGCACAGGGTCACCGTAGGCCCCGTCGAAGACCACGCTCAAGTCTGTCTTGAGGCCGCCGTTCGCCACGTCCGCCTGGACAATGTTAGAGGAGACCGTGAAGTCGTGAAAATACGGCTTCATCATATCAGGCTTGCTGGCGCCGAGTCCGGTCTGTTGGAGGCTGATCAATTTCGGCAGCAGGCTGTCGCGCAGGTTTTTGATCTCACTCGCGCTGCTGGCGGCAAGGAACTGCAGATCGGTGACGCCCTGAATGCCGTTGCGCGGCGGAGCACCCACTTGGGCGATCGCCTCGCCCTGCCCGCTCGGCAGGTTCGCCGGTGCGAGATCGATACGTCCCTTCACGCCTTCGTCCAAAGCGACCCAGGAAAATCTGCCGGAGGCGGGCTTGCCGCTGGCAGCGGTGATGTCGACCGCCGGAGCGCTGATCTGGCTTTTCACGTCAGTCGTCCCCACGCTTCCCGGACCCACCAGCTGTTGGGATTTCGTCCCGGCCGGCAGTTTCGCGGGGTCTGGAGTCACCGTGGGATTGGGATTGGACATCAGATAGCCGAGGAAATTGGTGCCGGTTTTCGCCGCGGCGTAGTCCGGACTGGTGAAGGGCGGACGCCACGATTTCCATACGCCCGCGATCCCCGTGGCCGCAGTCGAATTCACCAAGTTCGCGGGGGCCGTGATTCGCTGATCCAGACCGGCCGTTTTCTGCAGCTCGCCGATCGCCAGCATGAGGGCCAATCTCGCGTTAGCCCTAGCATTCGCCTGAGCAGTGCCTTGAGCGCTCGTGCGCAGCGTGACGCTCGACAGGGTCAGCAATCCCACGGCGATGACCGTCAACAAGATCATCAGACTGAGGGTGACGACCAGCGCGAAGCCATTCGGCCGGGTTGGATTGCGTGAATTTTTCATAACGATGGATCATTGAGAACGACGGGGAGAATTCCTTGAGGTCCCCGATCAAGTGCCGCAGGCGAAGGAGCGCTCAGGCATCCGACGACTTAATGTGCCACGGATTCTCTTCCCGCACAATAACCCGAAAGTGGCAAAAAAAACGCTCCGTCCGCAGAGGCGAACGGAGCGCTTTTGTTAAACCTAGCGACTATCCAATCACTCAGTTAGGAGTCACCTTGAGGCGGGCGAAGCGTGTGCCAGCCCCCGTCACGGTGTATGAGACCGAACCGGCGTTATTGGTAACGCCGCCCGAAGCAACGTTCGTCCAGTTGACCAAGTCCGTGGAGATTTGCACCACGAACTGCGTGCCGTAATCTGCGAACGGGATGTTGCCACCGTTTGGCCACGTCACCACGTTGCTTACCAAGCCAGGGTTGGCCGTGAATCCAGCCGCGGAGTTCATGAAGTATTCCACTCCGTTAGATACACCATCGTTGTCGAAGTCCAAGCTAGCCGCTTGGCCACCAGCGTGAGTAGTGGCCCAGCTGCTGTAACCCGCGACGACGGTGAGTTGAAGGTTGTTACCACTGATCGCCACCGTGCCCGTCACTCCACCTGGAAGGTTGACCGTTGGAACTGTGCCAACGATGCCGCCAGTTGCCGTAGCGAGCACGTAGACTCCACCCGCAGGC
>Ga0123337_10005620_pt1 | contig 12270 bp, 11 predicted proteins | sample frozenSSSSmetaG_FD_89792 | JGI IMG/M metagenome (GOLD analysis project Ga0123337, IMG submission 89792) | Glacier valley bacterial and archeal communities from Borup Fiord, Nunavut, Canada, to study Microbial Dark Matter (Phase II) -... | ecosystem: Environmental > Aquatic > Freshwater > Ice >...
GCCAGCGAAGCCCGCGCGCAGCAATCGCTCGCGAGCTACGAGCAGACCGTCGCCACCGCGCTCGAGGAAACCGACGGCGCGCTGTCGCAATTCACGCGCACCGCGCAGCAGGCCGAACGCCTCGGCCACGCGGCCAGCAGTGCGGAAGAAGCGGAAAAGCTGGCGCGCATCCGTTTCGATGCCGGCGTGGTCGACTTCCTGATCGTCCTCGACGCCGAGCGCCAGTCGCTCCACGCGCGCGATGCGCTGGTGCAGGCGCAGGTCGGCCAGGCGACCACTCTGGTCAGCATCTACCGCGCGCTCGGCGGTGGCTGGAGCGATTCCGCGGCGCCCGCCGTGGCGGCCAACTGAGAACGACCTCCAGCGCCGGCGCGCGAGCTGCGCGCCAGCGATCGTGACGCACATTCGAGCGTCAGGCTCACGTGGCCTTCGATGCAGTCTCATGTTTCGATCACATGTGCGACAGTGCCGCCGATGACCGAACTCGCTCTTGCCGAAACCCGCGCCTGGGTCGAGCGCGCCGTGATCGGGCTGCGGTTGTGCCCGTTCGCGCGGGCGCCCCAGGCCACAGGCCGCGTGCGCTACGCGCTCAGCGAGGCGAGCGACGCCGAGGCCTTGCTCGCTGACCTCGTCGCGGAGCTCGGTCGGCTCGGGGCCGAATCGTCCGAGGGCATCGAGACCACGCTCCTGGTTCATCCACACGTGCTGAACGATTTCGACGACTACAACGAGTTCCTGTCGCGCGCCGACGAGGCCCTCGTCGCGGTCGACCTCGAGGGCGTGATTCAGATCGCGAGCTTTCACCCCGACTACCGCTTTGCCGGCAGTGCGCCCGACGACATCTCCAACGCCACCAACCGCTCGCCCCATCCGACGCTGCACCTGCTGCGCGAAGCCAGCATCGAGCGTGCGCTCGTGTCGTTCGCGGACCCAGAGTCGATCTACACGGCCAACATCGCGACGATGGAGCGCCTGGGCGCCGAGGGCTGGGCCGGGCTGCAGCAAGCGTGCCGCGACGCCGCGTCCTCGGAGTTGTAGCCGACTTCCAGCGTCCTGCGCTCGTATCGGACTGAGCGTCGTCGATGTGCGCGAGCGGATCGCCGGTGACGCCGGCGTCGAGCGGTCAGGGCGTGGCGTCGAGCGGATGCAGGCTCTCGAGCAGCGTCGGGATCAGCTCGCTCACGGTCGGATGGATGTGGACGGCGTCCCGGATCACCTTGTACGACGCGTCGGCGGCCATCACGTCGAGCAGCGCGTGGACGATCTCGTCGCCCTCGATGCAGAGCAGCGACGCACCGAGGATGCGCTCGCTCGCGGCGTCGACGAGCACCTTCATCAAGCCCTGCGTCTCGCCGCGCTCGCGCGCCCTGCCGACGCGCGTCATCGGCATGGTCGCGACGAGAGCCGGTTTGCCGCGCGCCCGCACCTCGGCCTCGCTCAAGCCGACGCGTCCGAGCGGCGGATCGATGAAGAGCGCGTAGGCCGGGATCCGGTCGGAGACGCGGCGCGATGCGCCATCGAGCAGGTTGTCGGCGACGATCTGGTAGTCGTTGTAGGCCGTGTGCGTGAACGCGCCGCGGCCGTTGACGTCGCCGAGCGCCCACACGCCGGGCACGCTGGTGCGCAGCTCGTCATCGACGACGATGTAGCCGCGCGCGTCGATGGCGATGCCGGCCTTGTCGAGGCCGAGATCGTCGGTGTTCGGCCGGCGGCCGACGGCGGCGAGCAGATGGCTGCCGTCGAGCGGCGAGCCGTCGCCGCCCTCGAGCCGCAGACGCACGCCGCGGCCGCCGTCGCCCGGCGCCACCGTCGCGTTCTTCACCGAGAAGCGGAACGTGACGCCTTCGTCCTCGAGAATCTTCTGCACTGCCGCCGAGACTTCGCGGTCCTCGCGTGCGATCAGCCGGTCGCCGTATTCGAGCACCGTCACCCGCGATCCGAAGCGCCGGTACATCTGCGCGAACTCAAGGCCGATGTAGCTGCCGCCGGCGACGACGAGATGCTCGGGCAGCGTGTCGATGGCCATCATCGTGGCGTTGGTCAGCACCGGCACGGTGGCGATGCCGTCCCAGGTCGGCAGCACCGCGCGGCCGCCGACATTGATGAAGATCTTGTCCGCCTCGAGCGTCGCGCCGTTCACCTCGACGACGTGTGGCCCGACAAAGCGCGCGTGGCCCCATACGAGCGTGAGGTTCGCCGTGCCGGCGATCCACTTCGAGAGGCCGTCGACCGACTGCGCGACGACGCCGTCCTTTCTCGCCTTCACCGCCTGCATGTCGACGCTCACCGTGCTGCCGACGCGCACGCCGTACTCGCCGGCACGGCGCGCGACGTGGGCGACGCGCGCGCTGGCGACCAGCGTCTTGGTCGGTGTGCAGCCGTCGTTGACGCAGGTGCCGCCGAGGTGCTCGCGCTCGATGAACGCCGTCTTCATGCCGGCCTTCGCAAGGCGTACGGCCAGGAACGGGCCAGCCTGGCCGCTGCCGATCACGATCGCGTCGTACGAGGTCGTCGTCATGGGAGTCTCCTTTTGCCGCCGGGCGGCACCGGACGCATCATCGTCGTTGCCCGGCACGCCGTCTTGCGCGCCGGTCGCGGGAGTGGGGCGTGCGCCAGAATCGCGGCCATGCCGGTCGCGATCCCATCGCTGCGCAAGGCCGCCGCCTGGATGACGGGCTGGCTCGCGGCCATGGTCGTCATCGCCGTCGCCGGGCGCGAAGCGGCGCGCACGCTCTCGGTGTTCCAGATCATGGAGATGCGGTCGGTGCTCGGCCTCGTCCTGCTGGCGCCCCTCGTGCACGCCGCCGGCGGCCTCGCCGCGATGCGCACGCGCCGGCCGGGCACCCACCTCGCCCGCAACGTCGTCCACTACGCGGCGCAGTACGGCTGGTTCTTCGCGCTGACGCTGATCCCGATCGGCCAGGTCGTCGCGATCGAGTTCACGATGCCGGTGTGGACGGCGATCCTCGCCGTAGTCTTCCTCGGCGAGCGCGTCGGCGCGCTGCGCGCGCTCGCCGTCGTGCTCGGGCTCGTCGGCGTGATCGTGATCGTGCGGCCCGGCCTCGACCACGTCGATCCGGGCCAGCTCATCGCCCTCGCGGCGGCGGTCGGCTTCTCGATCGCCTTCGTCCTCGTCAAGTCGCTGACCGCGACCGAGCGGCCGGTGGCGATCATCTTCTGGATGCTCGTCGTGCAATCGGCGATCGGGCTCGTGCCGGCACTGCTCGCGTGGCGCACGCCGGACGCGTCCGTGTGGCCGTGGATCGTCGTCATCGCCGTCTGCGGCACCTATTCGCACTACTGCATGGCGCAGGCGCTCGGCAACGCGCCGGCCACGGTGATCGGGCCGATGGACTTCCTGCGTGTGCCGCTCACGGCGGCGGCCGGCTGGCTCGTCTACTCCGAGGCGCTCGACCTCTATACCGTGCTCGGCGCGGGCCTCATCCTCGCCGCCAATCTCCTCAACCTGCGTCGCACTCCCGCGACCGCCACTGCGCCTCGCATGGCGACCTCGACATGAGCGCGATCCCGTTCTCGACCCCGGCCGTCGCCGGCACCGACGCGCCGCGCTGGCGCTGGCTGCCAGCCACCGGCACGTGGAAGTACCACGCCTTGCTGCTCTCGCTCGGCATCTTCGTCCTCGGCCCGCTCGGCGGGCTGACGGCTTCGTACATGAACTTCTCGATCGGCTTCTTCGTCGGCGGCCAGGTGCTGGCCGGCCTGCTCGGCTCGACCGTCACCTACGGCTACGGCGTCGAGGGCAAGCACGGCGCGAACTACATCCAGACCGCGGCGGCATCGGTCGCCAGCATGAGCGCGATGGGCGTGCTGATCCAGGCGATGGTCTGGCTCGGCCTGCCGCAGCCGCCGATGTGGCAGCTGGTGCTCTACATGCTGACGATCGGGATGTTCGGCGCCGGCATCGGCATGCTCTACACGCCGATCCTTGTCGACCGCATGAAGCTCGTCTTCCCGTCGGGCCTGGCGGTCGCCAACATCCTGCGCGCGCTCACCGATCCGGTGCTGCTGCGGCGCTCGATCTCGCTACTCGGCGGCGGCGTCGCCACCGGGCTGATCGGCGGTGTCGCGTCGGCCAAGATCGCGATCCTCGGCACGATCGAGCTCTCGACCTCGACCTTCGGCGCCGGCATGGTGGTCGGCGCGCGCATCGGCCTGGCGGCGGTCACCGGCGGCGTGCTGGGGCTGCTGCTCAAGCCCTACTTCATCTCGATCGGCTGGCTGCACGAAGGCGACCCGCCGAGAAAGATCATGTTCCTGATCGCGCTCGGCTGGATCATGGGCGCGGCGATCGTCGACATGACGCTGATCTTCGGCCGCGCGGCGAAGCGCTGGCGCGAGACCTCGGCGGTGCCGGGCGCGGCGCGCGAGGATGTGCCCGTGCAGGGCTGGAGCCGCGTCCACACCATGCGGCTCGTGATCTGGTCGGTCTGCTGGGGCGCGGCCGTCGTCGCTGTCGGCCACTTGGTGCTGCACCAGCCGGTGCTCTATCTCGTCGTCGCGTTGTTCCTCGTCTGCATCTTCGCGCTCGTCAACGGGATCTCGCTCGGCATCAGCGATTCGAATCCGATCTCGTCGGCCTTCGTCGTCTCGATCGTCATCCTCGCGGCGATCGGCTTGAAGGATCCGGCCGTCGGCCTGATGGCCGGCACGGTGCTGCTGGTCTCGACCAGCGTCGCCTGCGACATGCAGCAGGACCGCTCGACCGGTGCCCGACTCGGCACCAATCGCGTCCTGCAGTTCCGCTACCAGGCGGCGGGCATCTTCGTCGGCGCGCTCCTCGCCGTCGCGTTCGCACGTCTCTTCATGGCCGCGTATCCGGTGCTGCTGCTCGACCAGACGACGATGAGCGAAGGCCAGGCGCCGTCTCAGTGGAACGCGGCGATGACCTTCAAGTTCGTCGGCATCCTGAGGAGCCTCACCGAGGACAAGCCGTACCAGCGCACCGCGATCTGGATCGGCGTCGGCACCGGCCTCCTGATCGAGTTCGTGCGCAAGGTCGCGTTCACGAGCGAGCGCTGGCTCGCCTACAAGAAGACGCGCACCGGCGGCGCCGTCGACTTTGTCCTCGACTCGACCGTTCTCTCGTCGCCCTACGCGATGTCCTTCGGCGGCTTCGTCAACCTCGCGACCTCGCTCTGGCTCGGCGCCGGCGGCGTCGTCGCCAGCCTGATCGATGCGGGCGCGGCGCGCGAGAAGAAGCGCCACGCGCCGGGCGATGACGGCGAGCTGCCGTCGGACATGACCGGCACGTCGCTCTTCGGCGGTGGTCTGATCGCCGGGGATGCGCTCGCGGCCCTCGGGCTCGGGCTGATCGCGCTCGGGGCGCTGGTCGTCGGCTAGCGCGCGCGTCGGCGCCGGTACAGGCCGAGCGCGGCCAAGCCGGCCAGCATCAGCGCAGCCGACTCGGGCTCGGGCACCGCAGACACCGCGGTGGCCAGGATGTCGCCCCGGATCTCACCGCCAGGGAACACCGCGTTGTGGATGTTGATGTAGGCCAGCCCTGCCTCGATGCCGGCGATGTTGGCGGCGCTCACGCCCGTGAACGTGTTGGCGTACGTACCGCTGGCCGTGCCCGGAAAGCCCGTGAACGGGATGACGACCGGCCCGTTGGCGCTGGTCGCGACGCAGCAATGGATGTGCGCGGCGCTCGCGTTGCCGCCGGTCAGCCCGCTGAATGACATCACGACCGCGACCGTGTTGGCGACGTCGTCGACGGTGACGGTGGCGCTGCCGAAGGCCGTGGTCCCGTTGACCGGGACCGACTGCGTGCCGGAGAGCGTCACGTTGTAGACGATGGTGACGGCGGCCGTCGGTGTCGATGTCAGCAGCAGTGCGAGCGACGAGGCGGCGGTGGCAAAAAGGTGTTTCATGGGTCTCCCGCAAATGAAGTTGCTCGGCGCGACGCGCCGGACGGCTCGAGGACCTTACGGCGGAACGCAGGATTTGTCGATACCACGATCGGAGCGGCGCTCAGAGCTGCGAGCCGATCAGCGACGCGACGCGATCGCCGAGCCTCTCGCGCCATGGCCGCTCTCGCCAGTCGGCGAGGCTGAGGGGCTTCGACTTGAGCAGATCTGCTTCGAAAATCGCCGTCTGCTCGGCGGCGAAGGCGGCGTCGACGACGTTGAGCGAGGCCTCGTCGTTGAGGCGGAACGATCGGTTGTCGAAGTTGGTCGAGCCGACGGAGGTCAGCAGGCCGTCGACGATCAGCACCTTGCAATGGAACATCGTCGGTCCGTACTCGGCGATCAGCGCGCCGGCCGCGAGCGGCTCTTCCCAGAGCGCGCGCGAGGCCGAGCGCGAGGTCTCCGAGTCGATGTGCTCGCCCGGCACCACGATGCGCACCTTCACGCCGCGCTGCAGCGCCGCGACCAGGGCGCGCCGCGTCAGCTCGTCGGGGACGAAGTAGGCCGACGACAGGTCGATCGTCCGGCTCGCCGACGTGATGGCGAGTTGGTACATGAGCTCCATGCTCTCGCTGCCGCCGGACGGCGAGCTGCTGAACATCTGCGCGCGCTGACCGCCGGCGTCGCCGAGCTCGGGGAAGTAGTCGCTGCCGTGCAGCACCTCGCCGCTCACCTTGATCCAGTTGTCGAGGAACACCGCCTGCATCTGGCCGACGACGGGGCCTTCGACCCGGAAGTGCGTGTCTCGCCAGTGCGCGGGGTCCTGGGCCCGGCCGGTCCACTCCGGCGCGATGCCGACGCCGCCGGTGAATCCGACCTTGCCGTCGGTGACGAGGAGCTTGCGGTGGGTGCGGTTGTTGAGCCGGCCGAGCTGGTACCAGCTCACCGGGTGGTACTTGCGGACCTGCACGCCGGCCGTTTCCATCTGCGCGACCCACGCCGAATCGATCTTCGCCGCGCCGATCGCGTCGAGGAGGACGTGCACCTGCACCCCCGCCGCGGCGCGCTCGGTGAGCGCATCGGCGAAGGCCTTGCCGATCGCGCCCGACCAGTAGATGTAGGACTCGAAGTTGACGCTGCGCTGCGCCCCCCGAATCGCGGCCAGCATCGGCGGAAAGATCTCGTCGCCGTTGCGCAGCACCTGGACGCGGTTGCCGGCGACAAGCGGCGGTCCGAGCAGCACGCTCAGCTCGCGGGCAAAGCGCGGATCGTCGGTCGAATAGAAGCGCTCGATGCGCCGCTCGATGCGCTTCTCGCCCGGCTTCAAGTTCATCACCACGAGCGTCGCGGCGAGCGTGGCGGCGGCCACGGCGACGGCGAGGACCAGGTGTCCCCTGAACGGATTCTTCATGCGCTTCGGGCCGGGATCTTCGGTCGTCGGATCAGCGCTTGGCCGTCGGCGCGCTGGCCGCGGCGCCGGCTGCGACCGGCACGCGTGCCGCATACCAGGCCAGCGTGTCGAGGTCCTCGACGGGGACTTGGCTCACGGCCGAGCCCATCGCCTGCGTGTAGCCCGGCCGCTTCCCGGACTTGAAGCCGCGCAGGTTCTCGCGCATGTACTCCTCGCTCTGCCCGCCGATGCGCGGCACCTGCTGGCCGCCGCTCAGGTCGTCGCCGTGGCAGAACGCGCACTTGTGCTGGACCGCGAGCTCGCGCCCCTTGGCCATCCGCGCCGGATCGGGCGCGGTCGGCTGCGGCGGGGCCGGCACGGCGGGCAAGGTGTCGATGACGGCCGCGAAGCCGCGCATGTCGTCGTCGGTCATCGTCTTCGCGACGGCGGTCATCGCCTCGTTGCTGCGCCGCCCTTCGCGGAAGAGAAAGAGCTGCGTGATCGCATAGAAGCCGTGCTGGCCGGCGAGCACCGGCGTGCCCGGCATGTTGCCGCGGCCGTTCGCGCCGTGACAGGCGGCGCAGAGCGACGCGAAGCGTGGGCCGTAGGTGGCGACGGGGTCGGCGACTGCCGGCGCCCCACGCGAGGCCGCGCCTTTCGCGGCGCGCGCGGCACCCGGCTTGGCCGGCGCGCCGGCCGTCTGTGCGCCGGCGCTGGCGGTGAGCAGCAGCGCCGACGCGAGCGCCGCACCGGCGATCCGTGCAACGCGCCGCACGCTCACTTGCCGTAGCTGATGCGGTAGATCGCGCCGGCGTGGTCGTCGCTCACGAGGAGCGAGCCGTCCTTCATCACCAGGAAGTCGACCGGTCGGCCGAGGTAGGTGTTGTTCTCGACGAAGCCGGTCATGAACGGCTCGACCTTCGCGCCGCCCTTGCCGTCGGGCCAGGCGACGTAGACGCCGTTGTATTTCTTGCTGCGATTCCAGGGGCCGTGCAGGGCGAGGAACATCGCGCCCTGGTACTTCGCGGGGAACATCTTGCCGGTGTAGAACTTCATGCCGAGGACGCCGGCGTGCGGGCCGAGCAGCGCGGCGGGCTTGGCGTAGTCGTCGCACGACTTGCCCCACCCGAACTCCGGGTCGGGGATGTTGCCCTGATGGCAATAGGGAAAGCCGAAGTGCTGCTTGCCGGGCGCCGTGACGTGGTTCAGCGTGTCGTTCGGAAGCTCTTCGCTCAACCAGTCGCGACCGTTGTTGGTGAACCAGAGGTCGCCGGTCTTCGGGTCGAAGTCGAAGCCCACCGTGTTGCGCACGCCCGAGGCGATGGTCTCGATGCCGGTGCCGTCGAGATTCATGCGGTAGATCTTGGCGTACTCGCCCGGGTCGCAGATGTTGCAGGGCGCGCCGATGTTGAAGTAGAGCTTGTCGCCCTTGATGCGCAGGTACTTCCAGCTGTGGTCCTCGCCGCCGGGCAGCTTGTCGTAGATGACCTTGGGTTCGCCCAGCTTGTCGAGGTTGTCCTCGACGTTGTCGTAGCGCACGATCTTCGTGTTCGTCGCCACGAACAGGCTGCCGTTGTTGAAGGCGATGCCGGTGGCCAGCGGCATCTTGTCGATGATCACCTTGGCCTTGTGGTCACCCTTCTCGGCAATCGCGTACACCTTGTTGGCGACGAACAGCGAGCTGACGAAGATGTTGCCCTTGGCGCCCTGGCGCAGCTCGCGCGCGTCGAGCACGCCAGAGGCCCAGGTCTCGACCTTGAAGCCGGGCGGCAGCTTGAAGACGGCTGTGAGGAGTTGCGTCAGCCCATCCGCGACGGCAGCCAGAGCGCGATCACCGGGAACGCGATCAGGATGACCAGGCGGACGAGGTCGGTGGCCACGAACGGCAGCACGCCCTTGAAGATCGTCGTGAAGCTCACTTCCTTGACGACGCTCTTGATCACGAACACGTTCATGCCCACTGGTGGGTGGATCAGGCCGAGCTCGACCGTCATGACGATGATCACGCCGAACCAGATCGGGTCGAAGCCGAGCGCGACGATCGCCGGGAAGATGATCGGTACGGTGAGGATGATCATCGCCATCGCGTCCATCAGGCAGCCGAGGACGAGGTACATCAGCATGATCAGGGCGAGGATGCCGTAGCGGCCGATGCCGAGGCCGGTGAGGAACTCGGTGAGCTTCTGCGGCGTCTGCGTGATGGTGAGGAAGTAGCCGAAGAGGAGGGCGCCGATCAGCACGGTGAAGACGGCGGCGGCGGTGCGCGTCGCCTGCAGCAGCGCCTCGCGCGTCTTCGCGCGGTCGAGCTTCCTGCGCGCGAGGCCGAGCAGGAACGCGCCGCTCGCGCCGACGCCGCCGGCTTCGGTCGGCGTGAAGAAGCCGCCGTAGAGGCCGCCGATGACGAAGACGAAGAGGACCAGCGGCGCCCAGACGAGCTTCAGCGCGCCGCGTTTCTCGGCCCACGTCTTGATCCTGCCGGCGGGCAGGAAATCGGGCCGTGCGCGGACGATGAGCGCGATCGTCATCACGTACATCGCCATCGCGAGCAGGCCCGGCAGCACGCCGGCCATGAAGAGCTTGCCGATGTCCTGCTGCGTGAGGATCGCGTAGACCGCGAGGACGGTCGATGGCGGCAGCATCGCGCCGAGCGTGCCGCCGGCGGCGATCACGCCGGTCGAGAACGACTGCGGATAGCCGAAGCGGCGCATCTCCGGATAGGCGACGGTCGAGAACGTCGCCGCGGTCGCGACCGACGAGCCGCAGATCGCCGCGAAGCCGCCGCAGGCGACGACGGTGGCGATGCCGAGGCCGCCGCGCAGGTGGCCGAGGAAGGCGTCGGCCGCCTTGAACATCTCGCGGCTCAGGCCCGACGCGGTGACGAAGGCGCCCATCAGCATGAACATCGGAATGACGCCGAAGGTGTAGTCGGTGACCGTGCGCAAGGAGGTCTGGCCGACCAGCTTGAGCGCCGGGCCGGGGCCGACGATGTAGCTGTAGCCCGTGACGCCGACCAGCCCCATCGCCATGCCGACCGGGACGCGCAGCATCATCAGCACGAACAGCGACACGAAGCCGAAGAAGGCGACCCAGTCGTTGCTCAATGGAGCCTCCGGTCTGCGGAGGACCGCAGTCCACCTCCCGAGGGGGTGCGGGCCGGCTTGGGAGCGGCCCGGCGCTCGGCCCGCGGCAGGCGCCCGCTCACTCGACCACCTTGGCTTCGTCGACCTCGACCAGGTCTTCGGGATGGAGCACGAGCCGGTAGGTGCGGATCGCGATCAGCACGACCGCCGACGCGTCGCCGAGCCACGCCACCGCGTAGAACGGCCAGGTCGGCATGCCGAGGTCGTAGGTGAGGACGTGGTCGACGAAGGTCGCGCGCACCTTGTCGAACAGCATGATCGTCTGCACCGCGACGACGAAGAGCAGCACCAGCGTCGCAAAGACGTCGATGGCGCGCTTCCACTTCGCGCTCGCCGCGGTCCAGAGCAGGTCGACCGTGATGTGGCCACCGCGGTAGCTGGTCGCAGCGATGCCCCAAAAGATCAGCGTGCCGAGCAGCATCTTGCCGATGTCGTAGCTGTCGGGGATCTGCCAGCTGAAGAACTTGCGCAGGAGGACGGCAAGGAAGATGTTGAGCGCGACGATGCCGACGAAGGTCGCGGCGCACCACTCGATCGCATCGATGATGCGATCCATGAACTGGCGCCGCGGTGCGGCCGACGTGGTCATCCCGGGCGAAGCGAAGGATCTCGCCCGTGCGATGCGCAGAGGTCCTTCACTGCATTCAGGATGACAGGATGCTCAGAGGCCCGACTTGTTTTTCGTCAGCGTCGCGCGCAGCGACTCCATCACCTGCTTCGGGTCCTGGCCCGTCTTGGTCACGCCCTCGGCCCACGCGGCTTCGGTCGGCGCGATCGCCTTCTTCCAGGCGTCGAGCTGCGCCGGCGTGAGCTTGTACGACTCGTGGCCCGGCTCTGCGGCGAGCTTGGCGCGGCCGGCGAACTCGAAGTCGGCCCACTGGCCGCCGACCTTCTCAGCCCACTCGCTCGTGCAGTGGTCGTCGATGACCTTCTTCTGTGCTGCCGACATCGAGTCGTACTTGTCCTTGTTCATCGCCCACACGAACGGCGTCGTGTACAGCGGCACGTCCATGTGCTGGGTGACGACCTTGTCGATGCCGAACAGGATCGTCGAGCCCCACGGGAAAGTGATCGCGTCGGCGACGCCGCGCTCGAGCGCATCGCGCGCCTCGGGCGCCGAGGCCTGCACGTTGGTGCCGCCGAGGAGGGTCACCATCTGGCCGATCGTGCTCGTCGCCGGGCGGATCCGCATGCCCTTGATGTCGGTCGGCGAGAGGAGCTTCTTCTTGCTGTGGAAGGTTCCGGGATCGTGGATGAAGGCGAAGCAGTACTTCACGTCCTTCATCTCCTTGGCCGCGTACGGGCGGTACCAGGCGTCGATCGCCGCCGAGCCGCCCTTGCCGTTGGCGAACAGGAACGGCAGGCCGGCGCCGGCCATCACCGGAAAGCGACCGGGCTGGTAACCGGGATTGATGTAGGCGACATCGGCGATGCCGTCCTTGGCCATGTCGTAGTGGTCGACCGCCTTGCCGAGCTGCTCGGAGGGGAAGAGCTGCGTCGTGATCGTGCCGTTCGACTGTTTCGTGATGTCTGCCCCCCACGCGGCGAGGGCGGGGTTGAGCGCGTGCTGCGCCGGCACCCAGCTCGAGAGCTTGAGGGAGACCGGCTTGTCCTGCGCGAGCGCAGGCAGCGCGGCGGCGCAGGCGAGGGCGAGCGCGACGGCGCGCAGGGGCGAAGGCCTGGCGGCCGTCAGCGAGGCGTGGGGGGCGTGGGTCATGGTCTCCTCGTCGTCGTGGATGTGAAGCGGCTGCGAGCGTAGGGCCCGCGGGCCGGCGCGGCGATGCTGATCTTCCCTGCCATTGCCGGCGACGACGGACGGCGGCTGCGTTCAGGGCATCAGGTCGGAAGTCGCCGCGCTGGCTGCCGGCCGCCC
>Ga0123337_10005621_pt1 | contig 12269 bp, 11 predicted proteins | sample frozenSSSSmetaG_FD_89792 | JGI IMG/M metagenome (GOLD analysis project Ga0123337, IMG submission 89792) | Glacier valley bacterial and archeal communities from Borup Fiord, Nunavut, Canada, to study Microbial Dark Matter (Phase II) -... | ecosystem: Environmental > Aquatic > Freshwater > Ice >...
CTATGAAAACTATGGAATACTGTGCTCTCATATAGAGCTTACAAGAATGCCTTGGCTGAGCGAGTAAGCCTTAGCTGAAGTGAGAATGCCTTAGCTGAGTTGACTGAACTATTCAGCTCAACAGAATTCGGGTTCGGAGCATGAAACATTGCAAGAAAGTCCCCCCGCAACCTCTCTGCCCTAATTCCCAGCAAATCAACGTCATTAATAGCACACACGGGAAGAAAGAAAGAAAGAAAGAAAGAAAGAGATGCGTACAAGTGCCCTTGTTTAAACGCCTCGCAAAGCCTCTCTACAAGTTGCGCGTGCTGTACGTTCGTGGCATCACGCATGCCAATTGTGAAATTCAGACCTCGGGCGGACTTGAGTGCGTCAATGGCGGCTTTTTCATCGTCCTTGTACCTGTTCACAATTTCGTCGCGAGTGGACATGACTGGTTTAGGGATCTGTTGTGTATGTTTGGTTTGAGTAATTCAGTGGTAAATGGCCGGTAGAGAATGACAACGTGGCCAGAGACCAGAAGAGTTACATAGGGTAAGGAGTTAGAGAGACAGAGTAGAAAAGTGTAAATGTTATCACTTCTAGTCGTGTACGTCACTAACATCATGTGACATCTAATCATACAATGATATTGGAAAATATCCATTTTTTTTTTTAGGAAAATGCAGCCATACCTTTTTTCTTTTTTCTTTATTCCTTTTTTCTTAAAAAAAAAGTGTAGTTAATGGAGCTAGTTAAATCTCCTAACGGCAGTAGCTCGTGAGGCGTCGAGAGTGTGGGAAAAAACACGTGCTATATATATTGTAGCCTTATTTTTTAGGCAGTGGTGAATCATCGGATTCACCGCTTAGTATTCACACATAGTTAGCTAGACAGCTTCAATTTACAACCTATTTAATTCTACAGAGAACAAGGGTAAATGGTGTAGAAAATAGAGCATACGCAGTAGAAAGATGAAAATGAAAGTGATTGATTAATTAATTAACTATGCTATGGGCCATCTATTCTAATATAGATTGGCAGTGACAAAGGCTCAAAGAGCCGATGGATATATGCATGGAATCATCCATGCATAATGCGAAGATTCCTCTGGATTCTCATATTCCTGAGAATCCTCCGGTGCCTCGCAGGCACGACCCTCTCTATTCAACAAATGGTCTTGTCGTTGAGAATGAAGTCCTAGGTCGCATGCACCGCGCGACACTGGCCACGACCTGTAGATCGAGTTCCGGAGGAAGCTTCGGAGGATCATCTTCTTCAAGCTAGCGGATCCCCTCCATTCTCTACTTGGATTATTGCTGGAATCATCATCTCCTGCGTCATGATGATTATAACATGCCTCCTCTGATGGTTGTGCTACTGACGACACAAGAGAAGACTCCAACGCAAGGCGGAGATGGCAACATTGCAAGCCCAGCTGGAGTCGATTGGTGAGCGACTGTCTCCGCCACAGAACCCAGAGCCGGAGCCGTTAGCAGCCGCGCGGGTGCCCGCAGATCCGTTATGGCTGGCGGAGAAGCCGGAGCTGGCGGCGACGAGTGTACAAGTGCAACCAGTTGTTTAGGCCGATAGTACTCTCACGATTTCGACACCTCTTATGGCGCGCGAAGAAGAGTTGGACGCGAGGCGGCGGGACCTAGAGGCACGAGAACCCGAGTTGTCGGCAAGGAGAAGTGCGCATGAGCTGCCATGATCGATAGCCAGAAGGAAAGTATATATATACACACTAACCAACGAGACTCAATGAGCTAATGAAGTCATCAACTTTGAATTAACAAAAATCAACAACTTTGACTTGTTGTCCAGCATTAAGTCGTTTTGCTTAGAGAGGAGGTCCAGTTTGAGCCCGATGGAGCAATTAAAGGTCTTGTCTCGTACGACTTTAACGTGCTGTTCTATCTCCCTTCAAAGTACCGCGCCATTAGGATTATGGCCATATGCCGTGATCAGGATCCTTACCTCGAAGAGAAATGAAGCCTATTCCTCGGTCGGATTCCTTACGGGGGTGATGTTGAACGCGGGCCATCTTCTCGGAGTATCGAGCAAAGTCCGGGTTCCCGGGACGGTCTCTCGACTAATCAGAATTCGACCGATATTCCTCCCGCCCGCTCCAAACCCCACATCCCCAGATCTCCACACTTTATTTCTAGGGGATCTGCGGGGTTCAACGACATTGATTGCGGGGATATAATACAATACATATATACCTTCTCATTCTGCCCTCGAACATCTTGCGTTCAATTATGGCCATATAAAGCAATTGCATAAGAGCGCTTTTTCTCCATTGTGGCGTTCCTCCTCGAATTTCGGATTACAATCTCCTCCAGCGTTTGTGCTTATCCTTCCCATATCGACGATCCTCAATAGGCAAACCTTAGGAGGAGTACTCCGTACTCTCCTATATCTCCTATATATTAAGCATGACTATCATTGTCATTGCAGCAGCGGGTGCTCTCATCCTCCTCACATATACCATCATTTTCGTTGGACATAGGGAGCGCAATCTTCCCAATGGTGAGATCGATATAACCCTATGTTGACTGTTTAGTGCTAATAGGAAATCAGGACCTCCAACGCTACCAATCATTGGAAATCTTCATCAGATGCCCACGAAGGGTGCCCACTTCAAGTACGGTTTCCGAAAGTCATCCTTGTTTCTGTTAATTGACACAACTCCAGGTTTACGGAGTGGGCAAGGCAATACGGCGGGATCTACAGCCTCAAACTCGGATCTGGAAACCTTGTCGTTCTCACTGACCCACGGCTGGTGAAGGAATTAATAGACAAGAAGAGCTCCATCTATAGCAATCGCCCCCCGTCTTTCGTTGGCAACGACATCATCACCGGTGGCGACCATTTGCTCGTCATGAACTACGGAAATGTGTGGAGAAGTTTTCGCAAAGTCGTCCATCAATATTTTATGGAGAGCATGGTCGAGAAACAGCACATCAAACTGCAAAATGCAGAGGCGGTGCAGATGATGCGAGACTTTTGCCTGCGCCCTGACCAACATATGTGGCATCCAAAGAGGTATAGTAACAGTATTATCATGAGCTTATGTGAGTCTTTCCCCAAGCCCTCCGAAAGCAGTCCTAGCTTACAAGAATTGTTAGTATTTGGGATACGTACTCCAACGATTGAGTCGAAGCATATGAAGAGCCTTTACCATCTTCTAGAGAACTGGTCGAAGGTCATGGAGACGGGAAATACTCCCCCGGTTGACATCTACCCTTTTCTACACTACATTCCTGAGAGGTTCCTCGGTCGCTGGCGCTCACGAGCCAGCGCTGTGCGCGACGACATGAATCGCCTATATGCCAGCATGGTGGACAAAGTCGTCACACGACGAGAAGCCTCTATCGTCAAGGACTGCTTCATGGACACTGTTCTTAATCAGAATGAGAAGCTTGGCTTCACGAAACACCAGCTCGCCTTTCTTGGCGGCGTCCTAATGGAAGGAGGCTCCGACACCACGTCCGCAACCATCATCTCATTCATCCAAGCCATGACAAGATGGCCAGAAATCCAGCGTAAAGCGCAGGCAGAGATCGACGCCGTGGTTGGTGAGGACAGATCACCTGTGTGGTCGGACTACGCGAAGCTTCCTTATGTGGCAGCTACAGTGAAAGAGGCCATGCGATGGCGAAGTGTTGTCCCTCTTGGATTCCCACACGCCCTGGCAGAAGGTATGAAAGACAATCGTAATGGCAAATCTCGTGAGCGACGTAGCTGAATAGTAACGCAGATGACTGGATCGATGGAAAATTTCTCCCAAAGGGAACCGTAAGATAATCAATCCTATCCATACCACACGTCCACTAACAAGATGCTCAGGTGGTCATCATCAACGCCTGGGGCATGCACCACGATGCATCCCGCTTCCCCAACCCCGACATCTTCGACCCAGATCACTACAAGGGGTATTCAGGTCTTGCCTCGGAGCTCGCCACTGCCGCCGACTACAAGAAGCGCGATCACTATGCCTATGGCTCTGGAAGACGCTTGTGTCCTGGCATCCACGTCGGGGAGAGGAACTTGTTCCTCGCCATGGCGAAGCTGCTCTGGGGATTCTCCTTTGCACCGGGCAAGGAGGATGGCAAGACTGTCATGCCAGATACGGATCCTGTGACTGGGTATTGCGAGGGGTTTTTGGTCTGCGCAAACGACTTTTTATGTGACATCAAGCCAAGATCCGAAGCGAGACGCGCCACGATCATGAGAGAATTCGAGGCTGAGAGCCAGGTGTTTGCCAAGTATGACTAGATTTATGTATTCTACGACGATGGGGGTTTCTGGATTGAACCCCACCAACCGCAAATGCCTGGTTAAGGTTTTCATGGAACAGAACGGCGGCAATGAGATGGGACTCGTTATGCCGGGCCGAAACGGGCAGCTAGGAACGCGTAGTTAGAATACCACGGTGACGAGGAATATGAACTATGCATAGCATATTATCCGTAGCAAGAATGCGTTCATTGTTAATGAGATGTGCTGAAATATCGGATTTGTTCCAGAGCTTAGGCGGTTCCATCCTATACAGCACTCACGAAAACCATGGTGGAAGTGATAAGGCACATTACCCTTAGCTGAGTGACTTGAATGGTAGAAATGAAAATGAATAGATAGATGGCCCACATCAAAGGAATTGATTGGTACCAGATTTCAATAGTGACCAAGCAGAGGGTGCGTCAATGACTTTTCGCTGAGGCTTTAGTGTTGCAGTAGTAAAAGCAATGGTGCGAGGCGTCTTCCCATGACTCCGAGCCCCGAGGGTCATTAATAATAATTTCAATTAACTAGGAAGCAACAAAAACTGACCAACTGGGGTCCCCGCAGGACCCCAAGGTGCCATCGTGTCGGGTCTTTAGGTTCAATTGGATAAGAGCCTACGGATGGGCATATTTTCCCACTGGGGCTCTCCAGAATGTTGGACACAATATGATAATTGTGGGCAGCGGTAAATAGAGTTGAGAAAGCATGATTCTATTGAAACTACCTAGACCATGGATCTCTATTTGTATTTAGTATTCCGTTCGCATGATCTCCTGCGTTTGCATGAGGGTTTGAGAGCCCTCATGCATTGAACTTTTTTCCTCCCGTGAAGATTCTCTCATGTTCTACAAACAGAGAGAATCATACGATGCAAATACAGCTATTGGAAGTGAATACCTCCAACACTTAGCCTCTCTCACGTGGACTTCGATATATGTCTGCACATACGGGCCCTATGACAGCAATAGGCGCAGAAGCATTCAACCCAGCAAGAATTCTTAAAACAATCAAGACTCCAAAACTAGGACTGACGGCACAGCCGACGGTAAATATTGTGTAAAATCAAAGGGATGCCAATAAGACCCGCTTCTTATATGGAAATGAGACGCAATGGCTTCAGAGGCGTTGCGTGGCAACGAAGGGCTAGGGTCCTGTTCAATACTGTGATCATGCCAACTACACATATGAAGAATATCTTGCACTACAAACTCAGTCAGTGTGTCAAAATCTTGGTCATCCAGTATGGGAAGTATCTGTGCAACCTTTGGCCAATTGAAGGGGTTTCTTTGATGATGATCCCGAGGAACATCCTCGGCAAGTTGAGTTACTTCGACATGACGAGCAGATACAACTGGTTCCACAAGGCCATTTAATTGATTGGACATTGTTGACACTCCATATCAAAAAGCATTACTCGATTTGAAGTCTTCAAGGTTCGTTCGTTTAACATACTAGGATTTTGAGGACTTGAGTAAATATGAAGTGCTGATACAACGAGGGAAATAACGAGGTTGGTATCAGAACAACAGACCAAAATAACCAGAACGAAAGCTTAAGATTGTTGGACAAGTATGAGAAACGCAAGCAAAAAGCGCACACGGGTCGTTCATATCACGTCAACGTTAGAATCGGAAAGGACGGCTAGGGCACATTCACAAGCATGGTGCCACTGGCCTAGAACTAAGATGATTCTCAATTTCGACAAATAAACGGAGAATGTGTTGAATAAAGGGTTTGGTGCCCGTAGGCACCCGGGCATTCTCCGTTTGATGAGAATTTAGAGAATGCATGAGAATTATCATGACGATGCATGGAAACATCTATGCATCAAACACTAGCCTTTGAGCCTTTATTTCAGGCTCTCTATATTATGAGAGCCCTTTCCTAGATTACATAGTTTTACAATCAAGCACCTTTTACACATCATATTCCTACAGAATGTTGTCACTCAAGATACCATAAATATGTTAAACTGCATTCAAGGTAATATAAATCACGGCTCTTCATAGCCATATCAAGGTTCCCTTGATGACGGCCTTCCCAGATCACAGAGTTTCACAGTCGTCACTAGAATATAGGGGATCCACCCGAGACAGGAATATAGGCACCATTAACCTAGCTTGCTCTCTCCTCGCATAGGCTAGCAACCAGCCACGCTACTTCTTGCGGCGTTCCTAGACGGGCGGCAACCGGAGTGGCGTCTGTTATAGGCTGTAGGGCGTCTCGAACTTCTTTAGGGGCGGCAAGAAAAGCATCCGTGCCAATAGGACCCGGAGCCACGCCGTTGACGGTGCATCCGTATTTACGCGGCAGCTCCGTAGCCCAACACTGCGTATAGGCTTCAACGATCGATTTTGAGCCGGCATAGACACTGGACGCAGGCGCCGGGCTGCGAGATATATCGCTGCCGATATTGACGATACGCGAGTTTTGGCGCGAGAGGTGCTTTAACACCTCCCTAGTAAGGAAGAAGGTTCCCCGGCCGTTCAGGTTGTTGACATCGTGCCACGCCTTCTCCACCTTGGCGTCGTCTGGGTCATCTAGGAAGAGCGGAAGACAGTTGATGCCGGCGCTATTGACTAGGATGTCGATCTTGCCGAACGCCTTGGCTGCTTCATCTGCCAGCTTGCGCGGTCCCTCCTGAGTCGACAGATCAGCCGCGATCGCGACGGCTCGCGACCCGGCCACCAGGCTCTGCAAGACTTGGTCCGCGTTGGCCTTCTCGCTGGGATAGGGGTAATTGATGACCACCGAGGCCCCGCGACTATGCAACTCGCGCGCGATCGCGGCGCCCAGTCCCATCGAGGAACCGCTGACCAGGGCGACTTTCCCCGCTAGTGATGACATAGTTTGCACGTCTGCTTCAACTTTCTGGTCAGTATAGGCAAGCAGTCGTTTCCGCGGTGTTAAGGCAGACATAACCGGGCTTACCTTCAAGATCTGCTTCCACCGAAAGAGAAATATGCGGGTAATCGGACCGGGGTAAATGCTTTGAAAAGATCGGAAGATTAAGGGTGGTCATTCAATATATAGAAGACAACGGATTATCGTGGAGCCAACCGGTCGGGATCTGCCAGGAGACAAGCATGTCGTCCGCCCTCGGTCGGCTATGTATAATCCTTACTTAGGTGGCTGCTCCACGAATTCAGGGGCGAGGGCTTCTCCGCACGTTGACGAAGCCGATGCCACTCGAGGGTAGGGTGGGGTTAGCAGGTCCTACGTCGTTACAATAACATCAAGAGACAGCTCCCCACCGTGCGGGTCCACCGTGCGGGAGGACGCGAGACTGGTGGCGACCTTGTTAGCCATTGCCACACGTTTGGTAGCCCCTGTGTTCTAGCCGCGAGTGGCGCCTGGATCTCCAACAATCGTAGCGCCACCCAGCTCAGTCGCACCCTCGGAAGCCGGTGACGACCTGTCTGTCTATCCCTGAAAGCTTAGCTTCAGCGTCGTGGGAACTCATGTCAGGGATCCATCCATATAATAAAAAGGCCGTCTTGGCCCATCCCTCCTCACGCCTGCATTTGTGACGTGAGGCATCTAAGGCGAATGATTCATTGAAAGGAACAGGACAAAAGACAAAATGATTCAGTGGTACCAAAATCCCGAACTTCAGGCGCATCACGACAATGCATTCCGAACGCGAAAGCCGGGGACTCCCACCCTTCCCCCCGGCCACGACGCGAACAGCTTCCAGCTGGCCCTAAACGAGTTTCGAGCCGTCATCGGCGAAGAGAACGTCGTGACTGGCAACGATCTCGCCAATTTTCGGGATCCGTATCCCCTCTTCGAGGAGGGGTTTGAGGCGTCTGCTGGGATTTGGTTAGATTCGCCCTGACATGTCCTGCACCTGAACGGCGCGCTGAACAAAACCAGTCCAGAATCCGTAGAAGAAATTCAGGCCATTCTGAAGGTTGCTAGAGACCATCAAGTCCCGCTATGGGTCTGCTCACAAGGCAAGAATTTTGGGTATGTCTTTTTCCCCCCTTCGTGGCCAGATCACACGCTTACACCATATTCCCGGCAGATATGGCGGGCCCGCTCCCCGGTTGGCCGGCTCCGTGGTCTTGTCCTTGCAACGCATGAAACGGATCCTAGAAGTCAACGAGAAACTCGCCTACATCGTGGTAGAGCCAGGTGTCACCTTCTTTGATGTGCACAATTATTTCCGCGAACACGAGCTGGATCTCTGGATGTCCGTCCCCGCGCTCGGATGGGGAAGCGTTGTGGGTAATGTATGTCATCCTTATCCCAAGTCATTCCCAGCCATTTGTCTGCCAATTCGCACTGGTTGAAACTGACTCCTCGTCTCAGACGCTTGACCGCGGACACGGCTACACGCCGACTGGGGACCGGCAGCATCACATTGGCAGCATGGAGGTGGTGCTGGCGTCAGGAGAGACCCTCCGAACGGGTCAGTGGGCTATTCCAGATGCGCCCAGCACGCATGTCTGTGCCAACAATTTCGGCCCTCAAATCGACGGCCTCTTCCTACAAAGCAATCTGGGCATTGTCACTAAGCTGGCCGTCGCCGTGGATCCCGCCCCGGCGACTTTTATGAATGTCAAGGTCCACTGTCCCGAAGTCGTCGACCTCTCACCGGCTATTGATGCATTCCAAGAGCTAGACCGAGAGGGTATCACACAGAATCAGATCATGATCACGAATATTAATCATTTCGCGTCCCATAACGCGCAAAAGTTTACGCAGCAACGGGAGCCAGGCCCACTGACTCCGGAGTCCATTTCCGCCATGAAGATGAAGTACAATACGGGTTACTGGCGCATTTCCTTTGATTTGTATGGGCCAAAGGCATTGGTGCTCGCCCGCTGGGCCAGGGTAAAGGAGGTTCTTACCGAAAAGCTTCCGCACGCCCGGCTGGAGAACACCTTATTCGAAGGGAAGAACGGTAAGCCGGTGGATAACCAGGAGATTGGGACTCTCAGTAGTGGGGTTCCTTCCATGGGTCCAGTTAAGCTGGCAGACTACAATCTGCCTGCGGATGGCACCGGCGCCGGCGCACATATCGATGTCACTCTCATCCTGCCCTGTGATGGGAAGACAGTTTTGGAGTGGTTTAAGAAGGCAAAGGCCACCATGGAAGAGCAAGGGATTGATCCCTTCATTTGCTGCCACGTCTTTTCCAAGCACATTCTCTTTGTCCAGGAATATGTCTATGACAAGACCAACCCTAAGCAACGTGAAAGTGGCCGCAAGATCATCAAGATCTTGCTATCCGAAGCAAAAAAAGCCGGATTTGCTAATTACCGATCTCATGTGCAGCATATGGGTGAGTCATGGCCCTCATAAACTCGTCACTCAAGAACTTCAGTCATTAACAGATCCGCAGATGCTGTCCAAGACATATACAGCTACAATGGTCATATATATAAACGATTTGTGGAGGCCCTCAAGGTGAGTAAATAGCCTCAGTTGCTATCCTAGTTGCTATAGTTTCGTCTAACATGACCTTCCTAGAGTAGTTTGGATCCCCAAGGTATCCTATCTCCTGGAAAGCAGGGTATTTGGCCTACTAGGAGAGTAGGCCGGCTTCCCCCGCAGAACATATAGGGCTTGTCCCGCTGAGTGTCTCTACGGGTTTTGTGTTCTCTGATGAAAATCATGCACCCATAGGCCAGTTGCGGCCTAATCCCTCCTGATCTCTAGCTGACAAGTATCTATTATGATCTCTCTGTCAGTGTAAGCCCTCATAAACCAGCTGTTTCGTTCCAATGGTTGATATTACGGCTCAGAATTAAAGCGAAAGCCTGACACTACATTATACAAAGCCGCGAACTAGACAGCTAGAGAGTATAGATTTAACTATGGTACATTTGCATTTATTATATACTCTGTACTATCAGAACCTAAATCTCAACAAAGTATACGTTGTAAGATATCTGGCGACTGCGTGCTAGTCAGAGTTTATACAACAGGGTCAAAATTGGCGAGGTAGTTGACGGGTATTTTGTATCCTTGGAAATACGAATGAAATTCTCTTCCTTTAGAGGTAATGACTGCACCACCACTAAGTTATATCTAAGTTTAGGTCACATCCTGGACTGCCTGCAGTATCTGCTGAATGTCTAGAGTAGGATGACATCCCCCATCGTCACGTCATGATGGAACTCTGAAGATTCCGTTCTTATCCACTAGATGACGGAACTCGTTGAATAATCTGCTTATAATAAACTTTACCACTATTTTTTCTTGTTCAGTAAAGGTATCCCTAACTTACAATGGGATTGTTTGCCTAGGTACTCTAGAATGCACCCTTAGTCTTATATCAAGTTAACGGTGATCTTGCCACAAATTGCTAACTTAACAGGAGAAAAGACAAGCTGTGTCTTTTATCCATAAACTCTACAGATCCTCATTTTTGATTTTGAAGGAATCAAAGCATTTCCACACTAGAGAAGATTCCATTTCCTGTTTCGAACTGTGGTTGGGTTTGCTGCAAAGGCGTATGGGCGGTTTGTACGCCAATGGAGCCTGTGAACCAGTGATTTAACTTGCACGTTATAACCATAGCCCTCTACACTATATAGCACCTACCATTGGTCGTATATTCGACTATTCTCCATAGTCGCCCTAAGGAAGTGGATGGTGTAATACTTGGATAAGGAGAAAGGCTAGATTAAAACCTACATAATTATTATTACTATTATTATTAGATTCCTCAGGCTTTTCACGACCTCGATTGTATGCACCTCCTAGCTAGTGTGCACTGCGCCGTTGAATATGTACACTAGATAGGTTCACCACATGACTTTGCCCATCGAATATCACATCTTGGCACACTTCAAGTCGCCGACCTATTAGTCTCAACTGCGAATGCAACGACTGCCTTAACGACCTTGATGTTAGGTTCCCATGCTCTCCTATTCCGGTCACGCGCCCCTCCTATACTCTCTGGTTTGTCACACAGCATGTCTGACAGACTACCAAAGCTGGACTACCTCAATAACGGCGCGACGCTGTTCACATCCACCGCGCGCAATGTAACAAGAATTGCGATACCGTCTCACGTTCGATGCCACACCCGCAGAGGTCACTGTCACTTTGGCCGATTCGATGAAGATATCCGCTAAGCCTGGCATGTCCCGTGCGAAGCTGGGCTAAGATGTATGGTTTTTCCCAGTTGAGCGAACCATAGAGTATCTCCATATGAGGACCCTGGAGTGCCGAATCTAACTGACGTGTGAACTGACCAACGGTTGACTGTCGAAAACCGGCTTTTCCGGTGTTCTACCGCGCTAACATGAGTCCATCGCAACGCCGACACTCGGAGCGGAACCCGTGCCCACGGTGGAGGATCCATATCCTTGTTCTCTATTGTGGCTTCGCGCCCAAGGCCATGCGCTCGTTCCGTACTCTCTCCATCCTCATCCCTCTAGGTTGACCTTAGGGCCCATCTCTGACGAATCGGTCAACTGCCTCGGTGACCTGGATGATAAGAGCCTGCCGGCCTTGAAGATGCGACTTCGCGCGCGACTGCAAAACTGTTGTGTTGCTCACAATGATTGTGGGGTGTATTTTTCACGGTGACGTCTGGATACAAGGGAGCATCGTCTTGACGTACGAGACTGCCTCCAATACCGCCCCTAACTGGGCGTAGTGAGCATTGAGCGCGTCGTCGCTACCGACCGTCCGGTTCAAAGGGACGCGGGCAACCAGGCCTGTTCCAACCAAATCATTGCGGACGCTGATACTGGTAAACAGCCAAATGTAGGCATGGCCGGCTTTGTGCAGTTCGTCTATGCTCGATCCCACCGATGTAATCAACTCACAGAGAGATCGTTGCCACGGGTCTAATGGGAAAGGCCGAATGACCTCCTCGTCGGTTGGCATTGTGACCCATGCTTCGCCATTATCTGTTGAACACTATACTGAATAGTATGGTGGCACGGAAGATCGATTGATAAAAGCATGTATTATAAATCTATATAGTCTATGAATATATATATATTTATGTGCCCATTGAATAGGGCGATCAC
>Ga0123337_10005622_pt1 | contig 12265 bp, 11 predicted proteins | sample frozenSSSSmetaG_FD_89792 | JGI IMG/M metagenome (GOLD analysis project Ga0123337, IMG submission 89792) | Glacier valley bacterial and archeal communities from Borup Fiord, Nunavut, Canada, to study Microbial Dark Matter (Phase II) -... | ecosystem: Environmental > Aquatic > Freshwater > Ice >...
CGATTATGATCGCGCCGCTCATGGCGTGTTCGGCGCGCTTGCCGGTTTATTATCTGATGATCGCCGCCTTTATTCCCAACCTGCGTTTGTGGGGATTTTCGTTTAATCTGCCGGTTTTCGGCGAGCGTTATCTCGGCCTGACTTTGCCGACAGTTGTGATTTTTTCGCTTTATGCGCTGGGCATTATCGTGGCGATGGCGATGGCCTGGGTTTTCAAGAAAACGCTGTTCAGCGGACCGCAACCGGCTTTGATGCTGGAACTTCCGCCTTACAAAATTCCCGGCTGGCGCAACGTTCTGGTGACGATGTGGGACAGAGGTTCGCAATTCCTCAAGCGCGCCGGAACCGTAATTTTGGCGATTTCGATTGTCTTGTGGTTCATGCTCAGCTATCCGAAAATCGACCGCGCCGCCGTGGAAAATGTGCCGACGATTTCGCCCGCTTCCGGCATTCGTCCCGGCCCCGGCAACGCGCCGCCGGTTTTGAATGAGCCGTCCGCCGAAGAAGCCGAAACCGACCGCGAAAACCGATTGGCCGCGATGCAGCAGGAAAATTCGTTCGCCGGACGCATCGGACACGTTCTCGAACCGGCGATTGCGCCGCTGGGTTTCAACTGGAAAATCGGCGTCGGCTTGATCGGCGCAATGGCGGCGCGCGAAGTTTTCGTGGCCACGATGGGAACGGTTTACGCTGTGGGCGATGCGGATGAAACTTCGCAATCTTTGAAAGATCAGATGAAAAATGATCGCTGGCCGGACGGAACGCCCGTGTGGACAACGCTGACGGCGATTTCTCTGATGGTTTATTTCGTGATCGCGATGCAGTGCATTTCCACGCTTGCGGTCGTAAAACGTGAAACCAACAGTTGGAAATGGCCGTTATTCATGCAGGTTTATCTAACGGCTTTGGCGTGGGTCGCAGCGTTTCTGGTTTTCCAGGGCGGCAAACTTTTCGGATGGGGCTAACAGGAGTACTCTATGCAAGATTTAATCGTTTATTTAATCGTCGCCGGAGCCGCATTCTACCTGGGCAAAATGCTGTGGGGCGCGGCTGTGGGAAAGAAAAGCGGCTGCGGCAGTTGCAGCTCGAATTGCGCTTCCAAGTCCGGCGAAGGTGCAGCCCGGAGTACTCCGGCTGCGCCGTTGATTCAAATTGAAATGACGAATTTGAATGGCTTGAATCAGCACGCAAAAAAGTAAATTGTTTCCGAAATCTGATAAAGAAAAAGTCCGCCAAATTAATTTGGCGGACTTTTTCTTTATCAGATTTCAGTCGTTATATTTGAAATGTTTAAAGTGAAAAATAAAGGCTGTATCATTCAGAGGGAGCTTTAGCGATTGTGGAATCTACTGGCGCGATACGAGATTCCACAGTCGCTAAAGCTTCCTCTGAATGACACCTCAGTTTTCCTCCGCTTTCTCCAGTTCATCATTCAAATCGCGCTCGGTTTGCGATGCTGTGCTTTTCGCTTCTTTGATCGCATCTTGAACGGCGGGTGCAATCGCTTCGGACGCCGCGTGAATTGTATCGCGCGTGCGGCTGGCGAGGGATTTTAAGCGCTTCAACGCGGCGTTGGCGCGAGCGGCAAGCGCGCTGTCGTCTTTGGCTCCGCCGCCGCTTAAACCGTCATACAGCGAGTCGCCGTTGGTGCCGGGAGTACTCGCCTTGCTTTTAAAGTACATCGCGCCCGCTGCGCCCAGCGTTGCGCCGAGCAAAACGAAACTAATCACAGTCCCGAAAGACGGACCGGTGTTGATGATGATTTTCTTCGGCTGCGCTTCGTGAATCACTTCGATTGCGCTCGCGCCTTTATTTTTTAAGAATGCCAAGTAACCCACCTCGCTTTTTCTCGATCACGACGACGTTTTTATTTTTGTTGCCGCTCAAGGCGCGCGCTCCGGCCATGATTCCCGTGATCGTTCCCACCGCTTTAATTGCGGGCGATTCCAATTTTCCGGCGACCGAACCAATCACGTTGGAAACACGATTTACGGTTCCCGTCACGCTGTGCGTGGTGGTCGCGGCGTCGTCGCTGATGGTTTTCACGTTCTTGGTGATCGCTTTCACATCCGGCATCATGTCGCGGTGAACGTCTTCTTCGATGATCTTTTGCACTTCCTGCAACATCAGCGCGACCTGGCCTTTCAAGCCGAGTACTGCGGCTGCGATGGCGACCATCGCCAGACCGAATAACAGCAGACCGATGTTACCCAACCACTGAACCCAAACCGGTGCTAAATTTGTAATTTCGACTTGTTGCATTTTTAATCCTTTTTCTAAAAATTCCCGCGTGGCTTGTGCCTGCTGCGTGCCAAGGGCGCGCGTTGAAAACAAAAATAAATTCCAATTGGCCTATTTTAACGTGAAATCCACGCGCGCTTCACGCTTCGCCGAAATTAAGCTGCAATTGCCTAAACGCTGTGATTTAATAACCTGTAGTTTTCGGGGAGAAATATATTCATGGCAAAGCAAGCATTAGTGGTTTGGGGCGGCTGGGACGGACATCAGCCCAAAGAAGTCGGCGAAGTTTTCGCGCGCGTTTTAAAAGAAGAAGGCTTTGATGTCGAAGTCAGCGACACGCTGGATTCATTCAATGATGTCGAAAAATTGAAAGCGATTGATCTCATCGTGCCGGTGTGGACGATGGGCACAATTTCCGGCGAGCAGGAAGCCAACGTTTTGGAAGCCGTGGAAAGCGGCGTCGGCATGGCCGGTTGTCACGGCGGAATGTGCGATTCCTTCCGCAACAGTTCCGGCTGGCAGTGGCTGACCGGCGGCCAATTCGTGGCGCATCCGGGCGATGCCGGCAACACCTACCGTGTGAAAATCGTGGCTGGCTCCAGCTCGATTGTGGACGGAATTGAAGACTTCGACGTTACCAGTGAGCAGTATTTCATGCACGTCGATCCGTCCATCAAAGTACTCGCGGTCACGCCGATGCCAACCGCCGACGGCCCGCACGTTCCCAACGGTCAGTTTGAAATGCCGGTCGTGTGGACGAAGTACTTCGGCCAGGGCAAAGTGTTTTACAACGCGCTCGGACACAACGCACAGATTTTCGATATTCCCCAGGCGCTCGAATTAATGCGCCGTGGTTTCAACTGGGCCGCGAAATAATTTAGGCCATCTTCGGATTAGCTGTAAAAAGGAAGCGCAAATTAATTTGCGCTTCCTTTCTTTTTATTGCTGCCATAGCAGAATCGTGTTTGCGGAGTACTCGGCCTTTCCCTAAACTGTTTTTTTGCCCTGTGAAATTTTTAACAACTTCCGGCGCATCCATCTTTTTTATGAAAAATGCACGTGATAAACGATTCCTTGTTGGCGGCGTGATTTTAGGCTGCGCCTTCGCCTTTTTGATGATCACCGGAATGCAGTCGAGTACTCTGCGCGCCATTCCGGTCGGCGAACTGCTCGCTTCAACTGCGTCTTCGCAATCGCACATCGGACAGCGTTTGCGCGTGGTCGGTTTTGTTGGGAATGAGCCGGTGCGCCGCGAAGTTGAAAAGAGTACTTCCACTTCCGGCGGCGCGGGCAGCACTCAGTATTTTACGGTTCACGATAATGCCAAAAACATCGCCGTCGAATACCGCGATATGTTGCCCGATACTTTCAAACCCGGCTCGCCGGTTCAAGTCGATGGCGTTTACTACGCAGAGGGCAAGCTGCGCGCGGACAAAGTACTCACCAAATGCCCGTCCAAATATCAGGCGGAAGAAGTGAAAAACGCCGATGGCAAACGCACGGCTTCCAAAACTTCCGCTTCTGTTGCGCCTCAAAGCTAATTCAGTTGTCAGTCTTGTTTCAAAGTTAAATTTTTCTTTTCCTCGTTGTGACTCTTCCCTTATTCGGCCATTACCTGTTGCTGGTGGCGCTCGCCACTTCCGTCCTGACTATCGGCGCAACTTTTTCCGCGTTTGGCGGCGAAAACGAAGCCGCGCTCAAGCGTCGCGGAGTACTCCTGTCCTGGGCGCATGGCGGTTCTTTCGCCAGTTGGCTGCTTTTGATGGCGGCGTCAGGAGTACTCTTCACGCTATTTCTGACCGATAACTTTGCGGTGCATTATGTGTGGAGCAACTCGGCGCGCGCGCAACCGTTGTTTTATAAAATCTCCGCGTTCTGGGGCGGCCAATCCGGTTCGCTTTTGATGTGGGCGGCTGTCCTGAGTACTTACGGCTTACTCATTGCCGTCAAAGGCAAAAAGAAATTCCCCGATATCGGACCGACCGCCGCTGCCGTCATCGCGTTTGTGAACGCGTTTTTCATCGGCCTGATTATTCTGCAAGCCAATCCGTTCGGCACCATTGAAGGCGCGATTCCCAAAGATGGTTTTGGCCTGAATCCTTTGCTGCAAAATTACTGGATGCAAATCCATCCGCCGACTTTGTACACCGGCTACATCGGTTGCACGGTGCCGTTTGCGCTTGCGGTTGCCGCTCTCATTCATCGCCGCTTCGATGCTGAATGGGCGGTTTTAGTGCGGCGCTGGACGTTAATCACCTGGATCATTTTGTTCGTCGGCATTGTGATGGGCGGAATCTGGGCTTATGAAACTCTCGGCTGGGGCGGTTACTGGGCGTGGGATCCGGTCGAAAATGCCAGCCTGATGCCGTGGTTAGTACTCACCGCGTTTCTGCATTCGATCATGCTGCAAGGCCGTCGCGGAATTTTGAAAAACTGGAACATGGTTCTGGTTTCGCTCACTTTTCTGCTTTCGATTTTCGGTACTTTCCTGACGCGTTCGGGCATTGTTTCTTCGGTTCACTCCTTTGCCGAAAGCGATATTGGCGGCTACTTTCTGGGTTTTCTCGCGGTGATTTTCATCGCCACCTTCGCCCTGATTTGGTGGCGTCGCGATGACCTGAGTACTCCGGCCACGGTCGAAACGCCTTTCTCGCGCGAAGGCACGTTTTTGATGGGCAACTGGCTTTTGCTGGCGACGACTTTCGCGATTTTGGCGGGTACGATTTATCCTCCGGTTTACGAAGGTTTTTACGGCACCAAACTCACGGTTGAGCAAAGTTATTTCACTCGCACCACAGTTCCGCTCGCGCTTTTGATTTTGGCAATCGCCGGAATTGGGCCGCTGCTTTCCTGGCAGCGCACTTCTTCGCTTGAATTCATGCGCAAGGTGCGCGGGCCGATCTGGTTTGCGGTTCTGGGCATTCCGCTTTTCGTCGCGCCGCTGCTGTATTTTCTGGGGCGTTGGCACACCGGCGCGGGAATCGCGTTTTTGCTGGTGGCGTTTTTGTTCGGCTCGATTGCTTCCGAATTCTGGCGCGGCGCGAAATCTCGTCAGCGCACCACAAATGAAAATCTCGTCAGCGCGATGCTGGCGTTGCCGGTGCAAAATCGCCGTCGTTACGGCGGCTACATTGTGCATATCGGTCTGGCAATTTTCTTCGTCGGCATCGCCGGTTCGTGGGCTTTCAAGATTGAATTGCCGCCGCGTGATTTGAAAATCGGCGAAACATTGCTGATCGGCGAATATCTTTTGCGCTTCGATGGTTTTTTGCGTCCGCAGAAGATGGACGAACACAAATCCAGCGATGTCGCCGCCAAAATGACGGTTTTGCGCGATGGCAAACCGCTTTTGAACCGCAGCGGCCAGGCAGTTTTCCTGACGCCACGCGTGGAAATCTTCAAAGCCGCCGGAGAAGACGAAGACAAGCAGGCGATGGCCGGACAGCCCGAACAAACCGCGCGCCGCCCGGCGATTATGACCAATTTGGGCCACGACCTTTATCTGGCCTTGCTCGGTTACGACATGGAAACCGGCACCGCCACGATCAAGGCGTATTTGAATCCTCTCGTGATGTGGATTTGGATTGCGGTCGGCTTGTTCATCTCCGGCACCGCCATCGCGTTGCTGCCCGAACGCGCGCCCGTTACTGCGCCGCGCAGCGCGCGGAGTACTTTAGCCACACCAGGCGCGGAGCACTCCGGCAACGGCGCGCATCCAATCGGCGATTTGCTGCCGATCAATCTGGCGCGCGAAATCGAAGTTGAAATTGCCGTCGCCCGCGCCAAATTGCGTTCTCAAAACGCTTCCAAAAACGGCGATTCGCGGCGCGTCCGTTTGGCGCGCGATATTGAAACTGAAATTGCAGCCGCGCGCGCCAAGTTGCAATCGCAAACCAACGGTGCAACGAATTCCGCCTATTGGCAGTGCAGTTGTGGCCGCAGCATGCAAAGCGAGGATCGCTTTTGCGCATCTTGCGGCGCGACGCGTCCCGCCGAAGTTTCCGCCCAAATTTAATCTTTTCTTCTGCCGGATTTCCCAGGCTTGTTTTTCCGCACTGATTTTTCCTCACCGATTATTTATGAAAATTCGTTTTGTCGTTTTCGCTTTATTTTGTTTGTTGCCAAGTATCTCGAGCTGGAGTACTCCGGCCTCCGCCGCGCCGGTTCGCGTGTCGGGCGTCGTCTTTGAGGAAACCAATAATCACCCCGCGCCCAACGCGATTGTGGAATTGCTGCGCGCCCGAGATGGCCAGAGTTCTCCCGTCGCCAAAGTGCGCGCCGATGCCGCCGGGCGTTTCGTTTTTGCGCCGCAAACTGTCGCGCCGCGTGAATTGCTGGTGGTGCGCACCAATTGGACGGGTTACACCTACGTCGCTCCGGCGTATGACCCGACCGGCGATCTCGCCAAACAAACCAATGTGAAAATCGATCCGGCCAATGTGCGCTTGTCGGTTTATAAAACCACCACGCAAATCGTGCCGATTGGTTTTATGGCTCATCATCTGGCGATTGAATCCAAAGCCGGCGGCTTGAAATGCGTCGAGCGCATCATCGTCGAAAACCCCACCAAAACAACTTTTCTCGGTTTGGGACGCAGGCGCGCGACGGTACTTTTGAATCTGCCGCCGAACGCGAAAAACGTCAAGCTCGATTCGACAATCACCGACGCCACTCTTGAAAAACGCGACGCCAAAGGCGATTACGCCGTCATCAAACCCATTCCGCCGACCGCCTACGAGCCGCGCAGCTTGATTATCGTCAACTACGATATGGACTGGCCATCAACTTTGCCGTGGAAGCGCACGTTGGATTTTTCGCGCAAAGTCCAATATCCGACCAAGTTTTTCTTTGTCGCACGCAACGCCGACGAGAAAAGATTGGAAGTCACCGCGCCGCTTTTGAGCGCGCCGCAGGAAGCGCCTTTGGCAATTAACGGTGCGATGGAAACGCGGACCGTCAACGCCATTGGGCGTCCGATGGGCGGCGACGCGGTTTTAAAAGCGGGCGACGATTTGAAAATTCAGATAAGCTCACCCGTCAATCCTTTGTTCTGGGGTTTTCTGGGGTTTTTAATTTTGTTTTGCCTGGCTGTTCCCGCCGCACTTTTAAGGCGGAGTACTCCGGCGGCGCAAACTCCATCCAAAATCGAGGAACCGCCTGTAGCAGGGAGCGTTTATCCTCGCACTTTAGCGACGACTTTAGAAACCAGTGGCCCGATTCAATTTTCGCCTCACGCTTCTGAAATCATCGAGCAAATCGCCCAGTTGGACGAGGAATTCGCCGGGGGCAAAATGGCGCAAGCCGAGTACTCCAAGCGCCGCGCCGATTTGAAGAATCAGGCCGTGGAACAATTGTTGCAAAGCGACGCGGCCCAAGCCAAATCGAATCAAGATGCATTGAATCAAGAAGCAACTGAGCAGGATTTGGAAAACACAAATACGCAGTTCAAAGATAGCGGCGCATGATTCCATGAGCGCCTGCCATCGAAAGAGGTGAGCGGTCATGGCGACCCAGACGACATCCAGCAGCAAGACAAGCAAACCGAACGCAAAATCGGCGACCGTGAGCAAAGGTTTGCCCGAAACCAATCTTAGTCCCGTTTCCAAAACGGGTCGCAGTTCCCTTAATAAAGTGCCTAAAACGAAAATCAAAGAAGCGCAAACCAAGCAACAACGAGAAGATATCGATCTCAATCATTTCCGCACGCTTCTCATCGAAGAGCGCAAGCGTTTGGAAGAAGAATTAGAGCAAGTCCGCAATCAAAGCACCGATATGGACAACGCTTTGCCCGAAGACGGCGAAGGCGGCGACGAAGACACCGCTGATCTTGCTTCGGCGATGATGGACAAGGAAATGGATTTGTCGGTCGAAGATGAACTGGAAGATTTGCTGGTTCAAGTGGATCGCGCTTTCCAGAAAATCGAAGAAGGCACTTACGGAATCTGCGATGTTTCCGGCAAGCCAATTCCCAATTCGCGCCTGGAACTGATTCCTTTTGCCGTTCTCACCGTGGAATGCCAGAGTTTGTCCGAAGGTTAAAGCAAAAGTGAGGCAAAAGAAAAGACACGGAAATTTATTTCCGTGTCTTTTCTTTTGCTGCCAACCAATTCACTTTGTCCGTCAATGCGAACGATGTGAGAATTACTTTTCCGCTGTTTGTGCCCGGTCTTGTCTGGCCGTAGATTTCAATTCATTCCACTTGAACCGCCGCTTTACGCGAGAAGGTCTTCCCGGCAACTGATAACCCATAATTAGAGCGCGCCGCGGCATATCGCTTTGATTCGGCCCGGTGTAATGCATGGTGCGCGATAAATGCAAGGTACAGCCTCCAGAAGGCAATGGGCAAGGTACGGCCTGTGAGTAATCAACGGGAACATCCTCGTCGATTTCCAAGCCATGAATTCGCGGATCGTGGTTAATGGAATGATGCGGTTTCACTTCCCATTGATGTGTTTGTGGAATGAATTGCATGCAGCCGTTTTCAAGAGTTGCCGGTTGAAGCGGCATCCAAACACTTAATGAATCATATTCAAATTCTGGATTCCAATACGATTCATCTTGGTGCCATGGAGTTGTGGCTCCGCTTTTTGCCGGTTTGAGAATCGCGTGGGCTACACCTCCGATTACTTCCTCGGGGTTTCCGACACGCGCGAAAATCTGTTTTGAAATTGCGCGCGCATTGGCTTCGGCCAAAGTATTGTTCAGTTCCGGCGCGTATTTTCCGGGATTCAAAATTTGCGGCAAAGCTTCCTGCTGACCGTCTTCGTCGGTTCCGGCTAAATCGAATTGGTTTCCTTCATCACGCCCGGCGCGCTGCTCGAAAATCGTGTCGTAAGCCGCGCGCATCACTTCGATTTCCTCTGGCGAAGAAATTTGATCGACAACAAGAAAGCCGTTCTTCCAGAAAAAATCAATCTGGTCTTCCGTCAAAACCACATTCGGTTCAAAAGCCATTAGAGTACTCCTTGGTAGGAATTTGCATTAATCATTCACGCGCAGAATGCTCAAAAACGCTTCCTGCGGAATTTCCACGCTGCCGACTTGTTTCATGCGCTTCTTACCTTCCTTCTGCTTTTCCAAAAGTTTGCGCTTGCGTGAAATATCGCCGCCGTAACATTTGGCCGTCACATCTTTGCGCATCGCCGAAAGCTGCTCGCTCGCCACGATTTTCGCGCCGATAGCCGCTTGGATTTTGATCTGGAACATTTGGCGCGACAGCGATTCTTTCAACTTTTCGCAAATCACTTTGCCGCGTTTGTGCGCGTCGTCTTTGTGGCAGATAAAGGAAAGCGCATCCACCATTTCGTTATTTAAAAGAATGTCCACTTTGTTCAACTTGGACGCTTGATAACCGGTCAATTCGTAATCCATTGAAGCGTAGCCTTTGGTGCGGCTTTTCAATTGATCGAAGAAATCCATGATGATTTCCGAAAGCGGCAAAACATAGGAAATTGTCACGCGCCCGCCGGAACTGGAAAATTCCATGTTCTTATAAACGCCGCGCCGCTCGGTGCACAACTCCAGACACGCGCCGACGTATTCGTTGGGAACCAAAATCGTCACATCGGAAACCGGTTCTTCAATCAATTCGATTTCATGCGGCAAAGGCATTCGCGCGGGGTTGTCAATTTCTTCCGGCATCGCTCCGTTTTTGGTGACGCGATAAACCACGCTCGGCGCGGTGGCGATCAAACTCAAATTGTATTCGCGCTCCAGGCGTTCCTGCACGATGTCCATGTGCAACAAACCTAAAAAGCCGCAGCGAAAACCAAAGCCCAGCGCGGGCGAAGAATCGGCGATGTAAGTGAGCGAAGAATCGTTCAATCGCAGTTTGTCGAGCGCGTCGCGCAAGTCGGGGAACTGATCGGATTCAATCGGATAAAGTCCGCAGAAAACCATCGGTTTCGGCTCGCGATAACCGTCGAGCGCTTCGGTTGCAGGACGTGACGCATCAGTGACTGTATCGCCAATTTTTACGTCCGCCACATCGCGAATGCCGGAAATAATGTAGCCGCTTTCGCCCGCGCTCAAACTTTCGACCGGCGTCATGCGCGGACTGAAAACGCCGACTTCGCCGACTTCAAACTTCTGCGAAGCGCCCATCATGTGAATGGTTTGCTTGGCGCGGAGTACTCCTTCCATCACGCGCACGTAAACGATCACACCGCGAAAAGCATCGAAATTGGAATCGAAAATCAAAGCGCGCAAAGGATCATCAACTGAACCAGTCGGCGCAGGAACGCGCGCGACAACAGCTTCCAAAATCTCCAAAACGCCCGCGCCGGTTTTGCCTGACGCCGTGAGAACATCTTCCGCGTGCAGCCCGACGAGTTCTTCGACTTCGGCAATCACGCGAGAGGGATCGGAGTTGGGCAAGTCGATTTTGTTGAGAACGGGAATGATGGTGAGATCATTCATAATCGCCAGATGCGCGTTGGCGACGGTTTGCGCTTCCACGCCCTGCGATGCGTCCACAATTAAAAGCGCGCCTTCGCAAGCGGCCAATGCGCGCGAGACTTCGTAGGTAAAATCGACGTGGCCGGGCGTGTCGATCAGATTGAGAATGTAAGTTTTGCCGTCTTTCGCGGCGTAATTGAGGCGCACCGCAGAGGCTTTGATGGTGATGCCGCGCTCGCGCTCCAAGTCCATGGAATCGAGCAATTGCTCTTTCATGTCCCGGTCGGAAACCGTGTTGGTGAGCTGGAGAATGCGGTCGGCCAGAGTACTCTTGCCGTGGTCGATGTGCGCGATGATCGAAAAATTGCGAATAAGTTCTTGTTGAAACACAGGCTCAGTTTATCAATCTCACGCAGAGGCGCAGAGGCGCAAAGGAAAACAAGAAAAACTCTGCGACTTTGCGCCTCTGTGTGAAACTAAATTTTTCGGCAGCGCAGCGCGATATTATAAGAAAGTTTTCCGAAACGAAGGCTGAAATCGAAGGCGCGCAGCGAGCGGAGTACTCGGTAGTCCTGCCAGTACGAGCGCTTCTTGCCGAAGGCGTCCATCAGGTTTTCCACGCCGTAAAGCAAAGGATAAAGCAGCAAGCCGCCGTAATAAACTTCTTCGACGTGCCAGTCTTTTCCCAAAAGCGATTTGAGTTGACCTACTGAATAATGCCGATGAATATCGTAACTGAAATTTTCGTAGAATTTCCCACCGCCGGGTTTGGGGATTTTGAATTTGCGCACCGTGTCGAACGCGCGGTTGGTAACGTTATCGGGATCGAGAAAACCGAACAAGCCTTTGTGCGGCGTCGAGAGCAGGAGGGTTCCGCCCGGTTTCATCACGCGGTGAATCTCGCGCAGAGTACTCCGGTCGTCGCGGGTGTGTTCCAAAACTTCGGTAATCATCACCGCGTTGAAGTACTCATCGGGAAATGGCATGTTTTCGCCATTCGCCATCAGAAAGTGCGAATCGGGAAATTCCGTTTTCGCCCAATTTAAATTTTTGAGATTGTGATCGATGCCGAACGCGGGCGCACATTTTTTTGCCAGCCACTGCGTGTAAATTCCATTGCCGCAGCCGACATCGAGAACCGGGCCAGCTTCAGGTAGCCAATCGTAGAGCAGGGCATAGCGATCCATGAGTTGATCGCGGTAAGTGATGGGAGTGGACATAGAATAGTGAATATCAAATAAAGCAATAGCCGAATCCCATTTGGGATTCGGCTATTTTATATTAACGAGTTGTTTTAAGGAGCGGGACAGGTTCCAAAAGCAGCGCCACCGTCAGAATAACCATATCCTGCAGGAAGGGCCACGGCGGGATCATAGACGTATCCCGCTGGAGCTGCAGTTCCCAAGCCTGGATCATAAAAACGCGGCGAACCTACTGGTCGTGTCTTGTTCGTTAAACCAGTCGCGCTACTATCGAGAGGAAAAGCATCGAAACGAAAAAATTTAGCATGGCCGTCGGCGAAAAGTAGATTGCCGCCACCATTGTGAATTTTTGTCATGCGATCAGTGGAGCCAAAAGTGCCTACCGCGTAAAAGAAGCCATCATTGTTTCTATCTTCATCATCAAG